>Ga0118677_10000205_pt1 | contig 123429 bp, 108 predicted proteins | sample AliMusrvi5mmetaG_FD_86154 | JGI IMG/M metagenome (GOLD analysis project Ga0118677, IMG submission 86154) | reverse complement strand
TTATACTGAATCGAGTCAGTTGTAAAACGAGCAAAATATGCATCAGCCGCCTTAAGTAATTCGGTATCGGAGAGTTGCGCAATACGCTGTTGGACGTCAACACCCTGATTTTTTGAGGCAAATAGCTTCTTGTTTGGCTTTACAAATTTGAATGATATCATTTATTCTGAAACTTATTTTGTTTCTCTAATGTCCCGCATTTATCAATTACACCGCCTTTATTACTCATTTATTTCCATCCTAGCGATAATTTTTTCACTCTTACAGAACCACTAGAAATCATTTTCCACCCTAATCGAATGTTTCTAGTCCCAAAAGGTAACGTAATTTGATGATTTTGATTGCAATCGAAGGCTTTATTGAGGAGAATTTCATCATGGAAATCCAAGCACTGCACTAAAAATTGAAGTTGCTGCCCGCCACTTGTCACCACATGAAATCTCCAAATCCCAAAAGCTCTGAGCTGTCCCGGTGCAATAATGCCTAAGGACCACACCTCTTCAAACTGGTCATCGGGAAGTTCTGAAACAATATGCCAGCCGTAATCATCTAACGATGCAAAAGTCGCTTGACCTAGCCATACACCGAATACCTTAGATAATTGCTGTTCGTTGAAAAAAGGTACTATACTATTCTTTGTGTGTAATGGTGGTAGCGCATCAGCTTCGTCCATTAATAACTGAAGATCCAACCCCAAAGGTATCTGCCTATCATTCACTATGCGTGCTGCGTCGGGGTTTCCAATGCCATCACGACAGTAATTGAAAACATCAAGAGCAACGGAATTATTATTTTCATAAAGTCGATCAGATAAACCTTGCAGCCACTCTTGCGCAAGCTCGTTAGCTATCACCTCATTTTTTGCTAATGCGTTACGAGCTGCCAAGGCTAACCCTGGCCGGTAAGCTTTGTCGATATCAACAAGCTGGGTATTCTGAGCGGTCCAGACAAAATACCCCCCCTTGCCTAACACTTGGGCTGGTGTATATCGCGTGGCAAGTATCATGTCCAACAAATAATTTGGCCCATAGTAGTCTTGGGGTAACCATCCGGATGTCCAATAGGAGTGCACTTCAGTCTGATCTGGCCATGCAAGGTTTTGTGCAACGTTATACAAGGTTAGTCCTTCTAAGGCGATCCAAGGCACTATTCGCAAACGCTGATCTTTGATATGTTCGGCAGCCTGACTAAAAATGGTAGCTGGCACTACCAGCACAAAGCACCAGTTTGTATAGCGTTGTTGAAGCGCACACTCTTGGAGGGCCTCTATTTGCACAAAGGTTTCAGCGAAGGCCATTAACAACACTATAGGCAAAGGTGCTAACAATCCATGCCCCCAAAGACGTTGAGCCACTGCATCGAGCCGATGGGCATAAGTGTGCTGCAACATCACGGCTCGCACTCCAGCCAACGCCTGCCTTGCTCTTTGTATATCGTCATTCACGAATGGGGCAAGAAGTTGTTTCATATCTGCGCCATCATCGCTACACAACACAAGATCGCCAAAAAAGCCGCGAACCCCGACAGAATCATTGCTCAATACCATAGTACCTGAGCCCAACAGTTCAAACACCCGGCGCGCAAACATGGTCTGGGAATGTTTTACTGTATTAATATTGAGTCCAAATCGGTAACCCTTATAGGCAAGGTGCATTTCGTCGACACTCAGCATACCTTTGATTAAATGACGGTACTCAGTTGGAAAGCGATAATTGGCATCATCGCTTTGAAAGTTACGATCAAAAATATCAACGGTCATCAACCCACTGACAGCATAGAGGAGATTGCGTAAATCAATCGAGCGATGAGGAAAGCGCAGGTAGTAAGAACCTGCAAAGCAAGCCCCTGTATTTCGTTCTTTAATCTCTACCGGGTTGTGTACCTCTGGTTGGCACGCAAATGGCAAAAGATGCACCCTATCATGCCCTAATGCTTTTTTGTAACATGGTATACATGAAATATCAGTAGTGAATACTCTGTCAAACAAACTTGCCGTAATTAGAAAGCGCTCAAAATGAACAGGGTCTTCTTTGTTCCAAAACACCGTAGGAATGTTGTTCACTTTGCACCATGCCACCAGCCCTCGCAACTCTGGAGCAGCTTCACTGATCTTGCGATGCCAAAGTTTAGCAAAACCCCACCAGGCTGACTCCACCAACAACAAGTGAGGAGGATTTAGTGCAATCTGGTTTTTCCATCCATCTGGTGTCAGTGGCAACAATTCACATTCAGGCAAAAAACAAGACTCTGTAAACTCGTCCATTATCGCAGCTACTCTCAATTGCCGTATGCTATTCATTTGCTTTTTTGATAAAGCAAAGGCCAAATGCTAGCCAACATAGTAAGGTAATACAAGAGTATAAAATTCGGTATAACTTCAATTATTTTTCTTTTGGCCAATGATATATAATCGTTTGATCTCGTAATTATCAGCTTTGAATATACTTATAGAGCTTGTAATACCGCCCATAAGTGCATTCGGTGGGTTAACACCAGCAGAATTTGCAGTTCAATTGACCCATTCCCGTAAAACCGGACGAATATAACCACCGAGTAACTATAGCCTTTGCAGAGGACTTCCACCTTCGCCTGCAAATTCAATCGGCACATGCATCATGTGCTCAGGATCATGCGAAAATGGCAAATTGAAGTTCAGATCAACGAAATCATACTTATCAACAGTACTTTCTATGAATGAAGTAAATGCATTAGCCTTTTCTTCAGAGTAAGTCGCGTAAACACCGTCGATTCTATTCATAAATGACCAACTGTGTAATACGAAAACAATGGTATCAATTTCTGGGTGGTTGTTTTCCAAGATTTTTAGATACTGAATGTAGTCAATTCCCTTGGTAAATATTTGCGCTTCAAACCCGACATACTTCTGATTATTGGAAAACACTGTTGGACCGCGGACACATGTCGTGGGAACCTCAATGAGCCCATTCGACCATTGGAATGCATTCAAGATACCCGCATCCGGCCCATGAGGAAACGAAGATCTTATTGCCGAAAGCGGGTAATAATTGAAAGAATACTTTATTCCAGCCGACCATACAGCATTAAGAGTTTGGCGACAATATCGCCAAGAACCAGCACGGAAGGCTAATGGCTGAAAGCCGGCAGCCTTTTTGAATAGTTTTACGGCATCTTCGTACACATAAGTCGCTGCAGTGTCATCAAAATAATTTGCCGCCCATGTCGGTTTCTTATATCCACGTTGATGCCACCACAAATCGGGTAGATGTTCGATATGTGCATGTAAGCTCATATGATGGCCGTTACCGAGAATGCATTCCGCAACATCATGATTGGCACCGTGCCTACTGTACTCTGTGAATACATCGTAAAAAAAATTAATCTTTACGCTGAATCTATCACATATTTCCATCATTATTTCTATGCCGCCACATTGCGAATCGCCGGAAAAAACTTTACCAAATATATTTCTATAGAACGAATCGACTTTGATTGGGAATTCAAGCGCCTCTGTATCACACGTCAAGATCAACTTTTTTCTAATCGACATCTTTATATGCATCTATATTTTTTCAAAGCGCATCAAATATATCACCTTATTCTATTCAACACTCTGACCATTGATTATTACAGATATCTGGGCATATCTATTTATTTGATTATGGATAAATCCACGCAATCTATTAACCTTAATCAACTATTTCTGCTATTGCAAAGCTTAAGTAACAGTTGCTCTCGCAAGTCAAGAACTTAATTTTCCAATTGTTATTTACACAAAACTCTTGTACCGCCTGTACCACTCCATAACTCCAACCTGATATCATATTTCCCTGACAATAATCATGTCCTGATATTAGTCCGCCTTTTTTTACCTTATTTCTCGATATTGCCAATTCTTGCGAAGTAATCTTATAATCATGGACAGTATCAATATAAATCCAGTCAAAGTAATTATCTGGAAATGTTTTAAGAACATCAGTTGATAGGCCTAAATTAATCTCCACAAGATTAGACGCAATCTCGTTTGAAAATTTTTGTCTTACACTATCCCAAAGCGCCCCATATCGCTCTGAATCCCAGCAATCTACAAGATGGAGTTTTTTCGGTTTGCATATATTTAGAATCTCTGATGAAAATTCTCCTGCAGCAACACCAATCTCTGCAACAATTCCGCACTGTGGCATTTCCGTTAGCATACGCTCACGGGTCGATAATAATCTCGCTCCGTCCAAATGTTTATCCAAAAGCTTTGGATATGGATAAGACAGCAAAATGGCCTCTCGATTTGCCTTCATTTTGACTTCAAATTCAAAAAAAGAGCTGACTTCGTCACTCATTACTTATCCCTATTCCAGTTATTAAAATTTCAAGAAACTGAGCTTTCAATCTCAGGATTAATACTTGTCGTGTCAAAATAACTCAATCATATATTTATTAAATTGATATCTCAAAAAATTAATTATTCATACGATTTATGTAATAATTCAGTTTTATTCTTACGACTGATAACCTGCAGGTTGTACACTCCCCCTTGGAAGCAGTCTAATTCGAATTAGCTGCAAAGTTTTACCGCTTTGATAAATGGAAACACATGATTTGGATAATTTGGCCAGTTTCCAAGAGATATTTGTGATTTGATTGTATTTGCAAACGCCCTAATTTCCTCCTCTATTTCAAAATCCCAATGGTGTCCGATTGTAGGAGATAAAGGATAATCCCTATCCACTATTTCCCAACCCAAGGAGATTAGTATGGATTCGATTGAACCGCCATTATTATTATAACAATAATTATCAATATAATCGATAATTTTCGAAGGTATTTCGAACTCGTCACACCAAACCTTTCTCACATACTTCGGCATAAATGGTAACCAAGGTATTGCAGCATGTCCTTCATAACATATATTAGGGTCCTGCCATTTTATGTACAAAACACCACCAGGTTTAATAACGCGAGTAAGTTCTCTAAAGACAATACCTATTTCAGAGATATGTTCGAAAACATACCATGAATACATGGCATCAAAGTGATTCTTGGGAAATGGTATATGATCACCATCATACAGACACAAATAACGATTAAGATGGCTGTAATTACTTTTTGCAAAAGTTTCGATAGCTAAGTTATAGTTATGTACATCTACCTCTAACCCATAGCATTCAACGCCATCTATTAAGGCTGATAAGCAACACTCCCCACTACCACATCCAATTTCAAGCAATTTTATTGGTGATTTATCAAATTTGATTCCCATTTGCCCCAAATGATACTTAAAATGAGACCACTGAATATTTGCCTTGTCCATTTCTTTCCTTAAATTTATAAATTTATAGGAAATTCGATCCGTAAAATCATTTCCCTACGGCGCTATCTGCAAATATCATTTGGCTGTAAGTGGATATTTGCCAAGATAGCCAATACAGAAAATTGTTCATATTTAATAATTACTAATTCTTCGCTTAGATGCTCCACATCTCTTTAAAATTTTTGTCGTAACAGCCGAAATCTTGTCTTTATGTTTTCATTTACAATTTTTTTGTAGATCAGATCCGTGAAACGGCTTTCAATCTCTTCATAATTTGAGCGTATTCTTTTTATAGATCCGGCTACTTGCCTACCCTCCATACTAATCAGTAAGTTTCTAAAGCCAGCCTTGTTAATATAATATCGATAGATATATATTGAGCGATAATATATATTGCAGTCCCCAGTTATTGATCCCCAATAGATATTTTTCAAATTCATCTAGCGTGTAATGCTCGTGAATCTCGGTATGAACTGTCGTTGGTTTAAAGTGGTTGTTCGCCTGAATTATACATCATTATCCTGGACGAAGAACTCGATAAATTTCTGCCGGAACAAGGTAATCTTTTTCAACATGTTGCATGTCAGCTATTGCAACAAAAACGTCGAAGGACTGATCTTCGATTTTTTTCATGTTTGATAATAAGCATGAGCGTTAAAATTACTTCCTGTTTAAAGCTACGCCACTTTCATAATATTTGCGTAACATCTTTATACGCCCCAATCCAGTCATTGACTGCAGATTCCCAACTCAATGTCTCTTTGGCAACTGTTTGACATCTTGTCGACACGATCAGTCTGTCAGCTCTTACTTGTTCCGCATATTGAATAATGTCGCGTAGGAAATCAGGATCGGATAATATTTTTTCGTTATCCAAGCATGTAACTGGCACTATGAAACCAACATTCTTCGCTATGGCAAGACGGCTAAAGTCGCCAATACAGTCTGTCATCAGAACAGGTAATCCTGCAGCCAAATACTCCCCAAATTTCGTAGGTGAAGACACCTCATTAACGGGGTCATTGCGGCGCAGTAATAAGCCCAAGTGGCCACGATAAAGATGCTTTGGAACATCTTGGTGATTTACTTCCGCAACATAATAAGCTTTATCCGTAAGCCCAAATTTGACCGCCCATTCAATGACTTTACCCTGGTCCGGCTTAGGGATTAGCAACATAAGGTAACAGCGATCATCGAACTGATGAAGTAATGAAAACAATTTGATCATTTCCATACCACATTGCCAATGCGCTAGGCTTCCTGTGTACAAGAAAATGAGTCTATTATCCGTTAATTCCATGTTTTTTTGGCTAGTAAATCGATCATCCGACACACAACATGGAACGGTAATTAGACGCAAGTTCATCAGTCTGTACTTCCTCTTATAATGATCCCTCATTGCGCTAGAAACAAATATATTTAAGTCACTCTCCGACAACAAAGCTTGCTCTAGAAATTCAAGAAATGCTATTCGTTGCTGACTGGCCCCTCCCATTCGCGCTTCTTCAGGAACTACTCCATGCCAATCGATAGAAAACGCAACATGGGGTATTAATTGTTTCACGGCTTTTGCAATCCGTGCACAGTAAAGTGCTTCAGCATGCAGAACATCGATGTTATTTTCTCGAATAATATATACCAATTGCTCAATTGGCAGCTTGAAGCTTGATAAGTCACCATGCATACCAAAAAAATCGGCAACCTCTATCAGATGCACACAGCAGCCAAGTCGCGTGAATTCGCTCAGATGGCAGCGCTTATCACCGGAAAAATTTACGTTCATAGAACTATTTTCTGGTATTAAACAAGCTATATGCACGATGCAGCCATATTTAACCAATGCCTGAACTTGTTGCTCCACTCGGATTCTGTAGCCGGATCGAGAACCAATTGGAATGTAAGCCAGCAGCAGCATAGTTGGAGCCTTCCTAAGAAACGAGCGTGAAATCGCAACTTGCAATGTTGGACAATTACGACTACGGACTTCCTGGCACATTACGGCTTCGATCTTGTCGCAGATATTCCCTTCATCGAATCTAAGTTGTGAAAAGTTCCGACAATATTCAGACTCTCGTTCGAATATATGGGATATTGAGTTCCTAAGAATCATTTTGGCAAGTTGTTCAACCGTTCCGGCAACATACTTGGAAGGATAAATCCGCTCAGCACCGATCCAATCCCTGATAGCCGGTACGCAACCTGTCGCCATTCCTTCAGCGATTGATTGATGAGACCCTTCGAAGTCGCTTACCGAAAGTATATGTCCGATTTCTTTGTACCAAGTTGCCATGTCTTTGCTGTAAGGATCAAAGATGATAACGCCAAGATCGCGAAGTTCCTGTATTTCATCAAATACTCTCTGATACCATTTTATTTCGGAACTGCGATGGGTCATCCAGTCATAGTCTTTTGGGAGAGCCCCTTTAATCTTGAGAAAATAACGCTTATCGGATTTACGTAGTGTTTTCAGGACTTCTATCGCGAGATCCAACCGTTTTCGTGCTGGAACTATGCCAACTAATCCGAGAACAAACCGACTTTCTTGACGTTTTGTAACATTTAGTTTTCGTATAGCGGGAATCGGGTTGTAAATCAACGCTGAACGATTTATAAGAAGGGGAAATTCCTTACGCATCCAATCATAAAGGTGATGCGTAATGAGAATCAGTCGGTCAACCTTGTCCCAATGAATTTTCCATATATAATCCATTCGATCACGCGCCTGAACTTCCTGTAAGTGAAGTCGTACGATCAAAACTTGATCCTCGCGCTTCCGTTGCGAAAACCATACGGCATTACCAAGCGCCCATTCGCAAAATATTACGTTAGACCAAGTTAAAGCATTTTGTGCTTCTGCTTCATCAATAATCTCGTGGCACGAATGCTGAATGATTCTCAACTCGAACATATCTTTTGATTGAAGGTGCTCAATCAGTGGAAACAAAAATTTCAAGTCATGACCTATGAAAACTATGTTAAGCTTTGACTTATTCATCTTTACCTCAAATTAACAGTATGAGGGTCTGCTACTTCGCTGCGAGCGTAATGAAGCATAAAATCGAACCCGGCACGCGTACTGATCTGAAAACCTATCGCATCAAAATGGCAAGCATTGGTGTGGTTCAGCGCTTCCGACAGGAATGAACTCCCAGCAGACACAATGATCGAACCCTTATATGCCCTATTTCCCAATAGACCGATCCGCGAAGCATGTTTGAAAGAACGGGCTGATTGACCCATGCTTTCTATAGTCGATGCGTCAAGTTGAGAAGATCCCTCCATGGAGATACGCGCATCAAGCAAATAGGCTGGACCATAATAATGGCGACTCTCGCATATTGCAACCAATGATGAAGCATGGCGGTTTCGGACATATGATGGGATATTTTGTGCAGGAAGAATTAATGATCGTAATCCGCGAGCTTCAATAGCACACTGATGCTTGATAGAAGAATTGGCCGAATCTGCCATTGAGACAACCACAATTTCATCGGGTTGCTCGCATTGTTCGGCAAGCATGCCAGCAAAGCTCGCCTCATCCCCATTGGGGAATACAACGACTAACATAGATGTCCGATCTGATCCGATAAGGTTCAACCCTATGGCTTTGGCAATCTGGCCAATTCTGTGACGATACGTATGGTGACGATAAACTTCACGCATCCCAAGCACTGAGGTACGGATCCAAAACTCGTCATCCGTCATCAGACGCCCAAGTCGCAAATTTGCCTCATATTCGGACTCGACCGTTGGAACCAATTCTTTGAACATTTTCCTTATTCCTAAGGATTCTGTTGAAACTACCGGCGTCCCACATGCAAGTAGCTCGAAAACCCGGCGAGAAAACATCGTTGGAGAATCCGATACGGAATTTACATTCAATGCAACACGATAATGACGATATGCCTTTAGCATATCCTGATAGATAAGAGCCCCCCTCACGAATTTTTGCAGGTCAGGTGGGAACTGAAAGCGCTTTTTGTCTGTGCCTTGCAAGCCATACATCCGATCAAAAATATCAAGCCCGTAACGGGATGCCGCCTGCAATAGCATGTCCATAGCTTTGCGTCGCCTCTCAAAATCATCGGCGTAATAAGTACCGGCAAAGCACGTTCTGCTATTTCTGGGCTGATCGAGAACAGAATTATGAATCCTAGGCTGTGCTGCAAAAGGCAAGACGGCAATGGATGTGCTTGTGCTACACAGTAGACGATAACGTTCTATGCAGTTTTCATCAGTTGTAAAAATAAAATCGAACTCAACGGCTCTATCAATAAAACGGTCGAAATTCGCTGGGTCTTCCTTGTTCCAGAAGACCGTTGGAATGCCGTTCTTCTTGGCCCATCGAATAACATCCGACAATTCATTTCCTGGTGCTCTCTCGTAACTGGCCACTCGATACAACCAGCTGTCGTCATTTCCGTGCCATGCAGACTCCACGAGGAGTAGATCGACCTCCATCCCCAACAACTGCTGCTGCCAAGCTTCAGGAGTAATAGATATAAGTTCGCATTCAGGTTCAAAGCATGCTTGCGAAAACGAATCCAAAACGGATGCGACTCTCAGTCGCCTCTTGATGTTGGATCGAGGCATCTCGAACGGTAAACATTGAATACTTGGTCGCAAACTCTCCTTGCCGTCGTTCTCTAAGAAGGAGGTGATTTCTTCCACACGGTTTGCCTGAAGCTCAGCGGAACCAGGTCGCATCTCAGTATTGGATTCCGAATTATCCGAAGAGAGCTTAATACGATGTTCGCAAAACTGAATATTCGCTCTAAAATTCTTTTCCCCAATTTGATCAGCAAGCCGCCGGTAAAGAATCAAAGCAGCAGAAAAATTGCCGCGCATGTATTCCTCGGCTGCACGGCGTACCATAGACTGATACATAGCTAACTGCGCTCCTCTATCATGTTACTTTTGGCAATAAGGCCAACGCAGTCAACAACTCTTAGATGCTTACTAATCTCAGACACCATTTCAACAAACGACCGATGCTTCACCAACACGCAGACCACATCTGCGCAATTCAACGCGGCTTCGAGCGGCATAAGTTTTAAGTTTGGCTTAACAAGCTTGCCTGTCAGTACCTCAATATTTGGCTCTACGGCTTGCACCTGGCATCCGAGATGGGCGACTTTTTCGGTGATTTCTACAGCCGGACTTTCACGCAAGTCGTCAATGTCTGGCTTGAACGCTAATCCCAGGCAGGCTACCTTCACATCGGCCATGGACTTGAATGGCTGGGCATCAAGTACATCGGTGATCTTCGTTTTGATTTTGTCAAACACCCAGTCTGACTTATAGTCGTTTACTTCGCGTGCTGTACGGGTGATGCGTGCTTCATCAGGCACTGCATCAATGATAAACCATGGATCAACAGCAATACAATGTCCTCCCACACCGGCACCGGGATGCAAGATGTTTACTCGTGGATGCCTATTAGCGAGAGAGATGAGCTCCCAAACGTCAATGTCCAACTTCTCGCAAATGATTGAAAGCTCGTTTGCAAAGGCAATATTGACATCGCGATAACTATTCTCTGTAAGTTTGCACATTTCAGCAGTACGAGCATTGGCTGCAATAAGATCACCCTGTACAAATATTTTATATAACGAAGCCGCCATAAACGTAGCTGCGCGCGACATACCACCAATGACACGGTCATTTTCTACTAATTCATGCACTACTCGGCCTGGCAACACACGTTCCGGGCAATATGCAACCTGAATATCAGCAGTCTCTGCATCATGTTGTGGAAAACTAAGCATAGGACGCTCTTGAGCTAACCACTCAGCAAGTTTCTCTGTTGTACCTACTGGTGCAGTCGACTCCAATATTACTAAATCCCCTTTTTTCAACACTGGAGCAATTGAGATTGCGGCTGCTTTGATATAACTCAAATCCGGTTTATGGTCATCGGAAAATGGGGTAGGAACTGCGATCAGAAACGCTTCTGCTGGCTCCGGTTTTGTTGTTGCTCTTAAGTAACCTGATGCCACAGCAGCTTTAACCAACATATCCAATTCAGGCTCAACAATATGAATCTCTCCCTTGTTGATGGTATCGACTACAAGTTGAGAGATATCGACACCAATAACCTTCTTTCCTCTGGCAGCTAAAAGGGTGGCCGTTGGTAGACCAATATAGCCTAGGCCTATCATGGAAATGGTGTTAAACATATTTTATTTGTTGTGATGTGAGGTTCACTTCAATTCCCTTTTAAGGATATCACAAATGCGGCTTGCGGCAAATCCATCTCCATAAGGATTATGGGCTTGAGACATGGCTTCAAAGCATGCTGGGTCGTCGAGCAAGCGATTCGTTTCTGTAAGAATTCGTGTCTTATTCGTGCTAACGAGTTTTACAGTACCGGCATCAACCGCTTCTGGTCGCTCGGTTGTGTCGCGCATAACGAGAACGGGCTTTCCTAATGAGGGGGCTTCCTCTTGCACTCCACCGGAGTCTGTAATCACGAGGGTACTTCTGTTCATGATATATACAAATTGTAAATAATCAAGCGGCTCTAAGAGGAAGACATTTGGTCGCGCAGAAAGGATGCGTTGAACAGGTTCTTGTACATTGGGGTTTAGGTGAACTGGATAAATTACTTGGACATCACCCCGATCAACAATCTCCGCTAAGGCATGACAGATATTTTCAAAGCCTTCACCAAAGTTTTCACGACGATGACCGGTGACCAAGATCAGGCGTTTACTTGGATCGATGAAGTCGAAACGTTTTTCGAGACCGATAGTTATGTTGGGGTCATGGCGCAAACGGGCTACTACATCAAGGAGAGCATCAATAACAGTATTTCCTGTCACATGAATGGTTGATGCAACTACCCCTTCGTGGAGAAGGTTGTCACGCGCTTTTGCCGTGGGAGCAAAATGAAGATCCGTTGTACATCCAGTAATACGGCGGTTCATTTCTTCCGGCCATGGAGCGTATTTATTATTAGTGCGCAGGCCAGCTTCGACATGTCCAATCTTGATTTTGGCATAATAGGCCGAAAGACTGGCCGCAAGCGTTGTGGTAGTATCACCGTGCACGAGTATGATATTAGGCAACCACTGCATGTAAACTTCACGCATTCCTAACAGGACATTACAGGTGATATCACTAAGATCCTGTCCTGGTTTCATAAGGTTTAAATCAAAGTCGGGTTTGATATTAAAAAGGTGAAGTACCTGATCGAGCATTTGGCGATGCTGAGCGGTGATACATAGTTTGATATCAAAAGTTTTGTCGGCGGAAAGGACGTTATAGACAGGAGCCATTTTGATTGCTTCAGGACGGGTACCAACAACACAGAGAATTTTCACACGTTATTTATTAGTTTTAGAAGATCCAATGCTGATGAGGTATGCTTCTTTCTCCAATTTGCGTTCAGTAACAATAAAGCTATAATCGTTGTCAAGTAATTCAGTCTTCCAAAGTTGAACAATTTCCTTTTCATCATCACGAATGTAGTCATCGAGAAGTATGTCAATATGAGCTCCCCTGAAATGCGTTAGTACCGCAGGCATAGCTGGATAGCGAGCATGCTTTCCTGTCGAGGCGGGTGGCCCATCAACAAGAACAAATACACGGAGGCTTGCTATTGAATACGTTTTACTCAAATCTTCCAAGACTTTTTGACAGCTATAGTATGAATAAGTGTTCCCGTTCGAGGCAAGGTAAGGAAGTAGTGGGCTATGTATGAGTTGCACTGCATCAACGAGGCCGGTTTTTTTTAGACTGGCAAGAGTTTGATTATAGTATTGTTGCAGATGTTCAAAGGAAACAATTTTTACCTTGGAATTACTTTTATGATCAGCGATCTTGGCAAGAGTTTTAGCCATAATCACTGTTGATATCCCTGAACCGAATTCAATGATTAAATCATAATCGTTACTTTCGAGGAGTTCAATAAGATAAAGTGCAAAATCAGGGCTTACTGGCCAGCTATGTTTCTCTGTTGATAAATTAGGTAACTCACCTGAGTTGAAGTAGCCTTGAACACCAATAAAAGCCTCAATTTGTTTTGTGGCATTGAGAATTTCCCTTTTGAAACTACTCTCAAGAAATGTTCTCACTATAATAAGATCATCAGATTGCTTTTTCAGTTGAAGACTGAGTTCGGCATATTGCTTTTTTAATGTTTCGATACTTTCAGTGAGGCCAATAGAGGAGGGTGACGAGTAGGTAGGTATTTCTTTTATATTATCCTTCGCTTCTATCATCAACTCTAATAGATTTGATGATAGACCAAGAATTGCAAGTTGTTTTCCAATTCTTGACTGAGTGATTAATGGTACAGTACACCCCGGGACACAAGTCTCGATTGATCTTTCAAAATGTTTGAATGCTCGTGATTGCTGCCCTGTAAGAACAGCTAAGCGTCCGAGGCTATTATGAACACCGGCAATCAAGATTTGACTCAACAATTTTTTATTACAACCCCAATCCTGCGCAAGGCGGATAAATTGCTTTCCTTCTGCCATATTCCCTCTTTGTATGTGGCCTGCAGCAACTAATAGAGCGAGTTTGGCTCGATCCTGGTGATATTTCAGGATATTGCAATCCATATTGGCTAAGGATTCCCAGTCACCGAACTGCCAGAGTGTTCGAAAACAGTCAAGAAAGTTTTCATCGTATGGGGAAGTATTGGATATTTCTTTTTCCATGCTTATCACTTCAAAAAACGGTATAGATTCTACAGATTTATTCACTTCATTGAAGTTATCAATATGATTTTGTGTATTTTTTTTCCAACAGACGATGAGGAATCAATTGAACTTGGATTATTCTGTAACTTTTTTGGTTTAAAATTTGAGCTTATAGGCTAATGTTCAATTAATACCACAGTTGTATTTAATCTATCAAACCTCTTGCAAACTCAAATTCCATCCTCACGGAGAAGTACATTAGTTATGAGTTCAATCTGCGCCTCAGCTTTCAGCATTTCATCATTTATTAACTGCAGGCTTTGCTTTTGTTCTGCTATTTGTAATTCTAAACTGCTTATCCGATCACTTGCCTTTTGAACATTTATTTTGAGAGCTGAAATTTCTACCTGCCTCTCAGATGCAAGTTTTCCATGATGGTCTCGTGACTCCTGCAGAGTTCTTTTCTCACCTGTTAAAGCTTCAAGCTGAATCTTAAGCTCTTTGGACTCCTTTTCAGCTTCATCTTTGAGTTTCCCTATTGCCTCAAGTTGCTGTTGTTGTCCTTGAGATTTTTTTGTCTCTTCATCACGCAATAGTGTGAGTTGCTCCAACTGCAGCTGCCTCTCAGAAGCAAGTTTTCCATGATGGTCTCGTGACTCCTGCAGAGTTCTTTTCTCACCTCTTAAAGCTTCAAGCTGAACCCTAAGCTCTTCCGACTCCTTTACAGCTTCATCCTTGAGTTTCCCTATTGCCTCAAGTTGCTTTTGCAACCCTTGAGATTTTGTTGTTTCTTCATCACGCAATAGTGTGAGTTGCTCCAACTGCACCTGCCTCTCAGAAGCAAGTTTTCCATGATGGTCTCGTGACTCCTGCAGAGTTCTTTTCTCACCTGTTAAAGCTTCAAGCTGAACCCTAAGCTCTTCCGACTCCTTTACAGCTTCATCCTTGAGTTTCCCTATTGCCTCAAGTTGCTTTTGCAACCCTTGAGATTTTGTTGTTTCTTCATCACGCAATAGTGTGAGTTGCTCCAACTGTACCTGCCACTCAGAAGCACGTTTTGCATGATGGTCTCGTGACTCAAGAAGAGATCCTTTTTCCCCTGTTAATGCTTCAAGCTGAACCCTAAGCTCTTCCGACTCCTTTACAGCTTCATCCTTGAGTTTCCCTATTGCCTCAAGTTGCTGTTGCAAGCCTTGATATTTTGTTGTTTCTTCATCACGCGACAGTATGAGTTGCTCCAACTGCACCTGCCTCTCAGAAGCAAGTTTTGCATGATGGTCTTGTGACTCCTGCAGAGTTCTTTTCTCACCCGTTAAAGCTTCAAGCTGTACATTTGTTACCCTGTATTTGTTTTTCCAATTACGAATATAAACCAAGGAACCAAGGGCTGGTTGTCGCTCCTCTTCCAACGCGATGCAATAGAAACCTTGTGAAGCAAGAAATATATCAAGCTCATTTTTTGAAGCGCCAATTTCTGAACATCTTTCTTCTTTTAGAATCGCACGGGTTATAATGACTTCAAGACCTTCAATAAATTTACCTGTTCCCTGAAGGACTTGCAAAGCAGGCAAACAGTCGATAACACACCAGTTCACCGGAGCAGCAAGAGTGTTCTGGGAATTTAAAACTGACTCAAGAGTTTTCGAATCAATTTGCCGTTCTTCTTGTGTTTTAAGGTTTCTCCAAAGGTCAGTGAAATTTTCCGGTTTAATAACACCATGCTCATTTGGATTTGATGCAAGGAAAAATGTTTTACTGCACTCCTTATCACTTATCAACGCTTTATGAGCAATCAATCCTTCTTGCATTTGAGTTGCTGATGCGAGTTGTTGAAAAAGTGTTTCTTCGGCTTCAATCAGTAACGCACAGGATACTCCCCATTCTGCATAATGAGTTAAGATATGTCCACTTCCGACACCTACGTGCACAATTGCTGTAATAGGAAATATGGCGCGTAAATGGTCAACCCAACTCTGCAATGATTGATTACTTAGCATCTGAAACCTAATTTAATCCGATTGATAACTACGGGAATACTTTGTGAAGGTGAGTAAACGCTACAGGAGGCTTAACGATAGCGATTTAAGACGTATTGCAATAAGCCTGTGATCATCAGGATCTTGCTGTGTGGGAGACATAAGTTTTGGAAATTTGAACTGTATTTCCCATATACTGGCTTTTGATATTTCAGATGCCGTAAATTCAGCTTCAAAGAGTTCTGGACCACCGTAATATTCATGCAGTATCAATTGCAGCGGCATACCATTCACGGAAAGCTCGAGTCCAGTCATAATTTCAGGATCAATTGCATCGGCTATATCAAGAATGATGCTGTAACGACCGTCACGAAGTGCAGGAACTTTGAGTGTGCTGATGTTGGAAGGACCTGCCCATCTGCCATCCACCTCAGCTTCGTACCAGTTTTCCCCTGTTATTTGGCACCTCATGTCAATGTGAATTTCTGATGGCTGCTGTTCATGCCAGAACTGGGTATGAAAAGCAATATTCCCCGATTCACGCCGAACGTTACCATTCAATTCCTGGTATTGTAAAAAGTAATGTTCCAGTTCTTCCTGAACCTGATGCAACTGGAGCAGCAAAAGTTCGTTTTCCTGCTGTAATTCAGTTGCCTGAACTTTCCGGGCATCGGTTTCAGATTGCTTGCTGATTAACGTGCTACGAAGTACCTCAAGTTTTGCCGTCAGTTCTTCAAGGTTGTTCTGGCGATCCTCAGCCAGCTTTGCCTGTTCATCACATGACAGAGTGAGTTGTGCAATCTGCTGCTTATGGAGCGTTATAGCTTTTGAAAGTTCGCTTTTACTCTGAACGGCCTGGTCGCGCTCAGCAAGAGTTTGATCCAAGTCAGAAAGGAGGCTGGTATATTCCTGCCATGCAAGCTGTTTTTCTGCAGACTTTATGCCGGAAGCATTTTCGGAGATATTGGCGCTACTTTCGAGTTCACAATAGAGAGCTCTGGCGTCTTGATAGTCTTCAATAAGTGTTGATGCCAAAAGCGCAGGCATAGCAGTCAACTCATGAGTTTCACCTTGATTCTCGACGTGCAAAAACTTAAGATCAAGATCAAAAAGATCGGCTACTTGGCCTATAAACAGTTCAGGAACATGGGTTATTGAAGATATATTAACAAGCATACACTGATCTGTGTGCCTATGGTAAAAACGAAGCAACTCATTGTTGCAGGCTTCCCAGCCAGCAATGATGTTTTGAATCGTCTCTTGAGTTGATGGTTGATTTCTCAGCGCTTTAGCTACAGCAAATTCCGGAGAAGAATAGATCAACACAAAACATATTTCCGGTTCAATTTCTTTCCAGAAATCAAGAAGCCTTACCGTTCCTGCATCCGCCCAGCCCCATTCGCTATGATCAGAGTTGCTTATCAGAAAATGTACAGCAAGTTCATGCCAAATTCTCCCTGGAGCAAGTTGTACACTACTACCCAAGGCCCTGGACTCTTTTTGATAGGCTTTGAAAATCTTTTTCTGTATTTGATGCACCGTAAGGCCTTCCCGCTGTGATACCCCTGCTTCCTTGAGACCTGCAGTGAGTAATTGTTGATGTGCGGTCTGAAAACCAGAATCAGGATATCCGGTGGTAACAATAATTTTCACGATGATTTTTTAAAGCTTTGAAAAAAAGCATCCCATTTGGGTAGAATGTTATCCGGAGTGTAAAGAGCAGATACTTGACGGCCATGGTGGCGAAGGGTGTGGCGAATTGATACCCCCTCTTCGGCCAGAACTCGCTGAATGACCATTGACGCATTTTCAGAAGAGTATGGATTAAAGTATTCAGATGCTTGTTGATAAATTTCCCGATGAACCGGGATATCCGACGAAATCACCACTCCTCCTGATTGCATGGCTTCGACACCTGAATAATCAAAACCTTCGCCTACACTCGGACAGATGGTCGCTGCCGCATGTTTATAAAGCACTCGCAGTTCTGTTACCGGCAAATTGCTGAGATGAAACAATTCACCCTGCTTTGCCCAAGGCTGAAAGCTCTCTATAATCGCTTCGTGATTCCAGCCCTTATTACCTACAACAACAAGTTTGAGGTTCGGCATGGAGGTGTATTTTAACCGCTCCCACGCTGACACAAGGAGCAAGTGGTTTTTTCGAGGCTCAAGAGTCGAAACCATGAGGAGATAGGTAAAGTCTTTACCATTGTCCTTTGTAAAATCAAGTTCAAGTTTTGTTAAATCAGTAACAAACTCTTTTGAAGATGAGAGGCGATTACGAATAATCTGAATAATAATTCCTTTCGGCGACTCCTCTTCAAAGTACTCTGTGGAAACAATATTATGAATAACGTTACTTTTTGTTTCAGCTTCCGGAAAGATTTTAACAAGATCATTTCTCGTTGATTCTGAAACACAGGAAAACCAAGCACCAGCGCTTATATTTTCCTGCAATGCATAGTAATGTGAAGAGAGGTGAAATGCTTTGTCTTTAATCGTGTGAGGCATAAGCATAGGAACGGAATCGTGATAACGAACAACCATCCTGGTTCCCTTTGAGATTTTGCCTGGAAATGGGGTTTGTGCTACAAAAAAGTCGTACCCCTTTGTATTGATCGGTGCATAGCGTGGGGGAGAAAATAATTTAATCCCTTCCAGTGCTGCCCGGTGAAAGAGTTTTCGTGACTGTTTGAGAATGCGAAACCGGCTGAGCGAGATCGGCTGTTTTTCATCAGCATGAAGCGTCTTGCTAAAAAGGGTACTCCAGACAAAGTCTTCAAAATGCTCACCATCAAAGTTACTCAGTGAAATAGGAACCCCTGTAAGTGCACGTATTTGTAAATGCAGGAGAGCGAAATAATTCTGACAGAGCTGAGCAGAAGTTTCAAGAATATTATTAGATGGACTATTGAATAAAGAGACAACCAAGCGAGAGTGTTGATAAATTCTCCGCGAGGATGAAATATCTGTTTTATTTGATGGAGAGGCTGATCGCAATATTTTTCCACCATGCTGAATAAGCCCTTCTCTATCGTAACCATCAAGAGTTCCTAACCAATAAAACAGTAAGCGACTCTCCTGTGGTATGCCAGCGAAACCGTCCAGTGCTGGTTTGAGGTCAAGCAGGATTTTTGTCATACACTGACAGAATGTTCATGGTAAAATGCCATTGCTTCATCTATCTGGTCAAAAGCATACAATTTCCCAGAAACCAATACAGCAGCCTTGTCGCAATGTGTCCTAATGAAATCAGGTTGGTGTGAGACAATGATCATGGTGCGGTTTTTGCGCTTTTCAAAGAGCTCATACTGGCATTTTTCATGAAACCGGCTGTCACCAACGGCGATGATCTCGTCAATCAGGAAACAATCAAATTCAACAGCCATGGAGATGGCGAATGCCAAGCGAGCCCGCATACCCGAAGAATAGGTTTTAACCGGTTCTTTTAGGTACGGGCCCAGTTCGGAAAACTCTTGAACATAGTCGATGCGGCTTTCAAACTCAACACCATAGATGCGACAGATAAAACGCAGATTGTCCAGCCCTGTGAGGGTTCCCTGAAAAGCGCCGCCAAAAGCCAGAGGCCAGGAAATGCTGATTGAGCGTTCAATTGAGCCCGATGATGGTTGTTCAGCACCGCTGATAAGGCGAATCATGGTTGATTTACCAGAGCCGTTACGACCGAGAATCCCAACCTTTTCTCCTTTATTAATGGTCAGATTGATATGATCGAGCACTGTTACCGACCCATGACGGGTATGGTATTTTTTTACAATGTCTTTAATACAAATCATTCAGGGGTCACCCTTTTACTGATATATCGCTCCTGGGCAAGAGCAAGAGATGTCAGACCAAAACACACTGCCGCCATATATGGAATATCGTAATGAGCATGCACGAAAGAGCCAAAATAACCTTCCCGCAATAATTCTACTCCATGGACCATTGGTAGAATAAGGATAACCTTTTGTGCTACTGGGGGCAGAAAATCGACCATAAAAGCTGCTCCAGACAAAGGGAAGAGAAGGTATGCTGTCGGGTGCCATATTTTATCAACAACCTCACTCCGCTCACTGAGACATCCAAGAAGCAACGCAAGCGATGCGCCAAACCAGGCCAGCATGAACCAGGCAAATAAAACTTTTAAAATATCCTGCGGAGGCTGCATCCATCCAATAGAAATCCATAAAATGGAAAGCACAAAAAATGAGGTCGTTGCACCTGCAGCCTCAAGCAGCAGTCGGGCTGCAAATACATCAATGATTTTCACATTGCGATGATACATCAGCGACAGGTTCGGCTCAACCGCCCCAACAGTGCGCCCCGGCATGTTACGCCAAAGTAATACTGATGAGTAACCAGTAACCGCAAATGCGACAATGGGGATATTAGAGCCATGATGAACATTTGAAAAGGTCCATAAGGCCGTAACCCCTAAGGTAAACAACATGGGCTCAATAAAAAGCCATAGAAACCCGATGTTGTGCCGGCCATACCTTGTCAGCACTTCGCGCATCAATAGGGCACCGATAACACGCATCTGTATTCTTAAAGAGCGGAACAAAGAGGTTTCGTGCAATATGGGCGGCATCTGCTCAGTCATGATGTTCACGGACTCCGGCTATCAGCATGGTCAATATGCCCCAAACAACTAAACCCAAAAGAAAAACGCTGAGGATACCCCTTAACCGGTATGGCTCAATTGCTATATCAGGCTTATTGGGCTGCACAATTCGCTCAAGGTAGAGCTGCTTTCGCTGGGCATCGCTCCGGGCTTGCTCCAGGGATGCCATGGCAGCAGCAAGCTGCTTGTCGGCAACTGCACGTTCCAAGGTAAGCATTTCGTATTCAACAGCTTTATTGGTGAGCGAAGTGCTACCACCGGCCACTTTAGCCATTTCGCTCTCTATCGATGCCTGAATACTCCCGATTCTGTTTTTCAGAGCCGGCAATTGAGGACTATCAGGAGTGAAAGCCTGTACCTGACTCAACTGTGTTTTACTTGCAATCAGCTCATCCTGCAGTTTTGAGATTTGCTGCAATTGCAGTCCAGATTGTTTTTCGGGATCAAATATCCCTTGCTTGTTTCGAAATGTGGAAAGCTTTCGTGAGGCTGCTTTTGCTTTTTCTACGGCGATGTCCACTTCGGAAGAGGCGAAGCGAATAAGATCTTGCCGTCCGCGTTCATTGAGCCGGTTGATGAATTGCTCCCCCATCTGCAGCAGCATTTCATTCATGCGGTATGCGTCATCCGTATTGAAAGCCTTGACTTTGAGCACTGCGATTGAGGAGGATGTGTTCAAGTTGATTTCGACATGATTCTGGTAGAAGCGAAACAAGGCTTCAATGCTGTTATCCAATCCTAACGCATTAAATCGGCTGAAGATGTCAATACCGCTCCTGGCGAAAGCTTCCCTGAGATTGATTTGATGGTTGATTTTACTTAACGCATCACGGGAGAGCATAAATTCCTGGACATTGTAGGTGTCGTCCTGGGAACGGGAAAATCCTGCTCCCTGGATAATTGCTCCCAAACCGGTAGGAATCTGCCTTTCCGGATTGCGTACAACGAAGCGGGACTCGGAGATATAGATATCGCTGGCAATAAACCCAAAATAGATGATGGAGAGTAGGGTCGGAATAATGACGGTACCAAGAAACAGGCTGTTGATTTTTGCAAGGCGGGTTTTCAGTGATTTCAGGAAAGTACAACTCTGGTTTTTTAAGGGTATTGTTGAACTCATTGTATTATTTTTTTATGGTAACCTGATTATCTCTATCGGCTCCATATTCTGAAACAGTTTTTTTTTTGCCGCGCAGTTCGTATCGGAACCTTCCCAGATTAATCCTGCACCAGATTCTGTGCTGTCAAGTCTTTTGTAATAGCTTCCATTCAGCTGGGTTTGTGCAATCACATACCGGCGAAAACGATAGAACAGATTACGGTCTAACTGATGCGTCGGTGCTTGATTCCAGAACTCATCAAGGGTGCCCTGAAAGGTCAATCCATTCAGATTATAGAGTGCTGAACCGAGAACTTTCAAGGGTTTACCCTGGTCAAGCGCTGAGAGACCTACGGTGCTGTTAATCACTACTACGCCTTGAGCGTGCTCGAGCAAAGCCGGCAGATGCTGATCGTGAAGATAGAGAAGTTTTTTCTGCAGTCCGTATTTACGGATGAGTTGATCGATCAGGTCAGTATAGTCAACATACCCTCTATCCAAAGGATGATGTTTGACGACCAATATGGTGTCGTGCGGTGCATGCTTCCGGAACGAGTCGACAACTTTTTCAATAAATACTCTGGCTGAATCAAAATCAGAGTGTACCTCTATCTGAGAATCGTTATGTACCTGCAGAGGCACTAAAAAGTATTTTCCGTTACAACGACCCGCAAGCTTTTCTTCAATACCTCTTTCTTTTATTCTGTAATAATATTTCCGAAAGGCACCTCGAATCCATGGAAAGGCTTCTTGAAGAGTGAGCGGACGATGGTGTTGGTAGTGAGGAAATATGGGCTTTAAAGCCGCACTGGCAATGTAGTACAACACAGCCCAGAGAGCCATGTACCAGTATGCCGCCCTTCCGACAGGTTTTGTGGGGGAAATAGCGCTGATTGGCTGAGTGAGATAAAAGGCGGGATCACGAGGGAGCTGTGAGTGTCCGTTTGCGCCATAAAGCTCAAGGGTAATGTAGTCCGGCCTGACGTAGCCCTCTTCGAAAACTCCGGTTTTTATGCCCCGCCTGGTCGCAATTTCTTTCACTATCCGGTGTACCGGTCGGCAATCGCCAAACAGAAATACTATATCAATTTGATACTTATCAAGCATGCTTTCTAAAAAAGCTGGCCATTCGTCAAGGGATCCTCTGAACAAAAGAGAATCGCACGGATAGAAGAGACAGTCTCCACCATTGAAGTTTATTTTGTAAACCTCGGCTCCTGCTTTTTCAAAGTCGCGAGAGAGCCGTCTGAAAAAAGGACCCATCGGCCCCTGCAGCATGAGGAGACGCTTACCGTTAAACACCTGCAGGCCATTCTTGATCATGGCTGGCTAAAAAGAGTTTTTATTACAAATCGAGCAATCTTGCGGCTTACTGATAACTCATTTTGGCTGCTCTCCCTCCACTCCAGTAACTCATTGAGTGCATTTTCAGGAGTTGTTATTTTTCCTGTCGCTTTGCTTACATAGATTGGATAAAGGATAAGTGCGCCGGCAACAAGCATATCAAGCGATAACCTGCGAGTGCGGCGGGGTATTGGCACCATGTCTTTTGTCAAGCCCCAGCCTGAATAAAACGGATTTCCGTAACAGGTTACAGGCTTTCCGCGAAGCAGAGCCTCAAAACCTGTGAGCGAAGTCATCACCTTTACTTCATCGACCTGAGTCAGCAAATCAGCCATCGAAACATCAGATACACTTTCGTTGCACCATTGGTGCACTTTATCTTCTCCTTGCCCTCTGGCCCGCAATCCGGCGGTAACATCGGGGTGTGATTTGTAGATAATATACGCATCTGGTTCTGCTTCTTTTACTGCCTGCAGCAATGCGATATTTGTCTGTATGACCGGTGCGCCAAAGCGAATTGATGCATCAGTTTCAACCTGGCCTGCAACAAGAATAACCCGTTGACCTGTCTGCAACAGTTCCGGAGATCGATGCCAGCTTTTGCTGCCTGTGCTGTACTTGGTCACCCTGTGTTCGACAATGCTGCTGCGGAGCTGTGAGGCCCGTTCGATCAGCTCTGCAGAAAATGCTGTTGTCTGCAAAAGCTGTTCGAGATCGGATGGCTTTGTTGCATCGTAGTAGATACCGCTCCAATCGGCTACAAGAGAGAGCGGCTGTATAAGATCCGCACCTAAGCCGACTGAGCGTAAAAAACCGTCTTCAAGCCGGATTATCGGCACACCTTCGGGAAGAGCTGACGGCACCGGATGACTTCCCCACAAGAGTAATGATGTATCTGGTCGGAGTTGCGCCACTTGAGTGATAAAATGTACCTTTTTGTTTCCGGTGAAGCGCCGGACAATCGGCTGCTTGCGCAATGAGAAGCCGTAGGCAGAGAGAGTCGAGTCTGAAAGGGGCTTCTTCTGGTTCATGCTAACCGGTTCATCCAATCTTCAACCAATTGAAAATGTTCTGCCCAGGTGGGCGGCACGAAATTTATCCGGCGGAGCTTCTGTGCTGTACGCAGCGGATTTGAGGGTGTTGAAAATGCTTCTATACAAGCCATCCAGCCGAGGCTATCAAGCGGATCGTAATAATCAGGGATATTTCCTGCAATTTCGCGGAAGACCGGCAAGTCACTCGCTATAACCGGTACATCGGCTCTCAAGGCCTCCATAAGCGGCATGCCATATCCTTCAGCATGAGAGGGAAACAACAATGCCTGTGCATGATGGAGATAGGTTGCAAGATCGGAATCGGAACATGACGGCAGTTCGGTTACAAACCCCTGGAGTGCTTCGCACCTTTCGAGTAAATCAATAACATGCTCACATTCCCACCCCCTTTGCCCAATAATCACCAGTCTTGGGGCCCGATCGCCCAAACGCCCGATCATGTTGCGCCATATCTGCAGCAAAAGGAGGTGATTCTTCCGGGGCTCTATGGTGCCGAGCATGATAAAATAGGGTTCAGCTGCTGGACAGCTTATGGAAGGGAGTGGCAGTTCTGCGGCGGCCAAGGGAGCTGCAATTGAAGGTGGAAGCCGGTGACCGGTTTTTTGTGCATATCGGACAAGATCATCAAGGGTGGCTTGTGAATTGGTGATGACACCATTTGCCAAGCGCATGACATTGTTCATCCGGGAACGATGTTTCTCCATAATACCGGGACGGCAATACTCAGGATAGCGGATCGGAATCAGGTCGTGTACAAAAATCAGGGGTTTTACCTGGAGTCGCTTCAGCCACAAGAGATATGATTCACTCTCCAAGCCATTGTGGCCTGTATGGATAAAAAATGATCCGGAGAGGTTTTGCGGACGAAAAGCAGTGAAAAGCTCATATTCGGGGAGTTGAGTAATAAGGAGGTTTCTGTCGATGGCAGGAGTTAACAAGGTGGCGAACAGTTTCAAAGAGCCTGACTGAGACAAGAGCATGCTATAGTTTCCGATTCTTACTACTGCTCTGGCACGGTGGCCGAAATACTGAATATAAGCCCGACTGACCCGATCGACTCCTGTCGGCAGGCGCTGCTTCATGAAACGCCAAAGTAATCGAGTCACATCTATGATGATATCTCTCATTGTTCATCCCTGTCAACACATGGTTTCAGGGTAGGGATGGAATTGCATTGATGACATTGACCACTGGATAGACTATGGAGACTACCATGTTTAGAAACTTTTGATAATCAGCAGCCTGGGCATTGGAAACATAGAGGAGATCTTTGTTTTGCATGATAAAATTCTGAGCAATAAACAAGGATGCCGGGTCTTTCAGGTTCACCCGGTAAATCACCGGAACTTTTCCATCCGGCCTGGTCAGTTGCCCCTGTCCATTCAAACCCACTGCTTTAGCTGATTCATACCGGAAAATAAATACACCATCTGCATTGGCACGATTATCTTGTATACCGCCCGATCGAGCGAGAGCCTGTGAAAGAGAGATACCCTGCACTTCAAAATTTATCTCTTCATTCTTGCCGGTTGCTCCTAATGCCGTGAAACTCAATGGCTGATAGGAGAGCGTTATAACATCATCAGGCTGCAGCACTATATTCTGTTTTGGATCTCGAATAATCACGTCGAGCGGCATGGCCTGAACCTGACTTCCGCGTGTAAGCTGCAAGGTCATTTTATTGACTGGCATCCTGACTCCACCGGCGGCTGCAAGTGCATCAAGCACACGCTCTTTCCTTGCAGTAAGCGACATACGGATGCTCGAAGCAACTTCACCTACGACAGTGACATTGGTGGTATTATTACGGAGCGTTCTGACGAGCACTTGAGGCTGATTTGCCTTTCCTTTCAGGCTGCGTTTTATTTCTGACTCTATTTGCTGAATGCTTCGTCCCGCAACCTCTATTTGACCTACAAAAGGAATATTGATGGTTCCTTCGCTATTGACCATCTGTTCCGGTAATGTGGTGACATGGGAGGCTGAAGAAGCTGTGCGGGAATCAAACACCACGCCACTGAATAATGCAGGGGAGAGTTCCCATATTGAAACCTCTATGACATCTCCGGCTCCGATGACATTACCTTTACGAATTGAAGTGTTGAAGGTGTCTGAAAACGAGTTTTGTGTTTGCGACAACAGCAATCTGCTGACCACGGTGTCATTGATGTCTACAATCTGAATATCTTTGAGGCGTTTTGAGTCAGCTGCATTAGTTATCTCTCCAGTATCTGGTCCGGATGTAGGAATAAACGATCCACATCCGGAAAATATCAACATCAGCGCGAGAAGTGCAGCTTGAAGGGTTGTGCTTCGAATATGATTGCAGGGCTTATAGTTCATACAGGTTTACATCCAGTGGAGGAATTGAGCAATAGTGATCTCTTGTTTCTTATGGTTCAATCAGGCGGGTTAACTGCAGGGTGAATGACAAGAATATTTTTGGAAAAAAGCTCCGCAACCTTCAGTCACAGAATGAGGGTTTTCTGTAAATGGCATTGATAACCGTTGTGAACGTAAAATAATATGCGAGGTTAACCGCTCGTTTTTAAATTAACTTTTTTTTACTATACTTGATTGTGTATGGAGTATATTTAATTATTAGGTATTTAATCCACTACTGATAACCAAATGGAAGAATGAGAAAACAACTTTCACTGCTTTTTGCTGTTGTTGTAGCGTTGGTTATGATGACAGTTCCTGCATACGCAGACGATAAATATATCAGCGGCAATGCCGGGATGATACTGTCAAGAACTGTGGATATTAATCAAGTAAACGGTAACACCTTATTACAACTTCCTGTTAAGGAAGGGATGAATTTTGTGGGTGCTGTCGGTATGGTTTTTGAAAATTTCAGGATTGAAGGCGAAGTCGGTTATCAATTGTGCGGGATCAATGATAAGTTAGGGAAAGGCCATGAGAGGATACTTTCTTTGATGCTTAACAATTATTACGATTTTACCACCGAAGGCATTCAGCCATATTTGATGGCAGGTGTGGGCGGAGCACAGGCTCGACTCAGCAGATTTTTAATCGGCAGTTCTCCTGATGCGTTTATTTCCAATGACAGTGCTACTGGTTTTGCTTATCAATTTGGTGCTGGCGTCTCTTTTCCTATCGCTGAAGCCAGCTTTATTGATGTACGTTTCCGTCATTTTGCCATGGGTGAAATTACCGAAGCAAATTACCTCAAATATTCTCCTTCAAACAACGCTGTGCTCCTTGGTTTAAGGATCGGCTTTTAAGCTTTTGCCCAGTATGAGTCAAGAAAGAGCTTGATGAGTTTTGCGGCAAAACCCATAACTTCGAGGTCTTTGAGTATGGGGAAAAGCATACGTGTCGTGCGTCCTGGGTTATTCCGCAACCACTCGTTTCTGTAGAGGACGCCCATCAGTTTGTCCATGGAGACAGCGCATGCACACTCTACAAGTTCTTCGAGCCTGATTTCCGGTCCGGAAAAAGGTTTATTGTTCTGCTGCGTTGTCATGGTAAGCACGCGATTGCCTGCACGTTCTGAAAGAGTATAATCGATGCTTTTGCCTGATGTGTGGCGGATGCGGAGGTGAATGGGCTGCTTCAATGGTTTGCATTTTGCAGCTGCAGGCTGTTCTACCTCACCATTCTTGTGGTCAAGAAACCTTAGAAGCGCGTTAAACAACAGGTCGCTGATATCTTTGTTTGACAGGTTTTTGTTGACCCTCATGAGCCAGCTGAGCTGGAAAAGATCTATCATAAAGCTGAGCAGCACTGCGTTGGTGCTGTTGCGCTTCATGGCTGACTTGTAGCTGTTGAAGGCGACATTACAGTATACCAGCATGGCAACGAGAGTCTGGCGGTCCATGCTGCGGGTCTCAATCACTGGACAGTAGTTGTTGTAAAGATCCCAGTCAAAGGAGCGGATTTTGCCTTCGTCTTTGTACTCCTGGTAGATGCCTGTGCCTGGATATGGGGTCATGACCATGAAAATGGTCTGACGGAGGCCGAGTGATCGTGCGAATTCGGGGTAGGCGATGGTGTCCTGGATGTTTTCGGTATAGTGGCCGATAATGAAATAGCCTTCGGCACCGATTTTGTTTTTGTTGCAGAGTTCTATGGCGCGGGCGACGTCGTCAAGGCTGTTTTTTTTGTTCATCAGAGCAAGGGTTGCTTCGCTCGGGCTTTCGATGCCGAGGCCTACTTTGCTTAACCCTATGCGGCGCAGTTTATCGAGGATCCGTTCGGCTCTGACTAAATCTTTGGCTCTGGATTCCGTCATGATTCGAAAGTTTGTCAATCCCCTTTCGATCATCATGTCGCAGATTTTTTCTGCCCGCCCGATATTAGTCAGAAAGTTGGCATCCCAGATCTTGATGAGTTTTTTATTTTTCGGGTCGTGCAGAAGGGCGATCTCTTCGACAACATTTTCGGCGCTTCTGCCTCGCCAGCCTTTGTGCATCTGGTCATTGGCGCAAAAAGAACATGACCAAGGGCACCCGCGCGAGGTGTAGATGGTGTCGATAGAATAGGCATCGCCTTTTTCGCCATATCGTTCGGGACGAAGAGAACGCAGTGGAAATGCTATGGAGTCTATGTTGGCGATGACGTCGCGCTGGCCAGTATAGACAATGCCTCCAGCTTCGCGGTAGGCGATTCCTTTGACATCACGAGATGGACCGTTAAGAACGAGTTCCCTGAAGGTCTGCTCTCCCTCTCCGATTACCACAACGTCAACGGAGGTGTGCTTCAAGACCTCTTCGGGCAGTGCGGTCGGATGAAAACCTCCCATGACAACGAATTTTCCGGCCTCTTTCGCAATACGGGCAAGTCGTTCGGCCTGGTTGAAGGCTCCGGTCATTGAGGAGATGGCGACAAGGTCTACCGGACTTTTTTTCAGGAGCGAACGAAGGCTGTCGAAGATGCCGTAGTTGTAGAAGTTGTCGGGCATGACGAGGCTTTCGACATCGTGCTGGACGGCGGCAGCGAGGTAGCATACACCGATGCAGTCGGTGATAAAGCGGGGAAAGGGAATAATAATTGTCTGTGGAGCCTCTACAAGACAGATATGGTTAAAATAGGCCATAAAATTTGAAGCGTGATTTGTTAACCATTATCGATAGATGGTTAAAGATACGCATTATTGACGTTTTTACATGGGATAAACAAAAAAACAAGCAATTTTTCATAAATTGCTGGTAATGGTATTTGTTGCAACCAGTTCAAAAACTTTCAATTATGAAAAAAATACTGATTAACAGTATCTTGATGAGCTCGATGACTATTTCGGCATTAAGCTCGACCGCATTAGCGGAGACTGGGGATGTTGCGTTTGGTATAAAGGCTGGGACGCTTGGTATGGGGATAGATGGATTCTTAGGATTTTCCCAATATTTTAACGCTAGAACCGGGTTTAATTTTCTCAATTATCATAGTAAATTCACAAAAAGCAATTTAGACTATAACTTTAATCTCCGTCTGCGATCGCTACCGATTCTTATTGACTGGCACCCCATGGGAGATGATTCAGGCTTCAGACTAACAACAGGAATGCTTATAAACAATAATCAAATTCTGGCAAACGCAATTTTACAAGATTCCAATATCATTGGCGATGGACATTATTCTGCAAAAGAAATAGGTACCTTAAAAGCCGTTGTTAAAGTTAAAAACGGCACTTCGCCTTATGTGGGAATGGGATGGGGTAATCCTTTTCGTTCGGATTCTGCATTTTCTTATTCTTTTGATCTGGGAGTCGTTTTTCAAGGCAGTCCTGACGTATCACTCACAGCTGATGGCCCAATTTCTTACTCCCCTGCATTTCAGACGAATCTGCAAAAAGAGAACAACAAGTTTAAAAATGACACGGCGGAGTTTAAATGTTATCCCTCAATTTCTGTTGGATTTACTTACGCCTTGTAATTGCAAATCACCAATCAAGTGAAATGGGATTAAGTTTCACTTTTCTCTTGCATACCCATCCAGAAGAAACCTCTGTTGTCTGGCGAGCTATGGATGATTCGTCCACACGCTCGCTCATAGATTTCCTTCTTATTCGGACAAAATGGGAGTATCTTTCAGGAGTATCCTCTCTTGCTTCAATGGTATCCGGCGGTCTGAACTCTTTTTTATCGTCTTGTGGTAGAGCGCATAACCGCCGAATATAACTTCTTGAGAAATATTTACCCACATGGAAAACTACCACCAGCATCACGAGCATCATTGACCCTCATAACTTCTACCATGGCCGGGTCTAACCATTCACGCTTCTGGCTACCAATTTCAATAGTTTCAGCATGTGGCTGAGAATTCTCAATGGCGTTCGGCATATCTTTTTTCGATATCATCACTTACCTCCTCTGGTTTAGTAGTTTGACTGAATGTTACGAAATAATTTGCAGTTTTCCCAAACTGCGCGGCTACATAGAACCGATTGGTACGCCATTGCTGAGATTCTCGATCAAGACTGAGCGCAGTAGTTGATGCCTGTATCACTGCATTTGCAGTATCCAGCCGGGTGATGTAAGAGTTAGAGATATGTTTAACCGAGTGTTCTTTGTTCCGGGAAAGATGGAACAACGCAACGACAGGAGTTTTTTCTGGTATAAGCAATGCAGACCTTTCAATTGGCACCATAACCTTTCCATCGGCGTAACCTGACAACAATGGCCCCGACAATTGCAATCGATTGGCAGCGTCAGCTCTCAAACGAGCCATCCCGCCCATCGGTGTCACCTTAAGCTCGCCATTGATAACTGACGCCATGCAAGAGTCATCATCAAGGAGTCTCCATCCGTGACGACGAACCAAGAACTGACTAAGAGTCGACTTTCCGACGCCACTCACCCCGGAAAGCAGAATATAGCCTTCAGGGGCTTTGAGCATTGCTGCGTGAAGCGGAAGTACTCCCCACATCGCAGGCAGGCGCGACAATAAACCTGTCACAAGGGAGTTTGCTACATCACGACACGGCTGTGCCGCCTGATCATGGTTAGGCAACTGGCTTAAGTCAGGATGCACCGTTAATCGGGTTCCATTTTTCGGTACCCAAACAACAAATCCTGTGCGCGGCAAAACCGCCCAGACCCCTCCATCTGCACGCAGAACAATAATGCCCCAGCTCGCATCACCGGCACAGAATGGCCCCTCAGGCATGACCGGGTCAGATGACCATTCGACCATGACATCCCGATGGTCGGGCTCCATATCATGGTTAACCCGACTGAGCAGCTTCAGTTCATGCAAACTGAAAATATGGCGGTCAAATAATTTATAGCAGTAAACCTTCCCTGTCAACTTACGCCTCCACCACAAACCCCTTTTCAAGAGCCTGCTTCAGGAACGTTGCAACCGCTATCCGGCAATGTTCAGGCTGCACATCGTACTCATCCACAAGTACGGATAAAATTTGCTCCTCGGACCATACTGCGTCTGACAAGAGATTCCAAATTCTCTTTGCGACATCGTTAAACTCAAAATAAGCCAGCGATTCAACATTCATAAGAATGAGAGAGCCGTTAACTTCTGCATGCAATGCATCTGGACTTCGTTGATAGCTCATCAGAGTTGTTCTGGATTGATGGATGAATGGGTCAAATTAGAATACTTTTGGAACCGTTCAAGTGCGGCTTGCATCATCTGGTAACGTTCGTTAAGCGATGGAAGTTGGCCAAGCACACTGTCAGGATGGCGTTGAACAAAAAATTCAAGTGGGCTTGGTACAGTGATTTGAGTAGCCCCCCACCAGCCGTAAGGATGAATTCCGGCAGCAAGGTAACGAGCCATATATTGATGAGTTACAGTAGGATCCCAGTCATGGGCTTGCCTTTGAAGTTTCCAGGATGGATCCTGTTCAGGAGGCAGCACATGTAGCAAGTGCCATCCTGCAACCTCATTTGTTTTCGCTACGGGATACGAACGCCAGTATTGGACGCCACAATTGGCAAGATCACGTATTGGTCCAACCACACCACCGAGACAGAGCCAACCCGTCTCATGAGGTGGCCATTGGCCAACGGGCATGGAGAGGTGTTTAAGACAACAGTGCCAGTCCGGTGCTCGACGGTCAAGACCCCCATAACAAGGGAGCATAAGCATGCGGGTAGGTACAGTCACTGAATAAGCATTGGAGTCCAACCAGTCTGGATCAACGAACTCATCGGCATCGACGGCAATCAGGAGATCATCTGGTTCCATATCCCGCACACCAAGACCAATAGCATTACGCTGAAACATTTCCCTTTGGCGCATCGTGGCGCCAGGCGTGTTGTCGGCTGGTAAATCTGTAACGATAGATCGAAACTCTCCTGGTTTGAGATCAAGCAGATCCATCCAGGCGCCCCCCAGGACTTCTCGAGGTTTACCATGGAATGTACGTCGCCCCTCAACAAGAAGAACTCGATCAAGCTTGGGGCGTAACAAATCAATCATTCCTCGGATGAGATCCACCTCTCCGTCGGCAGTAATGGCGAGCGCGAGTTTTCTTCTCATATAGCTAACCTTAGAAAAAGCAATTTATTTGAGTTATAGTAAAAAAATAAAATCGAAGTTCTCACTTTCAGTTGCGAAAATACTTATCTCCCAACGTATTCCGAACACAATGCCCTGAGTGTAGGCCAATGCATCAAGCACTCTGATCACGGACTGCATCGCCCTCAATCCATCGATCTATGGCTTTTACTCTCTCTTTTTCTGCCAAGATCGCAACATCTCTAACGATAAAATGGAAAATCTGCGAAAACCGATCCTTCGCCAATAAACCAAGCCGTTTCATGTAGAGCCAGCGGAAACCAGGTGAGTCAACTGATGTCCTGAATTTGGTCACCATTTCTTCCGATGACGGGAAGATGCGCTCGAAAGAGAGGGCTACGCGCTTCAGGAGTGACCGCTCTGTAGCTATTCTTAAAATATTTCTTATAAGGTTACCCTTTCGTCCCTGATCGAGAAATATGGCATCTATTACAAGAGCTTGAATACTTTGACCGTCACCTCCAGTAGGATAGAGTTCGTCAAGTACCGACTTTGGTACCTGGGAGCCAAGATGCTGCCGCGTCAGGTCGAGCATCAGCCAAACACAACGATCCCAAGATAGCTCTCGGGTTCGTGCAACCAGATCTTGCCAATCGATCGTGCGAATTGGCTCAGCAACCAAACGATCAATATCGAGCAAAGCTCTCGGACCTACGTAAACAAAACGATGATGGACTGCTGCATGAAAGCAGAGATAGAGCAAATGGTCTTCAATGCATAAGGTTTGGCAGGGCATACCCGCGATCGTGTATATTTCTGAGCGTTGCCAAAACTTTTCTTCATCAACCGGCTTTTCGACCGGCGAGAGCGTCATCGACCAATGGATGTCAAAAACGGACTTCCGTGTTGGATGAATCAGCAAAAATTCATTGCTGATCGGAGCAAGATCGCAAATATTGGTGGTAGTCGACGGCACATCAAAGCCATGTTCAATGACAAGTTTGGTGAAACGAGGCATATCCACTGCATGCAGCAAGAGATCTATATCGCCTGTATCACGGGCCTTCAAGTCACGGTAGACTAATTCCCCCAACCACAGTCCTTTCAGTAGTATGACAGGAATATTTGCCTCTTTGAGGAGAGCAAGCATATCGCGTAAATAGGCCTGCTGGCGGAGATTATTCATCAGTATCTTACGAACATCAGCACCAAGTCGTTCCATGCAAACTTGCGGAACGACACCAGTTAATTGAGATTGGCTATCAAAAAACTGTTTTACCTGAAAGGCCATACGGTAACGAATCGCTTCCGCTGTAATTTGATACCAGTCATCAGTGGTTAATGTTAATAAGCGGCCAGAATTTGGCAGTGAGGGATCGCAGTGAAGAATCTCAAGGAGAAGATCCCTAAATTTTGTGGCTGCTGTCGTTGTCAAAGGTAGATCTTTAATAAACTTTTTTAAAGCAAAGTGAGATGGATTCGCCTAAAGAATCTCATCGGCGGATAGACCAGAGGGTAGCTCAAAAATATTTGTTGGGGTAAAGCCAGGTGCATTCTTGCCACCTGTTATGGCCCCACATTTCCCAAGGAGCCAGGCATGGGCCTCCCAACTCTTGCCGGCCGATAGCGGGTTAAGCCGCAATCCAATGACAACTACCCCACTTCGTCCTCGGTGGCGAAGCATCACTTGCCCAGCCGATGCCTGAGCAAGGCATGTTGGGATAAATGGGAGGCGCCGGCAGGCTCTCTCTATCGCAATCGCAACAACACGTTCCTCTGTGACCCTCACCCTTGGTATGGGAGTGACCGCCGTTTCTCCTTGCCAGTGACTTGGTACACGGGCATTGCGTCCCAATACCCTGGACCACCTCTTTATTGGAATCCAACGCTGTGCAATGCCAAACACGACAAGAAGCACTAATGCTTCTGCGGCATTCATGTAGCCTCGCCAGCTACGGCTAAAATAGTGAATCAAAACCATGAATGACCAATTTTACTGGTTCTCACCAAAATCTATCGTCCCCATCCCCACTATGTATTACTGGAAAAGATTTCACATGTCTTAACGAGCTTTTCGACAAACAATGTATGTGTTAATTTATTATTGAAAACAAAACTTTGTGTTATTTTATTTTTTTTTATTAATTCACAGCTTAATTTTTCTTTATTATATTTTATTACATGTAAGAGTTCAGTTAATCCACTGAGCCTACAAAAGCTACTCTTTTTCTGGTTAACATTCTCAACATACAAAACAGGCGTCCCGATTGCTAAACATGGTAAAGCACAATGAATTCTTGATGTGACAACAAATTTCGCCGATGCATATTTTTTTAACAAACTATCTGCTAATTTAAATTTTGCAGTGTGGCCAATGATATAAGTGTTGGAATATATATGCGAAATATATACAGCATCTCTTATGACTTCATCCGAAAATAAATCTTTATAGCTTTTATAAAATGCCGCTCCTTTTTTCAATGTTTTAATATTTCTGACACTGTACAAACTCAATGTAATTTTATTAATTAAATTGTAATGAGTCAAGAGAAGCTTGATATAACAAAGTGAGTGATATGCATCATCATAGTAATCAAAATATGGATCAACAAAATAGATTATATCTGATTGCTTATTTTTTTTATATTTCCCTGCTAACGTCAAGGTTAGACATCCAGAAAAATACGCTTCAACATTCTTTTCTCTTAATATTGTAACTGTATTATTATCTCGGCATCCAATGGGAGAATGTTTTTTTAAATAAGCAATATTTACTTCGTTTGTTAACACTTTTTCTACAGCTGAATTAATATGAAATGATACAAACAAAGGATTTATAAATTGAGATGGTGGCCAATTTTCAGGTGAATGCATAAACCAGCCATTAAGAATTATTTTTACTTTCTCACCTGTATATTTATCAAGATTTTCTCTATCAATTAAAACATCAATTTTATGAAAAAATTGTTTAGCCGCAAGACTCTGAATATAATCACCAATATTAAAAATATTATATTTCTCTGTATATACTAACAATCCATTTTGCATAGAAAATTGATTTGTTATATTTTTTACAACAACGAGTCATTCCGCATTTTTTTTCGAAACCATTCGGTATGAGACATCTTGCTTAAGGATTTTGACAATTCTAAGAAAAAGTGAGCTGGGTGAGGTTTTTTTTGCACAAGTGTACGTTATGAATGTCGTCCCCAATCCCAAAAGGCCGTCATCAGACCTTTACTGGGCAGTGAACGGATATCATTTGCTGTTGCGACCTGATCGATGATTGTTTTTAATTTTTTTATATCAACATAGGGATTGTTGGCACGTTCCTGCAGTTTTGCTTGCATTCGTTTTATCTCATAGGTTATGATCTGCTGGTGTTGCGCAATCATTGCTGTATCGAATTTTGACTTGTTCCAGCGAACATTATCCGGTAGAATGCCTTCCATGGCTGTCCGGTAGAGATAACGTTTCCATCCATTTTTAAAGAAAAGATGGTCTGGGATACTCAGCGCAAATTCTACCAGCCTGTTGTCTAATAGTGGGTAGAGGTAGGTTATTCCAAGTGTTGCGCCGTGTGCTGCCCATGATTCCATTCTATAACTGATATGGCCGTTTTCCAGGAGGGCAATCTGCATGCGGCGCACACCGGGGCGCTCCCTTAATTGCTTACTTTTTAGTGGGTCAACGGCTGAAAGTGCTTTTTGAAAATCGGGTTTTAAAAAGTCTGGCAGATCGGAAACGGTCGGGTGCTGATTGGGTTTCAGACGTTGCAGTATAGGTTCCGGTAACAGGGGGAAAATTCCTCGGATAATCCAGTCTTTCCACACTGTCCCACCATGCAGTTCACTTTGCATGGCCAGTTCCCGCTGGAGGGTAACCCAGCGGCCACGGCGGAAGAGATCGGAAAAATAGCCACGACCATTGAAAACAAGCAGTTCGTCACCTCCCCATCCTGAAAGCATAGCGGTAATGCCTTGACTGTTTGCATCCTCACTTGCGGATAACTCCATCTGAAGTGTGGTTGTCGGCTGTCGCGTTATATCCCGCTGGAAATGGGTTATTAAGTGATCCCCTCTCAGTGTGGTGTAGCGAAGTGGTATACTCTCTCTCTGGCATACGGCCTCTACAAGAATACGCTCGTCTCCATGCAAGGGCGGTTGAATACTGATAGGGGGAGCCCAGGAGTATCCGGTAAGGTTTCCCCCGTTCTTTTGCATGGTTCGATGGGCAAGAACAGCGAGACTCGATGAATCCAGACCGCCGCTCAGGTGTGCACCTGCGTGACGTATGCCATCTACTCTGCACTCGACGACTTCATGGAGAAGTTGACGCAACTCGTCAACATAATCGGATTCACGTTGGTAGCGTCGGTCGTCGATCTTTCCTGGATACCAGTAACGATGGAGTTTGATGCCATCACGATCAACAATTAGAGCTGTTGCGGGGGGAAGCTTCTGGATTCCCAGATAATAGGTTTGAGCTGGATGCTGATAGATGGCTCCTGTTGATAGCAAAAAAGCCTTCACATAAGGAAGGTTGAGTTTTTGAGGTACGTTGGGGTGGGCCAACAGTGCCAAAAGATCGCTTGCAAAAACAGTCTGTCTGCCTGGCTGGTGAAAATAATAGAATGGTCTTACTCCTGCATGATCGCGGACTGAGAAGAGGCGCTTGTTTGATGTGTCCCAGATAGAAAAAGCAAAATCGCCAAGGAGTTTACCTGCACAGTCAATTCCCCATTTTTTATAGGCCATCAGGATGAGTTGGCAGTCTGAAAGCGGCTCTGAGAATCCGGTAGAAAGAGCAAATGAGGAGAGTAAACTTTTTCGGTTATCAATACGTATATCTGCCGCAATGGTCAGATTTCCATCCTTGAGCAGTTGAAGTGGTTTGTTCTTCGTATTTTCTGAACTGGTTACAGCCATGCTGCAGATAGTGGCCGAAGTCGTTTCGGTGAATAAATCTCCGTCTTTCCAAGGATAACTCTTAAGGGCTGCAATCATGTCGCTAACGCCGTCATGATGACCATCCCAGGAGATACTTCCATAAATCATCTGCATTTGATCACTCCTGAAGAACGATTAACTGAAGTATGCGCATCCAGTAAATTTTACCCGTTTCGCTCAAGAGCATGCCATATCTTCCATAACAAGGTCAGCAAGTTCTTTAAGAAGAAAGCATCCGCTGGGGCGTACGACGCATCGCATGGTGACGGTACTGGTAACACTGGAAACAAGATCAAAATGCGGTTTGCGCATCTCCAGACCATCGAGAAATATCTGACGGTAAGTGTTGTGCCGCACTGTATTAAATATTTCAAAGCGGCTCATTGGCAAGAGACGAAGCTCATTGTTGTTATCGCTGGTTAGATGGTATATGCGGCGGAGCGGGGCCGGAGTATCCCAAAAAAACTCTGAAGCCTGTCGTTCATATTTTTCCATGGAGGGTCGCGTGCGGGGCATCTTAGTGATATCCTGAGAAAGCTTTTGAGCTGAATCTGCCCACAGCCGAGTACGGGGGTAGGCTGGCAGTATGGTTGGAACACCCTTATTATCATTGACGACAGCGCAGACATCGTCGACCATCATGCGGCAACCTCGATTAAGCAGTTCCCCTAAAAGGGTACTTTTTCCGGCACCGGACACACCTGTAAACAGGACTGCACCGCTTTCTGAACCTATACCACTGGCATGGAGCGCAAGTACTCCACGCTGATGCAGGAGTGCACCGATACAGGAGCCAAGGAGAAACACCCGTATATCAGACTCAATTGAATCTGGAGCCGGCTGGACAATAATTTTATTGCCGTTCAGCACGAGATAGCTTGCTATATGGTCTAACTTGAGTAAAAACTGATTGAGGCTGGCCTGATAAAGCTCACCGCATCCTGTCGGATTATTGAGCTCTCCTGGAACTTCGCCGTAACAAATCGTGATGTCAGGTATGGCGTCTTTCATCTTTTCGGCCCTGACCGGGACAAACTCAGGAAAAGGAAATACTGATTCTATCAGACAGGTATAGGCGTAATAATAATACAAGTGACTTTTATCATTGGTTATATAGAATTTTACGAACCAAATATCCCGACGGTACCAAACTGTGTGTGTCCTTTTCCCCCTGTTACGTAAAGAGTACCGCAGCGTACCCAAGCATGGGCCTCGAGACCTTTTTCTCCATTTTTTTTGAATGCAGCACCAAGATAAAGAGTGCAGGGAATACCTTTACGACTTAAAAAATATTTGGCGCTCATTGCCTGAGCGTAGCAGTTGCTTTTCCAAGGTGTATAGGGGCTGATGCTGTTGATTGCCCAAGCAATACGTTTTGCCTCCCTGAGGTGTTCCAATGGTGCATCCTGGGAAGTCTCCAACATGTGCGTTCCAAAAAAATTTGTCAGATGACGCATTGGAACGAGCAGAGCAGCAACCCTTGACAGTCCCAGCACCATACAGGCATGACCCACCAGTATTTTATCCTGCCAGGGACGTTGCATAAAATTAGAGAGCTTATGAGGGTGTAACGACATCAATCAAACCCTCTTCTCGTAATTCTTCAAGAAAAGAGAGTACCTGCTTCTGGCACACCTCTTTGTCTACAGCAAATATTGTAAGCAGGTGATCACACACTCCATTGACAGAACAGGGTTCTGCAAGGAGTTCCCATATCTCTCGGGCGCTTTCGTCCATACCGTAATAACTGTTTTTTTCAATGTTGAGCATCACCGTTTCAGTATCGCTTAGCTTTGATGCCATTATCTCCTTTCGTCTGGAAATAATACTGGCTGGAGTTATCATGATGTTCATCTTCATAGAGAAAGTTTAAAGAAAAATCGAAATGGAGCGATTGAAGCCATGGTGTATTTTCGGATTACAAGAGTGTCATTTTTTTTTGGAATTTTCTGTTGCCAGATAGTGTCGCCAAATCCAAAAAGCGGGACGCAGGGGTATATATAACCAGAAAAGCTGGCCTGAAAAGTGCACAAGTTTTAAGTCATCCCTACACACAAGCATAGTCTTCAGAATAGTTGCAATTGATACTGATGGATTAAGACGTTTTTGAAATACAATATTTTTTATTCCACCGCTGACTTCTTCTTCTTTACCCAGTATGGCCTCTATTACTTCTGGAACAAGATCTTGTACTGTTTCTTGTTTTGCCAGCTTTGAAAGAGCGTCAGGGATCGGCAAAAGAAAGAGCTGATTGATCAGTAACACACTTAAGGCAAGACTTCTGAGAACCTGTAACTCTGTGGCTATTTCAATTACTCTTTCCCATGATGAAATACGGTTTTCTGAAATTATTTTTGCAATATCTCCAAGCCATTTGATGCGAAAATATTTGTGATATGCTCCATGGGTACATAGGTAAAGAAGCTGCAAGTCTTCATTTAAAACAGTATACTCCTGCCCTGCAATATTTGTTTTTGTATTATATTCCCAGAAATATTTATTGCTCTGACTCCTATAAAAATTACCTCTCCAATGGAGTTCAAGCATTATTTTGCGTTGGGGATGATGGTATTCGAAGTGATGAATCACTGAATTCATTAATTTACCAGAGTCAGGAGGTAAGGCAAAAGGAGGACTTTGTCGTTGGTAACCTTCTGCCAGCAAGAGTTTTTCAGCTCTTTCGAATTCCTTGGCCTGTATAAGTATATCAATGTCATTAGCCTGTCTGACTCCAGGGTCGCCGTAGAGCTGAATTGAAAGTATCGAGCCTTTTAACGGAAGACAGGCTATTCCCTGTTGCGTTAGTATCTTATGTACTCTGGAAATTTCTGCGGTATGAGCAAGTGCCTGATGCCGTGCTTTCTGGCTTCGCATCTTTAATGCAGCCATAATTCGTTCTGGCACAATACCAGCTGAACCAAGAAGATTGGTATAGGCTAATGCGGGAATGCGATGACGGTCAACCAAAACAAGAACAGCATCCCAGCTTCTTACTTCTCCACACAACTTCTTAATAAGAAGTGTTTGATGTTCAGCAAAAGCACCTGATGGGAGCCATGCAATAGCAAGCGCGAGACAAAATTCCGGAGATACTTCTGTGATTCTTGTTGAAGAATGCTGAGCTTCCAAGTCGAAAGGTCTTTTATTGTAAGAATATTCGGTAATTTTTTTCTTTAGGTCAAAAGTCTTTCAAATATTGCATGATGCTGGACTTGATGCATAATCATAAGTTTGCTTCATTCCAATATTATGAAGGCCTCCATCGACCTGTGCGAAACCATGCCCCCAGCAGAAATAGGGGAAACATTAAATGAGGCTCGGTTCAAGCCAAAGACATAACTGATTCCATGCCATATCTTATCCAGGTTCTCGGCATGGTTTACATCAAATGGATACCACTTGGTATCGTCTCATGCAACACCAACAGAGACTGAAAAGGGAATCGGTTAGCCGTAATTACCTTCATTTACTTAACAACCTCCCGTTTGCTGATATTATGATGGCCCAAGTTGACCAAAAGGGGAAGCCTCCTCTACAAAGAAAAATAATTTATGTCTACGTTCAGTTTTATCACCTGACAAGTAAATTACACGTGGTTCAACCCACGTACGCAGTGATGAGCTGACCGGCGTTGAATGCTCAGAACTTTCGTCATTATTGTTCATTTGAATAAAAGATTTTGGTTTATTAGTCAAATAAAAACATCACTATTCAATTTCCGACTTTTTATTGATAAAACAAAGAGTGCCCTCCATTTTTTTTGGAATACCTTCATTACCTCATTACCTGCGACGGAAAATAACTGGAGAAGCTATGGTGATGTGTGACGTAAAAGTATTGTAGTGGGATTGTCTGATACTTAAAAGGCTAATTGTTCAGTCAGTTGAGCCGCAAGTACATGGACTGTAAACCGACCCGTGAAGAAAACCTGAATCTGCCAGCAACAGTCGGAAAGGGGCAAGGTCAGGATGTAAACAAGCCAAAGATGCTGACTGTAAAAAAAAATATAAACGGGCTTCACCACAAAGCCCGCATTGATGACTCAACCTGATTTACAAGCACTTCAACCTCCAATCATCCACCAGGACAACGGCGCGTTGACCATTGATAAAAAAAAGACCGTTATCGGTGACTTCTCAGGGTATGCGTTCAGGTCATGGATAACAAGCTACGATGCCTGTGTATCCATTGTATTATCAAATAAAATATGTAATGGAAGTTTTTCTGTTTTATCACCTGATAAGTAAATCAAGCTTGGTTCAGACCAAGTGCGTAATGATGAGCTGACCGGTAAGGAATGCTCGGGGTTTGCGTTATTGTTATTCATAGGAATAAAAGATTATGGTTTATTAATCACAGTTAAACAATCATATTAAATATCTGACTTTTGATTGGTAAAACAAAGAGTGCTCAAGATTTTTTTTGAATTTTTACATCCATTACCGGCTACGGAAAATGATCGTAAGTATGAAGCACATGCAGATCGTCTGATGGTATTGTAATTTCAATGCAATAAATCAGTATATGGACACGCGTAAGCAATAGAGCCTTTCACTTGTCTGCACTTGTTGTTCACCTATGTTCGAAAAAGAAAAAGACAGGATGAGAGGGCTGGAGGGCAAAATCAAAATGGTGATAGAAGCGAGCTATTCACCAACGTCCCTGGCGCCACAGAGATAATCTAATAATTGATGAGTCACCTGTGATGATTGGTAGGACTTTGCCACTTTCGCATAGCCAGATTCTCCGAGCTTACAACACAAATCCGGTGATTCAATCAAGCGCTGAAGAGCTGCTGCAAGTGCCTCATAATTCCCTTCTGGAACAAGTAATCCATCCACTTCATGGTTGATCAGTTGTGTGCCCTACAAAAAGTCTCGGGGCCTCCGGAGTGCGAGACCGATGAGACAACAACTGCTCGACATTCCCTAAGATAGGGCGTCGGGTCAGAGATATATCCACCAAGAAAAAAACAATCATCTATATGAAGTTGAGCTATAAAAGACGTCAAAGAATTTTTTATGAACGGATCGCGAACAATTCCATAAGATGAAACGCGAATTGACGTTATTCCCTTAGCCTTCAGGCAATAGACTGCCATCATTAAGAAGACGTGGCCTTTCCATGGGGATATAGTGGCCAGATGAAGAATCGGCCCTGTGTATTTGATAGTGATACCATCTGACGGCAAATCAATCATGTCGGGTATGATTTCACATTCAGACGGACCATAGGGTTTGGAATAGAACGGGAAGGCCAAGGGGAAGATGCCGCATAATGGTCTCAATACTACGTTCCGCGCCACCGTAACCACTCGCTATAGATAAAATAAAAAGCATTTCCACAAAACTTGGTTTACTTTTTTTCGGACGAAATCCATAAAAATTAGTTAGTCCCTCGCGTCTATTCAACCCGAAAAGTTCTTGAACAGAGTTCCCATCCTGCTTGAGCAATACGCTCTGACAAGTCAGGATCCGCTTCAAGCCTTATGACTGCTTCAGCAAACTCCATGGGCGTCTCCGCATGCAGGTAATGCTCGCCTACTACAGCCCCAAGTCCGCGAACACCGTGACGCGTTGAAATGACAGGGCGTCTGTACGCGAAAGCTTCCAAGGTCTTCAGTTTGGTTCCCCCGCCTGCGCGTAATGGGATAAGCACTATATGGGAATCGGCGTAAAATGCAGCCAAATCATCAGCATCCGGAACAAAATCCACATGCTCCGTTTGCTTTAATAGTGACTTCACCTCAGGAGATGGTTGTCGCCCTATAACAAATAACCGAAATGGGCGTTTGAGGCGCCGTTGCAGCTCTGGCAAGATTCCTGTAGCCAAAATTCTCACAGCCTCCTCATTTGGAGGATAACTCAGAGAGCCAACGAACAGCATGCGTAATTCACCGATGGCAGGAGCATGTGGTAAATAAGCAGGAAACACAATTTTGTTTGGGCGACAAGCAATTACCGTCCCTTTACCTCTTGGAAATTGAGGGCAATCCCCTTCAGATGCCAGATACACTGTATGATAACGTTTCGCAACTTGCCTTTCCAGAAACCAATACTGGATCGCAGCAGAAAGGCAACGTACTGCATCGGCATAACGTCCCAAACGAGCCTGTGCACCAGCAACGCTCAACCGTGTCTGCGGCTCGTAGTCATCCATGTCAAGTTCAAGAACAGCTTCAGGAAACCTCTCTGACAAAGAAATTGCGACATCATGGAGATAAAACCTGTATGCAAGGATATGTTTAACCGGTTCATCAGCAAGATCAGCCAGACAAATATCCAAAATCTTTTTCGACACAGGGTGCAACCAATCAACAACAAATTTCTGGGACCCTAACACCAAAAAGGGAAACAGCATTCCGAAACGGCTAAATGTTCTGCTGGTCAATTGCAGGGTATGGCCAACCATAATAACTTTTTCAGCAGGTAAGTCATGATGAAGCATAGACACCTTTATCGACGGATCCGTGACCACGACATGAACTCGATGAGTTTTACCTAATGTCTGTAGCCAATCCCATGCACGAAACGCACGCCCGGATCCTCCGGGCTGAGGCAATACTGGCGTCAGTAACAGCGCGACAGGCTTAACATTATTCATGATGCAATTGGGATGTCGTCGAGTTCGCCGTTATGCATCTGAAGGACTCCATCTGCAAAGCGTAGGTTAGGCGTTCGATTGGTTATGTAAACCAAACTTAGATCATCTTGCGTCCTGCCAAGAGAGCAAGTTGTGCCATGGGTGCCGGAGAACAGATATTGCAGTTTGACTGCCATATCGCAACAGGCTGCCAACAACATCCTTGTGAAGAAAACGTCTGGCATGCCTGGCGTACGTGGTATTTGCAAAAACAACATAATCGACGGTTAACAGGTTGCAATGAAAATGACTGAAGTCAAGTCGCTTTGGGTTGAACCACAGATGGTTCCATAGATGCAGGCTGTAGGCGTTCTCAGGCAATGGTGTATCATGGAGAAAAAGCGCATTAATTCCTTGCCTGGTATAATCGAGAGCGTAAAAAGAGCTTTCTGGTTCGACATCGATCAGATGAGGAAACTGGCAACTCAGCCGATATGGGAGCAGCGTGGAGTGATTGCTCCATGTGCCATCAAACGAAGAGGGCATCTGCTCAAGCCAAAGTCTGCAAAATTCATCATTTTTTGCTGAAGCAATCCACGCGTTGCACAACGATCCGCCATCCTTGGTTTCCAATAGCGCTTTTTCCTTGCCCAGAACGAACTTGCCGGACAAGCAACTGACAGGAAAGGGGCGCAGAAAAAGGGTATCGATGTCGGCGTAGAATCCGCCTTCATCGTAAAGTATCTGCAGTCGAGAAAAATCTGAAAGATGGGCATAGCGATACTGCCCTATGAACGCATCACCATATTGATAATCAGCTGCGAAACGTTCCGGTTGGATTCGCCGCAGATGGAGTTTAGGCTTAATCTGCTCCCACCATTCACCATACGGTTCATGATGATAATGAAAACAAACCTTATCCGGTTTGTTCACCTCGATACAAGAAGCAAGACAGAGGTAGTACATCAAATGAAAAGGTTCGGTTTGTTCCTTGAGACCGAAAACAAAATGAAATATGTTGGGGATCATAGTTATTTTATTCTGGCATTATGACAGTGCTGCAAGTAATGATGTAATCGTCGCCTTTGTGGAAAAATTGACAGCAATACGGTCAGCCAGGTGCTGTGCCCGGCTCCTTGCTGCCATCTGGTTGTCATAAATCTCTCGCAGTTGTGTTGCTGCATGGGAAACAGAGGGAGAAGCCCAACGGTCACCGGGTTTATAGTTGGCAGACCATATCGGTTCGTATACAGGTACCATCTCGTAATCTACCAGCCAAGAGAGATCCGGTGCAAGGTAATCCAACTGACCACCGTAACCGGTCATCACAACAGGTGTTCCAAGGCGAGCAGCTTCGAAAGCGCCAAGCCCCCACCCTTCGGTACGGGTGAGCGAAACAAAACAATCTCCCATTTCATACAGAGCCAGCATCTGTGGATCGGAGAGGAAGTCGTCGGCGATAACAACGACCGGTGCCCTGCCCGGGTGGCAAGATAGCAGAGCTTTCACCGATTGCTGCGACGAAGGATGGCGTAGACGAAAGCCGTTACGCCAGTGGCGATGCCAGCTGGTAATATCTTTGGAGGAGGTCTTGACAACCATCAGCACCCGATCACTGGCATCAAACGCACGCAAGTAAGCCTCCACGGCAAGATAAGGTGCCTTACGATTGGACCAGAAGCCGACATGTAAAAAGATAAACCGTTCGTGATCAGCTGCAAACTTCCCCATACGTGCATGGATGGAGGTACGGTCAGCATCCGTCACCGGACCCATGTTCTCGAACTGTGAAAGGTGTGGCACCACATGAATCGGCACCGTGACGCCTGAGTTCCGGAAAACCTCGACGTTTGAGCGGCATGGCACGATCACGCCATCAAGCTGATTGAGGATGGCCGGCCAGTGCTTAGGCAAGAGCTCCAGTTCCCATACTGTATAACCCAGGATACGTCGACCAGGTCTGCGCTCCCTCTCTATCCACTCGGGATAGTGCTCCGGTATGGTGTGGATAAGCACCGTATCGTAGTCGATGTCACGATTGCACACTGGACCCAGTGTCGGACAAGGGAAGCTCGTCGCCACATAGACTTCATCGTCACCCTGGCCTGTCAGCAGAGGCGACCAAGTCAGGTCAACACCAACATCAACCAAAGCACGCACGTAGGACTTGGCCGCGATGGCGTAGCCTGTCGTATCGCACCATGAAATGTATTTGAGCGTGCGCATGTCAGTACATCAGATTGAAAGGTTCGGTTGATACCTTCTACGAGCGAAAACAAAATGAAATATGCTGGGGACCACAGCTGTTTATTTTAACATTATGAAAGTGCCGCGAGTAATGAGTTGACTGTCGCCTCACGGGAAAAATCAACAGCAATACGGCCAGCTAATTGCTGTGCCTGGGCCGTTGCGGCCAGTTGGTTGTCATAAACCTCTCGCAGTTGTGTTGCTGCATGGGAAACAGACGGAGCTGCCCAAAGCACCCCGGGTTTGAGGTTTGCAGGTCTCCCAGGCTCGTATACCGACACCATTTCGTAATCCACCATCCAGGAGAGATCCGGTGAAAGGTAATCCAACTGACCACCGTAACCGGTCATCACAACGGGCTTTCCAAGGCGAGCAGCCTCGAAGGCGCCAAGTCCCCATCCTTCCGTACGAGCGAGCGAAATGTAACAATCTCCCATTTCATGTAAAGCGAACATTTCCTCATCACTCAGCGAGTCATCCGTCAGTATGAGTACCGGTGCTGGATGTGGATATTTCTTGAGCAGTTTAGCTATACTTTTTTCAGGGTTTTGATGCCGGTTGCGAAATAAATTTCGCCAGTGACGATGCCATGTTGTAATATCATTTGCGCTCGTCTTGACGATCATGACGACAGGGTCATCAGCATCAAAGGCTTGCCAATATGCCTCAAGTGTCAGGTAATGCGCTTTACGATTCGACCACTCCCCAATGGTATAGAAGACAAAGCAATCCTTATATTGGGTTTCGTTACCAAGTCGAGACTGGAGGGCCATCCTGCTGGCGTTGGTCGGAACTGAAACATCCTCAAACTGGGACAAATGCGGTACCACATGGATAGGGACTGTTACACCGGAATTTCGGAATACATCAACATTCCATGTGCAGGGAACTATAACACCATCCAATCGATTCAGAATCTCCGGCCAATGATTTTGTAAATAGTCAAACTCCCATACGGTGTATCCAAAAATACGACGCCCTTGAAGTCGTTCCCTATCAATCCACTCAGGATAACATTCCGGAATGGTATGAATGAGTACCGTATCATAATCAATGGCTCGATTACAAACCGTATTCAATTTTGAGTAGGGCCATGTGTTTATGCGTTCAGGTTCGTTCAGTTTATTGCCGGAAACGATTGGCGTCCATGTTACAGCAATGCCAACATCGATAAGGGCTCGAACGTATGATTTTGCTGCAATTGCATAGCCCGAGTTATTTCCCCAAGATATGTACTTCAAACCTCGCATTTCATATCCCCAGATTGGTGTCCAACTTATGAAATAGTTACTATTTTATGTTTTTATACAGCGAGTAAGAGTACCGCCTAAAACAATATCACGTCTTAATATATTTCGAATAAAACGATTTTTTATATATTTAATAGCTTTTATACTCAATACACCAATATATATAAAAGGCCAGAATAATTTAATTTTTATTAATTTATAAGTTAATGGCATGGTATACGACATCTTGCTATTTTCAAGATACTTTAAAGCTGCAGATCGTTTATTTCGTAAAATAAACAAATTAATATGATATTGAATCACTTTATTTATTCGGGTAATTAGTACATTATCAGAGTGAAGGTGACCATAATTTTCAAGCAGCAATCTTTCCATTGTTTTAACTGTAGGGGAATATTGTTGCGACACATTAAATCTCGGTTTATTTGTACATCCGGTTTGATAATATGAAAATAATATACGCGTATCATAAGCTATGTGATAACGATATGCGATTCGTATCCACATCTCTTCATCTTCTTCATAATTCTCACTAATATTAAAACTACCAAGTTTATCAAATATATATCCCGGTATCATAACTCCACTTGCAAGAATTATACCTGCATGATTTAACCTATAAAAGTAATCTGTTATAAGAACCGTTCGTATCTGTTTCTTAGACTCGGCAGCAGTTATTTCTATACCTTGGCGGTTTTGGAATAATAATCGGTAACCGGAGGCATAAATGCCGGCCAATGGATAGATATAAGAAAGATTTACCATAGCCTCTAAAAAATTAATATCCCATTCATCATCAGCATCCAAAAAGGCGAAGTATTTCCCTTTTCCTTCAGCTATACCTTTATTTCGAGCTGCACTGACCCCCAAATTGATTTGTTGCACCAGATGTAATCGAGGATCATAAATATTTTGAACAACTTCACTGCCTGAATCTGTTGAGCCATCGTCCACAACAATCAATTCGTAATTGGTGTATGTTTGAGCCAGCACAGACTCTATAGAGCGTCGAATATATTTTTCTCCATTATAGAGCGGAATAATAACTGTAATTAAGGGGTAGTTCTTCATAAATTAGAGTGTGTGAGCAATTATACACATTCATCTCCTATTACTCGAATAGTATCTAAGTTTAGATCTGCATGCACGTGAACTTCATAGGGGGAAGAGATTCATGCAAGGCAACTCCTCTGCTCTGGCCCTGCGGTAATGCCCCCTTGATATCTCTTTTTTCAAAGACATCAAAAGAGGAGTTCGGGTTTACCTCAATTGCAAACTAAGTAAGTAGAATAGTGCAAGGATTTATTACTCATTAAGTATTTTTTCGTAATTTACATTTGCGTATTCACGAACCCATTTAGATGCAGTAAGAGATAGTTGTTCAATATATGTTCTATTTTTCAATAATTCAGCGACTTTTGCAGCAATATTACTGGCTGAAAATTCGGGTACTATAAACAACCCTTGATCTGGTCCGCAAGGGATGCCTTCAGCTCCAACTGATGTGGTCACAACCGGTAGACCTGCCCCTAAACATTCCAATACTTTTATCTTAACTCCAGCTCCGAGACGAATCGGCAGAACTGCTATATGAGCACTCCATAAAAGCTCAGTCGGGTCTGGAACAAATCCAGTTATTATAACATTTTTCGAACGACGAACTTCAAGCGCTGAAGGGGGATCAGCTCCAAGCAATAGAACTTCTACATCTAATCCAAGTGAGTGTAGTGAAGGCAAAACATAATCCATAAGAAAAAGTGCAGCATCAACATTTTCTTTGCGTGCATATGAGCCCCAGTATGCAATACGAAGTTTTCCTGAAGGAAATAACACCCGAGGAGGTAACAGGTTAAAAGCAAGGGGAAGAATGGTTGGACTGACAGCAACAGATTTGACCAATAAACATACAAGCTCCGCATCTTTTTTGGATGGCACAAAAATCTTACCGACTTTTAATAACTGGCGACTTTCCCAAAATTTTGTGCGTGCTAACTCAAAATGAATAGGAAAACTTGCTATGGGAGTGAGTTGTTCAATCTGACGATACAAAGACTGACTTAAGACATCGTGAACAAAAAGAGAGGTATTTTGAATCATCAGGCATTCAGGGAGATAAAGCAACATCTGTGTCCATTCAAGATGCAAACGTGTAAAATTAATTGATGCAACTGCTCTTCGGACAGCAAGACGAAATCCTCTATGATTTCTTGCCGCAACAAGAAGAGGCAAATGAATCGCTCTAATCCCGCCGAAAATCCTTTCTTTCGTGTCGATATCAAATATTTCCAGATGAGCACAATATTTTTTAATTGAATCTAAAGGCCAAAGGCTTTCCAGTTTGTTCCTAAAAGAAATCAGATGTATATCATATTTTTTTGCTAACTCTATAAGATTACGTGCTGCCGTTATTTGACCTGCCTGAGTCGCACCTGAGTATGGTAAATGAGCAGAGAGGAAAAGCAAGCGAGGCCTTATACTATTAACTTCATTCAATGTTATTACCTTTGGTAAATATATTTTTTATAAAGAAACTAACGTCAGGGATCCAGATTGAATATTATCTGTAACGTTATATCATTTATTTATTACAATGATAATACTAATAGATTATATATTGATGAACTTATAATGAAATATGAATTTTCACCTGTTTTGATCTATTATTTAAATCATAGTTTATTACTGATGATATAATTGGCAAAAGGCTGATTAATACAATAAAAGGAAATACTTCGGTTGATTGATATACAAAAGACTGCATAATAGATGCCAATACAACAGCCTTTAACCATATACATGATTTTTCTATAGATAGAAATACACCAAATAAAATCGCGTAAAACGCTAAAGTTCCAATTAATCCAAAACTAACAATTTGCTGCAAAAAACCCGACTCCAAAACAAAAGTAGAGACACCAGTCAGATTTTGAGTAACATTAGTATATAAGCCTGTATAATGCCCATAAAACAATGTATCAAATCTCAGAAGATTAATACCATTCAACCAAATTTCAGTGCGAGAATCATTTCCTTCAGACTTAATATCAAATGCTCCAATGAACCGTGATAAAAAAAAATTATTTTTTTGCATTATCACTATTCCAAAGAATATAAACGATAACAATATACCTATTTGTAAAACTAATATCTTTTTTTTATATGGAAGGGTGTTAAGATACATTATAAACCAAAAAACAATACTTAATCCTATTATCATCATACCAGATCGAGAAAAACTAATATATACAGATATAGGACATAATATGCTCATGAACATATATCTTTTTTTTTTCAATAGGATGGCAGATTGGATAAATATAATCGACAAGATTGCAATAACTATAGGATAGTGCAAGTAACTTCCAGTGATAGATGAAGGACGCAATATTTCAGTGATACTATCTCCAGGCATGTCTATAATATCAAGTTGTTGTAAAAATGCAACCGTAACCATTACTATTGTAACTATCATAATTGGATCAACCAAGTTACTTGACTTTATGTATTTTGGCCTTATACTGCTTCCATAAAGAAGAAGAGCAGCAATATACATAGTAACTGAGGCATATATATATCCATATTCAAAACCAGTCATAAAAATCGTTAATACTGATGAAAGAAATACAATAAAGCCTAGTATTATATAGGCAAATATGGATTTGTTGACTTTCATCCAATGCACTTTAAGAACCATTGGCAATAGGGCAAGAAATATAGACCACGTTGCAATTTGAACTACGTAGGCGGATGTCTTACTAATATATATCTCAAAAAAGCCACGTGACATACAGACAAAATAAGCACTTATAAATAGTATATCAAACAACAATAAACGCCACTTAAACACACCAAAGTAACCTTGTTGATCACTATTATTTATCATTTAATATCAGCTTAATAACTTATTAGATTAATTATATTTACAAAAAATATTAAACCACTATTGGAATAGTATTGTAATTTTATAGAAAATAATTATTTTATTTTTTAAATAAATATATTTAACAAAATTATATTATATACGACAATGATTCAGATTACATTTCAACTGCATTATTAAAAGTCTTTGAATAACACATTTTATTGTTGACATATAAAATAAAAGTTATATATATAACGCCCATAAAACATATTGATATTGCAACACCTATAACACCAAAATAGATAATAAAGATTATGTTAGCAAATAACGCCAAAAAACCTGAAATTATTTTAGTATACATGTATTTATCTGGAGTATTCAAGACCATACCTAATATGGTTAATGATTCACCGATATAAAATAAACCTGTCCCAAAACAAAGAATAGGCAAGATATACCAATATTCAATAAACTTATTGTTACTTAATAACATTATCATTTGATTTCCAAAAATAATTGTAATAATTAAACCAATTACAACTAACCCTATAACTGCAAATATAAAATATACAAATACATCATACCATCCTATTTGATTTATTTGATGATTTGTAAACATATATTTATTATAAATTATTGGTGTTATAAATTGACTTATTATTCCAATTGGAATAACTACAAGATAATTTACAATAGAAAGCATTAATGCATATACGCCAACATCAGAAGCACTTAAATATTTAGCAATTACCCATTTTTCACTATTTAATTGTAACCATCCGGCTATACCCCATACGCCGAAAGGAATACTAAACTTTTTGACATTTGATATAATATTTTTTTTATTTCTATTTATTGTATCAGAATCATGTATACTATCGACAGGAATAATAGAATTAAGAATAATAATTTTTGCAACCAACACGATTACTAAAGTAAAAATAAAAGCAATACATACACCCAATGCTGTCAACTTCCATAAACTATTTATAATAAACAAAAATATTACAAATAAAGATTTTTCAACTACTTGCATTATGGCGTTTGACTTTCTTTTTCTTAATAAATTTATCATTGGGCTCAGTGTACTATAAGCTGCTAATAATACAACGAAAAAACTCGCAATAATAATAAAATTAGGTTCATATATTTTTCCAATTATTTTTAAAAACGGAATAGTAATTAATACTAAGAATAACAAATACATACTACTACTACAAAGGAATGTATAATATAATTTTATGTAAGTTTTAGGAATTCCGTTATTAAGATAATTAAAATAATGCCTAACAAATCCTTGTTGAGCAGGCCCATATAATACGATTGACAATAATGCTGATAATGTTAATATCAGTGAATATTTGCCATATTCGGCAGGCCCCATAGATGTTTGTAATTTTATGGACACAAAACTTAAAACCATAGCAATAAATTGACCTGCGCACATCCATATAAGTTCAGAAGTATTTTGTATTGTCAAAATATTAAATATACGATCATTACTTAGTCGTTCTGTAACACGTTCAAAACCACTTATATTTTTTTCAGATATTTTATCTATGTTTTTGAACATTATTTTTAATTATTTTTAGATTTTTTTTAGATTAATGTAATTTATTATTATTATGGTTTACTTAGTTACATATTATTATTAAGCATTATTAAATAAGTCAATCAGTTTTTTATTTTGATATTATACAGCGTTTACCTAATAAATGCCAAATTGAAAAGCCACCAGCACTCCCATACGACTTAAACAAGCTTAATAAAAATATAAATGCATTTCTATTTAATTGTGCTGTAAGTTTGACCCCTCTATAATTTTGAAAATGTTGTTCTAAGATTGTAACCGCTTTCCAATGATATATAATATTATTTTTTGTTATATTTAGTAGAATTATGCAATACAATCAAACATCAATTTCATTTATTTATTAATACTCTGAATATATATATGTTCATAATTTTTATTCCACGCATTAATATCCATAAAAGGTAAAGCACTTTTCTGAATAAGCAATCTTTTGTTTGACCACTCATGGAGGGTTTCGGCCATTTTCAGCATTATTTGTCCAAGTTCATGAGGTTTATACGGCTCGAAAATAAATCCGTTTTCTCCATCACACAGCATCTCGGGTATACCACCATGATTTGAACCAATCACTGGCACTCCAAACATAAGCGATTCGATAACTACAATTCCAAGTGTTTCTTGATTTAAAGATGGGACAACGCTTATATCGATACTTGTAAAAAAATCTTTCTGGCTACAATATCCAAGAAAAACGATTCTTGGATCATTAAAGCGCTCTTTCAAGGTATTTTCATAGATTGTTTTTCCTGAACCAGCAATACGCAACTTCCAATTTGGTTTAGCCACCTTTATGAAAGTTTCAAGTAACATCTCTATTCCTTTATTTTTAGCAAGGGTTCCAATAAACCCAAAAACAATATATTCATCAATTAACCTATGTTGTAACTCATTAATATGAAAAGGAAATGTGCGCGAATTATGTATAAATGTTCTAATAGGTACATTTTTGAAATAATCAAAACTTATTATTTGATCTAAAACAAACTTGCTCACTCCTACAACTGCCGTTACTTTATTTGACTTGGAGGAATGAGGTTGGCGCATGATTCTGCACAAAAAGCATCGTGTTTTACAAGATTGAACATTATTGAACATATTGCTTTTAGGACATAAAAGGTATTGATCGTGCAGTACCTGCACAATTGGAATGCCGCAGTTATAGCATACATCCCAAACACTTATCGACCAACCAGCGAGATTATGGCATGAAATAACATCCGGCTTTTCGAGTGCAATAACTTTTTGAATAGAATCTATATTGAAGGGGTTATAGATATCTAACGTATGCCAAATAACTCTTTTCCATTGAGATGATTGAATTTTACCAAAATGAAAATAGATGTTACGATATCCTGACCGATACACTTTAATACCGTTCACGTTATCAATATGTAAACCTTTATACGGACCAAGGGAGAGAACACTTACATCATGACCAAGGCGTTTCATACCTTCGACATTTTCTTGTAAACCAATTTCAGCTCCTCCACCAATATAAGGATCATAAAATGAATTTATATATAAGATTTTCATAAGCAATAATCAATGTGCATTCCAAGACGTTTAGCTTCCCCATCTGAAATGGCATTTGTTATTAAACGATATCGATTCATTTTTCCAGTAATTAATGCATAGCATTTCATAACAGTCATATAAAATATTTTGTTAATACTTCTTATCAAGATATTGTGAGGGCGAACACAGTGTTCAAAATAAGCTTCATTACGAGCACTATAATAGACACGGTTATCTCCTTCACCGAATAACCACCCCATAAACGATGATGAATATAGATTATGAGCTTTCCAGGATTTTTCAAGATCTCTTAATTGAGCAGTTACAACAAGATATATTGCACCACCTGCACGCGTGATTCGATAGGAGAACTCAGTGTCATCACCGTAAAGGACAATCCGAGGATCAGGATATCCATGCTTTTTAAGTAAAGAGCTATTGAAATACATGCCACTATAAGTCGCAATATCCAATTTTATCAGATCAGGTATAATTTTTATTTCAATAGATCGCTTAAACCAAAATGTTCTTCGAAAAAGTTTAAATGGAATATCTATCACACTAAAGCCAAAAAAACTATTTTGATTTGCCTTAACCCTCTTATACAATATTTTTTCTGCTATATCACCCTGATGTTCAGGACGATAGCCGAGAATTACAAGATTTTCAGATTGAGTCACTTGTAGAGCTTTGCTGTATGCAATCATCATCACGTGCAAAGCCCGCAATTCAAGTACATTATCATCATCCAATAATAAGATATATTGAGCACCTTTGTCTAAAGCCATTTTCATACCGACATTATATCCATTAGCTGAGCCAGTATTTGATACGAGTGATATTACTGACACCTTTTCACCAAATTCAAGCGTACATAAATCACTTATTGCATCGTTTGAAGCATTATTAACAACAACTGCTGAATCTATGCCTTCACGAAATGCTGATTGAAGTGATTGTAACAAATAATTCCATCTCCGTCCATAAGTTACCGTAACAAGGATTGTTATCATTTTGACTTATTGATTTTATACGTATTAACAGTTATAATTTTCGTATTATTTTATTAATGATAACAAAGTCACATAAATATACAGAGTACAATATCATATTAAAATAAAAGACAAATAGACAAATACAATGACAAGAGCAAATATTTTATTAATTATATTATTATTATGTAAATTTGACTATGTTGTTTTATTTATGATTAAACAATAAATCTTCTATTTATCAGACATAAGATCTGTCCTGCAAGCATAGGTTATATTGAGTTGTTCCAATACACTTTATTCATACTAAGTTTGCGTTTAACCGTTAATGGAATAACATGTTCATGTAAAGCAATTTTGTAAGCTATTAATTTCAGTACTGTACGAACAAGAGCTGAGGGGATTAACCATGGAGCATTTTTGATTAAATAGTGAATTTCTGAGATCACAAATTCTTTACCCTCTTTCTCAGACTTTCCAAGTTTATTAATAAACCACCTTTCTCGTGAATGGAAGACACCAATGTCAAAATAACGACGAAACTCTTCCAGCATACTGTAATTATGTGAATGATAACATACCGCGTCACTGGCATACGCCACCTTCCAGCCTGCATACAACATTTTGGCAGCAACATAGGTATCTTCACCAAAGATAATGTCTGAAGGGAATCCCCCGACGTCCAGTAAAGCTGTTCTACGATAGGCGGCAAATGAGTTAGAAAGAAAGGCTGCCTTAATACCAAGTAGTGGTATATTTTCTTTTGTTTTTACTGCAGATAGATCGGGATAATTAAATAAGCGTGCATGGACTGCAATTGGTGAAGAGTCAGAATGAGATAATTGACGACCACATACTGCTCCAACTTTTTCATCTTTAAATGGAGAAATAATATTTTTAATTGAATCGGGAGAGGCGAGGATAGCATCCTGTGTTATATAGATTAAAAAATCGACATTTGGAAAGAAATTAATACCTAATTGACGAGTAGCTCCATGATTAAACTTTTCTTTTGGTATGGAAACAACTTCTGCACCCATATTCATAGCTGCTTTACAAGTATTATCCGTTGACGATGAATCAATTATCAGAATTGCAGGACAAACTAACGATGCCTGTATGGCGTAAAGACATTTTGTAATATTGCTTACTGCATTATATGTTGGAATTATAATGCCGATAGAGTCAGAACATGCTATTTCGGTGATATGATCATTACTATACATATAGTCTCATCAATATATACCAGCTATCTATTTTCACTTTTTATTTTCATCAACTTTATTTGTTAACCTATGATTTACCATACACCTGTCATACACTGTCTTTTGTAACCAGAACCTCATCATGAACTTAACAAAATATTAGAATTCATACCGGAAACCAACAAAGACACTATGAGTTTGTATTTTATTATTTTCGTTTGTATTGTCGTTGATGGTGCTTGTTGCAAAATATCGATATCGTGCATCAATTGCAAAATGATCACTTATTGGAATTACAGCGCCTCCTCCCAATTGATAACCAAGTGCAGTATATTTTGCAGAATATTTATTTGAATTAATATATATATCTGTATCGATCCATGTTGGCCCAGCTCCTGCGGTAAAATAAGGATTTAAACCGTTTCCCTCGATATAATAATATCCATTGACAAGAAATGTTTTTGCTGAAAAAGAGTTGGAAATACCAACAACATTTGTTTTTACTGGATCAACAATAAATTGATTTCCAAGTTCTGCCTCAAGTCTATAATTGTCAATTGTCATACCGATTGCACCTATTACATTAAGGCCGGCAACAATATCCATGGTTGATGTTGCCAGCCCACTGTTACTATACCATGCCCCGAAGTTACTGCTTACATAAGGGCTTGCAGCATACACCGGAGCTGTCAATATTCCGGCAGTAAGAACCGCACTAATGATGGAAAGACTTTTTTTCATGGGCAGGTTGTCTTGTTTTACTTATTTGAATACATAAACTATCTGCTGACAAAGAGCAATGTAGTTACTATTTCAAGTTAAGTATATATTAAAATTCTGGTTATCATATAACTTATGATTTGCATATATTTTCATCAATACGCTCCTTTTTTACAAAAGACAATAGGAATTGTCTTAAGAAGAATCACTATATCTGACCAAAGTGACCAGTTTTTTACATACCAGCTATCCATTTTAACTCTTGTATTGTAATCAACATTATTGCGGCCACTGATTTGCCATATACCTGTCATGCCAGGTTTCGCCATCAGGTAATAGTCAACATCATTACCATAGAGTTCCAGTTCATCCTTAATCACCGGCCTAGGGCCTACCAGGCTCATCTCACCTTTCAGCACATTCCAGAGTTGCGGCAACTCATCAAGACTTGTTTTCCGTAATAAATTACCAAAGAAGGTTATACGAGGATCATTCTTCAGTTTATAGCATTGTTCCCACTCAGTTCTGGCTTCTGCATCAGTGTCGAGAAGCTCTGTTAAAATATGTTCAGCATTGCAAACCATAGTGCGGAATTTCAGGCATTTGAATGGTTTTCTGTTTTGACCGATACGTATATGACCGAATATTGCAGGTCCAGAATCACGGGTTATTTTCAAGATTAAAAAAGCAAAAAGCGGTGACAGCAAAATGAGCAATAGAGTAGAGACGATAATATCAAAGTATCGTTTCAGAACGTTTGATGAGCAATACGCAAGATTATTGTGCAAGCGAATCATAAGAGCTTCGTGGGTAAAAAAATGTTTGATTTCCATGCCGTAAAGCGGAAGACTCGGCAGTGACGGAATCACCAAAATATCGTTCGATCCAGCAAGAGTGAGCTGACGCACCCATGATTCGATTTCATTACTTTCATTGCTTTCAAGAGCAATCACACTGTGAAATTCTGCAAATGCATTCACTGAACAACCTTGATCGCTCATGCACAGCAGTGGAATACCTGCTACGGGCGCTTCAACTCTTGAACCATTCAAATGACTCTTTGAGATGAATCCCTGCACCTCAAAGCCAGCCATTTTTTCGCTTTTTAAGGCTAAACAGGCATTTTTTGCATTTTCACCATCACCGATAATGATGGTCGGAATTTGCCATACGTGCAACTTAAGCAGGATTCTCTTGGTCAACTGACGCAACAGATGAATAAGCGTTCCTATAAAGAACCACGTGGTAATCCACCACGCGATGTTTATCTGCTGGTGAAATATTTTAAATAATGCGAGATGGATCAACGCAAGTGTCATGATCCCCTGGAGCGTATAATGAAGTTCATCCCATAATGATGTACGGCGGGTATATCGCTTCATTACAAACCCCATCCATAAAAACCAGAGAAGAACGAGCAAGCCAATAACGTTGAGATTGGTTGCAGTCGTAATGGTCAAAAAAGATGCAATCACTACAGAAAACATAAATGAAAGCAGGTCAGATACGCAAAGCGACCAACTTTGAATTCTTCTCCGCTTTTTGCTGTTTAGCGACTGAGATTTGAGCATGAATCTTTGATGATTCGTAGATTCTCAAAAAAAGGATTTTGTCACTGAGATGATGATGCCAGGGTTAAACTTTATCGATTGACCGACATCGAAATAGAGTTCCTGATTGAGTCTCCATCCTTCAGACATTGTGCTGTTATTGCTTAAAGCAAAGGCATAATGGTCTATACCCGGACGTGGTTCAGTAATAGAACCCTGCTGCCGTATCCAAGCAGCACGTATAATCGGGTTAAATCGATCGCTGAATGCAAGAGCAACACCAACATTTGCTCCCTGAAGCCTGTTCTGAGGAATAAAGGTATAATTTGGCAATTCAGTAAACGAAATAAAGGAATGACCGATACCATATCCTTGATAGGTCCAACCACTCCTGTAGTATCCGTTATAAAAGTAATCGTCGGGTTCTCCAAAAACTGAACCACGGGTATCAATGTATTCAATGTTAATTCGTTTCAACCGACTTCCCTGTTGCTTGTTGATCATCGATGCACCGAGGAAGTAGTCGCCAGGTTTTACAAGGAGACCACCCCATATCCCGCTGACATCTTCAAACAAGGTATGAGCGTAAAAGAACCAGTCACGCTCACTCCCTTTCAACTGGAGAGCATATTCGATACTGCCAAGATGGTTGCCAAGAGCATTTGTCTGATCAGTGACAATTGCATCGCTTCCCCCTTTTCCCCCGACAAAAACGCTTCGAAAAGCACTGAATCCTGAAGGATTGGTAACCCCGTCAGATCTGTTGGTTCCTCCCCATACAGCCAGATGATGGATTCCAATATAAAAATTCAAACCTTGATCAGGGAGGTCTTCACCAAATCGCAGGTAAAGATATTTCTGGTGGAGATAGGCGTTTGTTACATTCTGCTCTTCGCCTAACCATCCATGAGCGAGGTAAGCATTAACGGCAAGATCATCAAATATACCAACGTAGCCATTCGTTGAGATAGCTATTTTCGGGATGGTTGGTGCATTATGACTGTAGACTTCAGAACCCACCGTCAGCAGTGAGTCGACAAGACCAAAGGTTTCCGCTTTGCGGCCTATGTGGAGTCGGATATTTTTATAAGCGAGACCGGCATAGGCATCAGTCCATACAAGATCCCTTGTTGAGTTTGTACCCGCTGTGAGGTCAAATCCGTAGAACCAGTCGAATGTATATTCGTCAACGGGATTTTTATTCACCCGGAGTCGAGTAAATAGCGAACTGGTGCTTTCAGGATTGACGCGACCTTGCCGGTTGGCCCACATCCAGAACGGGGATGTGGCGTGTTTTGAAAGTGTGAAACCGGAGGATACCTCAAGTGTGTCGATGCCTGAAGGAAGAGAGGCATAGGCTGGATTAGCCATAAACAAAGCAAATATGATCAGGAATAGCTTACACGCTAATTTCAAGAATCGGAGATCACTCTCTTTGTTCGGGATGACTTGGATGGATCGGAGTACTCTCATTTCACTGTTTTATTAGTTCCAGCGTAGAGTTTTTTTCAGTGCTTGCAGCTGGGCTTGGGTTTTTGTGTCTTTTCTGGCGTTTTGCAGAGCTTCTTTTATAAAGGCGTAGAGGAGAGTGAAAAAGCCGGCTGATACCGTTGCGAGCAATACCATAAGACTGCGTTTTGGTTTGGACTTTTTATCTGGCACGACGGCTTTATCGAGTATCTGGATCAAGGAACCTTCTTTTGCTTCGTCGATTTTGGCTATCTCGATTTGTTTGGTGAGTATGTCATAGATGGTTTCTGCATATTTGAGGTCTCGAACTTTTCGCAAGTATTCAAGACCAACTTCTGGAGCTTTGCTTGTGGATACGGAGCCTGTTTCAATTTTAGCGAGTTGGTTACGCATACCACCCACCAACTGCTGAGTACGAATATAGTCTGGGTTATTACCTGTGGCAAAGGTGCGCATGGCACCAAGTTCGACCTCTTTCATGGCAATCTGACCTTTGAGTTCGGCGCCGGCCCTGATAAGTTCTTGAGCCTGAGCATCCAATTGTAAAAGGCCTGTTTTTTCCTGTATTTTTTTCAAGGATAATTCCGCATCAACAAGAGCCCGCTTTGCCTGAAGAAGCTGCTTTTCAAAAAAGAGGCGACGTTGTGATGCTTCGCTGACTGCAAGTACCTGTGTTAATTTCTGCAGCTCCTCAACATACCCATTTGCCATATCCGCAGCAAGTTTTGGATTGGTATCGTCTACTTTTACAACGATAAAACCATCCTTACTTGCAACAATGCTACTGGCGTTTTCAAGTGCTTTACGGGTGTCGGTGACTAACTTTGTTTTGAAAACAACCTGCAGTTGGAATCGTTTAATCATATTATCGCTTACGGTCCGGCTTTTAAGCATGGCAACGTAGATATCCGCAGGATTCCTTAACCCAAATGAAAATCCGGGAAAACCGGTTAGAGCCCCGAACTGCCCGAAAGGAGATGATGCACCGGACTGCTGCTGTGGCGGCATTATTTGCGTTGATGCAGTATAGATGTCGGGGCTTAAAAGGCTTAGAATCGCCACAAATAGAGCTGTGATGAGCGGGACTCCGAAGATGATCTTTTTATGTTTGGCGAGTGTAATTACGAGATCAAGCAGACTTATTTCGTAGTCTGTGCTTTTGGGGGGGATGAAGTTATCGGACATTTTTATACGTTTTGAGTTCGAAGTGCTGAGTAGCAAGAAAGTGCTGAGTGCTGAGCGCTGAGTGCTGAGTGCTGAGTGCTGTTCCTCTTGTTTTACTCAGCACTCAGCACTTTCTAATCAGCACTTTCCTTCTAAAGGTTTTTCAGGGTGGCGAGACCTGCGGCACCAAGACCGAATTGGTAGAGTATGCTTGTCCAGTCTTTCAGGCTTTGCACAAAGGTTGAACCTCTTTGAATTTTTTCGGGTACTACAATAGCGTCTCCTGGATTAACTCTTCCGCCCATCCCGCTACTGCGTCCGCTTCTAACTGTTCCGTCTGCGCAGATTCGGTAGAGTTCTGATTGTTCGCCGGTGGGACTTACCCCTCCAGCCAAAGTGAGATAGTATTTAACAGGACGGTTTTGCTGAAAAATAAAGGCGTTCTGTTGGTAGACGGCTCCGATAACATCAACCGTTCCAATTTTTTGTGGAATGTAGACCGTGTCGCCGTCTTTTAGAGCAACGTCAGGCAGGTCATTAATTGTAGCATTAAAATCCTTGAGCGTGAGAATAATACGACCCTCAGACTTGATTGTACGAAGCCTTTGCGTGAGTCGACGTTGTGCTTCGAGCTCGGTTCCTATCAGCGCCGCCTGAGCCTGATCACTCTGGTTATTAAGCCGTTGCTTGGCGTTGGTTTCAATATCTTTTTCATAGCGGTCAACTGCTTCATCGATCTTCGCCTGCTGCTGGACTCTGACACTTTCTCGTTTCAGCCTTGTTCCATAGATATAGCCTTTTTCGGTAATTCCGCCGATACGGGTTAATAGTGCTCTGAGCGTTTCGCCCTTTTTAAGTTCGAAAACACCACTTTGTTTTACCTCGCCGTCTACACGAACGAATTCCCTTTCAACTTTTACTTCCAATGGAGCGGCGCTTGGGGCGAAAACACGAATGATATCGGCCGGTTCGACCTCCAGCTTTTCGAGTTTATTTTCAATTGATGCCCAGTCTGACTGTAATTCTGCTATTGTTTGATAATGGGTATCAACACTCTTTTGAACGATAACGTTTTTTAATCCGCTCATTGATTCAAAACCACCTGCCCAACTCACGATTTCGGCGATCGATGACTTTTTCTTTAGTTCAAAAATGGCCGGTTTTTTAACATCTCCAAGCAATGCAAACTGGGGCCCAACCGATGGGATGTAAATAACATCTCCATCCTGCAGTGCCATATCGGAGGATTTATCGCCATGCAGCAGAATATCATAGAGGTCAAAGGATACGGTTGGCTCGCCGCCACGCTTAAGCTTGATGTTACGCATGCTACCGGTTACTGCCGGACCTCCGGAAGTGAAAAGTGCGTTAAGCAGGGTGCTCATGGCACTCAGCGTGTACGTGCCGGGACGCAATGCATGCCCTACAACATAGATCTGTACACTCCTTGTTTGCGCAATGCTGGCACTGAGTTCGAAGCTCTTGAATATTTTGCCAACGGCTTTTTTAAGGTATCCCTGCAGGTCGCGATATTTTATGCCGGAAACTTTTACTGATCCGACGCGTGGAAGATAGATTTCGCCGCTACGGCTGACCGTAACATCCACATCTATATCAACCATACCCCATCCGCGAATCTGCAAGGCATCTCCTGCTCCGATGACGTAGTCGGCATTAACCTGAACGGCTTTCAATGGTGCAAAGGTGCTGGGCACATTACGAAAGAGGTCACGTCCAAAAACATCAAGTCTTTTACCTGTTGAAGTTTCCACATAGATCTGGAAGCTGCTTTTTACAGGAGTGCTTTTGACCGATATGGGCTGATCCTGCTCTTCTGAACGGGGAGTTGCATCGCGCAGGTCTGACAATGATGTAGAAATAGATGAATTAACCATTCCTGCAGAAGCTGGTGAGAAGGATGCTGCACCACTGCTGGCGGTTGCTGCTGCTGAACCCTGCCCCGGGATTTCTGCAGCAATCGTTTGAATCGGAAAAACAAATAAACATAACGCAACAAGAACAAGATAAGAATACCGCATGATGAGAATTTTTTTTCTGGCTCGGAAAAAAGGAAACACCTTAAATTATGGAAAGTCATTGCTGAATTAAGCTCCGCTACCTTCAATTACAGTTGAAGGTTTACCAGAGATTTTGTATAGTAAAAACTGGACTGAATAGGCTATAGATTCAGATTTACATGTAATACAGAATGTCACTACTGTCCAATTATAAGTCAAATAAATTCATTTGGTTACAGGCACAGGTCTCTGGAATTGTGCCAAAAGAATTGGCAACTAATTTTACAATATAGACTTGTTCAAAAACACTGACACTCAAAATCAGTACAAAAGAGTTAAGGAAGAGATGCAAATTGTGTCTCTTTTTCATCAAGGCAATAAGCTGATAAACCGAGATTGCTGTACAAATTTGTTTTTATACCTCATTTTCTGATGTCCTGTAACATGCCTTGATACGCAAATGCTGCTTTACTAACTTGAAGAACATTTCAAAGACAGCAGGCATTATGATAACCTACAGGCCTTTATTTTTTCAACAGTTGGACACCAGTGACAGAATATTATTATTTTTGTATAATATCAAATTTATTACTGCTGTAGTACTAAGACTTGTTGCTTATTTTCCTGAATGTAACGGCTTGCTTCGATTTCACTTTCTTCTGCCAAGAGAAGAAAATTGGTCAGGAAAAGAGGTATTTTTTGTTTGAAGGGATTAAAGTACTGAAAGGCCGGCATTGGCTGAATGGGGTGATGTCAATAAGTAAAATGGAGTAGATCATAATGCTGCAGCTTAAAACCACTGGCTATAAAGCGCTTGACAATCTGCGGTCGACCGGTGTATTTCCGGTGGAGTGGTTAAGTATGGAGGAGCTGAAAACACAGGCCGATGCTGTTGTAGCACGTTTTCTTGAAGAGAGGTTTGCAGTATCGCAGGAGCTTGGCGGAGGTTTTTTGGCGGCTGAGCTGGTTGACAGGGCAATCCGTACGTCGGAGTACGAGGTTATGGACCAGGAGGGTGTGGCTGAGAGTGAAAGGCTTGCGTTGGTGCGGGCTTTGGATCGGCAGAACATGATGATGGGGCTTTATGGCCGTTATGTAGACATTCTTCTCCCATTAATCAACGATGTGGCCCGGCGTGAACAGCGCGAGGTACGGGTACTTGAGCTGGCGAGCGGTAATGGCGGGCTTGCATTGGCTTTGGGTGAGGAGGTGCGTCGGCAAGAGTTGCGGGTGCGTATTACCGGTTCGGATATTGTCCCTGCTTTTGTGGAGGAAGGCAACCTTCATGCGTTGAAGAAAGGAGTTCCTGTCAATTTCCAACTTCTGAATGCGTTTAACCTTCAAGAAATTGAGAAGGGAGAGTTTGATCTGGTCGTTATGTCTCAAAGTCTGCACCATTTCAGTCCGGGGCAACTGGCGGTGATTATTGCACAGTCCTTGCAGTATAGTTCGAGAGGGTTTGTCGGGATTGATGGATACAGAAGTGTTTTGCTTGCCTTTGGTGTACCTTTGATTGCCGGTTTGCAGGGGTTTGGTTCTTTTGCTCTTGATGGGTTGACGTCGGCTCGAAAATTTTATTCGGAACTTGAGCTGGAGATTATTGCGGAGATTGCTGCGAGGGGGGGGAATTACACTGTTGCTTGTTTGTGGCCGTTTAATGTTATCCAAGTGCTGAGTACTGAGTTTTTGGGGGGGAGGGGAATTTAGGAGAATTCAGGTATATTGATGTAAAATTTTTCGGGTAACTTAATAAAATTATGACAAGGAGTGTCAGGTATGAAGGTTGTCAAATTTTTGGCAGGTGCAGCAATTGCGCTTCTGGCTATTCAGTTTGTGCCTTATGGACGGGAACATAAAAATCCGCCGGTGACTGGCGAGCCAAAATGGGATTCTCCGAGGACTCATGAACTTTTTAATCGAAGCTGTAAAGATTGCCATTCTCATGAAACTGTATGGCCCTGGTATAGTTCTTTTGCTCCAGTATCCTGGCTGACGGCGCTTGATGTCTCTTTTGGCCGCGGGGTTTTCAATGTTTCTCAGTGGGGGCATCAGGATAAAAATGAAGGTGATAGGGCTGCGGCTGAGGTTAGAAAGGGAAAAATGCCTCTCTTTATCTATTTGCCGGCTCATCCGGAAGCGAAGTTGAATGCTGTGGAAAAAAAGGAGCTTATTGATGGGCTTGCGGCAACGTTTGGTGATAAAAAGAGTAAAAATACAGAGAAAGAGTAGGATAACACTGGTTTTCGTGATGATGATATGAGTTTTTCACTTTTTCAGCCACAAACTTCTCCTGCCTTAGAAAAATACCCGCTTCATCTAGCACTCTTTCTTTTGACAGTGCTTTCAACGCTTTGGGCAGGAGCGTTCTGGGCGGGGCAAGGCAGTTTGCTCTCCGGTCTCCCCTACTCTTTCTGCCTGCTTCTGTTTTTAAGCGTTCACGAGTTCGGCCATTATTTTGCTGCGTTGCATCATCGTGTGCGGGCTTCGCTGCCTTATTACCTTCCTGTGCCTCCTCTGCCGATGTTTCTCAGTCTTGGAACGATGGGGGCGGTGATCAAAATCAAGGAGCGTCTACCGAATACCAACGCTCTCTTTGATATCGGTATTGCAGGTCCGCTGAGTGGGTTTGCGGTTTGCACCGGTGTTCTGGTCTATGGCTTTCTGCATCTTCCGCCGGCAGATTTTATTTATAGCATTCATCCGGAATACCTGACACAAGGCGGAGTGCAAACCCCGGTCCCGCAAGGAACTCTCTGCCTGGGAAAAAACCTGCTGTGGATAGCTCTGGAGTACGTGATTGCTCCGAAAAACCTCCCGCCAATGAGTGAGATGTATCACTATCCCTTTCTCTTCACCGGCTGGCTTGGCTCGTTCATAACGGCACTGAACCTGCTGCCTGTCGGCCAGCTTGACGGGGGACATATCACGTTCGCCATGTTCGGCAGAAAGGGGCATGCGAAGACTGCCAGAGCTTTTTTGCTGTTTATAGCACTTCTTGGTTTTCCTGCGTTTCTGGAACTTCTGTTCAGCCTGTTCAAACCAGATGCTGTTCTGCTTCTTCCTCCTGTTATCCTGCATTGGTCATGGTCCGGATGGATGCTGTGGGCGTTCATTCTTTCGCGGCTTCTTGGTCTGAACCATCCTCCAACATGGCATGACCATCCCTTGACGAGACAGCGTACACTGCTTGGATGGCTGGCAATTGTGATCTTTGTTTTAACCTTTACGCCGGTACCGTTCGGGATGACATGATGGAGGTCACATTCCGGATCAACTGCGCTGGTCGTGTACTTGATCTCTCTCAAGGGCCGGTCATCATGGGTATCCTGAATACCACACCTGATTCATTTTATGACGGGGGGATGTTTCAAAAAAAGGTCTGTGGAGTAGATTTAGAGAGGGCGCTTGATCATGCCGTTGCGATGATCAGGGCTGGTGCTTCGATTATTGATGTTGGCGGTGAATCTTCGCGGCCTGGCGCAGCGGTAATTTCATCGGCTGAGGAGATTGAGCGTACGGCACCACTTATTGCCGTGTTGCGCGAGCGAACGGATGCGCTGATTTCGATAGATACGTATAAGGCTGAGGTTGCTGAACGGGCTTTGCTGGCTGGCGCTCATCTTGTTAATGATATTTCTGGGTTCACGTTTGACAAACGTCTTCCTTGCATTTGCAGCAAGTACAAGGCTGCGGTGATTCTTATGCATACGGTGGTTAAGCCTGATTCGATGGGATGGAGTACCGGCGTTGAGTCGGGGGGGGAAGATATTGTGGCGAGTGTCAGTCGTTTTCTTCGAACATCGATAGCGCGGGCTGAAGCGCATGGCATTGAGGGCATTATCCTTGATCCTGGTTTTGGATTCGGCAAAAACATAGCTGAGAATTTCCGGCTGCTTGGCCAGCTCAGCTCTCTGCTCACGCTCGGCAGGCCTCTTCTGGCTGGTCTGTCGAGAAAATCGTTTCTTGGCTATGCTCTTGCTGACCCAGGGCATGATATCCCGCCGCCTTCTGAAAGACTTGCGGCGACTTTAGCGGCTGAAACCATAGCGCTGATGCATGGGGCAAGTATTCTCAGGGTGCATGATGTTGAAGAAGCAGTACAATGTTTAAGAGTTTGGAAAGTGCTGAGTGCTGAGTGCTGAGCCGCAGCTCGGCATTATGTTATAAACGGGGGGGGAGATGTATCTTTCGAAAATTGAGCTTTTCGGGTTTAAGAGTTTTGCTCATAAAGTCAGGATAAAATTTGACAGTGGTCTTACGGCTATTGTCGGGCCTAATGGGTGCGGCAAGACTAATGTTGTGGATGCCATGCGCTGGGTATTGGGCGAGCAGAAGTCTTCTCTGCTTCGATCGGCGAAGATGGAAAACATTATTTTTAATGGTTCGAAGAATCTTAAGCCTCTCAGCCTTACGGAAGTTTCTCTGACGATTGAGAATACGCGCAATGTTCTGCCGATAGAGTATAGTGAAGTAACGGTGACGCGTCGCCTTTACCGGAATGGAGAGAGTGAATTTCTTTTAAACCAGGTGAACTGCCGGCTGAAGGATGTTCTTGATTTGTTTACTGATACAGGGATGGGCAGTGATGCCTATTCGGTCATTGAGCTGAAGATGATTGAGGAGATTATCAGCAATAAAAGCGAGGAGCGTCTTAAGCTGTTTGAAGAAGCTGCTGGAATAACGCGTTACAAGCAGCGACGGAAACAGACGTTCAAGCAGCTGGAAAGTGCATCGAGAGACCTTTCGAGAGTTGATGATATCCTGGCGGAGGTGGGAAAAAAGGTGAAAAGCCTGAAGCTGCAGGTGAGAAAAGCTGAAAAGCTGAGGGAGCTGAAAAAAGAGATTCGTGAGATTGATTTTACACTTTCCTGGATTGCCATGGAGGAGTTCCGGGAAAAGCTTGAACCGATGCAGCGGCGCATTAGGGAAGAGGAACTTCTGAACCATGCCTGCGCGGCTCAAATCGCTTCGGAGGACAGTAGAGCGCAGGCAATGGAGCTGCTGCTCCTTCAGGAGGAAACGTCTCTTTCGGGTATACAGAAAGAGCTGAATGATAGCAATCAGCGGATTCATGTTCTTGAAAAGCAATGGCTGCAGTATGAAGAGCATCAAAAGAATCTTGCAACTGAAACCGAGCGTTTCAAAGCTGTTATCGGTGAGAAGGAGCTGAAAATCCGTGAACAGGAGATCCTTGCAAGGGAGCTTACGAATTGTCAAGCTCCTTGTGAAAAGAGATGCAGCACGCTGCACTCGGCATTTCAAAGCCTTGTGGCTGAACACGACCAGCTTAATGCAACATTGAAGGAGCAGAGAACTGAACTTGCTCATGAACGCAGGTTGAGCGCAGAAGAACAAAGTGCGGCCAACCAGATCGCTTTGACAAAACGGACGCTTGAATCGAAAAAAGGGTATTTGCGGACATCTGGTGAACGGCTTGAAATAAAAAAACTGGCAATTCTTGATAAGCTGAGAAGCTCACAAACCGATGAAAAGCGGCTTTCGGATGAGATAGCGGTCAAATCTGCGCAGATTGCTGATGCAAAAAGCCTGGAGAGTGTGTTAAGGAAAGAACAGGAAGAGGTGTCGAGCCAGATTGAGGCTAAAAAAGAGGCTCTTCTTCTGCAAAGGTCAAGGCGGGATAAAGTGCGAAACCAGATTCTGCTTGCTGATTCTGTGCTCGATAATTTTGAGGGTATGCCTGAAGGGATAGGTTTTCTGGAAAAGCAGAAGATCGGAAAGCTCGGAATGGGCTGCATGACGGATCTTCTATCGCTTGAGAGTTCATATAAAAAAGCGGTCAATGCCGCACTTGGCGAGAGCATGAGCTACTATGTGTGCCAGTCACTCAGTGAGGCCAAGATGGGAATCGCCAATCTCAGGAGTTCAAACAAGGGAAAGGTTAATTTTCTTGTGCTTGATCTTGTTGCGCCCTTGACTGATGCTGCTTATCCGGAAATCAGGGGTGCACAAAAAACTCTTGATGTCCTTACTTATCCTCAGGAACTTCATCAGGCGCTTTTTTTGATGCTCCACAAAAGTTATATCGTGGCGGAGCTCGAAATGGCGGAAACCCTTGCCCTGCTCTATCGCGATTGCTCATTTGTTACGCTTGATGGGGAAGCATTTTCGGGTAAAGGGGTGCTGTTTGGGGGAAGTTCAAAAAGCAATGAGGGACTGCGGCTGGGAAAAAAAGCTGAACGTGACTTACTCCGGAAAGAGCTTGCTGACCTTGAAAAAAGCATCGAGGAGAGTGAGGCGATGCTGCTGCAGCTGCGCAACAGGGTGGCATCAATTAAAGTGGCTGAACAACGCAGGGTGATTGAACAGCTGGTGACGGACCTTGGAGGTGCTGAAAAGAGGTTTGTGCGATTCGAGGCCGAACAGAGTGAAAGATACCGGGATGAAGTGCAGACCGGTATGGAGATTGCCGCTCTTCTTCAACAACAAAAGGCCTGCGAAAAGGAGCTTAACGAGCTGCTTCCCGCAATGAGCATCAGTGCTTCGAAGAGTTTGCTTATCGGGAAGAAAATCCGGCAGATGCAGGAGCATCTTACCTCTCTTGAAGCGCGCCACCACGAGTTCGGACTGGAAGTTCAAGCCAGTCAGAGTCGCTCCAAGGACGCTCTTCTTGAACTTGAAAAACTCCGGATCACCATCGCAAGCTGTCAAGGAAATCAACGGGCACTGCATGAGGAGATTAAAAAATTGAACAGCGACATTGACATTGCTGAAAGAAAAAAAGAGATCAGCCGCGATGCGTCGAACAAGATAAAAGAGGAACTTGATGCTCTGCTTCTGGCAGCTGCCGGGGAACAGAGCCGGCTCAATGAGCAGGAATCGATCTATCGGGAACATCAGGCCCAGCACCATGAAACCCAGGCAACACTCAGGGATCTGCGTCGAAAATATGAGGTGGGTGTTCAACTTCTCTTGACTCTCAACAAAGAGCGCATGCAACTTGAACATTCGCTGGATCATCTGTTTACGGAGGCTCAGGTGAAATATAACTGCGATCTTGCTTCAATGGTGCAGCCGGATATCCATCAGCCTTTCGACCGGAATGCAGCACAGCAAAAACTTGAACTTCTCAATAGACAACGGGAACAGTTTGGTGCGGTCAATGAGCTGGCGCTGGAGGAGTATGAAGGGGAAAAAGAGCGATTTGATTTTTTGACTGAACAGAAAGAGGATCTGCTCAGGGCAGAGATGCAGCTTCGTTCGACCATTGATGAGATCAACAAAACTGCTCTGGAGAAATTTGATGCTACCTTCCGGGCTGTGAGAAAAAACTTTATCGGTATTTTCCGTGAGCTGTTCGAAGCGGAAGATGAAGTGGATCTGCTTATTCATGCCAGTGAGGATCCCCTTGATGCCCATATCGAAATTGTTGCTAAACCGAGAGGAAAAAAACCGCTCTCTATTGAGCAACTGAGTGGTGGTGAAAAGGCGCTGACTGCCCTTTCGCTGCTCTTTGCGATCTATCTGGTCAAACCGAGTCCGTTCTGTATTCTTGATGAAGTTGACGCCCCGCTGGACGATGCTAATGTTACCCGTTTTATTAAACTTCTGAAAAAATTTGAGAATAACACCCAATTCATTATTGTTACGCACAACAAAAAAACCATGGCTTCGTGCCAGGCTCTTTATGGCGTCACCATGGAAGAGGAGGGGGTGTCGAAGCTGATACCCGTACGGCTTGAAAAAATAAGGGGTTGAGAGCCTAAGGATAGCGACATGCTTAAAAAACTTGTGTTATTTGATATCGATGGGACGTTATTGTCGGTGAACAGTATCAATCGGCGTATCCTTATGGATGCCTTGCGGGAGGTCTACGGTACTGAAGGAAGTGCGGGCACTCACAATTTCGCCGGCAAGATGGACTGTATCATTATCTATGAAGTTCTGCGCAACGCAGGGTTGAGTGACGGTGTGATTGCGGAAAAATTTGACAAGGCCAAGCAAACCTATATTGAAATGTTCCGGATGCAGGCCAAACCTTCAGACGTTGTTCTGATGGATGGCGTCCGCAGGCTTCTTGATGAGCTTTCTGCATGTTCTGAACTTTTTGTTGGTCTCCTGACCGGGAATTTTGAGGGTTCTGGACGGCATAAGCTTCTTCTGCCTGATATCAACCATTATTTTCCATTTGGTGCTTTTGCCGATGATGGTGAGAGTCGCAATGACCTGCCTCTGGTTGCTGTTGAAAAAGCGTACCAACTGACCGGAAAAAGATTTTCAGAACAAAATATTATCATTATTGGCGATACGGAACACGATATTGCCTGTGCAAGGGTTCTGAACGCGAAGTCGATTGCTGTAGCAACCGGCATTTATTCCACGGAGGAACTGAAAAAACACAATCCGCATATTCTCTATAAAAACTTATGTGAGACGGAGATTGTTCTCAGTGATATCCTCCAATCCTCAATCAATTAACTGCTCTTTTATGAAGACGTACCGTCGACAAATTCGTGAAAAGATTTTACAGGCTCTCTATACCATTGAAATCAGAGATACCGACATAGATTCTGCGGCTGGCTGGCTTTTGACTGAAGAGATTCTTGCTGATGCCAATGCCATGAAGTTTTTCAATATGCTCCTGAAAAACATTAAGGAGCACATGGAGGAGATTGATCGTTACATTGTAAAGCATACCTTTAACTGGGATATGAGCCGTATCGCTATCATCGATAAAAATATCATTCGGATGGCGCTGACGGAAATTCTCTATTGCGAGGATATTCCGCCAAAGGTGTCGATCAATGAGGCGATTGAAATAGCAAAAAAGTTTAACAGCACTGATAAGAGCAGCAAGTTTGTCAATGGGATTCTTGACGCTATTTTTAATGACCTGAAAGCTGAAGGGAAAGTGCACAAAAATGGCAGAGGACTCATTGATCAGTCGGTCGCCAAGCTTCAGAAAACTGAGAGCGACATTGAGAAAACTGAAATCGATACCTGAAGGGTATGGGACTGACACCTGAAGAAAAAATAGTTTTTCTCAAGGAGGCTCTTGGGAATACATACCCGAATCCGAAAAGCGAACTGCAGTATGATAGTCCTTTTCAGCTGCTGGTGTCCACCATTATGGCTGCTCAGGCAACCGACAGGCAGGTTAATATCATTACCAAGGAGTTGTTCAAGGTTGCTCCGGATGCTGAATGTATAAGCAGGATGGAGCTTGACACGGTCATCGGGTTTGTCCGTTCGATTAATTATTTCAACAATAAGGCTAAAAACATCCTCGAAGTCAGCAGAATATTGGTTGCCCGCTTTAACGGCAAGGTTCCTGAAACAAGGGAGGAGCTTGAAAGTCTGCCTGGAGTGGGTAGAAAAACGGCGAATGTTGTTTTAAGCAGCGCTTTTCACCAAGCGGTTATGCCGGTCGACACCCATGTGCACAGGGTGTCAAACAGAATAGGGCTGGTAAAGAGTGACAAGCCCGAGCAAACTGAAACGGAACTGATGAGGATCATCCCTGAAGCGTGGGTTATCGACTTTCATCACTACCTGCTCTTGCACGGGCGTTACACGTGTAAAGCGAAAAGACCGGAATGCGGCAATTGCGTAGTCAAGAGCATCTGCGATTATCCGGCAAAAACCTAAGCAAGTTCTACTTTACGGTCGACGGCATAGATCCACTCACCCTCCGGACGCTGCCGATTGCCGGCCCACAGTTCCAACGTCACCCCCTTTTCTGAATCTCCCTGAGATGTGAATATTTCAACCTGGTAGTAGAGTTCATCGAGCAGATCGTCCCAAACATTGTCGAGGGTGAGGCCTTCATCCAGATAGGCCTGACCAGGTTTCAGAGCAGGGGGAGTATGAGTGTCGGACTGAAAATAGTCGCTGATATAGATAAAGCTGTCGGGCATGAGGAAACCTGCCCTGAAGGTGCCGCGTAGGCGCTGAACGCCGGGAACTTCAATCCAGAATTCAAGATGGGTGTTAGCATTGAGCTTGCCGTCGCCTGAGAGCTTTTCAAGCAACTGCTGTGTGGTTTGACGAATGAGGATTTTGTTTTCAGCAGAAAGCTCATTCATTTTGAAGTCTGGAGTATGGTCACGCATGGTGTTGATCGGTCAGGTTTTTTAGTGGATTACTCTTACAAATATAGTGTTCTTTTTTGAGAAGGAAATAGGGTTTATAGGTCTTATAGGACGTATAAGACCTATAAACCCTATAATGATAGGTGATTGCCGGTGAACACTGCCTGCCTTATGCCGCGGACTGAGTTTGTTATGTAGATGGTGTCGGCGGAGAGGATGTCGGGGAGGGTCAGCGCCTGAACGTGTGCAAAAGGGCGAGTATTGAGGAAGTATTGGCGATAAATGCCGTTGAGAAGGCCGGAGCTGATTGGTGGAGTATAAAAATGGCGGCCTTTACGGATAAAGAGATTGCTTATTGCCCCTTCGGTAACTTCTCCGTTTTCATTGAGAAAAAGGAGTTCGTCGTAGCCTTTTTGGCGTGCCAGGCTGTAGCCAGTGTCGTAAAGTTCTCTTGAGGTGGTTTTGTGGTAGAGAAGGGTTCGTGATGAATCGGTTCTGTGAGCGGCCAGACAGAGGCGGAGTGGTTCGCTGGTATGTTGAACCTCGATCGATTGATAGTCGAGGCTGAAGTCGCCTTGAAATGAGAGGGTGAGCTTGACTTTGAAGCGATTGCCTGAAGGGCGAAGTTCCTCTTCAAGCAGCATCAAGATCATGCTGGCTGCATCGTGATCACAAGGATATCCCAAGATCATGGCTGATGATGCAAGACGGTCAAGATGAGAATCAAGCCAAAGATAACTTCCGGCCCATAGCATACTTTCAAAGAGTGCACCATGCGAAGTGCTGGCGTCAGCAAGAATTTTTGCTTTAAGCCGGCACTCCTGATACTCGTCTTGGGGATCGGAGTCCCAGACTATTCCACTGCCTGAGCCATAGACTCCTTTGCCTGCTGACATCTCAACGGTTCTGATTGCCACGTTAAAGACCATGTCGCCATCGGGCATGATGAATCCGATTGTCCCTGTATAGATTGCTCTTGGTTCTGTTTCAAGGGTTTGAATGAGTTTCATTGCTTTTATTTTAGGCGCTCCCGTTACTGATCCGGAAGGATAAATCGCTTCGAACAGCTCGTAAAGCCCGATATTCTCTCTCTGTTCACCCCGGATTGTTGAAACCATCTGATGAAGGGTCGGGTAGGTTTCGGTTGCAAACAACTTTTCGGCTATGATTGAACCCGGGCGGCATATCCTGCCGAGGTCATTGCGCAAAAGATCGACAATCATGAGATTTTCAGCGCGGTTTTTCTGGCATTGAGTGAGCCCTTCTTTTAATAAAGTATCCTCTTCGACACTTCTTCCTCGCGGAGCAGTTCCCTTCATCGGCATGGTTTCAAGAGCCATGCCGCGTTTTGTAAAAAAAAGCTCAGGCGAAAAGGAGAGAATAGTGCGTTCTCCGGTGTTAAGGAAGGCGGTATAGGAGGCGGGTTGTGCCCCTCGCATTGCGCAGAAAAGAGCTGATGCAGTGCCGCTGAAGTTGAAGCGGTTACGCCCGGTAAAGTTCACCTGATAGACATTTCCTGCGGCAATCTGCTCTTTGATCACCCTGATCTTTGCTTGATACTCTTCACTGGATAGATTGAAGGATGCCATGCCGGGTGCAGCTGATGGATGTTCAGAAAAGAGTTCCTCAACTGACTTCTCTGAATAATGCTCCGGTTCTCTGTACACTCCAAACCAGGCAAGCGGTGAAGAGAAAACCGTTGCGGGATCAACTGAAAAAAGAGTCGGTTCAAATCCATAACCAACTTCATAACTCAGCCATCCTGCAAGAAAATATTGTGCGGCAAGTTTTTCCTCGAGCGTCAGGAAAAATCTTTCCAGGTCAGAAAGTGAGTAAAGCAATATCACTTCAACTGGATCAGAAAAAAGCAGTGCCCCGCAACGTAACCCTTTACAGAATGCAGATTCAAACCAAAGGGAACCCTCTTTTGTAAGAGTATCGGCGAACTGTTGAGTGGCTGCCGATGGTTCCATATCAGGGTGCTTCGATGATAATTGTTTTTTGGAGAACCGTTTCCATCCATGATTTCAGCAGTTTTGCTGACCAGATTTCAATATCAGGCTCAAAGAGTGGTTTGAGATGCAGGGTAATCACACTTCCTTTCACGGTGGCATAAACCTTCTGGATGTTCTGCCGATGGCCGCGTTCAAGACCGTTCGCGAGACGGATAATACCAGAGAGCACATCAACCGCTCTTTTCTGCGGAGGTTTGAGGAGGCTGTATGACGTATGCTTCTCTGAAGGGGGGGATTTGCGGTGATAGCGCGCTACATGGGCAATAATTTCTATTTCTGATGGAGAAAATCCGCGAAGTTCGCCATTAAGGATGATATACTGACTATGTTTGTGATGTGAAGAGATGGAAATAAAAGAACCGATGTTATGCAGAAGCGAGGCGCATTCGAGTAATTCCCGATAGGGTGCTTCAAGATGGTGCAACGATGCCAGACTGTCGAACAGCTGCAGGGAGAGTGTGGCAACATGCTCTGAGTGTTTGCGATTCCAGTCGCAACGACAACCGAGATCATAAACGCTTTCCTTACGGATATCAATCTCAAAATCATGCTCCTGCTCACTCGATGTATTGAAGCGATCCTTAAGATAGTGAAGCACCATACCCTCACGAAGGGCATAATCGGACACTACAATTTCATTGAGATTGAAAATCCTGAAAATCATATCAACAAGAATCATCCCCGGGACAATCAAATCGACCCTGTTGGCGTCAAGACCGGTAAATTTTCTGCGTTCAGCGGAGTTGAGAGGAATAAGAGCTGTGTAGAGTGCCTGAAACTCTTTTCGGGTAAAGAGACTGTTGTTGAGTGATGTTTTGTTCACGCTGCCATTCATTGAACAGATCATACGGGCGATATTCTGGGCCGTCCCGGAAGAGGCTATGGCACGTGTCACTTTCAACCTGGATGCTTTTGCGACAGCGGTGACCATTTCTGCCGAAAAAAACTGTTCAAGCATTTTGATATCATGACGGGCAATCGGATCGGTAAATACAAACCTTTCACACATTCTGGCAACGCCTATTTTACGGCTCTCAAGAAGTTGCACTCCCTTATTGTTTGCAATAATAAACTCAACAGACCCTCCTCCTATATCAAAAAGAAGATCATAAGTTTTAGCGATTTTAACGGCGTTACGAACCCCGTAATAGATAAACTCTGCCTCCTCTCTCCCTGATATAACCCTGACGTTGAGACCGGTTTCATCTCTAATCATCTGAAGAAAATCAACCTGGTTTTTTGCTTCCCGGATGGCGCTGGTAGCAAATGCAATAATGTTTTCCGGTGCAACACCATGGTGAGCGGCAAGTACAAGAAAATTTTTCAATGCTGCAATACCCGATTGCATCGCCCCTTCATCAAGCATTTTTGTTGAAATACTCCCTCGACCAATGCAAATCATATTTTTGACACGATCAATCTCAACAATCCCCTTCCCCCTGCTCTCCTCGACAATGATCATGTGGAAGGAGTTGGTGCCGAGATCGATAGCTGCTATTCTCAATTTTTCAGTGGTCATACCAATAGTCAGAAGGTGATTTAACAAAGAGATACAAAATACATGTTTTGATACCGAAAAGGAAGTGCTGAAAGATTAGTGCTGATTACTGAGTTCTTAGTGCTGAGTTTTGGTGGCTGTTTCTCTTGAGGAGTTTTCGGTGTATATTCTGGGCTGATATCTGTTGATAGCCTGGTGTTTCGGTTGTTACTTCTTTTTTGATTTGTAGACTGTTTTTTTGCTATGAAAAAAATCGACCGTTTGAAACTTCGTTATGAAGTTGCAAGAAAAGCCATTCATCTTTCGTCCATTTCGATTCCGGTGATCTATTATTTTATCACCAGGGAGATCGCTCTGCTTTTGCTTGTTCCGCTTTTTGCGGGTTTTTTTCTGGTTGACTTGCTTAAAAATTTTTATCCGCCTGTCGCAAAATGGTACCACAGCACGTTTGACGCTATGCTGAGAAACCATGAACTTGAAAAAAAACCTTATCTGAATGGAGCTACCTACATTACCATGGGTGCACTTCTTCTGGTACTTTTTTTTCCTAAAATTATTGTCATTGCATCTTTTTCGATGGTTTCAATTTCAGATACCTTTGCGGCAATTATCGGAAAAGCGTTTGGAAAACACCGGTTTGGTGAGAAAAGCGTGGAGGGAAGTCTTGCTTTTTTTATTTCTTCAGTGATTATTGTTGCCATTGTGCCGGAGATTAATGTGTTTATCGGCTGTGTCATGGCACTTGCGGCCACTTTAACCGAGGCTTTTATTGTGCGTATCGGCAGCTTCAAGATTGATGACAACCTTTCCATTCCACTGGTAAGCGCTTCGGTCGGTTTGCTCTGCTATATGCTTGTCATGCCTGAACAAATTCCATTCCTTTCCATTTGCCGATAGGTGTTCTCTAAAAATAGATCATGCAGACCACTCTTACCGATTCAGCTGAAGTAGCCGCCGATTTCCTTAACTCGGGCGGAGTTGTTGCGTTTCCTACAGAAACGGTCTATGGACTGGGTGCTGGCATCTGCCATCCTGAAGCGATCAGAAAGGTCTTTCGGGCAAAAGGCCGTCCCGGGGATAACCCTTTGATCGTTCATATTTATAACCTTGAGCAGTTGGCTGATGTTGCTGCTGAGATTAATGGGAATGCAAGGGTACTGATTGAAAGGTTTTTTCCTGGTCCTCTTACTCTTGTGCTGAAAAAAAATCCACTTGTGCCTGATTCTGTTACTGCCGGTCTTGAGAGTGTCGGAGTCCGATGCCCGGCAAACCTTGTCGCTCGGGAGTTTCTCAGTTATTGTTCCTGTCCGGTTGCTGCTCCTTCAGCAAATCTTTCGGGGCTGCCAAGCGCTACAAGCTGGGAATCGGTCTATGAGGATCTTAATGGAAAGATTGACTGCGTGCTTCGGGGAAAGCCGAGTGCTATTGGCCTTGAATCGACCATTGTCGAGTGTTCAGGCTCTGTGCCGATTCTGCTCCGGGCTGGTGCCATAACCCTTGAACAATTGCAGGCGGTTCTGCCTGAAATAAGAGTGCATGTGATCACCGATGCGGAGGAAGCACCGAAAAGCCCTGGTTTGAAATATCCCCATTATGCGCCCAAAGCATCGATTCTCTTTTGCAGTCCCAATGAAAGCGTCTTGATCGAACCTTCTTCTGCTTATATCGGTCTATCGGAGCCGCCTGAAGGTGTTTCGCTGTTCAGGATCTGCCTGAATCTTGAGGAGTACGGCCGGGAGCTCTTCAGTTTTTTCCGCCACTGTGATGCTCAAGGCATCAAGGTGATTTACTGTGAACTGCCTGCAAATTGTGGACTCGGCAGAGCGATACGGGATAGACTTCTGAGGGCATCGGGGAGGCATTAACCTCCCCCTGTGATGTGTTCAAAATGAAAGAGAACAGCCAAGATGGAATGACCCGGGGGAACTGGTAGCTCGTTCGTCGTTACCGCTGCTGTAGACCTCTCGATCACTATACCAAGCCATTTCGTATCGTGCTGCAAGCTTCATCTGCTGCATTGCCTGCCATGATGCGAGAAGAAAAAAGGATTTGCCCCGCCCGTTGTAGAGCCCGAGAGTCGAAGTCAGCGGAAGATCATCTTCATAGGCATAGAGGGCAGCATCGTAATCATCAGTATTGAAGAGGGAAAATCGCCCTTTTAAATTGAATTTTCCTGCCTGGCAGCCCGCCTGCTGATAGATCAGCCATCCATAGAATGCAGTATCTCCGGAAAGATATTTATTGACCACTTTCTTGACTTCTCCCCTGGTTCGCAGATGCACGCGATCAGTAAGATCTCGATCACAATCAAGCCTGATGCGATTGGTGATTTTCGGAAGTGCCGTCCAGAGCGGATGGCTGGTGGTGCCCTGATTTGCCTGTTCTTCTTTATATTTATGCTGCAACTGGAGATTCCAGCTGACCATCGGTGATTGCTTCCACGTCATCAATAGCCTGAAATCATTGCCCTCAGAGAGATACTGGCAGTGATCGTCAAGTACGGGGAAGGTGAAGAGGTCATAATAGGCGCCTGCTGAAAGCCGGTCGGTTACTTTGGCTTTAATACCGAGATAGTCGCCCTCCTCGTTTGATGCGCCGCTTCCTCTTTCAGCAAATGCTCCTGCAAAGGGGGAGAAATAGTGTTCTCCATATCGCCTGATGGAAGCAACTGTGCTTACTCCAGAAAATAGTTCATACTCGGCTCCTGCTGTCCAGGAAGCATCGTGAGGCTTTTGGGAAAATGCCGCTTCGGCAAACATGCTGACCTTGCCAAGTGAACAATCTGTTTCGATACTGTACATCAGTGCTGAGTTCTCAGTGCTGAGGGTTTGGTTGGGTTGCAGTTGGGTAAGGGGGACGGAATAGCTGTAGTTAAGGATAGTGCCGCCTACTTTGCCGATCAGGGTGCCTGTTTGATAATGATAGAGCAGATGTGCCCCGTAGAGGGTTTCGGCAACGTTGTCTTTTCGGTTTATTTCAAGAGCTGTACGATGGTAACCCGATTTATCAAAACTGGTAATGAGTCCTGAGGTTTTATTGATGACAGCGTCAAGGTGGTTGAGAGAATAAAACGAGGTAACCTCAAGAGGATCAAGCTTCAGGGTTGTTGCGGCTCCCTGCTGAAAGCCTGTTTCGGAGCTTGATGGAGAGGAGGATAACTGCTTTGATGAGAGTCGGACACTCTTGGTGGGATCGGAGCCTTTTGCGAAATAACGGTTCTGTCCGATGAGCAGACCCTGGCCGAAATTAAGCTTGTAGTTGCCGATAACTGCGCCTTTTATAAAACCAAGATCATGGGCATTGATGCTGATTGAGGTAAAGTCGGCAAGATCAGGCTCTCCAATATCCTTTTCCTGAATCATGCAGGCATTCAGATGGGGATCTGAAAACTGCAGGCGGTGATAGAGTTTGTAGTTTTCGCCTCTGTATGCTCCATTTATTACGCCTTTACGAGGGGTTGTTTCCCAGAAAATCCGGGTGGAGAGGGAGAGTGCTGAGTGATGAGTGCTGAGTACTGAGGGAGGGGTGCCGGGTTGGGAGTGCTGAGTTGCGGGGGTTGAGGTCATGAGAATGTAGGGGGCAATGGTAGCGGTTTTCTCTTTTCCGATCAGAGTATCAAGTTCCTGGAGGGAAAGAATCGATCCTTTTTCGGTCCGATAAGAGAGAATGGCTTGAGCATCGAACGAGGTCAGCCAGGGAAGTTGTCGCAGTTCATCAGCATCTGCTGTATTGAGAGCAATGGGGTTGTTTTTCAAGTTATCGATCAACTCGATCAACTGTTCAAGATTTGTTTCTGATTCTGCGTTGTCGTAGAACTGCTGAAGGTCATGATTTTCAGCATGGAGCACGTGAAGAGTGAAAACTGGAGATGTCAGAAAAAATAAAAACGTCATGACTTTGGGGAGTACATGACGTTTGAGTGTAGTGAAAAGCTGTTGCATAACCATTCCGGGTTTTGTGCGTTAACAAAACCGGCTGATGGCTTATTGGCTTTCCGTCAACTTATAGAGTTCCTGAACCTCATTACGACTCAGATACCGCCATTCGCCCCGCCGGAGTTCACCAGCCTGAAGACCTGCATAAGCAACTCTTTCAAGCCGTTTAACCTCAAAGCCGAGGGTTTCAAACATTCTTCGTACCTGGTGGTTCTTTCCTTCATGAATGCTCAGCAGTACCTGCATGCCATCGTCAAGTATTTTTGCCCTGCAGGGACTAACCTTTTCCCCGGTATCTTTCAAACGCATACCTCCTGTCAGCTGCTGCAGGAGATTTGGCGTAAATTTTTCAGCAAGCTCAGCAATATACTCTTTTTTTACATTTGACGAAGGATGCATAAGTTTATGTGCAAGGGTACCGTCATTGGTTAACAGAATGACTCCGGTCGTTTTTCTGTCAAGCCGGCCTACGGGAAAAACACGTTCCTTGACGTCGATATAATCGAGCACCATTTCCCGGTTTTTTTCGTCACTGTTCGTGGTAATAACATTTCGGGGTTTGTTCAACAGAATGTATACTTTTCTGGCTTCTGGCTGAGCAAATCGCTCGCCGTCGACAATCACCTCGTCGCGGGATGGATTAACCATTATCCCGGGTGTGGTAATCACTGTGCCGTTCACCATAACCCGCCCGTCAAGAACAAGCTGGTCGGCTGCCCTTCGTGAGGCTATGCCGCATGAGGCCAGAAAACGATTGATCCGGACCTCATCTTCTTTACTGCTTTTTTTCATTCTTTTGTATCGTTTCCTCTTGATCGTTTTCGAATGATGGTCTCTCTGCGTTATCTTCCTGCCGGGTCAGATACTCCTGCTCTTCGTGTTCCTGAAGAATTTCCTTTATTTCGCGAAGTTTCGGAAGGTCTTTAAGTGAAGATAAGTGAAAAAGGTCCAAAAATTCCTTGGTAGTTCCATACTGGAGTGGCTTTCCGGGGGAATCCGCCCTGCCTCGAACCTCTATGAAGCCGCGATGCAGCAGCCTGTCGAGAGCATAATCGGGGCTCACTCCGCGAATCTGCTGAATCTCTCCCCGGGTAACAGGCTGATTATAGGCAATAACGGCAAGAACTTCAAGAAGAGAGTGTGAAAGCCTTTTGCGGATGTTAGGGGCAAGCAGTTTCTTCAGGATGTCGCCGAATTCCGGTTTGGATAGAAAACGGTAGCCGCCTGCAATCCGGTGGATATGAAAGGTCCTGCCGGTTGAATCATACTCAGCATTGAGCTGCTCAATAATTGACTGGAACTGACCGGAATCAAGATCCCTGCCGATAACCTGTCTGATGGTCTTGAGGGTAACTGCTTCCTCAGATGCAAAAATGACAGCCTCGATATATTGCTGCAACTGCAGATCCTGGTTCTGCACACGCTTCCTTTTGCCTATTTTGTCCGGGCAGTCGAGAAATTATGGTCGATACAGATACCATCTTCATAATTATACCATGCCTGCTGACAGGGAAAATTGTTTTCGTAGAGAGCTTTGCCGATTATGACAGAATCTACGCCACAAGATTTAAGTTCATCGAGCCTTCTCAAATCTCCTGAATTGGTAACCCCTCCAGAGGCTGTAATTTTCATGCCTGTTTTTTCAGCAAATCGTTTGGTGCTTTCATAGCCAAAGCCCTGCATCATGCCGTCACGAGATATGTCGGTATAAATCACGCGTTCGATTCCCATCTCTTTCATCCTGAGTCCGAGATCGTAATCGGTCAACTCGCAGCTTTCAGTCCACCCCTTGATCTTCGGAACTCCATTTTCAGCATCGATACCAACAACTATCTTTGAGGGGCGATATATTTTCAAAAGCTCTTCAACCAGTTTCGGATGGGTAACAGCTGCCGAGCCTATAACAACGCGGCCAACACCTATATCAAGATAGCGCTTGACCGCATCAAGAGAGCGGATACCGCCACCGACCTGTACTGGAATATCAAGATTAATGACGATTTCCCTGATTTTTTCAAAATTGACCATCTCACCGGTAAGTGCGGCATCAAGGTCAACGATATGCAACATCTTGGCATTCTGCTTTCGCCAGATAATTGCCATATCGAGGGGATTGTCGAGATATATTTTTTTCTGGCTGAAATCGCCACGGGTCAACCTCACACACTTCCCGTCCTTAATATCTATCGCTGGAATAATCAACATAAAGAGGTAACAAAAATCGGTTTTAACACTCGGCAAAGTTTTTCAGTACCTGTAATCCTGCATCGGAACTCTTTTCCGGATGAAATTGAACTGCAAAAATACCATTTTTTTCAATAGCCGAACAAAAATTTTTTCCTGCGAACCAGGTTGTTGCCGCGACTGCATCACGTGATACCGGCTCACAATAATACGAGTGGACAAAATAGAAAAACGAGTGATCAGGAATTCCCCGGAAAAGAACGCTCTCTTTCTGTTGATCAACAGAATTCCAGCCTATCTGGGGTATTTTGTCGGTGTCGCTCATGAAACGCAGAACCCGTCCTGGAATGAGGTTCATTCCCTTGTAATCTCCCATCTCCTCACTGTCAGTCAACAGCAACTGCATACCAAGGCATATACCAAGGAGTTGCCCGCCTTTATCGATATGCTCGGCAACTGCTTCGGTAAACCCCGATGCATTGAGTGACTCGATGGCCTGCCCGAAAGCTCCAACTCCGGGGAGGACTACTTTTCTATAGCCTGCAAGTTTGCCCGGGTCGCTGCTGACGATAGCCTTGACGCCAAGGTAGTCAAATGCCTTGAGAACAGAACGAAGATTCCCGGCACCATAATCGGCTATAAAAACCATAAAAAAAACCTTTATAAGTGCAGAAAATCAGCCAAAAAAAAGCCTGTAACCGGACTGTCTCACTTTCTGCTCATTTTTATATTTAATATATAATGCTTATTATGATGACTTTTTCACCTTACCAGAAAAGCCGAAAGGTTTCCACTATCATACGAAATTGAAAAGCAAATGCATAAGATTGTTTCTACCATATTTTTAGCTGAAAATATCAAAAAAATTGAAATAGAGGCGCCTCGCATTGCTAAAAAAAGAAAAGCAGGTCAGTTTATCATGATAAGGGTGGGCCAGACGGGTGAAAGAGTTCCGTTGACCATCGCTGATTCTGATCCTGAAAAAGGTACGATTACCATCATTGTCCAGGGAATGGGTAAATCTACAAGAGAGTTAAACTCAAAAGAAGCGGGCGACACTGTCAGCGATATTGTAGGACCGCTTGGAACTCCATCGCATATTGAGAAGTTCGGTACTGCCGTCAGCATCGGAGGGGGTGTGGGTACGGCAATTGCCTATCCGACTGCCGTCGCTCTCAAGGAAGCCGGAAATTATGTCATTACCATAAACGGCGCAAGGTCAAAAGAGCTTGTGATCCTTGAAAACGAAATGAAAGCTGTGAGTGATGAAGCATACATTACCACTGATGACGGTTCTTATGGCTTTCACGGCTTTGTTACCCAGAAACTTCAGGAGCTGATAGACTCTGGGAAAAAAATTGATTATGTGCTTGCCATAGGACCAATCCCGATGATGCGAGCTATAGCGGAGGTCACCCGGCCCTACCATATCAAAACCATGGTCAGTCTCAATCCTATTATGGTTGATGGTACCGGAATGTGTGGGGGCTGCAGGGTTACGGTGGATAACCAGATTAAATTCGCCTGTGTTGACGGCCCTGAGTTTGATGCTCATCAGGTCGATTTTAAAAACCTTACGGACAGGAACAAGTTGTACCTGCCGGAAGAAAAACAATCGGCTGAAGCATTTTCACACCAATGCAACCTGCAATAAGCAGGATTCAAGCACCTGTTGGTTTTTTTTACTCTGTCATGATGACTTTCCTGCATTATCAGCTTTGCAGTGATGGCTTTTTTTGCATAAACACTCCACTTTTTTTTATTGAAATAACTATGCCCACACAACATACTCTCACGACCAAGGAACGCTTTGCCATTCCTCGCCAGGAAATGCCCGCTCAGAGAGCGGATGAGCGGAATAAAAATTTCAAGGAAGTCAATCTTGGTTATACCGCTGAACTGGCACAAAAGGAAGCGCTTCGTTGTATTCAATGCAAGGATCCTGCCTGTATCAAGGGATGCCCGGTGAACATCAAGATAGATCAATTTATCAAGCTTATATCTGACGGCAATTTTCTTGGTGCTGCAAGAAAAATCAAGGAGGATAATGTGCTTCCGGCAATCTGCGGGAGAGTCTGTCCACAGGAAGACCAGTGCGAAAAGACCTGCATTCTTACAAAAAAACATAGGTCGGTCGCCATAGGCAACCTGGAGCGATTTGCCGCCGATTACGAAAGAGAAACCGGTAATGTGGAACTGCCAACCGTTAAAGCTTCGACCGGTAAAACAATAGCGGTTATCGGCAGCGGACCGGCCGGACTCAGCTGTGCCAATGATCTTATTCAATTGGGGCATTCGGTTACAGTTTTTGAGGCATTGCACGAACTTGGGGGAGTTCTGGTTTATGGCATTCCTGAATTCAGGCTTCCAAAGGATATTGTCAAGTCAGAAATTGACGGGTTAAAAAAACTTGGTGTCAACTTTATACCCAACGCTGTAGCCGGACGTTCGGTTACCGTAGACGAGCTTCTGAAAGAGGAGGGATTTGACGCTGTCTTTATTGGAGTCGGTGCCGGTCTGCCATGGTTTTTGGGTATTCCTGGTGAAAACCTTCTCGGCGTTTATTCGGCGAATGAGTTTTTAACCAGGGTCAACTTGATGAAATCGTATCAATTCCCTGACAATGACACTCCCGTGTTTAACTGCAAGGGGAAAAATGTTGCCGTGTTTGGTGGGGGGAATACTGCCATGGATGCTGTTCGGACGGCCAAAAGACTGGGTGCCGAACATGCCTCTATTGTTTACCGTCGTTCAGAAGCTGAAATGCCTGCACGTCTTGAGGAAGTTCATCACGCCAAGGAAGAGGGAATTGAATTCCTCATGCTTATGAATCCTTTGGAATTTATCGGCAATGACCAGCAGTGGCTTACCGGTGCCAAATGCCTCAGGATGGAACTTGGCGAACCAGATGAGTCCGGACGCCGCCGTCCGGTGCCGATAAAAGACTCCGAGTTCATACTTCCGATCGATATGGCAGTTATCTCTATCGGTAACGGTTCGAACCCGCTGATTAAACAGACTACACCGGATATCGAGGTCAGCAAGCGTGATACCATTGTGGTAGATATCAACACCATGGCTACCTCAAAAGAGGATGTCTATGCCGGCGGTGATATTGTAACCGGTGGAGCAACCGTTATTCTTGCCATGGGCGCAGGGCGTACTGCTGCCAAAGCTATTCACGAAAAGCTGATGGGTACCGTTATTCAATGAGGATGAAGTGCTTTCTGAAATGCTGTCCGCAGCTGCTCAACACGCCCACGATTGACTCCAAGGTCCGAAATACCGAGCCTTGAAGCCGATCGGACGTGGATAACTCCTTCTATTGTGCTCAAGCGGAACTCAACGTCATCGATAAAGCCAAAGAGAGGAACGGTAAAGGTCGACCAAAGGTAGTCGTTGCTTTCATCATGCACTGTTCCTCCCTGCTCTCTGACGACAAGCTTCAAAGCTGCCCAGGCCTGCTCAGAGGAGTCGCTGAAGGCTAACGGGGCGATATTGCGCATAGGATTGGTGCTTTCGCTGTTCACACAGTTCGGCGTTCCAGGACATGCTCTCAGCTTTCCGTTCACCGACTGCGGCTTTTCGTCTGGCTGAGGCCATAAACTTGAGAAATGATTAGTCAGGGCGTCTACGGCATCATTGAATATATTCACGAATTTTTCTCCATTTTGTTGAAACACAAACCAGCTATCCTTCTATCCTCGAAGTCAGTTCTTCAGCCATTCTTTTATCAACAAGTTTCACCGTTATTTCTGCAATTTCCCGAGCGTTATTGACATTAAAAACCGAGACTTCGAAAACATCGCTCATTCGTACAATCGCCGTCAAGTCTTTGATGTATTTGCTGATCCCAAGAAAACTCAGGGGCAGAAGACACTTCACATGAAAGGGATTACTTAAAAATATACCGTAAGGCTGGACTTTAAGCACTGTTCCGGTGAACAGTTCGCCGATATCGGGAAGACGAACTGAATACTCCTGCTCACTGCCAAGAACACCCTCAATACGCGGTGGATCACCCAGCCTGACCTGCTCGATACGTTCTTTCAGAACTGAGATGTCTCCATAAACTATGCCCGGTTCAGCAAGCAACTCCCTTGCGCTCAAACCCTGTGTGGAATATACGATAACCTCCTTTCCTTTTGCTTTTAAAGCTCTGATCAAAGGAAGAAAATCACTGTCTCCACTGAACAGTATAAACGTATCGTACTGATCAACATCAATCAAGGCATCAACAACAAGTTCGACATCAAGATTGCCTTTCATGACAATCACGCCGGTCTCCTTATTGACAATCTTTTTTACGGGTTTTGATGTGATCCGATAACCGTGTGCCGTCAATACTCTGGTAAATGCTGCATTTTCCTCAGAAACTGGTTCGGATGCCGGGACATAATATTTTGCCTGGACTGAGGCATAGGCGGACATAAACAATGCCATCAGACGGGAAAAATCTATCTGCCAGCCAAGATGACGCTGCGTATAAAACAGATTTGCACCATCTATAAAAACAGCTGCGCGGCTCATACTCTCAGACCCTCTTATTATTAGCGGTGAATCTCACAACCTTACTTGAAAAGTAAACACAAAGAGGGCATTAACCATTCAATTTTATAACGCATGATTTTGTTATTCATCGCCAAATCATGATCTGCCTTGCGGCATCGGTAACTCTTGTTGCGAGATAGTCCGTAAAAGCGGGGGTACAATTGAGACAGGGAATAGATCGGGCCGCCCTGACTGATGAAGAGTGAAGAAGCGCTTCTGCCCGATGAATGGTTTCATTACCATCGGCAAAATAGCCGCCGCCGAAAAGATCTACGGTCAGCGAACTCTCTGTTGCAAGCATAGCAGTGATTTCTTCAAATGAAGGTCTGGTCCACTCTCCGCCGACATTGTGGTTGAGATAAACGGTCATGATTCTGCCGTAAGGGTTTCTCGGATCACCCTGCAGAATTTCCTGAAGCCGTTCTGAAAACTTTATGGTTTCTTCTCGACCGGTACGGAAGAGAGGAGGATCACCCTTTGCATCTTTAACCAGCGTTCCGTGAAAAAGAAGCAGCAGCAGCTTACTCTGGTCTTTTTCAGCCGACTGCGCTCGATAATGCTGGTAAGTATTGTTAAATAAATAATCACCATAGATGGAGTAGAGCCTCTCATCGCTCCAAAACCTGCTGAGCACTTTTACTTTTCCAAGTTCATCCGGACTGCGAGAGGCTGCCAGACAGGAGCAGAGCTGACCACAGGAAAGGGTGTTGTCAATAGGTGACATGGAAACAATCACCTGCCCATCGCATAATCGTGTCCGTTCAATAACTTGTTCAACATAGGGCGGTGCGGCTGAAAATGCTGCATGCACCTTGAAGTCAAATAACTCTGCTGATGGTGAAGCGTCAAGAGAGTGCTGCAAAGCTTCTACCTGGTCGCGCGTGATCTGGTTATGCGGCGAGCACTCCGGATTGGTGCGTGAACGAATGAGTTTTTTGATCGATGAGGTAACGGCTATCGTCTTTTGCAACGTGCGAGGGATAGGCATAACCTGCGAGGCATGGGCCAGCGTCTGACTGGTGACCCTGTAGTTTTCCATGAAGCGGGTCGTTTCAGCCTCTCCATGCGCCGCCAGAATTACAGCTATTTTCATGTCATGATTTTCGAGCTGCGATGATTTTAACATCCAGACCTTCTCGTAAACTCTTATCCGGTGCAAGAACTATTTTATCCCCTTTCTTCAGTCCCTGCAGAACTTCAATAAAGGTCATATCGCTGGCACCCTGCCGAATAAGCTGTTTTTTCAGCTGCCCATTGTCAATTTTCCAAACGTAGCTCTTATGGTTTTCCTCAAATACAGAACTTTTTCCGACAAGAAGAGCGCGCTGCCTGGTATTGTAGATAATGTTTGCGGTAGCCGTCATTCCTGCCTGGATATTGCCTACTGGTTTTACAAAAGTGAGATAAATTTTTGAGGTCTTTGTTGTCCTGTCTGTCTGGGGCACAATACGGGAGACAACTGCAGAGAGGCGCTTCTCTGGATAGGCATCAAACGCTACTGTTGCCGCCTGACCGTTGCGGATCTTCGGAATATCCAGTTCGTCGACTTCTACACTGACCAGATAACTCGATGTATCCACAACTCTTGCAACCAGAGTACCGGCGTTGACATAATCACCCTTCTTAACGTTCTGCAAGGTCAGCATACCGGAAAAGGGAGAGCGTACTGTCAGTTTTTTGAGATCATCTTCACGCATTTTTACGAGAAAAGCTTTCTGCTGGAGTAACTCTTCTGCCTGAATGCGGTTTTTTTCGGCATCATCGACCTCTTGGCGGGATATTGCCCCTTCCCGGAAGAGATTGTGCTTCCTGATACTTTGAAGAGAGTTATCCTTCATCAATGCCTGCTGTTCGGCAAAGGCCGCCCGTGCCTGACGAACGGTGAGACTGGGAAGCGGACTGTTGAATTCGAGAATTTTCTGACCGGCTGAAACATGCTGGCCTTCGAGTGCCCCGACATAACTGACTGTTCCTGAATATTCAGCACTGAGATTGGCAACAGCATCTGCCTCGACAAACCCTGTACCATAGATGGCCTGGACAAGTTCCGCATAGGTTACCTCTCCGGCTTCAATATCGACAGTATTGCCTTTGGTGATAAGAAAAAAGAGCGTTGCAATAAAAACAACTGCAAGGGCAATGGAATATTTTGGAAGAAATTTCTGTAGAGAGTTCATTGGTACTGTTAATTATAAATTCAACTTTGGGAAGTTACATGTTTTGAACTTTTTATCCTTTCTGACCTTGGTTTTTCCATAATTTTATCAATCTTTAATTTCATTTTCTTTTCCTGATACTCGATACAGAGGGTATTGCATAAAAAATACTTAATCTACTTCTTCAATGGGCGATAATCAAAGTTTACAGAAAAGCTTTCTTGAAACCGTAAAGTTCGATGACAAAGGGCTTGTGCCGGCAATTGTTCAGGACCATGAAACGGGAAAAGTACTGATGATGGCATGGATGAATCGAGAGAGCCTTCAAATGACCCTGGACAAAAAGAAAGCCTGCTACTGGAGTCGTAGCCGAAAAGAACTCTGGCTGAAAGGGGAATCTTCCGGCAACATGCAGTCGGTTCATGAAATTCTGATTGACTGCGACGGCGACACCCTGCTGTTAAAAGTTTCCCAGATCGGCGGTGCATGCCATGTGGGTTATCACTCTTGTTTTTATCGCAGAGCCAAAGATGATACAACAATGGAAATCTGTGATACTCTGATGTTTAATCCGGAAGAGGTATATGGCAAAAAAAGCTGACATAGCGGCAAGTCAATCAAAAGAGAGTGCCAAATCCCTTAACCAGACCAAATCCAGAGCCTCTATTCAGCGAATGTTTGACGAGGTCGCGCCTACATACGATTTTTTAAATCATCTGCTGAGTCTTGGAATTGATAATTACTGGCGTGCAAAGGCCACGGGCAAAGCAAAAAAACTCCTTGAAAAGAATCCTGCGCCAAGGATTCTTGATGTCGCTACCGGTACCGGTGATCTGGCGTCATCGATGTCAAAAATTTCGGGGGCAAAGGTTACTGCTCTTGATCTTTCTCCTGAGATGCTTGCTCTTGCAAGAAAGAAGTATCCTCATATCACTTTTATCGAAGGATATGCTGAAAAACTGCCTTTTAAGAGTGCAAGTTTCGATGTTGTGAGTGCAGGGTTCGGCGTGAGAAATTTTGAAGAGCTTGGAAAGGGAATGCAGGAGTTTCACCGCGTCCTTAAGCCAGGCGGACATGCCCTCATTATTGAACCGATGATACCGCGCAATGTTGTGATGAAAAAACTTTATCTGATCTATTTTAAAAAGGTGCTGCCCAAAATCGCTGGATTGTTCAGTAAATCAAGTTTTGCATACGACTACCTCCCCCACTCTGTGGAACATTTTCCGCAGACTGAGGCTTTCACGGCCATTCTGAAAAAAAACGGATTCAAGAGTGTTGAGTTTTTTCCAATGACTTTTGAAACCTCGATTCTTTACCTTGCCAGCAAATAGATCTGGGTCTCATTTTCACCTGAGCATTCCGCCGGGACAATTACATCCGGCGGTCTTGCTGATAAAAAAAAAGAGGTAGCAACAGTGGGATGGTAACCGCATAAACGGCAATTCCAACAACATCAGTAAGCAAGTCAGCGATATCTGCAGAGCGGTTGGGCAGAAAGGATTGGACGTACTCTATCAGAATTCCGTATCCAATCAGCACAATAATCTGAAGCACTCCGAAGCGGATTTTTGGAAAAGAGAAATCCAACAGAAACGCAAGGGTATAAAAGGCCAGAAAATGCAGAAGTTTATCGCTGTTGGCAACAGGAAGCTGTATCCCGTTCCGAATTGTAGCCTGCCAGCTTATAAAGGCCAGTGTAACGACCAATAAGAGACGGAAAGCAATCGTCATCAGAAGCTGTTTGTTGTCTTTCACGTATAAGAGGGAATCTAATGGTTACTGATGCGATTGATTGAATCCTCCATTTCAGCACGGTATTTCTTGAAATTACGGCAATCAAGCCGGTTGCTGAAAAGGCTGAACTCCTGCTTGATATCAAGGTAGTCGTTTGGTTCCAGGACCACCACCTGTCACGATATCAAAACCCGATTCTGCCAAGCCTCTTGCTATTTCAAAAACATCCTTATAATCTTTGTCTCCTTTCTGAATTCTTGCTGATCCGAATATTGCCACTCTGTAATGAAGATCCATGAGTTTCCTTTTGAAATAATAGTTTCCGCTCTCTTTCTCTCTTAAAGCATCGCTTCAAACTCATCTTCTGATACTACCCTGACACCAAGCTTCAAGGCTTTGTCAAGTTTGCTGCCTGGATCATGTCCAGCGACTACCAGTCCGGTTTTTTTACTGACTGAACCGACTACCCTGCCTCCCCGCTCAAGAACCAGCTCAGAGGCTTGAGAACGATCATAGCGATCAAGACCCCCGGTAAAGAGAACAGTGAGTCCCTCAAAATTGCGATTGACCTGCTCTTTCTGCTCTGTGACCCTTAATGGCAAACCAGCTGTTTCGAGCTTTTCAATAAACTCCTGCGCTGAAGATTTTGAAAAAAAGTCGCTGATACTTCGGGCAACCACCGGCCCGATATCGGGGACCGTTGAAAGCTCCTCCTTACTTGCCTGCCTGAGTTCTGAAAGGGATGGATAAGCACACGCCAGTTCGCGGGCCGTTGCACGACCTACATGACGGATACCAAGAGCGTAGAGCAAGCGTTCATAACTTTTTTTTCGACTCTCTTCAAGAGCACTCAGCAGATTTTGCGCCGATTTCCGCCCCATCCGTTCAAGTCTTTCGAGCTGCGCTTCCTGCAAGAGATAAAGGTCGCCAACATCCTTCACCATCTTGAGTTCGACAAACTGATCGACCAGTGCTTTTCCAAGTGTCTTGATGTCCATGGCATCCCGCGAGGCGAAGTGCAGGATTCTTCCCCTGATCTGGGCAGGGCACTCTTCCTCATTGGGACAGTAGTAACTGACCTCACTCTCTGGCTTTGCAAGAGGTGTACCGCACTCGGGACAACGTGATGGAACCCTTATCGCTTCAGTATCTGGGGGGCGCTCATGAAGGACGACACTGATCACCTTCGGAATCACTTCTCCGGACTTCTCAATAATCACCCGGTCGTGCAGCATGATGCCAAGGCGCTCGATCTCATCAAAGTTATGGAGGGTAGAGCGTGAGACCGTTGAGCCGGCAAGCAGCACTGGTTCAAGCTCTGCAACCGGAGTGATGGTGCCGAGCCGACCGACTTGAAACACAACGTCATGCAGCACTGTTTTAGCCTGCTGCGCAGCATATTTGTAGGCTATGGCCCATCGAGGACTTTTGGCCGTGGCACCAAGTTTTTCCCACAGGCGCACATCGTTGAGCTTCAGTACCACGCCATCGGTTTCGTAGGGAAGCTTCCAGCGCTTTTCATCCCAATCTTTAATAAACTTGCTGATATCCTGCAGTTCGTGACACAGCCGGTAGTGGGCACCGGTAAAGAAGCCGAGCTTCTCAAGCTGCCTGAGTCTCATGAATTGGGAGGTATCTTCCCCATCATAACCTTTGAGGTAGTAGGCGACAAAACTCATGTTGCGGCGGGATACCTCAGCGGAATCCTGCAGTTTGAGCGATCCTGCCGTTGCATTGCGGGGATTGGCAAATCGGTCTTCCTCCGGACGGCTGTCATTGAGTTGTTCAAAATCTTCCTTGCGCATAAAAACTTCGCCACGCACCTCAATCTCGCTCTCTTCACTCTGAGGGAAAAGGCTCCCGAAATCAGGCAAACGCAGGGGTATGGTTGGAATTGTTTTAATATTTGCTGTAATATCGTCACCCTGAAGGCCGTCGCCTCTTGTGGCTCCACGAACCAGTAGACCGTTGCGGTAAAGAAGGCTTATGGCGACACCGTCGAATTTCAGTTCAGCAACCATATCCTGCTCATGGACACCTTCAAGAACAAGAAGTTTTGCAACCCGACTGTAAAACTCCTCAAGGTCGCCAAGAGAGTAGGTATTCGAAAGGCTGAGCATTGGCTGTCGATGCTGCACTGATGGAAATACTCTGGTAATGGTTCCTCCTACACGCTGCGAGGGGCTGTCGGGCGTAACAAGATCCGGAAACTGCCGTTCAAGGGATATAAGCTTTTCAAGAAGCTTGTCAAAGTCGTAATCGGAGAGCTCAGGCTTGGCTTCGATATAATAGAGGCTGTTATGGCGCTCGATCTCTTTGCGAAGGTGCGCTATCGTTTCCCGGGCACTGATGCTATCGGTCATTGATCAAGAAAAAAATTATCTGACTGGTGAAAATGCCCAACCGACAATATTTTTGAAAAATCCTATAGAGCCCTGAACGCCGAGCTTCTCCCATGTCACCGTTAGCACTTTCGGATAACGCAAGCCAAGCCGTAACATGACCTGCATTAAATCCTCAATCTTCATCTCGTCACGAAACATCGCCTGACGGTAACGTTCGGGAAGTTCATCGAGGACAATCATGACCTCATTCATCAGATCGTTGACAAAGTTCGGTTCATCAGTGGCGGAGTTAAAGCACATATACTTCATCAAATTAGCCATCGATGCCACATTGGGTTCGTAGGCACTGATTTTATCCAGATGCTTTTTGGAAAGGTTATTTTCGGCTATTGCATGATCAAGATCGGCCGTTAAATGCGGAAGGTTGCGAACCATGGAACCAAACCCGCAGAAAGTAAGTGGAGAAGCAAGTGAAGCCGCATCACCAAAAAGAATAATGCGATCGTCGGCAATCTCGCGTGTACGATTGAACCCGTTGTGAAAATACGCTGGAATAATACCGTAAACAGGGCGATGAACAACAAACTCGCTGCCGATTTTTTTATAGTCGGGAAGCTTTCTGAAATAGGTATCAAAAAGCGAGAGCAGAGACTTGTCGTTCGGGGAGTCCGCCTCATCATAAAAAAACAGATAGGTGATATACTGGGAGTCTTCGGCGGGAAATCCTTCCCAGATCAGCTGCCGCCCCTTTCCCGGAACAGTATCGGCAGGGCCTATGCTGGCAAGAATTTCACCGGTATCGAAATCGACATCTTCAAAACCGCTGGCTATGGTACCAACCGTCGGGCAAACGTGAGTCTGAGGAACTCCTTCGTTAAGCTGCATAGCAATGGGTGAGAGTATCCCCATGACATCAACAAGCACTTTAGCCTTGTAGTAATATTCCTTGCCTTTGCGATCCACAACCTTGACAACTATATAGTCGTCAAACTGGTAACAGCAGGTAAAAGATATCTCTGCAAGAAGAGTGTTCCCTGGAACCATCATCACCTTATCTTTCGCCAGGCCAAGCAGTTTGTCGGCATTCACTGCGCAATCGAGCACATTCTCCATAAAGAGTCTCTTCTGACTGCCATCCGGCTTGTAAAACTCAACCCAGCCGGTCTTGTAGCGACGGACAATAACCGAATCAATCTCGCTCTCCGTAAACAATCCGATAGCCGAGAGGTTCAGAAGCTCGTTTCTTGAAATATTCCAGTCTCGAGTAGATTTAGCCGGTGTCTGACGATCAAAAACCATAACCTTCCGACCATACTGTTTCGTCATCACCGCTGCATGGAGCAGACTGAGCGTGCCGCCGGCATAGATCAAATCATACTCGCCGCTGATAACAGCATCTTTGGGAAGGTTCATTCCGGGGATAATCACTTGCTGAACAGGATGCTTCAACAGTTCCCAGTATCGATCCACTTCTTTGATATGGTGAAGATGCTGCTCTCCATCAGCAAGGGCTGAAAATGCTTTGTAAAGATAAGGGTGAGTCAGCTGGATCTGTGTAAGTAACGAGGACATAGTCAACTATGGTAATGGATATTAATGCCGATCACGCATCTGTGTTTCAGTGGTATATGCTGCCATCGGCCGCAACTGCACGTCGCTTTCGATCATTCCGTCTACAAGATTGATCCTCCGACCTGCACGGTTTGCAAACTCCTCATCGTGAGTAACAACAATAACGGTCTGATGCAACTCCCTGTTGAGCCGGTCAAACAGATTATAGACATTGTTCGCTGAGCGTGAATCGAGGTTGCCGGTCGGCTCATCGCCAAGAACGACTTTGGGCTCGTTTGCAAGTGCGCGGGCAATGGCCACACGCTGCTGCTGACCTCCGGAAAGCTGGCTTGGCTTGTTGGTATATTTGTTCTGCATCTCGACCAGATCGAGCAGCATCTTCGCTCTATCCCTGATCTCCTTTCTGCTGCGCCTGCCATTGATCATCATCGGCATACTGACATTGTCGACAGCGTTAAACTCCGGCAGTAAAAAATGAAACTGATAGATAAAGCCTATCTTTTCATTCCGGATCTGGTTCATTTGCTTTTCACTCTTTTCGTTAATCGCTTCCCCATCAAGCCATACTTTCCCTGCTGTTGGCTTGTCAAGCCCTCCCATAATATAGAGCAATGTGGATTTACCTGAACCGGAAGGCCCGGTGATAGCGACAAACTCCCCTGCCATGATTTCTACGGAAAGGTTGGGAATGATGGTCTGACGAATATCCCTGGAAAGTTCAAGCTCCTTGCGGATACCCTCAAGTTTAAGTATGACTGCAGCCATCAGTTCCTGTTTCCGTATTGTTGTTTTGTCAATCCTGTCGGTAACGTCATAAGCTTTTAACACATAGTGCCTGTATGAGTATTATATAACAAAAAAGCCCCGAATGAGGGAGCTGTATTTTCTGAAAAGCTTGACTCTCATGCAGTATGCAAGATGTGGTACTATAACGTTATTGAACTATACCCCTTGTTGCTGAATATGGATTCGGCTACAATCGCTCAACGGCGGCGTTAGGCATCAAGGAATTTGAGAGTGGCATTGCCCTGCCTTTTGATTGACATTATAGCAACTCTTTGCAACCTTTCATTTTCCTATTACGGAGTCCTTGTGAGTTGGTTTTCCAAGTTTACTTTTAAGTTCATTCGTACTCAACTTGCCCCATCCCTGAGGCTTCAGTTTTTTGAGTGCGGTAATATCTGCCTCACTTAAACCTAAAGCTTCAGAATGCAATACCGCAACAGTATTTTTAACCAAAGCTTCCCGAAAATGACTGTCACTCATAGCGCGATAAATAACCTGTTTGGCTTCGGATGATAATGGTGTTGCTGGCATACAAAACTCCCGTTATTATATTTTTTTCTTCGAAGATCAATGAGGAACTTGGTTCAAGAGCAGCTAATTTTTATTAACATAAAACCGCGTATATAAGTTCTCTCAGAACAACTATAGTTTTGTTGGGGTTCAGGAATCACCCCAACCTACAAACAATCAAATGTTTTACTGCATCCCATTTGAATAAATAGAGGCGCCCTTTTGTTGCATGTAACGGTTTTTTGAAATATTTTGCACGTAACAGAGGTGGATGAATATAAACGAATGGAGAGGGAGAACATGACTGGTGTTGTTGAACGGGTACAAAAACACAGGGCGGGTTTACGAAAGGCAGGAATGCGACCGGTGCAAATCTGGGTTCCGGATACACGACGCGAGGGATTTGCGGAGGAGTGCAAGCGGCAATCTGCACTGATCAACAATGACCAGCATGAAAAAGATGTTTTGCGGTTTTTGGATGAAACAGCAGATCGCGAGGGCTGGACAGCATGAAAAGAGGCGATCTTGTTACCATTGCGCTTCAAGGTGATTACGGTAACCCCCGTCCTGCTCTTGTTATCCAGTCTGATTTTTTTTCTGAACACCCTTCGGTATCAATCCTGCCCGTAACAAGCGACCTTCGACACACTCCGTTATTTCGGATTGAAATTGAGCCTACTGAAGGAAATAATCTAAAAAAAACATCGCAGGTGATGGTTGATAAGATTCAAACCGTTCCCTGTGAAAAAGTGAGGGACGCTTTTGGTCGACTTGATGATGCAACGATGTTGTCGGTTAATCGGGCTCTTGCGGTTTGGCTTGGCTTTGCTTGAATAGGGCCTCTATGACCTATAGGACTGATAAAGAGCGTTTGAGGGGTAATGGTTTGAATGAAAAAAGGGTAGGGTTTTATGGGGAATAATAGTTCGATGAGCGCTATGGGGTTTGCGCTTAAGCTGCTGGGGTTGCGTGGGCACAGCTGTAAGGAGCTTGAGGTGAAGCTTTTGAAAAAAGGGTATAGTGTTGAGAGTATCGGGCCGGTGCTTGAGAAACTGACTTTGCAGGGGGTGCTGGATGACCGAATGTTCGGCGCGGCATTGCTCCAGAGCCGTTCGAGGCGGAAACCGTCGGGGAAGCGTAAAGTGGGGGCGGAGCTGAGAAAAAAAGGGGTTTCGGAATCTCTTATCGGGGAGCTGCTTAAAGAGTACGACAGCGCTGAACTTTGTTATCGGGCAGCGGAGAAGAAATATGGTTCACTGCGTGGTGCAACTGAGGCCTGTAGGCAAAAAAAACTTGAAGTTTTTCTCTATAACCGGGGATTTGAATGGAGGGATATTCAAATCGTCGTCAGGAAATTTTTTAAGCCCGGTACAGATTTTGATGATTTTGATTAGGGTGTATCACCCTGCACAAGCGAACCTACCTTCTCTCCCTGAAGCAATCTGGTAAAGTTCCCTTTTTCGTTCATATTCATGACCACAATGGGCAATGCATTTTCACGGCAGAGGGTGATGGCAGTCATATCCATAACCCTGAGATTTTTTCGGAGAACATCGAGATAGGATATTTTGGAGTAAAAGAGCGCATCGGGATTTTTTTCAGGATCGGAATCGTAGACTCCATCAACTCGGGTGCCTTTAACAATAACATCGGCCTCGATCTCTATAGCCCTCAGTGCGGCGGCTGTATCGGTGGTGAAATAGGGATTTCCTGTGCCGGCACCGAAAATAACAACTCTCCCCTTTTCAAGGTGACGAATGGCTCTCCGTCTGATAAAGGGTTCGGCCATCTGCTCCATTTTAATCGCTGTCTGAAGGCGGGTATAGACCCCTTTACGTTCAAGAACATCCTGAAAAGCTATCGCGTTGATAACCGTTGCAAGCATTCCCATATAGTCGGCCTGTACCCGATCCATCTTGGCTGCAGCTTCTGACACACCGCGGAATATATTGCCACCTCCAATAACCAAAGCAATTTCGGCACCCAATTGACGTGCCTCTCTGATTTCTTCGGCATAACGTTCAAGCATTTCAATATTGATACCGTAGCCATCATGTCCTGCAAGTGCTTCACCGCTTAACTTCAGCAAGATGCGCTTATACTGCAGCATATCCTTCTTCTCCGAAATAATGGATTAATAAAACCATCACGACTGAATTCCAATTAAAAAAAAAGCCTCGAATAACGAGGCTTTTTTTTTACTCTCCTAACTGATAGCGAACAAATTCTATCACATCAACTTTCGCCTGATGCTTCTTTCGGAACTCATTGAGCACTTCAGATACTTTTATAGTGTTGTCCTTGATAAAGAACTGTTCGGAGAGCACTACTTCCTGGTAATACTTTTCGAGTCTTCCCTGAACAATCTTGTCCACAAATTCTTCTTTCTTGCCCTGACTTAGTGCCTGCTGCTTATAAATTTCCGATTCTGATGCAATATAATCCGCAGGAACAGCTGAACGATCAACAACTATCGGTGATGCGGCAGCAACCTGCATGGCGAGATCTTTGGCAAGTTCTCTGACAACTTCGGGTTGATCGGCAGCAATGTGAATGATTGCACCAAGTTGTGCGCCTGGATGAGTATACGCATCAACAAGCCCGTCGGGAGCATCAAAAAACACAAGGCGTTTGAGGTTTATCTTTTCCCCAAGCTTCCCTGTCATTGTTTTTATGGCACTATCGACGGTTTCACCACCATAGGCCTCACCGAGTGTAAGGTTTAACAGTGCTTCGGGAGAGGTGACGCGATGTGCAAGGGCAAGGTCGCCAATAGCACCGGTAAAGCTTGTGAAGACATCACCGCGAGCAACAAAATCGGTCTCACAATTGAGTTCAAGAATAACACCGGCTTTGTGGTCAGCAGTTATCTTAATGCCGACCATACCTTCCCTGGCCTCTTTGTCAGCTCTTTTTGCCGCGAGCGCTGCACCTTTCTTGCGAAGATAGTCTATAGCCTGCTGCATATCGCCACCTGTTTCATCAAGGGCTTTTTTGCAGTCCATCATACCTACACCTGTTATATCACGAAGACTTTTAACGTCTTTTGCTGAAATCTGGCTCATTGAAAATTCACTCTTATTGATTATAAACGCCGATTATTCGCTGATTTCTTCTTTTCCGCCATCCTCTTCTGCTTCATCAAGGTCGGCAAGTACTTCCTGTTCGACTTTCAGAGCCCGTGCATTAATGACTGTATCGGCCACAGCTGTAACCATAAGCTTGATAGAGCGGATAGCATCGTCGTTGGCAGGAATGACAAAATCAACCAGTTCAGGATCACAGTTGGTATCGACCATTGCGATAATTGGAATACCAAGTGAACGGGCTTCCTTGATAGCGATGTGTTCTTTCTTGATGTCAACGATGAACAGTGCGGCAGGGAGCCTTGTCATTGTGGCAATACCACCGAGAATCCTCATCAGCTTTTCCTTTTCGCGGGCAAGCATGAGTCGTTCTTTTTTGGTGATCATGTCAAAGGTGCCATCGGTCGCCATCCTGTCGATAGAGTTCATGCGCCTGATGCTCTGGCGGATGGTCTGGAAATTGGTAAGCATACCTCCGAGCCAGCGTTCGCAGACGTAAGGCATGCCTGCACGTTCTGCTTCTTCTGAAATAATGTGTTTCGCCTGTTTTTTGGTACCGACAAACATGATTTCTCTGCCGGTCTGTGCAATTGCTTCAAGTGCTTTAAGCGCTTCATCGGCAAGCACGACGGTTTTCTGCAGATCAATAATGTGAACACCGTTCTTTTCCATGAAAATGTACGGCTTCATTTTCGGACACCAGCGGCGTGCAAGGTGACCGAAGTGGACTCCTGCGCGGAGCATCTCTTCGAGCTGAAAATGGGACATAATTGCCTTCCTGTTGTTTTAGTTGTTCCTCTACCATGTCGTTACTGACCGGTATCCGGCGCAGGGCGCCGGACACTTCCGGAAAGCTTCATCTGAACAGAGATCAGATTGACTATGATATGCGAAGTTGTGTTCTGAAAATACAAATGCAATGAGATAATACGGATTAACGCTTGGAGAACTGGAAACGTTTACGGGCTTTTTTGCGTCCGAATTTTTTCCGCTCAACCATACGGGGATCTCTGGTCAGAAGCTTCTCTGTTTTCAGGATTGCGCGAGCAGCTTCGTCAAACTCAGTTAATGCGCGGGCAATTGCAAGACTGACTGCGCCGGACTGACCACTGACACCGCCACCATGAACATTGATTTTGATATCAAACTGTTCTGATTTTTCGGTAATCGCAAGGGGTCTGAGAGCCTGCTGACGCTTGAATTCATCCTTGAAATACTCTTCTACCGGCAACTTATTGATAATAATCCGGCCTTTTCCCGGAGTCACAATCGCTCGAGCCACCGAGGTTTTACGGCGACCTACTGTATCGATAACCTCTTTCATTCCCAATTCTTTATTGTTTAGTTGACTTTCATTTCAGCAGGAGACTGCGACGCATGAGGATGCTCTGAACCTGAATAAACCTTGAGTTTTCTGAACAGCTGACGACCGAGATTGTTGTGCGGCAACATTCCCCATACTGCATTTTCAATAACCCTTTCAGGTCTTTTCTTCAGAAGATCCTTGACGTGATCAATTTTAACGCCACCAGGATAATGAGAGTGAGAAAAGTAGCTTTTCTGTTCTTCTTTTTTACCGCTCAAGGCGACTTTTTCGGCATTGGTGACCACAATAAAATCACCGGTATCGATGTGCGGAGTAAACTGCGGTTTATGTTTGCCTCTGAGAACTTTTGCAATCTCTGAAGCCATTCTGCCCAAGACCTGACCATCGGCATCGATGACATACCACTTGCGATCAACTTCTGCTGGCTTTGCCGAATATGTTTTGAAACTTATCGTCTTGCTCATGCTCTTACTATAGAATTAACTGGACTTTTGCGGAAAAATAAAGTTCATCAATGTAAATTATTCCACTTAATTCTACAAATTATACCTTATATCTAATCTGGAATTCCAGGAGGGTTAGGATCTACTTTTTTTTACCAAGACTGTCTTTGTTCTTATGAAGCCTTTAATTGCTTTGGTTGGCCGGCCAAACGTCGGCAAATCCACCTTATTCAACAGAATCCTGCGCCAGAAAAGCGCCATAGTGGACAGCACTCCGGGTGTCACAAGAGATCGACATATCTCAGAGGGCGAGTGGCAGGGTAAACAGTTCCTGTTGATGGACACCGGTGGTTACAACGCCGATGCCGATGTCATCAGTATGGCTATGCTTGAGCAGACGCTGATGGCCATCCGTGAAGCTGATATTGTTATTTTTCTGACCGATGCCCGTGCCGGACTTTCCTATGAAGACCTTGAACTTGCAAGACTGCTGCAACGGACATTCCAGCATAAACAACTTTTTTTTGCGGTCAACAAGGTTGAAACCCCGCAACTTACCCTTGACGCTGAGTCATTTATCAGCACTGGATTCACAAAGCCCTATTTCATTTCGGCCAAAGATGGCTCCGGTGTGGCCGACATGCTTGATGACATTCTTGATGCGTTGCCTTCGCTTGAAAAAAGTATTGGCGAAGAAGATCCTGCCATCAAGCTTGCTGTGGTCGGAAGGCCAAATGTGGGGAAATCGAGTTTTGTGAATGCCCTGCTCGGTTCAAACCGTCTGATTGTATCGAATATCCCGGGTACGACACGAGATGCCATTGACAGCCGTTTTATCCGCAAGCAGCAGGAGTTTACGTTGATTGATACGGCCGGATTGCGAAAACGAACAAAAATTGATGCCGGTATAGAGTATTACAGTTCGCTGAGAACAGAAAAAGCTATTGAACGATGCGAAGTTGCGCTTGTGATGCTTGATGCAGAACCGGGCATTGAAAAGCAGGATATGAGAATTATCAATATGGCGGTTGAGCGGAAAAAAGGGGCACTGCTGCTCATCAACAAATGGGACCTGATCGAAAAGGATTCTAAAACAAGCAAAATTTATGAAGAGAACCTGCGATTAAACATGGGAAACCTCTCATACGTACCAGTGCTCTTTATTTCAGCACTGACGAAAAAAAATCTCTATCGGGCAATTGATACTGCCCAGGAGATCAGCCGCAACCGTTCGCGTAAAATCACGACGAGCGTGCTCAACAAATTTCTTGAGGAAGCGCTGTCACAAACACATGTTTCAACAAAATCGGGTAAGGAGCTGAAAATCAAGTACATGACGCAGATCAATGCTGCATGGCCGGTATTTGCTTTTTTCTGCAATGACCCTCTGCTGGTGCAGAATAATTTCAGAAAGTTTCTTGAAAATAAGCTGCGCGAACATTTCAGTCTGGACGGCGTTCCCATTTCGATGCGTTTTCTGCAGAAATAGAGAGTGTCATCGAAAGAAAGCGCCTTTTTTTAAAGCAACATCAACTTAATGAAATCGTATGTCGACAGTCACTGAAGCGCAAATCATAGAAGCGCTGAGCACCGTTCAGGATCCTGACCTCAAAAAAGATCTTGTCACCCTCGCCATGGTAGAGGATATTGTTGTTGATACCGAGAACAATGTATCGTTCAGTGTGGTCCTTACTACTCCTGCCTGCCCTTTGAAAGAGCAGATTAAACAGTCCTGTATTGATGCCATCAGAACCCGTGTGCCTGATGCCGCGGCTATTGAGGTGAACATGACTGCAAAAACAACCTCATCCTGCGGTCATCATCACTGCAATCATGAGCGTCCGTTGAAAGAGGTGAAAAACATTATTGCTGTAGCCTCAGGAAAGGGTGGTGTGGGAAAATCTACCTTTGCAGTAAACCTTGCCGTCGCTCTTGCCAAAACAGGGGCAAAAGTTGGGCTGATTGATGCTGACCTTTATGGCCCGAGCATTCCAACCATGTTCGGGATGCAGAATGCAAAACCGGAAATGGCGGACAAAAATATTGTTCCTCTTGAGAAGTACGGCGTGAAGCTCATGTCGATCGGTTTTCTGATCGAAAGTGAAACCGCGCTTATCTGGCGTGGCCCCATGGCTTCGAGTGCCATCAAACAGTTTATCAGTGAGGTGGATTGGAAAGAACTCGATTACCTGATTTTTGACTTTCCGCCGGGTACGGGTGATATTCAGATCACCATTGCTCAGACCATTCCGTTAAGCGGTGCGGTTATCGTTACGACACCGCAAGATGTTGCCCTCGCTGATGTATCGAAAGCGGTGAGCATGTTCCGCAAACTCAATGTCCCTGTTCTCGGTCTGGTGGAAAATATGAGCTATTACGAACTTCCGGACGGAACCAAAGACTTTATTTTCGGGCACCATGGCGGAGAAATATTTGCAAGAACCCAGGGTATTCCGTTTCTCGGCGAAATTCCGATCGACAGGGCTGTGCGTGAAGGAGGTGACAGTGGAACTCCTTATGTTCTTGGCCATCCTGATTCTGCAACATCGAACGCGATCATTCGTGCATCAAAGGAGGTTGCCCGCAGGGTTTCCATAACAAATGCGGAATACTCAGAAGAACATTCATAACTTTGATATTGTTTTTTTGCACAAGAGGTTTAATATTAGCTCTATCGGTAACGAAGCAAACATCATTTTCAATCATTGAAAAACCAATTATACCATGAGCAGCAAGGATTATCTTCCAAATAGCGATGCGCTTTACGACAGGGTTATTGCCTCACTTGAAACTGTACGCCCTTATCTGCAGGTTGACGGGGGAGACTGTCAGCTTGTGGGCATTTCAAAGGATTTTGTTGTTGATGTCAAGCTGCTTGGTGCATGCGGATCGTGCCCGATGAGCACTCTTACGCTGCGTGCAGGAGTTGAACAGGCTATTAAAAAAGCAAATCCGGAAATTGTCCGCGTCGAGTCGGTTTAAAGCCCTCCTTCAGTCAAGATTGTTCAATAACAGCTCCAGGGAGTCCTCATTGTCGATGAGGACTTCCCTTGCTCTGCTTCCGTCAGCTTCACTGACAATTCCGTTGATTTCGAGCTGATCCATAACCCTTCCGGCACGGCTGAATCCGAGACGCAAACGTCTCTGCAACATCGAAACACTGGCCTGCTGATGAAGCACGACGAGCCGGGCTGCATCATTAAACATTTCGTCACGATCGTCTCTGTCCTGATTTCCCGATGATTGAAGCCCATTGCCTTTCTGCTGATCCGGAACCGGCAGCACATACATATTTTTCAGAGCATGCTGTGAGCCGATAAAGGAGGTAATCTCTTCAACCTCTCCGGAAGAGACATAGGGACCCTGAAGACGCATCGCTTTCGGCTGGTCGGAAGGCTGATAGAGCATATCACCGCTGCCGAGAAGCTGTTCAGCTCCGTAACCGTCAAGAATGGTGCGTGAGTCCACACCGCTTGCCACCTGGAAAGCAACTCGTGCGGGAAAGTTGGCTTTGATAATGCCAGTGATGACATTCACCGAGGGGCGCTGGGTCGCTACAATCAGATGAATTCCGACAGCTCTGGCAAGCTGGGCAATCCTGGTGATAGGCTCTTCAACTTCACGCCTGGCGGTAATCATGAGATCGGCAAGTTCATCAATAACCACAACGATGTAGGGCAGGGCCTCATGAGGAAAACGACGGTTGTGATCCTTGATATTGCGGACTTCGGCTTTTTCAAGGGCTTCATAACGGGTCTCCATCTCTTTTACCACGCACTTCAGCGCATAGACAGCTTTCTGGGGATCGGTAATGATCTGCTCGTCAATACCGGGAAAACGCACCAGAAAATGGTTTTTAAGGTGCTGATACTGAAAAAGCTCGACCCGTTTAGGATCAATCAGCACAAACTTGACTTTGTCAGGACTGCAGGCATAGAGCAGACTGGATATGATAACATTGATACACACCGACTTTCCCGCTCCTGTTGCACCGGCAATAAGCAAGTGCGGCATTGCAGCCAGATCTGCAATATAGACTTCGTTCGCTATCGTTTTCCCGAGAACGATCGGCAGCATCATGGTGCTGTTTTTGAATTTTTCAACCTGCAGGACTGAACGCAGCCATACCGTTTTGGGCTTTGCATTAGGAATTTCAACTCCGACAGCGTTCTTTCCTGGAATAGGAGCAATAATCCGGATTCCTCTTGCCGACAGCGCCATGGCAAGGTCATTTTCGAGAGATTTGACTCGACTGACCTTGACATCCGGTGCAAGCTCAAATTCAAACAGCGTCACTCGTGGACCGACAGTGGTGGCAATCCTGTCTACCTCTATATTGAATATTTTGAGTTTTTCAAGCAGTTTCCTTTTGCTGTCCGACAGATGCTGCTCATCTATGCAGTCATCATCATCGGGAACTTTGTCCAGTATGTCGATTGATGGGAACCTGTAATCCTCCTTGTCCTTGGTCTGGACTTTCAGTCGGCGCTCATCAAGATCAGCCTCTTTTTCTCGAATGGCATGATGAATGATCATTTCAGGTTCACCAGGCGCTTTCGGCTGCTGTTTCGGTTCGGAGATCAAAAGGACAACAGGTTCCGGCAAAAGCGGCTTTGCAAATTCCAATGGAGGCTCTTTGGGCCTCACCTCTTTATGTTCTTCCTTACGTTCCTTAATCCGCCGTTTTTTTTCCTCATTCAGTTTCTGTTTTTCCTCTTTTTTTTTAACTCTCTCTTCGAGCCATGCCTTCATAACGGTAAGCGGCTTCATAACCATATTCTTTACCGTCATCACCATCCACCTGAAATCGGACAACATGCCCCGTCCCATATAAATGGTCAAGACCACAGCAAGAACCCCAAGAAGAACCCATGCACCGGCTTCACCGACAACCTTCAGCTTTTCTGCAAGCATTCTTCCGATCGTCCCGGCCATAGTATCACTGAACGGGGCCGCAGTGAGGCCAAACATGGATGCGACATCAACTGAAACCGTCGCGCTGTAAAGAAAAAATTTCAGGGCGGGTTTGAGACTTTTTGCTCGAAAAAGCGACCAGCCCCAGAAAAACACGGCGGTGAATGGAAGAAGAATCGGATATCCGTAAGTCCTTATAAAAAAGGAGGAAAGCTTAACCCCTAAAGGTCCGAAAGGATTATGAACCGATTCGGCAGCATCTCTGGCTGCCTTGCTGAAAATATCGTGCCAGGCAAGAGTCGAAAAAATCGCTTCATCGTCGGGATGAAAACACAAGAGAAAGCTGATCAAAAAAAACGAAACGAGCATGAATACGATGCCTGACAACTCTCTCTTCAGCGACTCTCTGTCATGAGTCTTGCCTTTTGATCCTTTATTCTCTTTTTTCATTTTCACTTGTGCAATCGCTCCTTGATACCTTATTAGCGTCAGCCGAAAGATGTTGCAACAAAAGGCAGAGTCCTGATCACACCGCTATGGAACGTGCCGCGAACCTCAACCAGAATGGCAGTTCCGGGTTTGATATATTCGCGCACGATATTGCAGGTACCTATAGGTTCCTGAAGTGTCGGGGAAAGAGTACCGCTGCACACCCACCCAATCTCCTGATGGTCGGTATTGTATACCTTGAAACCTTGACGGGGAAGAGCACGGCCATCAAGACTGAAGCCTGCCACTCCTCGCTTCAAATTGAGTTCAACCTGCTCACATGCTTCTTTACCTATAAAGCGTCCTTTTTTCATTTTTACCACCCATGACAGTCTGGCTTCAAGCGGATTTGTGTCCTCATCAATCTCATGCCCATAGAGTGAGTACCCCTTCTCAAGACGAAGGGTGTCTCGCGCACCAAGTCCGACAGGCTTAATACCATACTCTTTGCCCGCTTCAATGAGGGCTTCCCATAAAGGCAAGGCGATATCGTCCGGTAAACATATTTCCACACCTTTTTCGCCTGTATAGCCGGTTCGAGCTATGATCAGTTCTGAGCCCTGAAAAGAAGCGTTACAGAACTGAAATGAACCAAGCATTTCAGGATCAAGAGAGGGAAAAACGGTTTTGAGAATATCCAGAGCATTGGGCCCCTGAAGTGCTATCAATGAAAGCCGATCGGTATGATCTTCAAGTTCAACTCCTTCAAAAGCTGCGATATGCTGCTGCATCCATGCGAAATCTTTTGGAGCATTGCTTGCATTGACTATAAGAAAATAGGTGTCTCGATCAATGCGATAGATAATAAGATCATCAACGATGCCACCATGGGGATAGAGCATGAGGTTGTACTGAGCATAACCCTCTTCCAATTTTTCAAGGTCGTTCGTTGTAAGGTACTGCAGAAAATCTTTGGCGCGAGCGCCTTTAACATAAAAGTTTCCCATGTGAGAAACATCAAACAGCCCTGCTGCATTTCTGACAGCCTTATGCTCGGCTATAATGCCTGAATACTGAACAGGCATAAGATAGCCGCCAAAATCGATAATTTTTGCTCCAGCCTGTTGATGCCAGGAGAACAATGCTGTTTTTTTCATAACTACTCTCTACTAAATTAATTGAGCGATGCTACAACTGACTGTAAAAAAACATTTAAACAGAATAATCAAAACGTTTCAGTCATATACCCCACCTGCTGGCTGATAAAAACCGATATATAAATACTGATTCCTTACATAACAAGGTGTAAACCCATTTTTTACTCTGCCGGCCTATGGTTGTATAATGAGCTTATAGCCTTCAGCTTATAAGACGCTCAACCGTAAAAACTCCCTGAACTTTTTTCACTTTGTCCATAAGAGTAGTGAGTTTGTCGGCATTACGAACATAGACCATGAGGGTACCAACAAACATTCCGTCGCGGGCATGAAGGGAGATACTGCGGATATTGGTATCGAATTTAGAGATGACTGTGGTGATCTGATTGATGATGCCGATACGATCTTCACCGACAATCTTTATTCCTGCCAGAAAATCGGTTTCAACCTTACGGTTCCATGATACCGAAACTACTCGCTCGCTTTTCAGCAGATTTTCATTACTGACGTTGACGCAGTTCTTGCGGTGAATCTTGACAACCCCTTCTGTTGTTACAAATCCAATAACGTCATCACCGGGTACCGGTTGACAACACTTGGCATAAGAGTAGGCAATATTGCTCATACCGGCGATAACAACCTCGTCTTTTTTCCCCGATGCACCTTCCTGCTCCTGCTCCTGACGGGCTTTCTGAAGATAATCTTCTACCTCACGAGCTTCGTCCATGGGGGTTTTCGCCGCCGGCTCCTCCTTGCGGGCGCCTGTAACCTTCTCAATAACCTCCTCACCATTGATCTGCTGACTGGCCAGGGCGCTGAAAAAATCTGCAGGGGTTTTAATGCCATACCGTTTAACCTGCCGAATGATCTCATTATCGGAAAAAAGCTTTTTTGTGCCAGTGAGCATTTTTTCCCACATACCTCGTCCTTTCTCAATCTGAATTCGCCGTTCCTCATTGATGGCGGATCGAATTTTGAGCTTGGCACGCTGGGTAACCACTATTTTAAGCCAGTCAGATTTTGGTTTCTGACTTTTTGAGGTAATGATTTCTACCCTGTCACCGGATTTAAGCTGTGCATTCAACCGGACAATCTTGCCGTTAACCTTTGCACCGATACAGCCGTTGCCGATCTCTGTATGGATGGCATAGGCGAAATCTATCGGGGTTGCACCGGCAGGCATGGTTTTCATATCCCCTTTCGGAGTAAATACATAAATTTCATCATGGTAGAGATTGAGCTTGAATCCCTCCATAAAAGCGGCAGCTGAATCGGCATCCTTGATCAACTCTCTTGCCCAGCGAAGAAACGAGTCGATGCTGGCATCATCTCTTGAGATTTTTTCCTTGTACCGCCAGTGAGCCGCAACTCCAAGTTCGGCAAACTCATGCATACGCTTGGTGCGGATCTGCAGTTCAACCATGTGACCTTTCGGACCTATAATGGCTGAATGAAGAGACTGGTATCCATTGTGTTTGGGTATCGAGATATAGTCCTTGAAATGTTGCGGAATAGGTGGATATTTCTGTGTTATAAAACCATAGACCGCAAAGCAGTCGGCAATACGCTCCGTATCGACAATGACCCTGATGCCATAGAGATCGTGAATATCCTCAAAACTCTTGTTTTTGCTGCGCATCTTGTTGTAGATCGAAAAAAGATGCTTGGCACGCCCTTCCACCTCCACCTTGAAGCCTTGTTTTTCAAGATCAGCCTTGATGGGGTTAATCATCTTGCTGAGATAGTTGACCCGCTCTCCCCTGCTCATACGGACCTTCTTCTGCAGAAAGTCGTGCATTTCAGGATCAATAAACTTGAGTGCAAGGTTTTCGAACTCTACCCTCATTTTTCCAAGACCGAACCGATGTGCAAGAGGAGCGTAGATATCCCGTGTTTCAAGCGCTATCTTCAGACGACGGTGCTCGGGCAGGGATTGCAGCGTTCTCATGTTATGCAACCGATCGCAGAACTTTATGAGAATAACCCGGATATCCTTAACCATCGAGAGCAGCATCTTGCGAAAACCTTCCGCCTGGGTAGTCTCCCTGTTGATCGTGATTCCGGAAATCTTGGTAAGCCCTTCAACAATTTCAGCGACTTCAACGCCAAGTTCAGCGACAATGTCTTCAAAGGTATAGCCGCTGTCCTCAATAACATCATGGAGAAGTGCTGCAGCAACAGATACACCATCAAGAGGAAGCTCATTGAGCAGAATGGTGGCTACTTCGACTGGATGGAAGAAAAACGGTTCTCCGGAAGCTCTTTTTTCTCCTTCGTGTGCCCGATAACACATAAAAAAGGCACGCTGGATGAGGGATTCATCAAAGTTTTTAAGATTCCGACGGGAAAGCGCAAGTATCTCGTTGAGTTTATTGTAATGATCCTTCTCTATCTGGGCTAACATTGCTCATAAACTCCCGAAAACAACCTGTTAATAAATAATGGGGCAGCATTCCTTGTGCTTCTTCTATAACTAACGTATTTCTTGATAACTAAACAAACCGAAGAGAAAATCTTTCATTCGGACGGCAGATGTTTTATCGCCTGTTCAAGCTTTGAAATCTCGTCGCGCAGATATGCAGCCTTTTCATACTCCATCTGCACGGCCGCTTCCTGCATTTCAAGCCGGAGTTCTGCGGCCATGGCATAGGTCTCCTGAGGTGTCAGTGTCTCGATAAGAGCGGCAAGAAGCCTTTCGGGTTTGGGTTCAAGGCCGAAACGCTTTCTCCGATAGCGCTCCTCGGCATCAGCGACACTGGTTGTGTCGAGAATCTGGTCAACCGATTTTATGATTGACTGTGGTGTAATGCCATGCTCTTCGTTATATCGATGCTGAATGGCGCGACGCCTTGCCGTTTCATCGAGCACTTCGCGTATTGAACGTGTCAAAACATCGGCATAGAGCACCACAAATCCATCAATATTTCGGGCAGCTCTGCCGGCAATCTGCATAAGCGAACGGGTATTGCGCAAAAAGCCCTCCTTATCGGCATCAAGAATTGCCACAAGGGATACTTCAGGAAGGTCAAGCCCTTCGCGAAGGAGGTTAACCCCTACAAGCACATCGATATCACCGACTCTCAGCTCTCTGAGAATCTGTATGCGCTCAAGACTTTTTATCTCCGAATGCAGATAGCGCGAGCGAATACCTGTCTTTCTAAAAAAGTCGTGCAGATCTTCAGCCATTCTTTTGGTCAGAGTCATGACAAGCGCTTTGTGGCCTTTTGCAGTATGGATGCGGATTTCTGCAAGGAGATTATCGATTTGTCCCGCTACAGGACGCACCTCTACCGGAGGATCGAGCAGACCGGTAGGACGAACCAGCTGTTCAACCACCACCCCGCCTGAACGCATCAGTTCGTGGTCGCTTGGAGTCGCACTGACACAGATAACCTGCGGGGCCATCTCCTCGAACTCTTCAAAACGAAGCGGACGATTGTCGAGCGCTGAAGGGAGCCGGAAACCATGTTCAACAAGAATGTTTTTCCGTGAACGGTCGCCCCCGAACATGCCTCGTATCTGAGGCAAGGTTACATGGGATTCATCAATGACCACAAGATAATCAGAGGGAAAGTAATCAAGCAGACAGTAAGGCCGCTCACCTTCCCTTCGTCCTGAAAGGTGGCGCGAATAGTTTTCAATCCCGGAACAGTAGCCAAGCTCCTTTATCATTTCAAGATCATAGCGGGTGCGTTCCTCAATCCTGCGTGCCTCAAGAAGGCGGTTTTCTGACCGATAAACGTTTAACCGCCCTGCAAGCTCATTTTCAATGGCCAGCATGGCATCGTTGAGCTTGGCCTCATCGGCGATGAACTGCCGTGCCGGATAGATAAATGCATAGTCTTCGACTCCAAGGACTTCACCGCTGTTTATTTCAAAGGTCTGGAGGCTTTCTATCGTGTTACCGAAAAATTCGATTCTCAGCGCAAGTTCCTCATGCGCTGGAACCAGATCAATAATATCTCCTCTTACCCGAAACTTTCCTGAGGTCGGCTGGACATCATCGCGGATATAATGAAGGGCTATAAGCTCCTTCAGAAATGCGTCACGATCTTTGTCCATTCCGGAACGCAGTTCAATTATCTGTGCTTTCCAATCTTCAGGTGAGCCAAGACCATAGATACAGCTGACGGAACTGACGACAATCACATCCTTCCGACCGCTGAGCAGAGCACTGGTGGTCTTCAGTCGTAACCGTTCTATTTCATCGTTGATACGGAGATCTTTGGCGATATATTTATCAAGAGCGGGTAAATAGGCTTCAGGCTGATAAAAATCGTAGTAGCTGATAAAATACTCAACGGCATTATCCGGGAAAAACTGCTTGAACTCTCCGTAGAGCTGTGCTGCAAGGGTTTTGTTATGGCTCATCACCAGAACAGGTTTATTGACCTGGGCTATGACATTTGATATAGTAAACGTTTTCCCGGAACCAGTGACACCAAGCAGTGTCTGGTATGGATTTCCTGAACGAACTCCTTCGGAGAGCGCTTCAATGGCTTTCGGCTGGTCGCCCGCCGGACTGTAAGGACTCACAAGGCTGTAGATTCCATTCCCGCTCTGATTCATAAACAACTCTCCTCTCTTGACTGTTATTTCATCGTGCCTTTCTGCTCTTCCACGTCCGCTCTCTGGATTGTTAGAGTATAACTAAACATAAAAACAATATCGGTTCCAAACATTAACAGCTACAATCTTCGTTAACTTGAGCGCCAAAAAGCAGGATGTTCCGACCTTCCAGAATGTATATTCTTCAAAAAGGTTATTGAAGAGGGTTGCAATTATGGGCTTTATATCCCATTATTATCATTCTTCTATACGTGATTGTTTTCACAGTTTCAGAGACAGCTCATCCCGATGTTCGTCATCGGGATACTCTTTTTACATTTTATTTCATGTAAGCCCATGACCAACGAAGTCAAGCCATACCCATACACGACCGTTCCGGGAGACTCTCTCAATACAAGAATCTATACACTCAGCAACGGTCTGACCGTTTACATGAGTTCTCATCGGGACGAACCAAGAATATATACCTCGATTGCCGTTCGTGCAGGCAGTAAAAATGACCCGGCTGAAACAACTGGCCTGGCCCACTATCTGGAGCACATGCTTTTCAAGGGGACTGATTCAATCGGCTCCCTTGACTATGCCAAGGAACATTCCGAGCTTGAGAAAATTACGGAACTCTATGAGAAATACCGTTCAACCACCGACCCTGACAAAAGAGCTGCGATATACAAGGATATCGACACTCTTTCCAATTTAGCCGCAAGCTATACCGTACCCAACGAATATGACAAGATTCTGAACTCGATCGGTGCTCACGGAACCAATGCCTATACCTGGGTTGAACAGACCGTCTATCTCAACGATATTCCGGCCAACAAACTCAACCAGTGGCTTACCATGGAAGCGGAGCGATTCCGCAACCCAGTCATGAGACTGTTTCATACCGAACTTGAGACCGTGTATGAAGAGAAGAACATGACTATGGACAGCGACAGCAGAAAAATATGGGAAAGTCTTTTTTCAGGGCTCTTTAAAAAACACACCTATGGCACACAGACCACGATCGGAAAAGCGGAACACCTGAAAAACCCTTCAATAAAAAATGTTCTCAATTACTACCGTACCTACTATGTGCCGAACAACATGGCACTCTGCATTGCCGGTGATTTCGACCCTGATACCACAATACAACTTATCGACGAAAAGTTTTCTGTGCTGCAGGCCAAAGATATTCCTCTCTTTACACCCGCTGTTGAAGAGCCCATCACGGAACCATCCGTCATCAAGGTGAAAGGACCGGAATCCGAAGAGGTTGTCATAGGGTTCCGATTCAATGGAATCAACAGTTCAGATGCCGATTACCTTACCCTTATTGACAAGATTTTATATAACCAGACTGCCGGCCTTATTGATCTTAACCTGAACCAGCAGCAAACAGTCCTGGATGGCGGCTCAATGCTGGTGATGATGAAAGATTACTCCTCGCATATTCTGAGCGGGAAACCAAGGGAAGGCCAGAGCCTTGACCAGGTGAAGGAGCTGCTTCTTGACCAGCTCGAACTTCTCAAAGAGGGCAAATTTCCCGACTGGCTTCTGGAGGCAACCATCAATGACCTGAAAATCGAACAGCTTAAACTCTACGAAACAAGCAAGGGTCGCGTTGAGTCATACGTTGATTCGTTTGTATGGGGGATGGAGTGGCCAGCATTTGTCAGCCAGTTCAAACGTCTGGAGAGCATTACCAAAGAGGATGTTGTGACGTTTGCCCGCGCTCACTACCATGCTAATTATGTCAGTGTCTACAAGGAACACGGAACACCGATAAGCGAAACAAAAATCCAGAAACCTCTGATCACTCCTCTTAAGGTGAACAGGGATACTTCGTCGACTTTTGCAGAAAAGATTCTGGCTCAGAAATCCAATACCATTGAACCCTCCTTTCTGGACTATACAAAGGATATCGAGTTTTTTGATATTAATTCGAGTATCAGGCTGCACTACCTGCAAAATCATGAAAACGAGCTTTTTTCCCTTTATTACGTCTTTGATATCGGGAAGAACGTCAGTAAAAACATAGAGCTTGCACTTGACTATCTCTCCTATCTCGGGACATCAAGCCTCAGCCCGGCAGAATTCAACAAGGAACTGTATAAAATCGGCGCAAGCTTTTCGGCATTCACCTCGGATCAATACGTCTACCTGAAGCTTTCGGGACTTGAAAAAAACTTCCCTGCAGCGATTCGACTGCTTGAAAATCTTCTTGTTGACACCCGGCCTGATGAAGCTGCACTTGAAAAACTGAAAGCTGGAATAGTAAAAGAGCGAGCCGATGACAAACTTTCCAAAAAGAAGATACTTTTGGAAGCAATGGCCAATTACGGCAAGTATGGTCCGGTTTCACCATTCACCAATGTTCTCAGCAATGAGGAACTTGAAAAAATAAGCTCTCAAGAGCTGCTGGCAGAGATTCAAGATCTGTTGCACTACCGCCATCGGGTGCTTTATTACGGACCAGACCCTTCCAGTATGATCCTCGGTGAACTGCACTCGGTCCGACAGTATCCCGAATCCTTCAGAGCGGTACCGACATCAACCCCTTACAAAGACCTTGATCAGCATGATAATCTTGTCTATGTGGTTGATTACGATATGACCCAGGCTGAGGTTCTGCTGTTGACAAAAGATGAGGTATACGATTATTCCAGGGCACCGTTAGTCAACCTTTTCAACGAATATTATGGTGGAGGGATGTCGTCAGTTGTCTTCCAGGAGTTGAGGGAGGCCAAAGCCTTGGCTTATTCCGTATTTTCGGTCTACAAAACGCCAAAACAGATCAATGAGCACAACTATATTGTGAGTTATATCGGCACGCAAGCCGACAAGTTGCCTGAAGCTCTTGATGGAATAAGCACCCTGATGAATGAACTGCCAGAGTCGCCCGAGCTGTTTGCTTCTGCGAAAAACGGGATTCTGCAAAAAATATCCACCGAACGGCTGACCAGAACCGAGGTTCTTTTCAATTATGAAGAGGCTGTGAGACTCGGTCACCCGTATGATATCAGAAAGGATATTTATCGTGATGCCGCGACCATCAGCCTGAGCGATATTAAAAAATTCCACAAAGAGCATTTTGTCAATAAAAAACATGTCATGCTGGTGCTTGGCAAAACAGAACATCTTGACATGGAGACTTTAAGGAAATACGGAACTGTGAAAGAGCTGACCCTTGAGGATATTTTCAGCTATTAAATGAATAAGGGCATGAGGGAAAGCTGGGGCTTTGAACTTGAGTGCCATCATGTGTTGTTGTCTTTAAAATAGGTCACTTCAAAGGCTTTGCATGGGCGGAACTGCTGGAGACGGTTGTTAAAGGTGAAGGTATCGTTCATTTCATAGTGCTGAAAAATATCGAGTCCGCAATCGAGCAGGATTTTCCAGCCATTGTCAGTCTCAATGTGGCGGGTGTGCATCGTGCCGGTTTCATCAAACTCCCAGGTAAACGCTATTCCCGCTGTGTCGCAGGAGTTTTTCATTTTTTCGAAGTTTTCTTTCTGCTGTTCACCTTTGCAATCGTCTTCTGTGGTGATTAAATGAACGGCTACCTCATCCTCAATGGGTTTATATTTCAGAACCGTTTCAAGGAACTCCATGAAATTACGTACCTGATAGAAGAGCCGGATATATGGATCAGTGACAACTATTCTGCTTGCTCCTCTCAGGTAGTGACCAAAGAGGGAATCATAAGAAACTCCACGCTGATTTTCCTGAAAAATCTGATGCTGCTCTTTGACTGTCGGGGCAGCAACAGGGGCTTGATCTCTTGACTCCTTGGGAAAATCAAGTTCAATGCTTTCAGCCTGGAGAAGCAATCCTTCTGGTTCAACGATTGTTTTCTTGTAATACTGAGGATAGGTCTCTTCTTCGAGGGTTTTAACCGTTCTTGATTGACCAGAGGCATCTGTATAGGAAAAATGCACTGTCGGGTACGTCGTATCAAGACGCATAAGCTGATCTTTTACCCTTTTCCTGCCTTCGATTGCGAATATCAGCATTTCTTCAATTTCATCTCTTGATGCTCCTCCCTGAGGGAAAAGGATTTTCATAAGGCCAGAGAAGGTCTTATTGATACCGTCTCTATCACGCGTTGAAATATCGGGGGAAAGTGAAAAGTGCTCCTTATACCGATCTGAATAGTCGTGGTTGCGCATTGAACGAAGAATTTCGGCGAGGTAATCGACCACAAACCCATACCCATCAGAGAACATCTCACCGCGAATAATATCTATTTCCCAGCCTGGGGCATAAAAATGGATACGGTCAAGAAATGCTGAGTCATAAAATTTTTCTGGCAGTTCATCAAACAGGTTGGAGTGCTTGAGCATGTAGGGGACTGTATGCTGGGTGTTGCCAACAAAAACCATGGAAGCTTCTGCGCCAAGGGTTTCAACACCACGGGAGAAGGAGTTGTTGGCCATGTAGTTCTTCATAATATCAACCAGTGACTTGTCGACACGCTTCTGCCTGCCTGCAAACTCATCAAAAGCGACGACATCCCAATACCCAACCAGTCCGATTTTACCAGAAGAGTTACTCACAAAAAGTTTGGGCACAGTCACCTCACCACCGGAAATAAGAATACCATGAGGGGAGAATTCGGAATAGATATGGGACTTTCCTGTGCCTTTCGGGCCAAGTTCAATAAGGTTATAATTGCTTTCACAATAAGGGATCAACCTGATAAGTTGCGTCAGCTTGCTGCGTTTGCCAAAAAGTTCAGGATTAAAACCTATGCTCTGGATGAGCAGATCAATCCACTCGTCAGTCGTGAATTGCCTGCGGGCTTCTCCATACCCTTCGAAATCGAAATGAGAGAGCTGGATGGGTTTCAGTGCCGACATGATCCAGGGTATCGCGTTCTTCTCTTCCTTGAATTCGTACTCGATATCAGCAATGCACCATACTCCCCCGACCAGGAGTTTTGGATGAGTCTTGATGGTACCGGAATCTACCAGAACCTTTTTGATGCCGAGATTTGAAAACTCAGCCTCATAGGCATCGGTTTTGTCATTCAGCGCAACGCTTATCTTATCAATGACCTTATACCTGCCTTTCTCCTTGATATGTGATCGAACCAACCCGGCTTCATTGCGGTGCACATAGTGTTTTCGGAGAATCTCCTTAACCGTCTCTATGCCGGTTTGAATCGAAGCTTCATCACTTGTCGCGCAATATTGACCCAGCAGATATTCAAGAACATAAGTTGGAACAATGGCATTGCCTTTGACGGTCTTGACAAGATCCTTTCGAACAACAAGCCCTGCAAAATGAGTGTTTATCTTTTGGTCAAGATTATTCATGGACAACAACCGGCTGTTTAAAAATCAAAATCACTGGTAAATGACCTCCGCACAGAGTAGCGGATTGACTTGTATTCGCTGAAGTGTGAGGTGCCCTGGTATTTTTCATCAAGTCTCAAAATAACCTCCTGACCATTCACCTCATCGGCTTTGCTGGTCAGTACGAATCGAACCTGCCGCTCACGATCCCGAGCATTGTCGGAGGTGACATCAAAAACAAGGGTATGGGAATCGGAAATCAGATCTCCGGCAAGGGTATACATGCCGGCAAGAAGAGTCCTTGCCTGAACTTTTTCGGTAACCGGCTGCGATTGATAAAGCACAACAGCCAACTGGCCTGATGTGATAACAGAACTGGTTCCACGAATAATATCCACATCAACGGCAGAGATGTCACTCTGGCGCTTTTTGTTAATCCTGACAATCGGAATCACTACTTCCTGCAATGACGCGCCACCGTGCACAAAACGACTGCCAGATCCTTTGAGGCGCAGACGGTTGATCGATTTCGGAATCAGCACCTCCATCTCTCCAGACAATCCAAGCTGTAAGGAGCTAAACTTCCGCAGGCTTGAACTCTCTTTGAGTCCTTTGCCAAGCACAAATCGGCGGTCACGAAAGAGCATCTGCTCTCCATCAGCTTCATTTCCCGCAAAATCGCTCTCGTCAAGCACACGATTCTGGTAGATAAATCCATGATCAGCCGTAACCAGCAAGTTATTGGCGTTGGCTCCGGTAAGCTTTTTGACAAGCTTGACAAGATCCTGCAAGGTATCCTCAACAGCCTCGAACACCCTCTCTTCCGATTCACGCTTATCACCGGTTATATCAATGCGATTATGGTAAACATACATCACATCATGATCGCGGATCAATGTGCGACACTCATCACCTTTGAGCGCCATAACCTCTTCAGCCTTTACGGCAGCCCCCTTCCAGGAAGCTGTCCGGTTGAGAATCCTGGAGCGATTGGCCGTGCCTTGAGAGTTAATCCCGTCGACCAGGACTGCTCCTGTATCATTATCGGCAAACGCGAGTACCCTGTTCGGGAGCAGCGCAGCCATGCCAAGCTGTGTATAGCTCGGTAGCATTGCAAGAGCAGGCTCTATAGTCGCATCAAATCGGTCTTCCTGCCGAATAAGGGTAAGTAATTCATCACCGATTTCGTAGCGCAATGCATCGGAAATAATGACACAGACCTTATTGTTCTTTACAAGAAATGGATGAATATAACGTTCGAAAACACCTCTCTGTGGCGGCACAGGAGAGGCCTCCCATGTATCAGCTTCATCCACAAAAACCTGCCACCGGTCGTTCAATTTCAGGAGGTAGTTGTTGGAGTAAAGATTTTCAATTTTATCAACCAGTTCCGCCATCAGCGAAGCCTGCCCGGACATGCTGAAATGGTAAATGAATTTGCGATAGCATTGATCGAGCCGAAACCAGAAGCGGCTGTAGAGTTGCACACCATCAGCCATAGAACTCATCTCCAGCCTTGCCTCTTCGATTGCATGCATGAAAAGCGCGGCATACTCCACCGTCTCGTAATGGTGCTGAAACTCATTGTACCAGTGACCTTGACGGCGCTGGCGTATCCATTGTGCTATCTCATGGCTGAACACAGTCTGAGTAACAAGCGCCTTAACCAGTTCACTGATAATTTTCTTGTCAATCATCCGAAAATAATCGAGTTCCATCAGTTGACGAAAATCCAGCTTTTCCAGTTGTTGTTCCATGCGCAGGATCTCCGCACACTCTTCAGAGAGCGCCCCGAAACACCCCTCAAATTGACGGCTGTCTTTCCAACGCTTCAGAAATACCAGCGCATCACCGGAAAGCGCCCCCTTTCCACCAATTCCCATGGCAAAGCCGAACTTGAATAGCTCGATAACGAAATCCTTCATGCCAGGCTCGGATGATTCGTAGCCGTAACTCCGCTTCATAAGCTCCCAGAAATATCCATCCAGGCGACATCGCTCAATCAGACGAAATTTATCACCTTCCTGAAATTCAAGGCCCAATTGCTTTTTTCTCGAAGCGTTACCCGCCAACTCGTCCAGCAGGTGTTCCGCCACAATATCCAGCCGAGCTTCAGAACCGGCGCAAACGCCAAGCATCTTCAATCGGATTATTCCTGGCGTGTCGTCCCCCTTGAGCAATTGTCTGAGGCTCTCAATTCGCTTGGCAGACTTGTAGAATTCAGGATGATCTTTAACCACATCCTGAAACTCATGGCCAAGCTCAAGCTCCGAGAGCCATAAACCTACCTGATCAGCGCGGAAATCACCATAGGCAAGCTCGACATCGAGCAGCCAGTTATCCAGCTTTTCAGGCTGAGCCCCTTCGCGATAGAGCAGGAACTTCTGGTCAGGTTGCACACGCAGAATGCGATACTTCACGCCAAACTCGTTGTTGGCAAGTTCAATCTTTTCAACACCCTCAAGCTGCAAACCATCGAATGCGTCTCGCAACTCCTTCTTTACGTCATTCCAGAAAACAATGCGATGACGATCGAACAGCCGACTTAGCGCCTGGGTGATGCGTTCACTCATTACAAAAAACTTTCATGAGAAAAATTGACAGCAAAAATTCTTTGAGTATTCACAACAACATACCTTGCCGCACAAACCCTGTTTTGTGTATTACAGAAAAGCCACAAAATGACTTGTGTATCGTAAAACTGAATCCACGATACACAAGACTTTTCAGAGTCAGTGATCTTGAAAATAAGCCTAATCAATCTTCCATATACCGGACGCAACAGTCGCTAACTGCTTTTGCCGAGCTTCGATTTTCTGTTCATCCCAAATGTCATAGTGCTCTGCAACCGCATTTGTTATCTGAAAAGCACTCTGCTGATAAACCAGCCGCTTGGCTGCGTAATCTCCATTACCCAACGCTCTGTTTCGATTGGTTTCAAGAGGTGTCATATTGCCAAGACGATAAATAAGACGATCCTGTTTGGCCTCTTCCATGTAAGACCACATTTCAGATGGATGTTCCGGGAGGATGTGCTCGATATTGTACGTAGCACTTTCAAAATCGAAATCCTGACCAGATTGCTGGCGCTCAATTTCAAAAAGGATATACCGCACCACTTTTTTGTTGCGACTATTTGTGGTACAAAGTTCCTTCTCACTGAATGCCACTTTAAACTGTATGTCATCGGGATACACCTCCCGCAATGCACTAATAATCTCCGTAAAGCGCGAATAGATGCCTCCCGATACTTTCAAAGCGATGTCATTATACAATCGTTCCTGCTCATGTGCCTGAAAGTTACATATAACGTTATAGCGAAATGACACGACCGCCACTGCTTTCATCAAGCGAGTAAAGGCAGCTCTGTCATGCTCATAGAACCTTGCATGGCAGGCCATCAGCATAGCCAGTGGCTGCCGAACATTGAACATCAGCAACTGTTTAAGGCAAAGTTTTTCTTCACTGTTCCACGCAGCATCCTGAGGATCACGGAGAGCCGCATAAATGGCTGCTGATTGATCGAGATCTCGAAGCAAATCAAATGCAGCTTCACGGTCACTGATTCGTTTTCGGATGGTCTTGAAGAGGTCAGACTTCCTTACCAGCTTGTTACGGCTGTTCCAAAATATCCGGAGAAATTCAGGAAAACTTTCACTTCCCAACAAACCTACAATTCGCTCCCAACGATCTTCCAGAGCCTTCAATTCCGTTTCATGTGTGTCATGAGTACTGATAATCGAAAAGAGATAATTTTTCAGCAGGTCAGTTGCTGAAAGACGAACACCTCTGGCATTGAGCGTCTCAAAGACTTTAAATGCATTCAATTCGTCTGTCACCGTAATAACCGTGAAAAACAGCTTATCGACCAACCCGTCAAGGAAAACGGTCAGCTCCTTTCCGCTTGCTTCGTTCATCCCAAAGCGGGTTTTAATGTGCTCTTTAAACCAGTTGAAAGATTTTCGAAGTTGATGTTCTGATGCGTTCAGTCCTCTTTGCGGCAGTGTTTCAAGCGTCACCAGATAGGTCTGGTAAAAGCGGTTATTATGGCGATTCAACTCCAACTTGGAGCGCGATACCAGACTTACAGGGTCAAGATAGCCGATGTAACTGCTTTGAAGCTGTTCTTTACGCTTGATGTTATTGTCGGAATCAAATCCGGCAGCAGCCATCTCCTGGAGATGCTTCAATCCAGAAAGGATCATAACACTTATTGTCGTAAGCCGCTGTTGACCATCAATGATATCAAACCGCTTGTTATCGGATGACTGCAATACCAGATAACCCATGTAGTGAGCCAATTCACCGTCCTCTTCGAACAATCCGTGGATGTCTTGCCAAAAATCATCCCACTCTTCTTCCGTCCATGAATAGTCACGTTGAAAAGGAGGAACATGGTAGCTCAAGCCGTTACCGAGCAATTGACGGAAAGTAGAATTGGTTGTATTAAAATTCATTATTGCCATTTTTCACTCCTCTTTTGCTTCAAGGCAGGGAATTTTCCGCAGAGCCGGGCCGAATTTCTGATAGTTCACTTTCAACGAGTCAGTCTCCAAAAAGATAGCGGATAGTTGTCCAGAACTCTCCGTACATACCGCGACTATCCAGTTGAAGATATCCCGAAACAAAACGAGTCGCTTCATCCTGACTCAACGATTCATCCAAAAAGGGTTCAATAGCACTCTTTCTCAAGCTCCGGAGTTTTGGAATATCAAGACCAAGCCTGAATACTGTTTCGGTTGCAGCTCTATCAGCCGATTGAGCAGAACTGATGTATCCGTCTCCGGTAAAAGCAAACCTCTTCTCACTTCCTGAATCAAATGGAGATACCAACAATTGCTCATCAAACCAGTCATCTTTACGATTGCCACAATGGCGCGGATCTCCTTTTGTCAATCTCTGCTGGCAGGAGCAAAGCATATTGGTAAAATCCAGCGGGTCTGTTGATTTATTCTCCTGAGGCCTGAAATGCTCAATATGAGAGTCGTTATCAGTTAACCTGCGTTCACAATAACAACAAATATGCCCTTGTTCAGTCATCAGCGCCTGTTTAACAGCGATCTTAACATCTCCACTCAGCTTGTCATAAGTGGGCGTCCACTCTTCATTCTTGAGAGCTTTCCACTTGGTAAAATCCTCTGGTTCATTCTGTTTGACGATGTACTTCATTTACCGATAATCTCCTTACGCCTGATGAGAATTTCGGCTTTCATCAGTTCAGGATCTTCGCCAATTTCCTCTTTCATTACGGCAATTGACCGACGGGCTTCTTCTATGTGGTTT
>Ga0118677_10000204_pt1 | contig 123488 bp, 85 predicted proteins | sample AliMusrvi5mmetaG_FD_86154 | JGI IMG/M metagenome (GOLD analysis project Ga0118677, IMG submission 86154) | reverse complement strand
TCTCCCACTCTCCCCGTCACCCCCTCTCCCTTCTCCGCGTCTCCGCGTGAAACTCCCTTCCCCGAGCTCAAAACACCGCCTTAAATCCTTGTCACCAAAATATTATGAAAATATACCGCGAAAAAGCGGGACGAATTCGTGTTCCTGGCGTCTTATAATCATGTAGAATTCTTTTTTGACGTGTTGTTTAGCGCGCATTATAAATAACCGACCAGGCTTATCCGGACGGTTATATATAGTGCGCGTTTTCGTTGCCCGTCACCAATCCAATCACCTGAAAATCCGCAGAAGCACATCTGGACTCCCGAATCTCCTGAAATAACCGGGAATGGCCTCTGCCGCAGCATCGGGAGACACCGCACAAACACAGATTGGTGACGTAAGAGTTTGGTGTTAATGTGCAATATGATAAATTTCCGTTCGTCCAGAGTAGCGCGAAGCGCGTATCGAATGGATGGACGGAAATTTACTCGCAAATACTGAGGGTAAGATTTCCAGAAGATGCCCGCCTTCTGATTGTCGCGCATTAGTCACATATAACACATCAACTGGACAAGGAGATAACTGCAGTGAATAAAAACGAATAAACGAATTATTCCACGCTCAAATCACGAATATCTGAGCTCAATTCGTTCTGCGAAAAATGCCAAAATATCGTATTCGAAAACACCAAACGAATCCAGGGACCGCAGCCGTCGTCACAATACGTCGTCTCAGCTAAACAAGTCTTTCACATCATCTGCATTTAATGACTTGAAGAACCCGTTCTCGTTTGATATCAGCTGGTCTACAAGGTCACGTTTGCGGTCCTGGAGCTCCAGTATCTTCTCCTCGACCGTGCCCTTGGCTATCAGCCTGTTGATGAACACCGGGTTCTCCTGGCCTATTCTATGGGTCCGGTCGCTGGCTTGTCTCTCTACTGCAGGGTTCCACCAGGGGTCGATGTGGATCACGTAGTCCGCTGCTGTCAGGTTCAGCCCTACCCCGCCGGCCCTCAGGCTGATCAGGAAGAAGGGCATCTCCGTGTCGTTCTGGAAAGCGTCCACTTTTTCCTGCCGGTTCTGGGTATGCCCGTCCAGGTACATATAGGGGATCTGCTTTGCATCCAGCTCAGCTCTGATCAGCTTCAGCATCTGGGTGAACTGGGAGAAGACCAGGGCCTTGTGGCCCTCAGCCCGCAGGGTCTCCAGCTCCTCCATCAGGACTTCCAGCTTGACCGACCCGCCTTTGTAGGCCTTGTCGATCAGCTTGGGATGGTTAGCCAGCTGACGTAGCCGCAGCAGGCCCTCCAGGATCTTCATCCTGGCTTCGTTCATGCCTGAAGAGTCAATGAGCCCCAGCAGCTCAGCTCTATACCTGTCCCGGGCCTGGTTATACATCTGCTGCTGAGGGGCTTCCATCTCGCAGTAGATGACCCTCTCAGTCTTGGGAGGCAGTTCAGGGGCTACTTTCTCCTTGGTCCGCCTCAGGATGAAAGGATAGACCAGCTTGCGCAGGTGCTCAGCAGTCTCCCTGTCCCCGCGCCGCTCGATAGGGTTCACAAACTCATTGGTGAAGTAGTCCAGAGAGCCCAGCATGCCGGGGTTGATAAAGGCAAACTGGCTCCAGAGCTCACTGGTAGAGTTCTCCACCGGTGTGCCTGTCAGGACCAGCTTATGGTCACTCTTAAGGAGCCTGGCAGCCTTTCCAGTCAGGCAGACCGGGTTCTTCACAGCCTGAGACTCATCCAGTATCACGTAGTGGAACCTATAAGCGCTGAGTATGTCTACATCCCTCAGCATTATACCGTAGGTAGTCAGCACCAGGTCGTAATCGTCAAACTGCTTCTCGTCCTTGATCCGGTCGCTCTCAGCGTGAATGAGCACCCTGGCATCGGGGGTAAAGTGGGAAGACTCCCGTTTCCAGTTCTCCAGCAGAGACTTGGGCATCACAACAAGGTCAGCTGTCTTCGTATGACCGGACTTTCGCAGCGAGTTTAGGAAGACCAGCGCCTGAATTGTCTTTCCAAGTCCCATATCGTCAGCCAGGCACCCGCCGAACTCGTTATCGTGGAGGAAGTGCAGCCAGTCATAGCCAAACTTCTGGTAGTGTCTCAGCTCACCCACAAAGCCTTCAGTCAGATCTCTGGGTTCGATGCTGGTGATATTTTTAAGCCGTTCACGCTGCTTCAGGAACTGCTCATCGACACCGTCCCATTCGGCCTCTTCAACAGCCGCATCCAGGATCATAAGCTGAGACCTGGTCAGTCTCATGCCGTCTTCAGTATCTTTGGACAGGTTGAACAGGTGCCGGTAGCGGTCTATCCACTCCTTCGGGATCTCGCCGATGGACCCGTCGCACAGCTTGATAAACCGCTCGTGCTTCTTGACAGCCTTGCGGATATCAGCCAGTGGCACTTCCAGGTCTCCAAAGCTTGCCACAGCCTTAACGTCGAACCAGTCGATACCCGAAGAGACTGAGACCTTCATCTTCGGCACCGATCTGTTGATGCGGACGGATTTTATATCCTCCTCACCATACACTTCAAACCCGGCTTCGACCAGCTTGGGTACATAGCCGATCAGGAAGTCCACAGGACTGGTATTCTGCCGCAGCAGCATCCCATCACTGTTGGGATCACGTTTCATACCATAGGAGGATATACTCTTGTAGCAGCGCTGCTCCGATACACTGTCCCGGTGGATTTTAATAAGCACCCGGTTCTCAGAGTCCCATTTCATATCCGACTCCGGGAACTCTTTGCGCAGTGGCAGTTCGTGCCGGTCATATGCAAACCGCAGCTCTGCATTCAGCTCATGACTGGACTCACTGAGATAGATACGCGGCACCATCTCAACAGTCAGCTCCTGAGTATCACCCAGTGCGTCTCCTGTAACTCGTGCACGCTCAGAGAGCACCGGTAGATACTTCTCAAAGAAGTTGTTCTCTTCCGCCGAAGGCACCTGAATAGAGCCAAGGTTCATCTGGTTGCGCAGGAAGTCAGCATTCTCATCTACCCGGAATATATCCGAGCCCATAAGCACCCACAGGGGTTTTTCAGATATTATGCTGCCATTCTTTGGACTTACCAATATTGCATTGCCGTCCACAACAACTCTTGCATCGACCGAGAGGCCGTCATCGACTCCAGCCACGCTGATCTCAACAGAAGCCGGTTCTTTGTGGATCTTAACAAGCTGATGATCCCTGCGGCCCATTGTGTAGTGGAAGACTATGCTGTCCGATATCAAGGGCAGGACTTCATCCGGTGACACTTCACCAGGACGCCACCTGTCGGTTATCACTCTGACAGCTGCCATCTCAACCAGTGTAGGGTCCAGCAGCTTGCTCAGGTAGGACTTGTTGTGGACTGACTTGAGATGCCCAAACATATCTTCATCCAGGATGCGCAAGGCAAGAGCTTCTCTGTCGTTCTGGAGTGACTGGTCGATGTGATCTATAGGTATAACCCAGGCTTCTACACTGTATCTCGAATATGCCTTACAGACAGCAAAGAGCAGTATGTGCTTAGGGACGGGTTTCCGGGCAGTGTCTTTCTCCGCCAGCACCTTGTCCAGTACCCTGCTCCATCTTGGAGGAGTGGGTTTCCGAAAATGTGTTCTGAGCGCCAGCAATGCGCAGACTTTGTGTGAACATATCTTCTGGTTGTTTTCACGGGCAGTCAGGCAGTCACAAGTCAGATGAAGATATCTGTCGGGATAGACATCATCCAGCCATGTTTTTATATTCCGAGGTCCAGTCAACGCATCATTGACAGTAATCTCAGCTCTCAAGTCATCAGCGGACACAACAACACCACGGTTCTGAGCATGCAGCAACCGACCGGCATCTATAACATAGCGTGAGGCGGTTCTAATAATAGTCTCACTGTCAACGTTCCGAAGTGAGTACTTTGGGGGATCATCGGTAAATTTTGGCATGAAAAATGGCCTGCGACTTCCTGCAATATGGCACTTCTATTGTATCACAGAGGCAGAAAATCATACAGGAAGCTATACCAGGTGGAGCGCAAGGTTTGGCAGTAAAGTTAAAATCCGGTAGTACATTGGAGGTGAGCGCAATCCGTTCGTGCTGAGCGAGTCAAAGGTTACGTTTAGCACCCGGTGTTTGGGCAAGTCGAAGTATGAGCGGATTGCGCGGGATAACTCATTTAAGCCCCTCCCTCCAGATCAGGAAACCTGGAGGGATACAGGCAAGATTCCAGTTACTGCTGCTTCAAAGGTCTCCTGAACAAGCCGAAACTGGATATAGCTGCGTTCACTCTGGTCTTGTTAATACGCAGGCGCACTTTAGAGGTGGTCACATCGTCAAATCGTAAAATGCGTTTGTGACCAACAGTAGTCCCGCGGGAAATCTGCTGCCACTTGCCGTTGTCCCAGGCATCAATGAAGAACTCTTCAATGTGCTGTCCGTTAGCTATATATTCCTGCAGCATGGCAGTGTTGAATGTCCTGGGCACTCCCAGATCGTATTCAATAACAGCCACAGTAACGCCATCTGCTGATGCCCAATAAGAACCTTTCTTACCGTCAACCGTCTTGCTGGCATCGTGCCCTCTTGTAGAGACTGAGGCAGTTGCCCTGGCGCCTTTTGCAAGATCGTTGGTGAAGGTGCTCCTGAGGTATTCCCCGATCTCGTGCAGGCGCTGGACATCCTGTTCATGGAACCTGCCAGTCCTGTCAGGAGGTATATTGAGCAATAGCTGAGCATTTCCACCTACAGAGCTAAAGTAGATATCCAGCAGGTGGTCCAGAGACTTTACCTGGTTATCTTCAGCAGAATGATAGAACCAGCCAGGCCGTATTGAGGTATCAACCTGAGCCGGATGCCAGATCAGGCCGACATTATTCTTAGCGGCTTCTGCAAGCTTTTCGCGAGACCCTATATCAGGGTCATCAGCTTTGTTGGACTCCGGAACAACACTCCATTCGCTCTCTCTGCAGACGCCGGCTTCATTACCGCACCACCGGACATCGGGGCCGCTTATGCTGATTGCCGCATTCGGTTGAAGCTCTCGGACAACATCATAGAAGCCCTGGAAGTCGTATTCCTGTCTTTTGCCATTAGGCCCTTCACCGCAGGCACCATCAAACCAGACTTCGCAGATAGGTCCGTAGTTTGTAAGGAGCTCACGGAGCTGGTTCTTGAAATGCTCGTTATACTTTGGAGAGTCACCATAGGAGGGATCGTGACGGTCCCATGGAGACAAGTAAACACCAAACTTGATACCGCCTTTTCGGCAGGCATCCGAGATCTCCTTAACAACATCGCCCTTGCCATTCTTCCAGGGGCTGTTTTTCACCGAATGCTCAGTGAATTTGCTGGGCCAGAGGCAGAACCCGTCATGATGCTTTGCAGTAAAGATAATCTCGCCTATCCCGGCATCTTTGCACGCTTTCACCCACTGGTTGGCATCCAGGTTCGACGGGTTGAATATCTTAGGGTCTTCAGTACCCTCACCCCACTCCCGGTCTGTAAATGTATTCACGCCGAAGTGTATAAATGCAGCAAACTCCAGTTCCTGCCATGCCAACTGACGCGGAGCCGGCTTTACGCCCGCAGCCTTTATTACTATATCTTCCATCTTATCCCTCGATTCAAGCTTAGTTACTCGCGGTTGCTCCTTCATACGAGCACCGAAACTCATAAGCGACGCAACAGTCAAAATAACTACAACTAGTAAAAATACTCGTATCATTGCAACTCAACCATTCTTTTTTTGTTAGATCAACACAATCACGGTCAAACAACATAACCAATTTTCATTCTACGTATACAAAGGATATCCCTTCTTCAAGCAATGGTTATCAATACCGATAAAATTACTGGGTTAATATGGAACATGCGCGCATCCAAATCAGTCTTAAATTTATAACAAACCTTCCCACCCTTATAAGGCTCTTAAGCTCCCAGCTTAAGAGCCCTTTTTTATGCCATATCCAGGGTGCATTATTCACTGCATTGACTGCTCCAAAACTGTATGATATCATTCACTTATACCATAAGTACTAACCTGGTGAACAATGACTACTGAACTACAAAATCTAGATCTTGACAGACCTCTGAAACACGAAGCACTACGGGATGCATTAAAGCGGGCAATAGAGAGCGGTGAGCTCAAAGAAGAAGAGAAAATAGCTTCTCAAAACGAGATGTGCCGCCTTTATGGAGTCAGTCATCACACAGTAAGGGAAGCTGTATCCTCACTGGTATCCGAAGGTTACTTGTCCCGATCACAAGGCAAAGGGGCATTTGTAAACAAACTTAAGACCAGGAGAATGGTTATCGGTACTATGCTTCCTCACGGCAGAGAGATGGTGTCCGTGAATCAGCCATTGGGTTATGATGTCATAGCAGCATATGTCTATTATCTTGAGGATGAACTGCGCCGCACTGATGCCTCTATGATGCTCTTTCTCGCACAGGATGACCCGCAAATCGAGGTGGAAAATGTAAATCACCTTATGGGGCACGGAGTCGATGGGATCATAGCATATCAGACCGGCAGTTTGGAAGGACAACAAGAACTGAAGCAAGCATCTGATTCCGGTATTCCTGTTGTGCTGATAGATAGACATTCAGACAGATATGAATTTGACTATGTAGTCACCGACAATTATGAAGGCTCCTGTGACATGATCAAGGAACTTGTCAGCAGAGGTTGCAGGAAAGTCGGATATTACGCCAATTTAAACTTTCCAAACACCACTGCAGACACACGATTCCAAGCATACAATGATACTCTCACAGAATTGGGAATGCTTGATGAGTCTATTATCTATCGATACATAGAAAACCGCGAGCAGGGAGCATCTGATGACGTAATTTCCAATATCAAGTCATTTCTCCAAACACCTGACTGCGGATTGTTTTTTGATAGTATGCTGCAGGCTAATGAAGTATTCCAACTGCTGGGAGAAAATTTCAAACCCGGCAACAGGGTGTATCTCGCAGCCTTCGATGAAGGAATACTTGATGTCAATTTTGATCACCTTCTGGTGCAGGCTCTTCAACCTTTGTCAGAGCTGGCGGCAGCAAGTGTGAAAATACTGACTTCAAAGATAGCAGGTGACATGCAAAAATATGAGATCAAATTAAAGCCCAGATTGAGAATAGTATCTACTGAACCCCCAAGTGGGAGTGCCAACTTATTTAATTAGAAACTGATACTAGTTATGGCGGTTTTAATTACCGCCAAGCCCCAACGGTTTCTCAAGGGCTGCACTAAAATATTCGGTAATCAATGACTATAAAAATTGGAGGATCTAACGTGAGGATTGTTCTAAAATTTATCATTCTATGTGTAATTGGTTTATGTATTTCATCGCAGGGTTTCTGTGTCGATAGAAACCCTCAGTGGCACAGCGCTTTAATACCCAAAGGAATACAGGCTGACACACTGACTCTTGCAGTCCGTGGCGCAACAACCTACCGTATAGTGATTCCTGCATCCCCAAACACCAAGGAAGTAAAAGCCGCCGATGATCTGGCTCAATGGCTGGGTGAAATGACCGGAGCTAAGTTTGCAATCGTCCGGGAATCAGGCACTTTCACTCCTACCGGCAGGGAGATAAGTGTAGGAAACACCCTGCTATTCGCCAAAGCTGATACAGGGATTGATGTTAAAAAACTGAAACTGGACGGATATGGTATCGCAGTCAATGGCAGCACACTCTTTATAGTCGGTGGAACAAGAAGGGGTATTATAGACGGCGTTTATTGTCTTCTTGAAGAAGACCTGAATTGCAGATGGTATGCCATTAATACTACGAGTATACCTCATGTTCCAACGCTCAGATTTCGTCCGGCTCAAAGGACTTATAATCCAAAGCTGGAAACCATGCGAGACATCTACTACTGCGATGCCCTGCAAACCGATTATTCGATAAGAAACAAAACTTTTGCATTATATGGATATGTGCCGGAGGAATGGGGAGGATTCTTGAGCCTGCCATTCCCGCATGTGCATACATACTTCAAGTGGGTTCCTCCAGAGAAATATTTTGCTGAGCATCCAGAATACTTCTCACTCAATAAAGGGGTTCGTGTTGCTCATCAGCTCTGCATAACTAATCCTGATGTCCAGCGTATTATTATGAGTGGAGTGAGAGATTATCTAAAACAAAACCCAAACACCAAAATCATAGATGTTTCACCGTATGATGGCTGGGATTACTGCGAGTGTCCGGAATGTACCAAAGCAGTTAAGGCTGAAGGCAGTCAAATGGGTCCTCTGATGAAAGTGGTCAATGATGTCGCTGACATGGTCAAAAAGGAGTTCCCGGGGGTGCTGGTCTCCACTCTTGCATATAAAGACACGGTCATCCCTCCTAAATATATTCGGCCACGAGATAATGTTGTTATCTGGCTCTGCACTGATGCCCACTCACCTCATCGCCTGAACTATGTCACTGAGACAAAAGTAACCGCAGATGCGATAAGGGCCTGGGGAAAACTGGGAGCAAAATCTATAATATGGGACTACCCAGTTGAGTTTAACTTCCTCGAACCAAATATAAACCTGGCTGTATTGGCAGATAACATCAGATTTTATGTGAATAATGGAGCAAGCGGGGTTTTCCTGCAATGTGCTCAGGACGACAACACAGCGGCTGACCACAGTTATGCAAGATCATGGATATCTTCAAAACTGTTGTGGGACCAATCACTGGACACAAAGAAACTGCTCAAGGACTTCAACTATGGATTCTACGGCAAAGTTGCTCCTCAAATGCAGCAGTATGATGAGTTACTTTGGAACTTATGGTTGGATTATCGCAAGAACATGAAGAAGAAAGAGTATCCCGGACCCAAGATCTGGGGGCTTCTTCCCAAATCGTGGAGTCTTATGGAAGATGCACAAAAAATCGCCTCAGATGATTCGGAGCTGGTCCGAAGGGTCCGAGTAGCTCAACTGCCTGTTCTATATAAGTTCGGTTGTATGGGTCCAGGCACTGATATGAAAGCATATCTTGATAAAATAGATTATTTTGAAAAAACAGCCAAAGAAATGAAGTATAAAATGGTCGATGTATTCGGAGTGCAGGATATAGACACACTATGCACAAGCTGGCGACGCAATGCACAGTTGGACCTTTCCAGACTCGGGGTATTCACTTTGCCGACTGTTTGGAAATGTACATCCGACCCCAGTAATGCCGGACTGGATCAGAATTGGTATAAAATTAACTTCAACGATTCAAGCTGGAAGGATGTTCGTGTTGACTTGAATAAAGGCTGGGAGGAACAGGGGTTCCCTGATTATGATGGATTCGGCTGGTATAGAACAAGCTTTAATGTCACCAGCGATACTCTCAAACAACCTGGACTAAAGATGTTCTTCGGTGCGGTTGATGAAGAAGCTGAAATATGGATCAATGGTCGTAAAGCATATGACCACACTGTTGCATCCACAGGTAGAAGCATAGATGCCTTGTGGGATGAACCATTTCTTTTTGATCCCGCTCCATATCTGAACGAAGGGAAGAATACAATTGCAGTCAGGGTTCATGATACGCTGCAGCAGGGGGGAATTTGGAGGCCTGTCTACCTGGTCTGGGGGGAATTACTTTCTGATACACGGGAGCTCTTTGGTCTGGTAGAGAGAAAAACTACAAAATGAAAATCTCTAACCCTTGACAGTCTTGGTGTGCACTGGTACACTTTGTCAAGGCTATACAATTGTGATAGAGGTAATGCACGAGGTATTTTACTTCGACCTCTCATCAATCACGTGCTTAGTTGCGCGTAGATTCCTTTTGATAATGCGGAAGGAGCTAATATGAAAAGACTACTAGTTCTTGCAGCGCTGCTGGCGATTATCGTAGCATGCGCAGTCGTGGCTCACGCCACACCAACCCTTACAGGTGCAACCGGAGGAGTATCGCTTCCTGATGTGAAGACAACCCCGACAGGCGTTCTGGATATCGGTCTCAACTACCAAAGACAGAAACTGGCTAATGCAGATGAAGCAACCAACGCCAGCGCAACCTACGGACTCAGCAGTAATGCTGAAATGGGCATCAAGTATACTCGACAGGCTGGTATCAATACTCCGGGACTGGACAACTGGGGAGCAAACCTCAAGTATGTTTTGCCGATCAAGTTCATGGATCTTGATATAGCGTCCGGTGTCAACTATGCAAAGTACAAAGATTTGGCATCAAACCAGTTCCAGGCCTATGTTGTTGGTGGAGCCAATGTTTGGCAGTCTTACAATGGAGACCGTACATTGGATTTCAACATTGGGGTCAATTGGACAAAGTTTGAGACTACCGGACCGGATATTAAGAGATTCCGTGGATTCACAGTAGTCGACTACGGTTTCAGAAGCAATCTGCATATGGTTGGCGAATATCAGACTGAAGCTAAAATGGACAGCGATCCACTGACTTCCCTTGTTGTCAGGTATAATATGGATGAGAACTTGTCATGGCAGTTTGGTATAACAAATGCTTTCCGTGGAGTGACAGGTGGCAGTGAGCATAACTGGTTCTTAGGAGCCTCGTATGCCCTGTCTCAGTTCCACGAGAAATAACTTCATGCCATTTATTGGTGAATAATGCGAGCTAACGGATCGGGAGCAAATTCCGATCCGTTTTGCGTAATATGCCCCATTTATACCGCTTTTCTGTTAAAACTAGCAATTTTCTTCGTAAAACACTCGCTACAAGAAGGATATTGCAGCCTGCACGGCTAATAATGGCTACTGAATGTCAGGCTAAGGCCTGTGTATTCTGGAAAGGGCGGTGATACTTAATGGAAGCATATTGTGTAAAGTGCAAAGCTAAAAAAGAAATGAATGAAGCTAAAGCCGTAACAATGAAAAACGGCAAACCTGCAACCCAGGGCATATGTCCAAGTTGCGGCACCAAAATGTTCAAGATCGGCAAGTCTGCTTAATAGATTCTTGCCTGGAATCGGAATTGACTTGGCGGAACAATTACTCCGCGTTATTTACCAAGCTTCGCTTTTTCCGACATTAAGATTAAGTGCTGAGCTGGTTGTCGATAATGTGGATTAGTGTCCCGCCATTTTTTTGTGTAATATTTGGGCTGAAGTATATTTCTCTACAGCCGATAATATTAGTATTGAGCCAATCAACATTATTCATAACTGACTCGGCTTTTTACCTCTACTATCAGGTATAAGCGATGTTTTGTGAATAATACGGATTAAATCTACCCCGTGTGCAAGGAAGCAATAAGAGGTATGCCAGCAGATGTCTGATTCCAATTTGAACGCCAACTATCGATATGGTCTTGACTTATATGACAAAGGACTTCTAAAGGAAGCGATTGCTGCCTTTGAAGCTGTATTGTCCGAAATGAGCCCTAATAGCCCGGAAGCCAGGTTATCCAGGTTCTACATTGGAGAAGCACATGCCGCTCTGGCAGAAACCTCCATCCAACAGGGTTCCAATTCAACTGCTGAGGAACACTTAAAAGAAGCAGTGCAACAGAACCCCAATTTTCCTGATATGCATTACCAGTTAGCCATGGTTCTACTGGAGAAAGGTGATTTACAGGATGCTACACTGCACCTGAATACCGCTCTGGAACTAAACCCTGATTATGCTAAAGCAATGCTATTGCTGGGAGTGCTTGCATACCAGATAGGAGAATTTGAAGTCGGAGCAGCACGAATATTCCGTTCTGTAGAGATGGAACCCAGATTTGATACCCCTATGATGCAGGAAGGTAAGCTTGCTCATTTTGCAGGAAAGCATCGGAAGGCCCTCGCCAGATTTATAGAGCTTTCAATAACAGATATCGATGAGATATCCTTGTACATCAACAATGGCAAAGCCGCCTACAGATCAGGCGATTACGAAACAGCCGCTAAGTCATTCAGACAAGCGTTGCAGATGCAGGACGCCTATCCGGACATTCACAACTGGCTCGGATTATCACTGCTATCTTGTAAACAAGCAACTGAAGCGCTTGAACATTTCGAAAAAGCAATTCACCTAAACCGCAATTTTGTCTCTGCGATAATCAATGCAGGAGTTGCGTGTGATATGGGCGGACGCTCTGAAGATGCACGCAATTACTACACAAAGGCAATTATGATAGATCCTGACAATCCTGAAGCCAGAGAACGGCTTCATGGAAATGCCAAAGTCCTGAACTAAATCAATAGTAAGTGTTTATCTGAACGCAGTGTGGAGGCCAATGAATGGATTCCACACTGCGTTCAAAACATTTCCTTACCAAACAGCCAGATCAATTTAACTACCTCTTCAACACTACTTTTTTCTATTCACACATTGACCTTTTTGCAAGAAACGCTAACATGGTAGCAATATAGTAACACTATGTGCTCTACGTAACAGTTCAGTATTTGCGGGTAATTTCCGTCCATCCTTCGATACGCGCTTCGCGCTACTCAGGATGGACGGAAATTTACTATATTACACATTAAGACTGAACTGTTACTGCTCTACCTCTGAGTTGAAAGGAATACTAGAGATGAAAATAGGTATTATCGGATCTGGCGGAATCGCCAATGCCCACGCAGTAGCATATGCAGCAAACAACTGTGAGATTATCGCTGTCACAGATGCCATTACTGAAACAGCTCAGCAGTTTGCTGCTACCCACGGTGGAAAAGTGTATTCAGATTATAAAGAATTGATTGACCAGGCCAAACCGGATATCGTCAGTATCTGCACTCCTCCTGTAGCGCACGAAGAGGCAGCTGTTTATGCTCTAAATGCAGGTGTAAATGTATTGTGTGAAAAGCCAATGGCCTATGACATAGCTGCTGCTTACAGAATCCGTGAAGCTGTCGGAAAATCATTAGCGAAGTTTATGCCCGCTCACAGGCATCGTTTCTTGCCCGCCAACATCAAAATGAAAGAGATCATTGCATCCGGTAAGATCGGTGTGCCAGTACTCTTTAACAATATCTTCTGCGGTCCTTCATTCGGAATGGAAGGCAGATGGTTCACAAAGAAAGCTATCGCAGGCGGCGGTTGTATTCTGGATACAAACAGCCACTCGATCGACCTGTTCAGGTTCATCGTCGGTGAAGTTGCAGAACAGACAGCTGTTATGCACAGACACTTCAAGACTACCGATGTCGAGGATGCCGGGATGCTGGTAGTCAAGTCCGTAGATGGCGCCCTGGGTGTGATGGAATCCGCATTCTTCATAGGTGCCGGCGCTGCATACATCGACATAATGTGCTCCAATGGTATAATCCGGTTCGACTATTTTGTTCCGGACAAAGTCGTCTATACAGTTATGGGAGAAGAGAATAGTATTGAAGAGATAGTAACTCCCAGTGATGGCTTCAAAGAGCAGGTTACACATCTGATCGGCGCTATCAAAGGTGAGCACGAACTGAGCTGCACAATCGAGGACGGAGTCCGGGCAACTGAGATAATCTGCTCAAATTACAAGTGAGGTTGTAATGTCGTTTTTTATGACTGAGACAATTGATATCCAGGCTCATAATGCTGAGGCTAAAGCAGTATGGGAAGCGTTTCATGCCGGTACACCAACACGGGTACCGGTATCTATTGTAGGAAGTATATCCAACTATATACTCAATCCGGTATTGAATACACATGGGTGGACATTCAAAGACTACTTTGAAAACCCGGATGTACAAATCCAGGCCCAGCTTGAGTATCAGAGATGGCAAAGGTTCAATGTCGTCTGTGACAATGAGATGGGGATTCCGGAAAACGGTTGGCAGATCAATCTCGACTTCCAGAACTGCTATGATGCTGCATGGTTTGGGTGTGATTTTCATTATATCGACGGGCAGGTACCGGATACCGAATTGTTCTTTAAGGACAATCCGAAGGCACTATATGATATGCCTGAGGAACTTCCATACAATAATGGGATTATAGCTAGAGGTATTGAGTTCTTCGAATATATGCATGAGAAATGTCCCAATATGGAGTTCGAGGGTAAACCTGTATTACCTCCGATGTGGTTTGCTGGTGAGGGAATGGACGGGCCTCTGGATCTGGCCTACAAGCTGCGTGGAGCAGACAATTTGCTTATCGATATGCTGGTAGATGAGCAATATTTCAGTGATCTGATGAGCTATATAACAGAGAATCTGATCCGGCGTATCAAATCTCTAAAGCAAAGGCGATGGGAACGGCTACCTGATGCAGCAGACAAAGACCGCTTTAAAGGCCCCTACGGCTACGCTGACGACGCGATGGCCCTGATATCAGTGGATCAATATGCTCAGCATGTTCTACCCTATCACAAGAGGTTTTTCGAGGAATTCAGCGACGGTTCCCCGGCAAGTATTCACTTGTGCGGAGATTCCACGAGACATTTCAAATTCCTCAAAGATAATCTCAACATTATGTTCTTTGACACAGGGTTTCCGGTCAACCACGGTGCCTTGCGAAAAGAGCTGGGACTTGACGTTCAAATAGGCGGCGGTCCTACAGTAATGACGATTAAATATGGCAGTGCCGGTGAGATAGAAGCAGAAACTAGACGAATATGCGAGTCCGGTGTAATGGACGGTGGCAAATTCATTATGATCGCTGCAAATAATATGGCCCCCTGCACCCCGGTAGAAAATGTCAGGACTCTATATGAAGCAACTAAAAAATACGGAGTCTACTAACTTTACCTAAAGGATCTTAGAAACTGTCCGTTCATACTGATGGAGGAGCATATGGAAATGCTCCTCCTTACTATTTTATAGCACTAATGTTTGACTACACGTTTATTATGTGGTAATAATTAGTTGTGAACGGAGGTGGGACATGAGTAAAGTCTCCAACGCTTTCGGAGAGATAATCAGGAGCTTCCTGGAACGCAATCAGCTTACACTGCGGGCAGCTGCTCTGCAGTCTGAACTTTCTGCCGCATACTGGAATGATATGTCGGATGGCAGAGTGCCTTCTGTGGAAGTTATCAGTAAGATATGCAGCACATTCGAGGATTTGGATGAAAATGCTTTGCGGGATGCTGCAGGTCTGGCTCCAGCCTGGGATGATATGGATATTGCTGATGCAGTAGCCCTTTATTTGCGTCACAACCAGAGCATACCGGAAGAAGGCGCTAAACAGGTTATTGAGTTTGTGAAAGAAACAATGGAACTCTACGAAAAACGTGACAAGAGTTGAGTAAACTCTATTATACAGATGAAGCCGAGATGCTGGCGCACAAAGCCTGGGAAACCTTGCAGCTTTCACCTCCCGTTGACCTGTACAGGGTTGCTGAGTCATTAGGCCTTGATATCTGCGAAAAAGAATTTGATGACTCCATCGACGGTATCTACGTCCGGCTTCCGGAAGGCCTTGCACGGATTGGATTAAATAACCTCTATACTAAACCCATGTCCAGGCGCAGATTCACACTAGCTCATGAAATAGGCCACCATCTACTCTCCAGGAAAGTCAATCCCGGGAAAAATCTATTCTTCGTAGATGGATCCAAGACTGGTTCCACCCTAATGGAGAAAGCCTGCAACCGATTTGCAGTTCTGCTGCTCATGCCTGAGATGTTGATAAAAGAGCATCACGAACAGCTTGCTCGCAATCCGGAGAACAGGCTGGCGATACTTTCAGATAGATTCGGAGTCTCCAACTGGGCGATGCGTAGAAGGCTTAAAGAAATTGGCCTGCAACCTACTGGATACACCGGGAGAAAAGCAAGGAACTGGACGGACTAAGCATCCCTCCAGGCTGGGAAGCCTGAAGGGGATTGCATTGAATACTTGTTACAAGCTTAGGCTTTTATATCTTCAAAAAGAATACCGCTCATATATCTTTCAGCTGCATCCGGGAGGATGACAACAATCACTTTGCCTTCGAACTCGTCAGTTCTTGCCAATAGATCTGCTGCTGCCATTGCTGCTCCACACGATATTCCGGAGAGTATGCCTTCCTCATTAGCAAGCCTGCGGGCATAATCAACTGCCGTTGCGCTATCAATTCTCTCTACCCGGTCCACTATCGACAAGTCCAGGACTTCCGGTATAAAACCTGCTCCTATTCCCTGAATACGGTGCGGGGATATTTTTACCTGCTCGTTATTCAGGGTCTGGGTAATAACTGAGGATTCTGCAGGTTCTACAGCAACCGAAATTATCTGCTTTCCCGCAGTGTTTTTTAGATAGCGGGATATACCGGTTATTGTCCCTCCGGTTCCGACTCCCGATACTATAACATCAACACGGCCTTCGGTGTCTTTCCATATTTCAGGGCCGGTGGTCTTCTCGTGGATTGCTGGATTTGCCGGGTTCTTGAACTGCTGCGGCATAAAGTATTTTTCAGGATTTGATGATGCAATTTCTTCGGCTTTGGCTATTGCACCTCTCATTCCCAGTGCTCCATCGGTGAGTATTAAATTAGCCCCAAGCGCAGCCAGCACTTTCCTGCGCTCTATACTCATCGTTTCCGGCATAGTTATATTAACCTTATAGCCTCTTGCTGCCCCGACAAACGCCAATGCTATGCCGGTATTCCCGCTGGTTGGTTCGATGATCTCTTTACCAGGCCCTAATTGTCCCTTGGCCTCCGCGTCCCATATCATAGCCGCACCGATGCGGCACTTCACAGAGTAAGCCGGGTTTCTGCCCTCAATTTTAGCAAGTACAGTAGCCTTCGCACCCTCTGTGATTCTGTTGATTTTTACCAGGGGAGTATTGCCTATTGAATACGAGTTGTCTTCAAACCATGCCATTTATCTCACCTCTATTGATTATTCTAATGTTTGCAAACCATTGAATTATATCACATAAATACCATCGGAATAGTGTTATATGTTGATCATCATCCTGATTAGCATACCCAAATCCAAGTGCTAATCCACAGAATTCGTCCATTTTATCCCAAACGAGCATTTGCCAGTGACTTTGCGCACGCACAGTCACGAGTAGAAGGCATGTTGGTAATCATATCAACGATTAGGTCCTTCACTCGACTGTTATTTGCATTAAGCACCTTTACAACTTCATCTGAATTTACAGGATCGACTGATCCCTGTGCTACGATACCTGCGTCATAATCGGTAACCAGAGCGATATTGACATAGCATATCTCCTGTTCAAGAGCCAGTATACACTCCGGATATACGGTCATGTTAACTGTGCTCCAGTCCATTTTAGTAAACCACAGACTTTCAGCTTTTGTGGAGAACCTTGGTCCTTGAATAACTACCACTGTCCCGCCGTCGTGAACAGTAATGCCCTTTGCCCGTCCACACTCAACTGCAAGGCGCATAAGCTTTGGACAGAAAGGTTCAGCAGATGATATATGGGTCGTTATGGGACCATCATAAAATGTATCCTTGCGTCCACTCGTTCTGTCTATAAATTGATCTGACACTACAAAATCGCCAGGTTTAATATCAGGCTGGAGGCTTCCGACGCAGGTAGGTCCGATTATACGGGTTACACCAAGTTGTTTCATTGCCCAGATGTTAGCTCTGAACGGTATTGAATGAGGAGGATACTGATGAGTCTTACCGTGTCTTGGTATAAAAACCACAGATCTGTCGGCAATCTGTCCTATAGCTAAAGTATCACTTGTCGGTCCATACGGAGTATCCATCTTAAATTCAATAGGATCAGAGAGTAGTGAGTAAAATCCAGAACCACCAAATACTCCGATTTCAGCCTGTCTATGTATTTCCATTATCTGCAATCATCTCCTTTACTTTCTGGATTGCTGCCTGTGCAGCCGCTTGCTCCGCCTGTTTCTTGTTCTTACCCATCCCACTTCCAAGGACCATATCATCTACCATGACTTCAACAGTAAATGTTTTGTCGTGATCAGCTCCATCCTGGCTTGTAATAACATACGCTGGAGCCTTCTTGAGTGATCCCTGCGTAAGTTCCTGAAGGGCGGTCTTGAAATCACGTATATACTGGTCAATTCTTATATCTGCAAGTATGGGTTCAATAGCATTCAGAATGAACGACCTGGCAGCCTCAAGTCCACAATCAATATAGACAACTGCTACAAGAGCTTCAAAAGTATCCGATAGAATTGAAGGACGCAATCTGCCTCCCCCACTCTCTTCTCCAGCACTCATTCGTATCATATCCTTAACACCCAGCGACAAAGCTCCCTCCGCCAGTACTGGTTCGCTGACTGCCACTGCTTTGGCCTTCGCTAGTTCACCTTCTTTGCGGTCTGGAAAAGCATTGAATAGATATTCTGCGACAATAACTCCGACTATTGAGTCACCCAGAAACTCCAGTCTTTCATTACTTTCGGCTGACGGATCATCACCCAGATATGAACGGTGTGTAAGGGCTTTAGCAAGCAAACATACATTTTTTATATCCGGATGTAACTTTTTTGAGAATTTCCTGAGTGCTATTTCGTCTTTCATCATAGAGCTAATTATATCAGTGCATGAACATACAGGCAATGAAGTCTCGCATGCATGTGTCGCCCAGAATTGGTTACAGAACTCACCCAAATGCTATCCAATACAGACCATGGCAATAATCTTCATTTTACACTTGATGAACTGAAGCGGGTACAGTGTGTTTAGTTCGTTGACATGGAATCCTACTATGGTATAATAAGGGTATACATATTATGCCGACAAGTATGGTTTGTGGGTGACCGCCGGAGCTTGGCAGCCCGGCGTTTTTTGTATGAGCCGCGATATTCCGAATCAGGCTGGCTTCTTAATGGTCATGCAGCGGACTATGTTGTCTGCAGTGACAAAGGACTGGGGTAAGGAATGCAGAAACGTTCTGTTATTATAATCATTTTACTTCTAGGGTTAAGTTTTACTTGCGGAATGGCAGTTAGAAATTGGGGCTTGAAAGACAATTCAAATTCCATCAACTATTTGCCTGGAGGCGGTGCCCTGGTTGCTGCTGGAGGCGGTGCACCCAGTATCGATCTGCGTCCGGTAGAGACCTTATATAGTGTACTCCGAAACCTGCGGGAGTATTATGTTGAACCAATCAAAACAAGTGAGGAATCAGCGATGGCAAAGGGAGCCGTACGCTCTATGCTGGCTTCACTTGACGATCCCAACAGCCGATTTCTGGAACCAAGTGAACGCAAACTCATCACCGAATCACAGCAGGGACTCTTCCACGGTATAGGTTCAATAACTACCGTGAAGCGTATAAAGTCCGCACAGTTAGACGAAGAGCATCTGGTTATTCTTACCAATCTACCCAATAGTCCTGCTCAAATGGCTGGTTTGGAGCCAGGAGACGATGTCATTTCGATAGATGGAAGATCGGTGTTGCCATTTAATCCATATGCCAGAGCCAGTTCAATGGTAGATAAGGCACGAAAAGAGAAATCTGACCGTGTGGTGCTGCGCAAGGAACTGGAAACCGAACAGGACAGGATTGATCGCGGTATTCCAATTATCGAGGCTCAGGGACTGTTGTCAGGCTATGATGAAAAAAACCTGGAAATAACTGTAAACAGGGCCGGCAGCAAGAAACCGATGAGCTTTAATGTAAAGCCGGGCAAACTCTTTGTTGAACCTGTTGAGTATACTGCTCCAGATGCCAATAAAACAGCCGTGATCAAGCTGAATCTGCTAGTGAGTGCAACTACCAAGGCATTTGAAAAAGCAATGATGGACGCAACTGATTCCGGTGCAAAAGGACTGGTTCTGGATCTTCGGGGAGTAACGGGAGGAGACCGGGCTGCTACTGAATTTGTAGCCGGATTCTTTATCCCGGGTAAGCGTATCGGTATCTTGAACCTGTCACGTGGACGTTCTGAACCCATAAAAGCATCTTCCGGCCCTGAAAAGTATGTTTGGAACAAGCCGGTTGTAATATTAGTGGATGGAGCAACAGGTCGCTTTGCAGAGTTGATGGCTGATACTTTGCGTTATCAAAAAGGCTACAAGCTTGTTGGTGAAAAGACAGTTGGTGATTCTATATATTCCACTCTTGTCGATTTGTCCGATGGTTCTGCATATGTGATGACCACGGGAAAGCTTGCCCCCATATCGGGTATTGACTATACAAAAAAAGGGTTTTCTGTGGATGTGCATTGTGCTCAAGATAAAACAGGTGATGCACAACTCTCTCAGGGACTTAAAACGCTAAGCGCTGATCTTGGTGGAAGCTAAGATACGAGCTGGCCTAACGATACACTGCTCTCTGGATAACATACCTGTCGTTCAGAATATATTCAATTAGTTATATTAATAATCGTCAGATCGAGACTCTGACGGGATTTGGGTTAAGGCAAAATGCGAAAACTCAGGCTTGAAATAATTGTACCAATAGGATTTCTGGTATTTGCCACATTCATCGGCGGATTTATGTCCAGAGACATTGCAGCCGGCGCGCGGAGTCGAGATGGGATGGTGGCAAGTCTACAACTGCTACCTCAACGTATTGAGAGCCTCAACGAGGGAAAAAGTAGTTCGCCCGATGCTGAAATGCCGCTCCTTGAAACTTACTCAAACGTTATGAGCAAACTCAAATCTGAGTATTATGGCAAGAAGATTGATGAACAACAAACTACCTACGATGCTATTCGTGGCGTTCTGCATGCTTTAGGTGATCCTTTTACTAGATTTATGGATCCTGAAGCTTATAAAAGCATGCGTGAAGAAAACCAGGGAACATTTGCAGGAATTGGTGCTCAGCTGGACACTAACAAAGACTTGGAAGTCTTTGTTAAGGAACCAATTCCCAGTGCTCCAGCGCAGAAAGCTGGAGTTAAAAAGGGTGACATCATACTTGCTGTTAATGGGCATGTCATCAAAAACATGGACATTGAGAAGGTTGTTACCCTCATCCGAGGACCGGAAGGCACCAAAGTTAAGCTGACATTACAGAGATCCGGAGTGGCTAAGCCGTTTGTTATAGCTATTGTCCGTCAACAAGTCCAGTTCCAGATGGTAAAATCCAGGATGCTGGATGACAAAAACAAGATCGGTTATATTCGATTGTATCAGTTTAATGAGCAAAGCGATGTGCAATTTGACCTTGCTATGGATTCTCTTGAGAAACAACACATGAAGGGGCTCGTTTTTGATCTACGTGGTAACCCGGGTGGATTGCTGAATATCGCCAGAGATATCGGCAGCCGTTTTATAAAGTCCGGGCCGGTAGTAATCATACAGGAACGCGGTGGTCAAAAGAATCCTTTATATGTTGAAGAAGATAAGCACAACCATAAGATGTATCCACTGGCTGTACTTGTAGATAAGAGCAGTGCTAGCGCATCAGAAATCGTATCAGGTGCGATTAAAGATCTAGGCGTTGGAACTCTGGTTGGAGTAACAACGTTTGGTAAAGGTAGAGTTCAGACCATTATGCCTCTGCAGGATGGCTCTGCTGTCGCAATTACTACGGCTAAATACTTAACTCCCAATGGAACGGATATTCACAAAAAAGGCATAACACCAGATGTGATTGTTGAAGCTTCGGATAACTGGGATCCTGACAACGTTAAGACCGATAGACAGCTCGCTAAAGCCATTGATGTGGTCAAAGGCAAACTCGGTACAAATGGGAGTGCAACCGCTCCTACAAAGTAGAGCAGCAGGTGACCTTAAATATGAGACGCAAACGCAGTAAATCGAACGCCAGGCTATTTGTTGGCCTGGCGTTCTGCTTGCTTCTTGGAGCAATCTTTGGGCATGTGCTTGGAGGCTGCTCTAATCCTCAGCAAAATCCTTCATCGCATTTAGTTCGTCCATCATCTCGAGCAATGCACGCACAAACACCGCGTGCTACTGAGATTGTAAGTAATTCTACACCCGTACCCACTCCGGCAGCAAAGCAGCCTACTGAAATATCGTCCGAAGAAAACATATCAACACTACCACCTGCAGAAGGTGTCGGTGAAATTTCACATGTAGTATCTAAACAGAAAGAAATTGCATTGACATTCGACGCGGGAGCGAGTGCAGAACCAGTAGACAGCATTCTTAAAACCCTTGCCAAGCACGATCTGCATGTCACTTTCTTTTTGACTGGGAAGTGGTGCGAGCAAAATCCGGATTTGGTAAAACGCATTAATGATGCCGGGCACGAAATAGGCAACCATACTTACTCTCACAGGGACTTGCGGAAACTTGATGATGCGAATATCTCAGAAGAGCTGGAGAAAATGGCTGTTCTAGTCAGAAAGCTGACTGGAAGCAATCCGGCTGCCCTGGCAAGACCTCCTTATGGAGGCAGAAACGCAAGGGTTCTTGCAGATATGCATAAGGATGGATATGTTCCCATATACTGGTCTCTGGACAGTCTGGACGCGTTCAAGGTTGGTATAACTTCCGACGAGATCTATAAGCGAATCGTGGACAAAGCCAAGGGTGGAGACATAGTGTTGATGCACTGCGGTAGCAGACCAACAGCAGATGCATTAGAAGATATGATTGTTTCGCTTTCCGATAAAGGATACTCAGTAGTGACTGTTTCCAAACTTATCGACAAATCGTAAATACCGGAGATCTAGACAGATGACTGTGATACCCAGAGTAGAAATCGAAGAAGATCTGTATTCGTATATACCCGCCGATAACGGCGCTGATCCTTTCTGGTGTCATGGCAATACAAGCATTGTTGAATATAACGGAAGAGTATTTGCATCCGGACTGGAAACACTGCCGGATGTTAAGTCTTTGAGCAAGTGTTTACCATTACTCTACATTCGAGACGAACAGGGATGGAGACTTATATACCGTGGAGAAGGTAGAACCCGCGAACCAAGTCCATTGTGTTGTTTTGCAGATGGTCGAGTATTGCTGTCTCTAAATACTTCATTGGTCGGCACGGATGAGTATTCCGGTCCATCGAAGCCATCCATCCTCGTATTTGATGCTTCAAATCCTGATAATGATCACATAGAATTATTGCCTGGATGGGCAGGTGAACCATCTTTCACAGAGCATTCCTATCGCAGTTTTGTAGCTGACAATGAAAATAATGAGCTGATTATCTTTCAGAACATAGGATATTCTCATGCAGAATGGGCATTTATGGACAATACAGGTAACTGGACGGCCAATGGGCAGTTAGAATGGCTCTGGGGGACAGGATATGACACGCCTCAACCGGTCAGGACTTGTTATCCAAACGTCCAATTGAAGAACCGGGGAGTATATTTCTGTGGTGTATCTGATGTTATAGAACCATATGGAGAGTGGAGAGCTTATAAAAAGGAATTGACTGGCAGGGACTGGGACTATGATTTCAGGCGTCTTCTTTTCACCTGGTGCGATGATATTACAGCGAGTGGATTCCATAAATGGATCGAAATATCGAGTCGAGACCAGACAAGCGGATGGATATTTCCATCGGATATGCTTGTTGATAATGATGGAACCGTTCATATTCTCTGGTTGGAGACTGCGCTGGATGAACGGATGCGGGCAAAGTTCTACCCTCTAGAAAAACAAATTAATTCTTTGAATTATGTCCAGATACGCAATGGTGTAATTCGTGTACGCAGGGCATTATTTGTTGGGGGTGAAAATGAAGCCCCGGGAAAATGCAGTGGAGCCAGACTGCATAGGATGGTTGATGGACGCATACTTGTCATCTACAATCTGGATGCTGATGCAACGGGCAGTAAGCCTGAGATGCGAATCGCACAGCTAGCTAATGATGGCTCTCCAGGGTCAGTAACCAGGCTCAATCTGGAACAGCCACTCACCACATTCTTCACAAACACTGTTCGAGGTGGTTCTTCAGCCTCAAATATTCTGCATATGCTGGGTTGCGTAGAAAACCGGGTAAGATATGTAAATGTTATATTATAGTAGTATCTCTAGCCAGCATTATTCATGATGAGCTCAGCTTTTGTCCCTACTGCCGGGTAAAAGCCAAGCTTGGTGAATAATGAGGTCAGAAATTGAGAGGACAGGTAAATCATGGGCGAAGTATTATATGCTGTTGGGAATGAGCTTTTCAGCACCTTGTTCGATGTCTCTGATACGGACACAATTGAGAAATACTACACTCGCGGTGAAGGATGTCCTCCGGTCGAGGCTAATAAGGATTTTATGCTTTCAAGCATTCAATCGGCTGAGATTATTGTAACAAGTTGGGGGAGCGCAGTACTTGACTGGGATGTGATCCAAACTGCACCAGAGTTAAAACTACTTGTCCATGCTGCTGGATCAGTGAAACCGGTTGTGTCCGATGCCTTGTGGGGTGCTGGAGTAAGGGTTGTAAGCTGTGCTGCTGCTATAGCGTATGGTGTGGCAGAATATTGCCTTGGACTAATGCTGACTGAGTGCAAGCGGACATCCTGGGTAGCCAATGATGTCAGAAAAGGTCAGTGGCAGGAGTCTATGGCTTTATATGGAGGAGCATTCGAGCTCTACCGGCAAAAAATAGGCATAATCGGCTCCGGTTATGTGGGCACCAGGCTCATTGAGCTTCTCAAGCAATTTGAGTGTCATATACTGCTGTATGACCCATATTGCAGTGAAGCTAAAGCTCAGAATCTGTGTGTCACTAAAGTCAATGACCTCGATAAGATCTTCTCCCAGTGTAAGGTTGTAACTTTGCATGCTCCTTCTACACCGGAGACTACCGGGATGATCAAAGGAAAACACTTTGCCCAATTACCTGATGGCGCGCTATTTCTCAACACTGCACGGAACGCCATTATCGACGAAGCTGAGTTTGTAGCTGAATTACGCAAAGGCAGGTTTGTGGCTTGTCTGGACGTTACAGACCCGACAGAACCACCGCCAGCTGATCATCCTTACAGAAACCTTCCTAATGTGTTATTAACTCCTCATATTGCTGGAGTTTTTGCTGAGAATCGTAAGCGTATGGGATCAATGGCTTCCAAAGAAATTGAAGCTTTCGCCCTCGGTCACCCACTAAAATATGAAGTGACAAGAGAGAGTCTGCACAAGACTGCATAAATTGGTGTGCCTTATTCTTCGACATGGATGAATAGGGCACGCCAGAACAGAACATGGAGCACTTTTTTACAATGCCTCAATCACAACACCTCAAGCGGTTTCTTCTTTTCGTTGGCATATTCATCGGCATCTGTGCAATATATACAATCGGTCTGGGCCGAAGCCCTTTGCTTGATCCTGATGAACCAATATACGGTCAATTCGTAAAAGAGATGGTCAATACTGGTGACTGGCTTACACCGCATTATGCCGACAAACTGTGGTTTGATAAACCGCCTCTGTTTTATTGGCTTGCTTCTTCCTGTGTGAAAGTCGGTGGACTCAATGAGTTCACCTTACGGCTGCCTTCAGCTATTTTCGGCGCATTGACAGTGATAATGGTGTTCTTTCTGGCTTGTCATGATTTTGGTAAGAAGGCTGGAGCGTTAGCAGCTGCAGTAGTCAGCACCACACTGCTTCAGATAGTCCTTACACACGCTGCTGCCACTGACGCCTTGATGGTTTTCTTTATGGTTGCAGGTTTGTATTTTTACAGGCGCTGGTTGGATAGCAGTGGTAAACAGGCAACTATGTGGATGGCTGCCTGTGGCGCGGCAGCAGGTCTGGGTCTACTTACAAAAGGTCCTTCGGTTCCGTTGTTGCTCTTTGCAGCAATGTTCGCTCATCTACTATGGATCAAGAAACTTAGCAAGTTGATATCAGTCGATATACTACTCGGTGTGATTGTTTCATTGGTAATCGGACTGCCCTGGTATATAGCTATGTGGAGTATGTATGGCAAAATATTTGTTGACCAGTTTATCATTGCTAACAACATCACACGATTTACAGAACCATTGCATAAAAGTCATCATTCACACTGGTACTCATATCTTACCACCGTGGAGTTATTCCTGGCCTTCTTCTTCCCATGGAATGTTTATATGCTGCAAGCGATATGGGGCAAATGGAGAATTAACACTGGCGCAAAGCTGGCAACATGCTGGATTGCAGCAGTACTCTTACTATTCTCTGCATCCAGCACTCAGAACTTCACTTATTCGTTCCCCGCGTTCCCGGCTTGTGCCGTACTGGTAGGGGCATATCTTGCTGGGCTAGCCGATGAACAATTCGGTAAGAGAAAGGCATTGATTGGGCTATGGATTGGGTTTGTGATATCATCGCTGGTGGCTATCGCGTTGTATTTCATTGCAAAGGATAAATATCCAGCTCTTCTCGGGGAATCCGAACTGGCTGGTCTGGTTCTTATGCTGGCGTATGCAGTTCCATTAGTAGCAGTAATGCGTTTCAGGTTATCACAAATTCGGGCTCCCTGGATGGTAGCAGCGGGCTTAGTCGCATTTAATCTCATGGTCGTGTGTGTGCTTGCCCCTCTTTCTGCTGATTATGAGAGCACTAAAAAACTTGCCCAAAATATCAACTCTACGCCTCCAGCTCATGTTGCTGCATATAATGTGTGGAAACCTGGTTTGTTGTACTATCTGGACAGCAAACCCATAGATATAAAGACTCTCGATGAGCTGGAAAGCTTCGCCAAAAGCACGGAGACAACCCTTGTTATTTGCCGTAAGGACGATAGTGATGCAGTTGAACAGTTTGCAATGGTGAAGATTTTCGAGGGTGGTGGACTGAAAACATATGCAAATCCGGCATACATAGAGTCTTTGAAATGATTTAGTTCACTTGTGGAGGTATTACCGGTTGATGAACTGTCTTCGTAATCTGTTGTCAATAACAGCAATTATTGTGTGCATTATAAGTCCCGCGCTCGCATCTTCAGGATTTCTTGTGAAGAATGGAGTGACTCCATATAAAATTGTTCTGACGGCTAATCCTGCACCTGCCGAGAAGACTGCTGCTCTTGAGTTGACTGAATACCTTGGCAAGATATCCGGTGTAAAATTACTGACGGTTGCTTCTGACGAAATTCAGCAAGGTCCAAATATTTATATAGGCCGAAACCCTAAATTGCCTGCAGACCTTTCAAAACTGGCTGCAGCATCTTTAGCCGAAGAAGAGATATTGATCTCAACAGGCAAAGATGGCTCAATCCTGCTTTGCGGAGGCAGTCCCAGGGGAACTCTATATGCAGTCTATGAGTATCTTTACCGGCTGGGGGTAAGGTTCTATACACCTGATTATACCAAACTGCCGGCTCCGACAAAAAGCATCCCTCTTCCCTCGTATTATCGTTATTGTCCTCCTGCGTATGCTAGAAGTATGTCTCTTGGGAATGATGCTCCTCCAGAGTGGTATGCCCATAATCGGCTAAATTCAATAGCACTCTGGGGAGATTTGCCGGTCGAGTATGGTTCAGGAAAACCTGAAGGTCCTGATATGCATACATTCTGGCGTTATGTCCCCGTTGGAGTTTTTGATGAACAACCAAACTGGGCAGCTATGCAGAATGGGAAGAGACTTCCCCCTGCAGGGAACAGCAATTGGGGAATGTGTCTGCGACCTGAAGTCCGGAGTTATCTTGCAGACCGTGCAGTGGAATGGAGCGATAGACATCCCGGATATTCCACCATATGGATGGGCATCAACGATGGGAGTCCTTTCTGCACATGTGATTACTGCACTGAGTTCTACAAGCAGCATGGTGGGAAACCATCTTCTCTTGTTGTTCAACTGATCAATGAACTGGCTGAGAGATTACCAAACAAACTTATCAAGACTCTGGCGTATGGTTGGTCTATGGACCCTCCTGAGAACATGAAGATGCGCAGCAATACAGTAGTTATGTTCTGCGCACAGGCAGACCCGCATACATCCATCCCTAAAGGAAAATCGGCTGCCGTATTGACGAAAAGACTCAATGGTTGGAAGCGCGTTGCCAAGAAAATTTCGGTGTATTTGTATCCATACCCGACAGATAACTACTGGTTTCCTTCACCATCGTTTTACCCGGGTGCTGAGAGTATTTCCTGGGCAAGCGCGAATGGTATATCGGAACTGTATGCTCAGATATCCGGCTTTGGTGGAAGTCACGGATCTGAGTCACTGGACTTGAGAGCATGGGTCTATTCCAGGATGATGTGGGATCCCAAATCTGACGCACGGGCACTTGTTAAAGAGTTCTGCCACGATAATTATTCTGTGGCTGCTGAGGATGTAATCAAGGTCATAGATATGCTGCACTCAAAAGCCTGGGCAAAATCAGCTGCCAGCACAAAGCATTCGTTTGTTGTTCCCGCCTATGTTGACCCCATTGGTGTTCACAAAGCCAATAACATATTGGAGAAAGCATATGCCAGATTCAGCAAGAACGATGCAGATGCAAAGGACAGGTTCGAAACGTTTTGGATAGCATATTTGTGGGCTGATGTCTGGTCCGGTTTTGAGTCTATTGGGAAGTATGATGACACATCCAGTACCTGGTCAGTTCCTATGACTGATGGTAACCTGCGCAACCGATACGCAGTCCTGGTTAAGTCATTAATGATAAAACATAGAGCGAATGGTTTGTCTGACCTTGTACGTTTGAACCCCTGCGATTTATCTATAGATAAATATGGCAAAGAATGGCCAGCTGTAAAAATCAGTGATCCAAAGACCAGTTTAGTAGTGGTTCCGGGAATTTCTGGAAATATAGTTGAATTTCAAGATGTAATTTCAAAATTTGCCCCGTTAAAAGAAGCCTGGTTCTATACAATACTGCAATACCCTCTGTTTGCTGCCTGGCGCGAGCAGGTAGGAGGGCAATATGTGCCGGGATATGAGATAACAGGTAAAGGAACTAATTGGGTAGAGATGAAAGGAACTGTTGCCGGCAGTGCAGTGGATAAGCGTGTTAGTATTAGTGGCGGAACGGTTACAGCAACAGTCAGTTACTCCGGAAACTCCAATATTTTATCGACCATTATGATGGACATGAACGACGAAGTGTTCGGGACATCTCCAGTAGTATATGTTCTACGATCCGACAATTCCTGGAGTCGGAGTATGCCCAATGATGGACTTGGTGATTTCTGGTATTCATCCAGGCCTGTGGATTTGACTGGGGCAGTAGGTAAACTGGCAATTGTGGACAGTAAAGAGACCAAAGGTGTTATGTTCGAATGGAAACCTGATGAGTCAGAATCAATAACTGTTGAATATGACAGCTATGTGCATCCGGCCAACCTTGGTAAGATGCTTCAGCTTATATCCGGTTCGCGCTCCGGTTTACCTCTTACGATTAAGGCATCTATATTGAATACTTCAGACGAATTCCCCTGGAAAAGCCGGAAGTAGCAGGGATTTGAGGGTGTTGTAATCCTCTTAAGCAGGTTGTGATTAGAATAGGTGCGTGTAAAAACTACGGAATACAGTCGTTGAATCACGCACCCAGAGACTCTGTCTCTGGACTCTGCCAGGGAGGTAACCTCCCTGGACCCGTTACTCTGTTTTTTTCTGGAGGGTCTTTACGCCCTCCAGAAAAAACAGAATATGAGGTTTAGGAATAACCTCACCTGCAGGTATGATCCTATAAATGCATTTCTGTAGATTTTACACGCACCCGAATAGAATCTGGTCTCGGATTATTTGGCCGTATTGTGGTAAAATAACGTGCGCATATATTGGAGGTGACCCTAACTCATGCAGTCAATTGAAGCCATTGAAATAGATAGAATTGTCATCCACGGTGTTAACAACATGGCGGATGAACCTGAAATAGCCGACAGAGAGGAAATCCTCAGTGAGGGACTCAAAATTTTCTTTGAAGAACACATCCGGACCTGTATAAAGAGCTCAAGCACGCTAACAGCAAAATTCAAACATTCGGACAGTACTGTAGCATCCTGCACAGCAGCTCTGATTGAAAGACCAGAGGATTTCGTTGAACAATCCAAGGTCATCGGTCTTTGGTTTGCACACAATATGGGGAAGTCAGGACAGCTGCAGACATTCCTCGCAGTTGTTGCTTTCTCTGACCCGGATACTGACGAACGTTATCTGGCACTTTTGAAACTGGATCCGGTCAGAGCATTTGTAAGAAGCGGCGAAGGCAAGTCGTTTGAAGCTATACAGATTATGCCGGAACCAGGGAAAGCTCTTGGAAGATTTGCCATTGTCCGAGCATTTGATGATGAAAACAGATATGATGCTCTCTACAGGAACTACTCATTATCAAAAGATGAAGACCCGGAACTGGCAGGAATGTGGCTGGAAGGATTCCTGGAAGCAGACGATGTCCCTACACCAAGACACATGACACAGCTGGTAGTGAAAGAAACTGAGCGATGGATATCCCAGAACGAGGATATGGTGCAGGAAGAGGCAGCTGGAGCCCTTAGAGGAGCTGTCAGAACTATGGCACAGTCCGAAGAGATGGATGTTGAAGCTATAGCCACTGCAACAATCCCTGAACCTGAACAGAGAGAAAACTACATCAAGAGGCTTCTGGACAAGGGATTACCCGATACAACATTCGAACCTGACAGAGTCTGGGCAGAAAGATCAGCCCGTAAAATCACATACATGTGTGATGATGGGGTCCAGATAAGTGGCCCAAGCGATGTGATAGACGAGGTAGTCCAAATCCTACCCAGAACCACAGACCACAAAACCAGAGTAGTAGTGGAAACCAGGAAGTTCCTGCAGAAATAGGAGCTTTTGGGAAATAAGACACACAGGATAATTAAGACCAATAGAACAGACTCTATTGGTCTTTATTATCATACGAGTCCAGTTCATCCTTATAAACTCTTCAGCTGCTCGATAGCTTCTGCAATATTTGATCTGCGCTTTAGGATGACTGCAGGGTCGATTGTGTGTTGTCTGTGGTTGACTGCAATTGATTCGTCCATCACAAGGAGCTTTTGGGCATATTCTATTTTAGTGTCTTGAATGCCTCTCTTTTTAGCAGAGTCAACAAGCTTTTTGAGCATATAGAAGTATTCATAATCCTCAATGCCATCACGCAGATTTTCCAATCGTATACTGGAGAGCGGCGTTACATTCGGACCTGGATACATCAGGTAACCATCACCGTTCCATCCCGGTAGATTATCCTGCGGGACCAATTGCTGAGTTAACCAGGGAGATTCCGGCCAGGGTTTTGCGTAGGTTTTGATATTGCAAACCCACCAGTTCAAGTTGTGATAAAGCAGACCCTTAACATCATATTTCCAGTTCATCCAGGGGAGCAACCGTGATTCTATCCCCCGACTCTCAATCAATGCAACTGTTGGGTAAGGAGGTCCAGGGGCACAGCATATATACCACCAGATCTCTTTTCCTGTGGCTTTGAGTGCCTCGTGAAAAGCAGGATCATCACTGATCTGTCCACTGATCGGACACCATATATCCACCATATCCCCGGCATATTTATCAAATACTTTAAGCCCATCGGTGCCGGTGTTGAAAGCAACAAGGGTTTTAAAGTTTGGAGCGGCACGGCGCAAATCAGCTAACCTGGTTTGTATTCTCTCTCCCCATTCATCAGTTGCTGGCGGTTCATCAAAGCTGTACAAGATTGCCTTATCCGTCCAGCCTTCTTTTACGGCTCTTTCCTGCAGTTCCTTGAGGTGAGTTGTCAGTTCTGAGACATATCCCGGGCTCCATATATAAGGTCCCTGGAAATGAGTTCCCACATTGTAGCTGTCTGCTCCAAGATCGCAGGCATACTTAATATCATCACCCCTGGGAAGCAGCTGTTCCTTCATCGGCACCATATCAGGTGGCCAATAGTCTCCATAATGCCTGCGGGAAGTGTAAAGCTCATTCTGCGGATACAAAGCAACAGGACTTATCCTGTGATCGATAATCCACTTGTACCAGACTCTGCGCTGATCCGAACTCAGCAATGTGCCATAATAACCTTCAACTACGCCTTCAGAGAAATTGAACATTGTCCTGAGGTGGTGTTCCCGTGGAATCTCAAAAGTCCAGACCTTAACACAAATCGGAATGCGGACTGGTATGTTACCAGCAGCACTTACAGTTACATAACCCTTATAGTCTCCTGCCTTTGTTCCTGGAACTGCATGCACAGTTATCCAGACTGGTTGTATATGCTTAGTTTTTACATCAAAGGGCTTGTTCGGCAATAGAGGATCAGGCCACCAACCAATTCGGTCTACCTGGTATCGGGGCTGAGTCGTTTCTACATAACCTACTGGAGATATTAGTATATCCTTACTGCGGATAGATTCTCCACCTCCAATACGCACCAGATCCGACACGTCAACTTTTACATTCTTCAAGTCTTTCCCAAGCGGAATTATTACAATCTGAGAACCTTCAAATTCATTTGCAGCCAGGGATATAAGTATCTTGTCAGCGAGTTTTCCTTTATAGCTATCCTCCCTGAATAGCTTCTCCATAGTGCTGGATTGTCCAACAGCAAATGCAGAGTTCGTTACGTGGTATGTCTTCTTCATAAAGGCTGACATCTGCGTTGTTGCAGCGACTACTACTGTACATGAAAAAATGCTTGCGATTGCTGCAAAAACAAGGATTTTTATGGGCTTCATATTGTTTCCTTGATAGAGGGTAGTTGTTGCAAAATAGGACAAACAGGACTTATAACCACAGAGCGTGTTTTGTCCTATTCGTCCTATCTGTCATTTAGGTCCTATTCAAGCCAAATAGTTTATTACACCGGCAATCCTGGTTGAACTTCCAGACTTCGGATTATATCTTCTACTACGGAGTCTGCAGTGATTCTTTCGGCTTCTCCTTCGAAGTTCAGGATAAGTCTGTGTCTAAGGGCTAATTTGGAGACTTTGCGGATATCATCGAATGCTACGTTGTAGCGACCGTCCAGCAGTGCGCATACTTTGGCACCCAGAACCACCGCCTGTGCCCCTCTGGGGCTGGAACCATATCTGACATAGCGGTTGACTAACTGTGAGGCGTATTCACCGCCAGGATGAGTAGCCATTACCATTTTCAACGCATACTCTTTGACGTGCTGAGCTATTACTACTTCTCTGGCAAATGACCGCATCTCTGCAAGTTCAGATGGGTCCATGACCTTTTCGGCATGACATTCTGTAAGTACTGTAGTTCGGTCGATGATACCGGAGAGATCATCCAGCGAAGGGAATTCGACCATCAGTTTGAACAGGAATCTATCGAGTTGGGCTTCAGGAAGTGGGTAGGTGCCTTCCATTTCCAAAGGGTTCTGAGTTGCCAGGACAAGGAATGGTTCGTCCAATTTGCGAATATTTCCGGCTACAGTCACCGACCGCTCCTGCATAGCCTCAAGCATAGCCGACTGTGTCTTTGGTGTTGCGCGGTTGACTTCGTCTGCCAGCACTATGTTTGCAAAAATTGGGCCATGCTGAAATTCAAACCGCCTGGCACCTGTTTCAGTCTCAACAAGGATGTTAGTACCTACAATATCTGCCGGCATCAGATCCGGTGTGAACTGGATTCTGGAGAATTTTAAATTGCAAGCTTCAGCCAGAGTCCGGACAAGAAGAGTCTTTCCCAGACCAGGAACACCCTCAAGTAAAGCATGCCCATTGGCGACAAGGCATATTATTACTCCGTCTACAACCTCGTTCTGTCCAACAATAACCTTACCAATTTCATCCCGGAGCCGGGTAAAATACATATTAAACTGTTCAAGTCGCTTCTCAGATGTCATTATTCATCTCCTTTTATGATAGGCTTCAGACTTCAGACTTCGGGCTTCAGGAAGGGAGGGCTTTGACGGAAATTCGCAACAGTTGTTTCGGAACAAAGGTATCCCGAAACAACTGTTTGGATATTTCTATATGCAAAATAGTTTTGCACTATTCCCTTCCTGAAGCCTGAAGTCTAAAGCCTAAAGCCTCCCTTCACTGAAGGCTTCCGAAGTAGTCTTTTACTCGTTTTCTATATGCAGGTGGGACCTGGTCACGCTGCAGGGAATCCTCTGCGGCTTTCTTGTAGCCGGGCATTACTGCAGTATATGGAACTTTGGCAGCTCCTACCTGATCAGGTGCACCTTTGGATTCTCCACTCGAGAAAACCATCCCACTCTCGCCAACCTGACTGGTAACCTTTTCAGCTGTCTTGACATCATTTATCTTGCCGTGAGGGCCAGTATTTGCATTATCTGCCCCGAATCCACCACCAGGAGCCGGGGAACCACCTGTTCCCATACCTACTCCTCCGGAATTACATAATCCACCTGGCGCCAAAGCCATGCAAGCATTTTTACAGGACTTGCAGGCCTTAGCCATATTCTGGCACTTTTGCATCTCCTCAATCATCTTCTTCAGCTCTTCGGGACTCATCTTCGCCAGTTTTTCGGCATTTTCTCTCATCTGCTTTGCTAATTCGTTTAGATCAGTATTTTTCAATGCCTCAGCCATAGCTTTCAGCTGCTCCTGGAGCATCTTCTGATCCATTTTACTCATCTTGTTGCCCTGCAGGTTGAGCTTCTTTGCGAGCTGCTGCATTATTTCAGTGGCTTTTTGGTAGTCCTTGTTCTGCATCAATTTCGCAAGAGCCTCAGCAAGTTCAGATGGAATAGCTGCTGTATTGCCGGGTTTGGAATATTTCTGGACAAGGTTTTCAAGTTCCTTGCGTTCAGAGTCTGTGAGTGGGCCTTGTTTACGGGCTAACTCTGCCATGCGTTTGTCTGTAGGCACCTGTTTCATTGCATCCAGTTTTGGCATATTCTTTTCTTTAGCTATCTGCTCTGCAATCTTTTGTGCAAGCTCGGGTGTCTTGGAAGCAATTTCTTTACCGGCCTGATCCATTGTCTTATCAGCCGGATTCGCCTTAGCCAGCTTCTCCTGCATTTTCTCAGTCTGCTTGTTTAACTTTTGGAGCTTAAGCATAGCCTGCTTCTTCTCCATCCGTCCTGTCTGCATTTTCTTGCCCAGGCTGTCGAGTTTTTTGGCGAGTCTTCGGAGTTCCTCTTTCTCTGGAACGTCCTGTTTACGAAGGTCTTTGGCAACTCTTACCAACTTCTTGCCTTCAGCAGCCATTGCAGCATTCTCAATTTTACGAGCCTTTGATTGGAACAAAGAAAGCTGCGGAATAACTATCAGCCCGATCAACAGGACCATAGCTACAGTGAACAATATGTGAGGGCGACCAAGTTTGTGGGGGAAGACTTCGGCAGGCTTGAGACCGGATGCGTGTTCTGAAGCGTCAGCAATTATTGCATTGTCTACTCCGGCAGCCAGCTTCCCTGTCTCAACAAGGTATGCAGTGGACATACGCTCCTTTAGCCCGGAACGCCTGTCTGATTCAATCGCAACCAGCAGGTTGTCCAATTTCTTAAGCACACCGTATACTGCGCCTGCAGCGATACCGGCAATCACAGCAGCTATCCATAGCCCATAATCCAGAAGCACATCATATTTTGTAGAAAACAGGACAAGCAGGCAGGCAAGAATCGATCCGATGCTACCGCCTATCAGTGCATATCGTTCGACAAATAAAATACGTATTCTGCGTTTCAAGCCGGAAAGCTCTTTAATCATTGTGGGCACCTCTGATCTTCTAACCCGGATTATTCCTGACTTGGTAATCAATGCGGGTTACTCAACAACTCCCCCGAATTTCTTCAGTGCAATACTGGTCAATGCCAGGCAGGTTGCTGATATAGCGATACAGACACTACTAACTATCATTATACTCGGTACATCGGGCCAATTGGAGACTTTTGAAGACGCAGTAGTAAAGAATAGGATTTCAGAACTCGTAAATATTGTATGAGTGCCTACATAAGCAACAACTGCGATCACAACTGCCGACAGACTCACGATAACCGCCATGACCCGGTTCTTGAAAACTGCAGAGAATAATATACCCGTGCAGGCAGCGAGCCAGACTCCTGATAACACCAACGGCAGTTGAACCAGTATCATCATCCAGTAAACATTTTTACTGGTGGGCACTGCACATGGATTTACTGCAAATGCCAACGATGCAGCTGAGTAGGTCAATAAAGATGCCAGAGTTACATAGAATATTGCTCCGCTTAAATCCGGCTTGAATATATTTCCTGGATTGAATAGATAACACAGTATTGAGCTATTGCAAGGTTTGTGGATCGGCCCAGTACCTATAATAGACGACAAAATAACCAGTGATGTCAGGACAGCCAATGGAGCAACATTTATCATCTTTCCGACTGACATGCCATAACACGCACTCAATACATGATCCCCAAGTCCGAGGACAGCAAATACCACAAGAGTAATCAAAAGTAATATTCTCATTATTGCAGTTCGTTCACTTTTCCAGTGTTTTACCTTGACAGCTGAAGCGCAAAGCAGAACAGTACCGATCAAAGTCTGCAAAACCACAGTGATAACAGCCATTGGGATTGATGCTCCACATATTGTTGCAGAGTCCATACTTGAGCTGGCACCCAATGCAGGAAGCATCAGTTTGCTCCAAGGTTCTTTCGAATCACCTTGAAAAATCACCATTAAAAGAGAGAGTCCATCAAACATATACTGGAGTAAATAGAAGATACAGAAAATGCAGTATGTCATGATGGCTCCTATCGTCTTGCCTAATATTGCGGAAAAGTACAAGGCTGTTGAGCACATCATGAAGCAGAAAGATATAGTAATCAGATATGTAATAGCAATTTCTTCAGGGGATATGCCTCCGAACATCAGGCACATACCAGCCAGAGGCAATGAACTCAGTATAAGCACCAGGCAATAGAGCAAACCCGAAGTAAGTTTTCCAAACACGAACAGGAAGCTATTCATCTGGCTCAAAGCCAGCATTTCAATGGTTTTGTTCTCATATTCCCTTGCTATTGCAGATGAAATGACGCCAGGTATTGCAAACATCAGCACTATTGATTGAGTCCATGCCAATGCGGTGAACAAGGACGCTCCCATTGTGCCTGCTGCAGAGAGTCTAATGGTTGGACGCCAGCCAGTCTCAGTGTAGTATGTTATGCACATCACAATTGAGATTAGCAACAAATATCCTATGATCAGTCCATATGCTCCGAGCCCGCGCATTCTCGTACGCAGGTCTTTCACGACTACCGGGTTGTCGCGTATATATACATCAAAGGCTCTTTTTATGGCTCCAGCAGATTTACTCATAAATATCTACTCATGCAATCCTACTCGGTTACTCCCCCAAACTTTTGTAATGCATTATCAGTAAGAGCCAGACACGCAGCCGATATAGCGAAACATAAACAACTCGTAACAATTATTCCAACGTGATCGGGCCAGTCGGTGCGGCCTACAGTATATCCATTGAAAAATGATGGTCCCAAAAATCTGTATGCATACTGGCCATAATAGATCATACCAACTACCGTAACAACAACCTGGCTCATTATTACAGCAACAGTCCTACTCCTGAACAATGCTGAGAATAGAACACCTGTTGAAGCAGCCAACCAGACGGCAGCTAATACCAACATCAACTGCTCCAGGGCAGCCGACCAATATGTTGGGTCAAGACTGCCGGAACCAGCATTAAAATAGAATGCTGCTGATGCAGCCATGTATGTCAGTAGCGAAATCACAGTGACATATGTCAACGCACCGCTCATTTCGGGTTTTAGCAGATTCTTAGCAGTGAACAAATAACTCATCATCGATTGACCATGTGGTTTGCGCAATGGGCCAGTAGCTACAATTGAGGCAAGTAATGCAAGATACCCGAATACCATCATTGGTGCCGCACTTGATGATGTTCCTGATGACGAAGCAAAGATCGTTCTGAATGCACTGTCGCCCAACCCCAGGGTAGCCCAAACTACGAACGAGATCAATAACAGTATCCTGAGAACCTCTGCTCGTTCGCTCCTCCAATGCCTGACTCTTGCCGCAGAAGCATATAACAAGACAACACCGGTAAGTAATTGGACTACCACGGTGATGATGGCCAATGGAATCGATACTCCACAGACCGTTGCAGATTCCATTCCCGAGTGTGCCGCATTTGCAGGAATCATCAACGCACTCCACGTCTTTATAGATCCCCGGGTTATAATCTGTGCGATCACAAAACCGGTCTGCATCAGGTAGAACCAGTTGAACGTATAAAACAGTAGACCAGCTCCGGTCGTCTTTCCGACGACAGTCGATAAATACAAGCCTACTGTACACATCATAAAACAGAAAACAATAGTAAGTAAGTAAGTGACCGCAATCTCTTCGGGAGAAATACCTCCGAACATCAGACATATGCCAGCAAGAGGCAATGTGCTTATTACCAGGACCAGACAATAAAGCAAAGCAGAGACCAGTTTGCCAAATACAAACACAAAGCTGTTCAACCGGCTAAGCGCTACCATTTCTATCGTCTTTTTCTCATATTCTTTGGATACAGCTGCTGAGATAACGCCAGGTATCACGATCATGAGAACTATCGTCTGAGTCCATGCCAGACCAATAAACATCGCGGAACCGATCCTTTTAGTGGCTGTAATACCAGTGGCTGCTCCCCAATCAGTTATGACATAGAAAACAATGCATATGACAATAGAAACCAGCAGTAAATAGCTGATAAGTAATCCGAAAGCTCCGAGTCCACGCATTCTGGTACGCAAGTCCCTTATAACTATCGGGTTGTCCTGTATGTAAGTATCAAAAGTGCTTGCTAGAAAGCTTTTGTAATTGTTCATGTAGTAATATCTCCCATTTTCGGCAGCTCACTAAGATAGGACATATGGGACACGTATTTTATGAAACCAATCCTTTGGTCACTTGCATAAACACATCCTGAAGGTCTACTCTGGCTTCTTCGAAACCAATCACTTTGAAACCGTTTGAGACAAGCGATTGCAACACATTATGCTGCGTTCCGTCTTCTCCAATGTATGTTGCCATTACGGAGCCTTCTTCGTCTGTAGTTACTTCACTCACAAATTCCGTTGTTTTCAAAAGTGAAATTGCTTCAGGCACGCGTTCTGCCAGTCGTATCTTAAGAACAAGGCCTCCACGGCATTTACGCATGATTTCTTCTACATCTCCACTGACTACAAGCCTACCCTGCTCAATGACAGCAATCTTGTTACAGAAATCTGCCAATTCAGGGAGAATATGAGATGAAATCAGGATGGTCTTGCCCATCCTGCGCAGCTCTTTCAGCAGTTCACATATTTCAATTCTGGCTCTGGGGTCGAGTCCAGAAGCAGGTTCATCCAATAACAACAGCTTGGGGTCGTGCAGGATAGTCTTGGCCAGGCACAACCTCTGTTGCATTCCACGGGACAATTCTGAAACCATAGCTTCGTATTTCGCTGAAAGGTCTGTGAGCTCAAGCACATCCTTTATAGTCGGTAGACGCTTTTCCTTTGGAAGCTTGTATGCCGATGCAAAAAAGTCCAGATACTCCCACACTTTTACATCCTCATACAATCCGAAAAAATCCGGCATATAGCCTATTAGTGAACGCACTTCCTCGGTATGTTCAGTTATATCCATTCCATTGATGTATATTCTTCCCGACGTTGCCTGAAGCAGGGTACTGATCATACGGATAGTCGTAGTCTTACCGGCGCCATTCGGACCTATAAAGCCCATAATATCTCCGGCTTCGACTTCAAGGTTCAGTGAATCCACAGCAGTCAGGCTGGGGTACATTTTGGTCAGATTTTCTATTCTAAGCAAATGATTTCACCTCTTGCGAATAAGTGCATTTGTCTCCAGTTTTTATCATTACGAACGCATTGAAAATCTCGAAAGCAGATTCCTCACTGCGTTCAGAATGAGAAATACGTCAAATCTCAAACCTAGCACAGCGTAGACTATCCCGCATTATTCATGATTGACTCAGCTTTTGCCCCTACTGCCGGTCAAAAACGAAGCTTGGTGAATAATGGAGTTAGAACCTGATAATGATGCAACTCGCTGTATTTGCCTGTGGTGATACACCACTTATGGAATATCCCGGGTCCGCATCAATATCGGCAACCAATACAGGTTCGTTTGCTCCACGAGCCGCAGATTCCACACTTGTCCTCAATCTTGTGGCAACCTGGTTACTTGTTGGTTGAGCAGACTGTACTCCATACATTCCAGGTGCAACTGCACCAGATGGCATACTCGACATACCCGGCATGCCAGGCATACCAGGTCCCATACCACCACCCATACCAGGCATTTTAGGAGGTGCAATAATACCACCTTTTGGACGCTTTGGTATCAGCATAGACATGCTGATGTTTTTCGTCTTGCCAGGAGAGATATCACCAAGGTCTACACTGGATGAATCATACACTAACAGACAATGTTTCAAGTTATACTTTGTGTTGTTGGTTATTACTCCTGTCATCGTTGTTCCTGAGGTAGACACATGCCCGTCCACTGTTCCTCCAAGGTCCAATCCACCCTCCGATTCGAAAGACTGGCTTGACCACATTGCCATTTTTACATTATCCCAAACAATCTTTTCACCCATACTGGCGACCGGGAATGGGCTGGACTCCTGGCCGGGATATGATCCATATCCAACGTTTTCAGCTGTTGTGCTGGCAAGAGCCACGGGATCTTTCAATTCAACTGTATATCCTCTTCTAGCAGGTGAGAACACCCATCCGGAAGAAATTGAACCAGCCATTCTGGAACCCACTGATGCAACCATGATAGATGCCTGGCTGAGGAGTATCTGTCCACCTTTCACACTGTAACCGATCCCATATGCACCGATCGTAAAGAACAGGACAATGGCTGGAAAAGTAACCCAGGCCAGTTCCAGCCGATTCTTCATTCTAAGCACTGTGTAGTTAACTGGTACCAATACTATGATATAAATGCCAAGAAAGACCCAGATGATATTTGGGGACGGAGTTTTGACGGCTGGATTCATAGATACGGATGCGCTTGGATTTAATGCCGGCGAAGGCCCTCCATATCCATTTGACATGAACTGATTCATAGAAAGGGAGAGCGCTGGCGAACTCGGGTACATCCGGGGATTTCCGGCCAAAGATTTCCAAAATGCGGTCTGTCCAGCCCAGTTCCTGAATGGCTGTGCCGCAGGATCGAATGCCAGGAACACAACTCGTCCAGCACCATAGTTGCGCACTCCCCACACAAGTCCGGAGGAGTCCTGTAAGCTGTATGTGCACCTACCCGAAATCGGGACAGCGCGGGCCAGAGCGATCGGTCCAATCGGACTTGATTTACAGATAGATTCTACACTTGGTAACCCGGCTGCCTGACCTGCACCGGTCACCGTTACCGGCAGCAATTCTCCATAAAACGACGGTTCCTGAAATTTTCTATAATCGGCTCCGGATGGAATGACTAACGTCCCACCACTAGCAACCCACATTTTCATTGAGTTAATTACTTCCGGGGACACAGCTGAAGCGGTAAAATCCAGCAGGACCAACATATCAACGGCAGCAAATCCAGCAGGCTTATCCGGTAGATTCTGTTGTTCTATCCAACCAATTTTAAATTGTATTTGTGGACCACCAGAACCCGGCATAGCAGGCATACCAGGCATTCCGGGCATTCCACTCTTGATTGCAGAGACTGGCAATCGATATGTTTCATTCGCCAGGAAGGATAACCGCTTGTCCATACCACCGACCGTAACCACTGTGTAGTCATTGCTGCCCGAGGAAGCCGAAGTATAATCCACCCTGGGTTTTACTTTTGCTACTACCCAATAACCTGAACGCAAAGACACAGTGGTATCACCAAAGTCGTTTAATTTGACATATACTTGATACTTTTTCTTTGCGCCGGATGGAAGTGTCACATGCGGGGCGCATATGGTTACTTGCTCCTCAGAGGCTGGGCCTGCAAGCCCTTGCTGAGTGACCTCCAGCGTTCCGGGTATTTCCCCAGCTGAGTCATTCTCAATAGTCACATTGATCGGAGTCCAGACTCGCGTTCCTGCAAGTCCACCAAATCCAACAACAGCTTCCATCTTAATTGCCCAGGTCATACTACAAGACGCCAAAACAAAAATTGCTGACGCAGCTATAAAATAATGTCGCCAATTTATAGACAATATCGGCCTCCATGTAAGAAAAACGCTGAGTTTCTTAGTCACTCTCGTACAAACATTAGACGCAGTATTTCCTACATTACTTCAACAAAGAAACCAAAATTCCTTCGCCAAAAATGTGACACTGGTGGTTTGTTGCCCGCACATAATGGAAATGGGGCTGTGGATATGTTGACAATTGTCAGAACAGATGGATGTTGTGGGCACAATATCATCTTTATCATTACTTGCCTGCCCTAGTCTTGTTATATAGACGGGCATTTCAGAATTTGATAAAAAAGCCAGTTGATCGAAATAGTTTAAACACTGTTGCTGTAAGAATTGTCGGGGGATATATAGATGCAGGGGCTGGTGTTTATCGACCAACCTCTACATCTTATAATGAGTTATTATTCCGTGAAATGTCATGCTGGAGAGATTGCTTTGATGACATCTTCCATATTCTGATGCAATGCAAATATGGCATCCAATTTGGTTATATGAAGGACACGGTCGATTGATGATGCACAACCAACTAAATTAACTGTCCCCCCATTGGGACGAAGGCGCTTCACCGCAGACAACAAGATACCCAATCCGCTGCTGTCCATATAACGTACATTGTGCATATCAACAATTAAATGCTGCTCTGCTCCATCAAGAATACTTACCACAGCTTGTTTGAACTGTGGCGCTGAATACACATCTATTTCTCCGGACAGAGTTAACACTTTGTGTCCCTGTACTTCGACAATCTGAGTCTCAAGCCTAATATTTTCCATTTTTATCACCTCAAGTCCGAGACAGCCACAGCCGTCTCGTCACCACAACCATATATAAATACATTCTATATCTATAAAGTATATCAAACTTCTGGTCCGCATTATTCATGATTGACTCAGCTTTTGCTCCTACTGCCTGGTAAAAGCGAAGCTTGATGAATAATGTAGGCTGGTTATCGCCTACCCGCTATGACCAGAAGATCGAAGCAAAGAGACACACCCCAATGCAGTACAAATCCAGGAATGAACGATTTTGCTTTTTTTGCTAAAACCCCAAGAATAATTCCAGCACCGAAGGAAGCAAACACTTCGACCAGTGGTTTCCCCGCGTGCAGAAGTCCAAATGCAACAGCCTGTAGCAGTATCGCCCATAGTCCGATACTTCTCTCCAACCCCTGGAGTAAATAACCTCTGAAAAAGAATTCCCAAAAAAACAGATACATACCATAACTTGCCAAAGCAAATATGGCTGCCCATGGATCTATACTAAATGGACTCCTGCCGGTCTGTCCAAATACACCACTGTAATCAGAAAAGTGCCTGAATATCGGATAGTATGACTGAAACTCCGGCCAACGAAACACTCCAAACACAAGGATTACAACCATCAGCGCGCCGAACATTATGCAGACTGCAGGCCATACACCCTTTTTATCAAATCCCAGAGTGAATCCGAATTTTTCAGGTCCCTCTCGAAATAACAGAATGATTGTTAACATTGGGACCCAGAACAATCCCATTATGTTGCCAAGCATATAATGACTGTAGGTGGCAGAAGTCTTATTAAAACTCCATAAAGCAGCTGTAACAACTGCTCCCACTAAGCCAACCGCCAGACTGATCATCCTGTTTCTGGCCAACGCTGTTAATTCCTCTTACGACCCACCGACATTTGTGCTCTGGTATTTTATTAAACAAAGAGATGCATTTTTCCTCTATCATATATGCAGTGTGACAGGTCGTCAAGTTATAAAGTCAGATATCCTGCGATTTGAGGCTTGATTTCAAAAGCATTAGGCTGGTATTCTCTGTAAAACAACAAAATTCTCGAAGGTATTATCCAATATAAATTGTATATAGCATATTGTGATTCTGATTTGCGAGAGGAGCACTGTACAGATTATGAAACCATCAGATATTAAAGTCGGCGTTATTGGATATGGCGGCGCGTTCAGTATGGGTAAGTACCACTTTGAATTTATGCAGAAGGCAGGTATGGTACCAACGGCAGTTTGTGATCCTGACGAGTCCAGGCTTTCCGTTGCCCAGTCGGATTTCCCGGGAATCTCTGTCTACACTAATGTTGACGAGATGCTAAAGAACCCTGATCTGAACCTGGTAACCATTATCACTCCACACAACTCACATGCCGAAATTGCAATCAAATGCCTTAATGCAGGCAAACATGTTGTTTGCGAGAAGCCGATGGCTATCACAACTGAAGAATGTGATGAAATGATTGCCGCAGCGAAAGCTAACAACGTTATTCTTTCAGCGTTCCACAACCGTCACTGGGATGGAATGGTGCTTCAGGCTGTAAAAGAAGTAAAAGCCGGAACACTGGGCGAAGTTCTCCGAGTTGAGGCTCATATGCAGAGCTATGGTAAACCAGGTGACTGGTGGAGAAGCAGCAAGAGCATATCAGGTGGAATTCTGTATGACTGGGGAGTTCATCTGCTGGAATATACCCTGCAAGTTCTCGACAGCGAGATCGCTGAAGTCTCCGGTTTTGCTAAATCAGGTTTCTGGGCGGACCAGACCAAATGGAAGGATGACACCAACGAGGACGAAGGCTTCCTGGTTGTCCGTTACACCAACGGTAAGTGGAGTACCCTGAGCCTGTCTTCAGTCGATTCCAATCCCAGACCTGGATATTTTGAGATTACGGGAACAAAAGGTTCGTACTGGAGTGACCTTGGCAGCTACAAAATGGTAGTCCAGTATGACGACAAGACATGGAAATCCGAAGGCACTGTTCCTGAGCAAGAGCAGTGGAAATACTACCAGAATATCGCTGACCATCTGACCAACGGAGACGAGTTGATCATTACTGGTGAATGGTCACGCAGACCAATCCATATACTTGACCTTGCCTGCAAGAGTGTCAAAGAAGGCAAAGCACTCCCAGCAAAATACAAGTAGAGCTTGGTGGACACAATGTCCTATTAGTTTTAGTAATCCTATTGGTTTTTCATGATCAGTATGACCAATTGGACAAATAGGACTAATAGGACATGCGCCACAACTAGACTCTTGCCATCTCAATGTCTTATTGGTCTTGTTGTTCCTCGAAAAAATAGGACTTACAGGACCAATAAGACATGCACCGTTACCCTTGAATCTCTTCTCAACACAGTTTGACCTTACCCGCCATTTTGGCATATAATGTACCCGTTGTTATAGGAAACGACCCCGTCTGCGACCCGCCTCGGTTACTATTGACCGGGGCTTAATTGGCGCAGCTGGCGACTCGAAAGGACCTCCTGCCTTGAGCGACATTCAACCACGAGAATTTACAATAAACATCGAGGACGAACTCAAGAAGAGTTATATGGACTACGCAATGAGCGTAATCATATCTCGTGCTCTTCCTGATGTCCGAGACGGACTCAAACCTGTCCAAAGGCGCATATTGGTCGCCATGGACGACCTTCACCTGGGCCCAAATGTCCAGCACCGAAAATCCGCCAAGATCGCAGGAGATACCTCTGGTAACTACCACCCTCACGGCGAAGCCATTATCTATCCGACAATGGTTCGAATGGCACAGGACTTTAACGCTAAGTATCCACTTATAGACGCCCAGGGTAATATGGGTTCATTGGATCCGGACCCACCTGCTGCTATGCGTTATACAGAAATGCGTATGTCCCCATTTGCCATCGAAATGCTCGATGACCTGGATAAGGACACTGTAGACTGGCAAGACAACTACGACCAGACGAGACTGGAACCGAGAGTTTTACCTGCAAAGTTCCCAAATCTACTCGCCAATGGTTCATCAGGTATCGCAGTCGGAATGGCTACAAACATTCCACCGCATAATCTTTCAGAATTGTGTGATGGAATCTCATTCTTGATCGATAACCCGGAATGCACCATCGATGAGATGATGGAATATGTTAAAGGTCCGGACTTCCCTACCAGAGGTCTTATTCTTGGACTTAAGGGAATAAAAAATGCATATCATACCGGCCGCGGCCAGGTTATTATGCAAGCTGAAACCAACATAGAGCAGATAGAAAATGGCAAATCAGCCATTGTAATTACTGAACTACCTTTCCAGACCAGTAAGAAACCGTTAATTGAAAAGATCGCCGGACTGGCCAAAGACAAGAAAATCGATGGTATCACTGATATTCTTGACTACTCGGACCGCCACGGCATTCGTATACAAATCGAACTACGGCGTGATGTGCAGGCAAAGAGAGTCCTGAACTTCCTGTATAAGCATACAGACCTTAGAAAAACATTCGGTGTCATTATGCTTGCGCTGGTTGATGAAACACCGAGGGTTCTGAATCTTAAACAGATATTGCAGCACTATATCAACCATCGTTTCGAGGTCATTGTACGCAGAACCAAGTTCGAACTTCAAGCTGCCCTTCACAGAGCACACATACTTGAGGGTTTACGAATTGCACTTGATTATCTGGATGAGATAATTAAGCTGATCAGGGCTTCAGCAAATTCCGAAGCTGCCCGAAACGAGATGATGAAAAGGTTTGGTCTCAGCCAGTTGCAGGCTGATGCTATTCTCAACATGATGCTCAGACAGCTGACAGCATTGGAACGCGATAAGATTGAAGACGAATACAAGTCTCTCCTGAAACGAATCGCTTATCTGGAAGATTTGCTGAGCGATCCCAAAAAGATCAACGAGGTCATCAAGGAAGATACAAAGTATATTAAGAACAAGTTTGGGGACGAACGAAAGACTCGTATCGTGCCAATGGAAGCCACTGATATCGGTGAAGAAGACATGGTTCCAAGAGAAGAGAACCTGATCACCATTACTCGGGATGGCTATATCAAACGGCTGCAGATTGACGCATTCCCATCTCAGAAGAGGGGCGGGCGAGGACGTATCGGGGCCACAACAAAGGAACTGGACAAGCTCCAGCACCTGTTTGTCGCGACTTCACACGACTACCTGCTGTTCTTTACGGATCGTGGCAGGGTCTACAGGCTAAGGGCTTATGAGATTCCTCAAACATCCCGAACAGCTATGGGCACAGCCATCATCAACTTGATAAGCATCGAGTCTGGTGACACGATTACTGCTGCGATTGCAGTTAAAGAAAAAGATCGTGCTGGATTTATGGTTATGGGTACCGAGATGGGTGAGGTCAAGAAGACTGACCTGACATACTTCCACAATATGCGGGCAAACGGACTGTTTGCATTCGACATTGAGGAAGGTGACTCACTCAAGTGGGTTGCGATGTCCGACGGGGATGATGAGATCATTCTCGTTACCCGAAACGGTATGTCAATACGCTTCCACGAGAATGGGCTGCGAAGTGCCGGAAGAGCTGCTGGTGGAGTCCGTGGAATCAAGCTCTACGATGAAGACAAGGTTGTCGGAATGACTCTTGTCAGAGATAAAGCAGAGTTGCTCGTAGCCACTGAAAAGGGCTATGGCAAGCGGACTGCTCTTACAAGTTATCGGGCTCAGACCCGCGGCGGTAAGGGTATCAAGACGATGAACGTTACCGAGAAGACCGGTAAGATCGTCGAGACTGCTGTTGTAGACGATTCCGATAGACTGATCATCATCACGATGCACGGTATAACCATAAAGATCAAGGTTGCCGACATACGTTCAACGGGCAGAAGCACCCAGGGAGTGAGACTGATCAACCTTGGAGCAGGAGATGTGCTTAGCAGCATAGCCAGAGCCCCCAGAGCTGACCAGGAAGATGCTCCGGTTGGAACCAAGCCAGTAAGAGCTGAGGGAGATCCTGAAGACGAAGAGCTCGAAGGCGAAGAGCTGGAGTTGGAAGGTGAAGAATCTTCTGAAGATGAATTATCCGAAGAAGAAACAACTGAAGAGTAAACTGCAACGGTAAAGTTGCTTAAAACAAACCCACCTTTTCGTATGTGAAAGGTGGGTTCGTTTTTTTGTATATGTGATATTTAATTCAGAGCTGGTTCTACTTTTTCCAGATAGATTTCAATTCATGAATATTGATTGCAATGACCTTCGCCGTGCCTCCGGTTGTATACAAATCAAGATTCCGGTTAGCAGGATCGGGGACGAAGCAGGATGACATCGAGACCCGACCATCGTTGGCAAACAATTCAATAGAAGACCTGTCTACTAATATTCGCAGCTTGATACGGTTATTAATCGGCTTAAGATCAGCTGATTTACCAAGGCAGGTGATCTTCTGATCTTTCGTGGAGAATGACGCATCGCTGCCACGGATTTTTATGCCGACTTCTGATGCGTTACCTAAATCGATTTCAGCTGATATATCAAACAAATCACCCTGTATACCAGCGAGCAGGTTATTGCCTGGAATTATATCCATATTTCTCCACTTATGATTCTTTGCATATATGTTTCTTATCTCATTCACAGGCATCCTGCAAACTCTTGGACCCTCGGAAGTAGACTTTAGTGTCAGCTCGCAGGGAAATGTCATCTGCTGGTTGAACGGCATATCCGGATACTGCCCTCCCGCCATCCAGACAATCTGGATTCGGCGTCCGTCCCTAGCGGGGATATCGTTATAGGTTTGCGTAGCATAATAGTTCGCACCATAATCAGCCTTAATCTTCGCTGTTTCCGGAGTAAAGGTGTGACCATCGAATGCACCTACCATATAGTCACCACTTCCTCCGAGAAGCACCCATTTGATTGTCTTTTTATTGCCATCGAGAGGCAACGGGAATATGTCCGGACATTCGTGAAAGCCAGGCGTATGGCTCATAAACGTCCAGTCTTTTAGATTTCTGGAAGTGAAGAGCCCTACCCCTTCAGCTCCATCAACCCAATGAGTGACTGCCATTATCCATTTCCTTTCAGGTTCATACCAAAAAATCCTGGGATCTCCACCTACGACTTTCAAAGCTACTGGATTGCCAGTATATTTTGTCCATGTACGGCCTTTGTCGTTGCTGTAAGCTATGCACTGCAGATAATGATTAGGCACCTTGACCACTTCGGCTGCTGTGTAAGCTGCCACCATCACTTTCTCTTTTCCAGACTTGAAACCGGAGGTGTTGTCCCAGTCTATTGCTGCACTTCCGGAGAAAATGGTGCCCAGATCGTCCGGAACCATCGCCAAAGACAACTCATTCCAGTGGACAAGATCGGGACTCACAGCATGTCCCCAACTCATATTCCCCCACCCTAGCCCACTGGGGTTGTGTTGAAAGAAGAGATGGTATTCCCCTTTGTAGTAAACTAAACCATTCGGATCATTCAACCAGTTCTGCTTTGCGCTGAAATGGAATTGCGGACGGAAAGGTTCATCATACAGGATCGCAGGGGTATTGATAAACGCTGCCGATAAAATGGCTGTGACTAATAAACTCAAATGTTTGCTCCTTTTTAATACCAATGAAAGCCATTATATCCGACATCATTGTCAAGCACAATGCAAGTAACAGTTCATTTATGTGAGAATTTAAAGTCCATTCACGCTTCGATATGCGCTTTGCGCTACTCAGCACGAACGGACTTGGTCAGTTCACAGTATACTGAACTCTTTCCAATGCAAGGATGGATCGATTTATTCATTGACAAAGGAGAAACCTCTGGATATACTTACAATGTCCACGAGTCCTTGCAGGAGTCAAGGACACCTCGAAACTGTATTATCGGAGTTGCTAAATTGGATTCCAGTATGTTCGATATGAAATATAAACACCAGATACTTCAGGATTTATTGAAGAAGGAAATATTGTCCGGTAAATATCAGTCCGGGGATCGTTTTCCATCGGAATCTGAAATGTGTGTTGCGTATGGTGTGTCCAACAATACCATCCGGGAAGCAATCTCTTCTCTGGTCAATGAAGGTCTACTCATCAGGAAGCATGGCAAAGGGACCTTTGTAACAGACTGGCAGCAGAACATTAATAAGCAATTTGCAATAATCGTCCCTCATATATTTGACCAGGATAGTCCACATTTCAAATATCATGATTCCTATTTGGGCCCGGTTTTGTCCATCATCAACTGTGGCGCACTCAACGCTGGGTATGCAAGCGTTCTCTATCTCACTGATGCCAAACCCGAAAATGAAAGACAGTGTCTGCTTGATGCCCTGAAACGCAAACTTGATGGGGTTGTTATGTTCACTTGTGACACTGTTGCCAATGTAGATGTCTTTAACCAGCTTCTGGATAATAACATACCTATCGTTTTAATGGATAGGTATTTCAAGGAAGTACCAACACATTATGTCGGTCCTGATAATAAAACATCCGTATCAATGGCAATTGATTATCTTGTACAACACGGAGCCAAAGATATTTATTGCCTGACCAGGTGTTCCGAAGTTTCGTCCATTACTGAAAAAGAGGAACGTTTCAGAGAGATCTTCACCATGCGTGGAATAGATCCGGATACCAGGATAATAAAGTGGACTGATACTAACAGGCATATCAATTACACACTGGATGCATATAATGCCTCAATGGAGCTTTTGAAAAAAACTCCAAAGGGAACCGGATTTCTTGCTTTTCAAGTGCAATTTGCAGTTGGATTGTTGAAAGCAATGCAAGACAGCGGTCTTAATCCTTTAGATTATTATATAGCCTGCTCTGGTAAGGTACCAAAAGACCTCATTAACTGCGAATGCAATATGGTACAGATAGATTATCAGCCTGAATTAATTGGTAAGGAATTGTTGGCAACTCTCCTGGGTGCTTTTGAGAATCACTCCAGTCCTGTACACAGACTGACTGAATGCAAGCTTGTTGAGTTTGATCCACAGGAAACCGGATGGAGCATATTCAACTGAGCAGTTGGGACTCAAACCTTACAAGCGCAACATATCTAATCGGAAAGTATCGGGACATAATTCCCGATACACTGGATGCTCAATAATTCACTCTTCTATCTGTTGAATCAATTCTATGTTCCGCCAACTTCCAGTGCGGTAACGCAGATAGAATGCAAAGGCTAACATCACGACCCATATGATTATAAACACCCAGGCTGCCTGGGCAGATACGTGCATTACATTGAACAACACATAAAGCACGACTACCATTAGCCAGTGTAGACTGACGGAAATGAACATTGCCCAGAATGTGTCTCCGGCACCTCTCAAAGCTCCACAGAATGATACAATCATTGCTTCCACAAGCACATAAAACGCCATCAGTCGCACCATAAAGAGTGACAATGGCATTGCTTCCAGAAAGACTTTGTCATGAGCACTCGGTCGAAACATATTCGTCAATGCAACAGGGAATCCTACAAACAAGATCAGCATTACAACCGAGTAAATGAACCCCACCTTTATACCTGACATCGTTGAAGCATGCGCTGTGTCCGGTTCTCGAGCTCCCATGTAACGTCCAACCAGGCTTGTAATTGCAATCTCAATACCGATCAACGGGACGTATGCAACCATATCCCAGTTGTAAGTGATGGTTGCAGCAGTTGCAACCAACTGTCCCTGGGATTGAAACAATGATATCTGACCCGTAAATGCTGCAAGGGTCAGGAAGAATTCCAGTCCTGCAGGATATCCATATTTGAATAGTGTCCGCATAACACTGAAATCGATTTTATATGAGTTCGCGATACCATATTCCCTGTTATTCTTGCCAAAGAAATAAGCGACCATCAGAATCAATAGTCCACATACAGCGCCAAAAATGGTTCCATAGGCCGATCCTCGAATACCAAGAGCCGGAAAACCAAAACGACCAAACACTAATACATAGTTAGCTCCCACATTTACCAACATAGAAACTATCGAGGCTATCATAACTATCCGTGTTTTGCCGATACCGGAGAAGAAACAGCTGTAGACATTTCGCAGAAGTGTAATAATTGCAGCATAGACCAGGATATTGAAGAAGATAGTCTGTGGACCAAGCTGTTCCGGAGCTATCCCTGATGCCCGGAAGACCATCCTTGCCAGTGGAGCCAGTAGAAGTATAATCGGATAGGCGATAATTGCTATTATGGTTGCCTGAGTAACAACCACTGAACAATTTTTCTTTTGCCTGGAGCCATAGTATTGAGCTATCAGAGCTGTGCTGTATCCGATCAGACCCATAAAGAATGTCGTCATCAGGAAGCTCATCATGCCCCCTGCCAGAGCTGCATTCATCTGCGAAGTCCCAAGTTTAGCCAGGAACAACCTGTCGGTAAAGGTCATTATAGTATCACAGGCGCTCGAAGCCATCATTGGCAGAGCTATCACTAATAGTTCTTTTATGCCGCCAGGGATATATTTGACAGTATTCTGTTGTAATCTTTTAGTTGGGCTTTCCAATAACCACCGCCTCTTAAATGCCGGTTTTGTTGAATTTTACACTCTCAAAAACTATGTAGAGTGTGTGGATATCTGTCTTATGAAGACTAAGGTGGAGTTTCATCAGAGGGAGATATAACATAACCGTACCATAGTATTATATAGGACATGACCCGTAACGACAATTGAAGAAACTCAGTGTAGTTCAGTTATGTGAGAATTTAAAGTCCATTCATACTTCGATACACGCTTTGCGCTACTCAGCACGAACGGATTTTAGGTCAGTTCCCTGTAGAGTGAACTCTTTCAACTGTAACAGTTCACTCTTGTTGAGTATAATGTCATGCTGAACTATTATTTTCAACTCAGTACACGGCAAAAGCAGAGGATAATGGGATATAATCTACTATCTCTCCATACAGAAAAACTACACCCACTAGAAAGGGAATGTACGTTATGAGAAGCTTGTTTATAGCTTTACCATTAATTGTCCTTGTATGTTCAGCATTCGCCAGCGAAATGCTCCCTATTGAACGGATGGATTATACCAGTGTTTCTGCAGCTCAAGCTGCATGGATACCAACAGAGAACTCAGAGCAGGTTCTGTTAGCTCCTGAGCGGACTCCGGACGGCAAAGCTGCACTAGCATTCCCTTGTGACATGTCGCGTGTATCCCAGCGTGCTTACTGGGACAGACAGATAAATATAGATATGACACGATACGGAAGAATATCGTTCTGGGTCAAGGCAGTTGGAGACATGTCTGCCATAACGCACACATCACTCTATTTTAATGCAGGTGATGGTTGGTATGGTACCACATTTGGCCTCGATGCTAACAATTGGCAACGAGTCGTAATTGACCGCAGCAAATTCGGAGTCGAAGACAAGCCTGACGGGTGGTCTGCATTAAAATCCATTCGCCTGGCATTTTGGAAAGGACAACCTAAGAAAGTTACTTTCTATATGGGTCCAATTGATGCGTTCTCCAGTGATATCGTCGTAGTACGAAATGCCAGAGCCGGTAAGGAAGGTGCACCATATGCAGAGAGTATGTCAACTGCTCTGACTTCAGCAGGTATTGATTCAATTACTGTCGATGATGCAGATGCTGAGGCTGGTGCATTGGTGGGCAAACGGATCGCCATTTACCCTAACAACCCGATGATCTCTGACAAGGAAATGGATGCGCTTACTGCTTTTGTAGCTGCAGGTGGTCGAGTAATAGTCCTATATTCCATTCAAAACCGCCTGGCTGATTTACTCGGTATTGGTAACCTGGGTTATCAAGGGCATACATACGAGGGGCACTTTGCAGAGATGCGTACAGTTAATCCTACAGGCAAAGATGCACTGACCGGAATGCCTAATAAACTGCGGCAGCTATCCTGGAATATCACTACTGCAAATCCAAAAGCACAAAATGCCCGTGTATTGTCTGAATGGTATGACAGCTCCGGAAAAGACACCGGTTATCCAGCTATAATAATCAGCGATACTGGAGCCTTTGTCTCGCATGTGTTGTTGCAGGATGATCCTGCGAACTGGAACCGGGCATTGCGTGCTATATTAGGCAACTTCGATGATTCCCTGTGGCCCGAAATTGCACATAATGCATCCGTAAATGCAGGACGTATTATACCGAAGTATGATAACTTCGAAACCGCATGCAAGGATGTTGAATCTCAGGCTAAACGGCTAAAGGTTTCTGCAGCACAAAAAGAACTTGCCAAAGCCCGTAAAGCACACAATTTGTCAGTTTCTTTATTAAAGGCAAAACAGTATCCAAAGGCACTTGACAGCGTAGAAATGCAATCTTCAGCATTGGTCAAAGCTTATGCAATGGTACAACCATCGAAAACCAATGAGTTCCGTGCAGTATGGTGTCACTCAGCATATGGCGTACAGGGTATGACCTGGGATGCTGCTATAAAAAATCTTAAAGACAACGGTTTTACGGCTATAGTGCCAAATATGCTCTGGGGTGGTCAGACCGATTATCCGAGTAAAATACTGCCTGTGAATCCTCGTGTTGAAAAAGAAGGCGATCAGATTGCTCAGTGCCTTGCGGCTTGCCGAAAATATGGTATCGAAATGCATGTATGGAAAGTAAACTGGAATCTGGGTAACGCATCCCAGGACTTCATTGCGCGAATGAAAGCTGAGAAAAGAACTCAACAATCATCAGCAGGTGTTATCGAACCATGGCTGTGTCCGTCAAATCCTGCAAACCAGCAGATGGAGCTGGAATCAATGCTGGAGATAGTAAAAAATTATGCGGTCGATGGAATTCACTTTGACTACATCCGATATCCGGACTCTGAACACTGCTACTGCGATGGCTGTCGGGAGCGCTTTGAAGCCTTGTCAGGCGCAAGAGTTGAGAACTGGCCAAAGGATGTTTTGCGCAATGGACCCGCTTATGCAGCATATCAACAGTTCCGGAGGGATAACATTACCCGATTGGTTAAGGCTGTAAGCGGGGGTGCACGCAGCATTAATCCCAAGATTAAAATATCAGCTGCAGTATTCAGCAACTGGCCAGATTGCCGGGAGTCCGAGGGACAGGACTGGGGTAAATGGATAGAGCTTGGTTATCTGGACTTCGTTTGTCCGATGGATTACACTGATTCCGCAAGTGCATTCAGGTCTATGGTCCAGATTCAGCGTGATGCCATAAAGGGTAAAATACCACTCTACCCGGGAATCGGCGCATCAGCTCCAGGTCTGACTTCAGTTCAGGTGATGGACCAGGTGAAGATTGCACGCGAAGAGAAAGCTAATGGGTTCATAATCTTTAATTACGACACGCGAACAGCAGCAGAGCAGATCCCAATGCTCGGATTAGGCACGACACGAAAGTAAATTCAAGAATGAAGGACAGGCTAAGTAACAGTTCACTCTTGTTGAGTATAACGTCATGCTGAATTTGATTCAGCACCCAGGCACATTCGAGATGGGTCCTGAATCAAGTTCAGGATGACGTGTTTTCAATTACTCTGAACTATTACCAAGCTAAGTATCTTCATGCAGTGCAAAGAATATTTTGTATAACAACAGTTTTTCTATGTTTAAAAATATAGCGATCAAGCACATAATAATTTGAATACGGAGCCTTACCAATGTAGTTTAAAAGTTGAATCAAAATCCCAATATTAATAAACTCAACAAAGGTATTTAGCTCTGTGCGTATAAATTACCAATATCCCATATTGCAAAAGGAGTAATGACATATTGGATGCCGTACTGCTCTCCAGAATCCAGTTTGCCTTAACCGTTGGGTTTCACTTCATCTTTCCGCCACTAACCATTGGCTTGGCTTGGATCATCGCATATATGATGACTAAGTATGTGCGAACCAACAATGAGCTCTACAAAACTATGTCCCGTTTCTGGATCAAACTGTTTGGGATCAGTTTTGCTGTTGGTGTAGCGACCGGAATTACTATGGAGTTCCAGTTCGGTACGAACTGGGCCAACTACTCTCGTTTTGTAGGTGACATCTTCGGCGCCCCTCTGGCAGCTGAAGCTGTGATTGCCTTCTTCCTTGAATCCACATTTCTTGCGGTGCTGCTCCTGGGATGGAACAAGGTTTCACCGAAAGTCCATCTAATATCTGCGTATATGGTAGCCATCGGTGCGACTATATCCGCATTCTGGATTATAGTCGCGAACTCCTGGCAGCAGACCCCGGCAGGATTCCACATTGTTAATGGTCGTGCAGAACTAACGAGTTTTGCGCAAGCTGTTTTCAACCCGTCCACTCTACCCCGCTTCCTGCATACTGTGGATGGGGGGCTGATCACGGGTACCATGTTTATGATGGGAATCAGTGCATGGTTTATCCTGAAGAACCGCAATCTCGACTTTGCACACGAATCATTGAAGGTATCGTTGGTGATTGCACTGTTAGCAGCGATGATCCAGGGACCATTAGGGCATTTTCATGCTCTTCAGGTCGCGCATACTCAACCTGCGAAACTCGCGTCATTTGAAGGATTATTTGTAACGCAGACAAAAGCCCCGGCGACAGTTTTCTGTCTTCTGAATCCACAGACCGGATCGAAATCCTTCTCTATAGAAATCCCTGGCTTGCTTAGCTTGCTGGCAAATGGTGACATAAATAGTGAAGTTACGGGACTTGATGCGTTTTCCAAAGATGAATTACCACCATTGGTCGCTACATTTTACACTTTCCACTTTATGGTAATTCTGGGACTGTATTTCATGGGTCTTACAGTGCTTGGTCTCTTCCTACTGTGGAAAAAGATTTTGTTCAAGAACAGGTTCTTTATGTGGTTAGCGCTGCTTTCTATCCCGTTGCCGTTTATAACAAACGAACTGGGTTGGATTGCTGCAGAAGTGGGACGGCAGCCATGGATAGTTTACAAACTGCTGAAAACCAGTGATGCCATATCGATTACTGTTCCTGCAGAGCAAATCCTGGTAACTATTATACTGTTTGCGTTGATCTACCTGCTTTTGTTTGTGGCATGGGTGCTGGCACTGCGCAGGCAGTTGGGCCGTGGGCCTGAAAATCTGCAGCAGGAAACTGTAAAGGAGGTGAACTAGCTATGAGTGCACTTCAAGTGACCTGGTTCGGATTAATCGGCGTCCTTCTGGCTGGTTACATTATCATGGATGGTTTCGACCTCGGGGTTGGGTTCTGGCATCTTTTTGCCCGCAAAGAATCCGATCGACTCACTATGATGGCTTCGATAGCTCCCTACTGGGATGGTAACGAAGTCTGGCTGTTGACCGGCGGTGGTGCTGTGTTTGCAGCATTCCCGAAAGTCTATGCAACTGTATTCAGCGGATTCTACCTTGCTCTAATGCTTGTGCTGTTTGCACTGATATTCAGAGCGGTCTCTCTTGAGTTCCGACATCAATCGGATTCGACTTGCTGGAAACGATTATGGGACTTCGCATTTGGCATTGGGAGCACCTTACCAGCATTGTTGTTTGGTGTAGCAATGGGCAATGTTATTGTAGGGCTTCCGCTAAATGGTGCTGGTGACTACATCGGCACGTTCTTCAATTTGCTGAACCCATATTCACTGCTAATCGGAGTAACGGGACTGGCAATGTTTGCGTTCCACGGGGCTCTTTTCACAATGATCAAAGCCGGGGAAGACCTTGCTAAAACCGCACTCGGTTGGGCCAAGATAAGCGGGCTCATATACGGCATATTGCTTTCAATCAGCACAGTCGTGACGGTAATAGCATTTCCCAGGATGATTGCCAACTATATAGAGTTCCCTGTCCTCTGGCTGCTACCGGTTATTATGCTGGCTGCAGCATGGCTGGCCTGGGTACTCGGGACAACCGGAAAGACATGGAAGGCATTCATGCTCTCTTCAGGTGCAATGCTTGCGATCATTGTGACGCTGGCAGTGGGAGTGTTCCCCAATTGGGTGTATGTATCCAGTGACCCAACCCTGAACTTGACCATAGCTAACGCGTCCAGCTCACCGCTGACTCTTAAGACAATGCTGATACTGGCGCTTATCGGAGTTCCGATAGTGCTGGCATATACAGTGTGGATCCATCAAGTGTTCAAAGGAAAAGCTGAAGAAGGGGTTAGTTATTAGCTCATCAATTCAAGGTTTATAAATACAATGATAGCCCGGTTCACAAACAACCGGGCTATCATTGTTTTTACCCTACTTGAGTTTATAGACATACACCTGGTATGCGTTAAAATCTCTTGTCAGTGAGTTGGATGTTATTTTTACAGGTTCACTACCATCAAAGCATTCAGTTGCAATATTCAATGGTAGTCCGGATATATGTATTTTGACATTACGAACTATACTACCGTTCTTATTAGCCGCCAGCAGATAAAGATATCCGTTGTTTTGAAGCAGGCACGTTTCAATAGAACCTGCCATACTTGTTGTTACGCTTCTATAGGATTCTGGTGACACTAGAACAGGTGAAAGTGTATTCAATTCACCTGCAATCCGTTTGATATCAGTCCACAACTGCGAACGCATCGGTACATTGTCACATCCGTAATAAGCAACACCTCTTGCACCGTTGATAATAGCATCGTACGCCATGAACCTTGTTTCCTGCCAGGTTGGTCTTTCATACTTGAGACTGTCGGCGTGAATAAATACACTCAGTGAATATCGCTGGCTGGAGTCGATTCCGGAAGCAAGTTGTGCCCAATCAGCTGTTCCACAAGTCGACATAGAAGTCTTTAACGAATGTGATCCGGTGTGGGAGTGCTTTACATCCCGGGAATAAACCGGATCTGCCAGAGTAGGATTCCACTTGTCTGTTTCAGACTTCCAGTTTGCGGGATTGGTGCCATCTGCGGTTTCAATATCGCTGTTGTTTACCACATTCACACCATCACTTACTCTTGTCAAAGCAATATCATCGAAATAGAATGTTCCAGGACTGCATGCACGAAGAATCAGGCGAACTTTAGTCGCTCCTGGTGGAGGTGCTATGTTGGGAATACGCAGATTAAACCATTGGTTGGCCACCTGAGAACAATACATGTCGGACCTTAATATTTGATCAGCAGCATCAAACCAGTTCAATAGAACCCGATGGGAATCGTAAGCGTGGGGATTATCTGCTAAAGTCAAGATATCCTGCCAACCGAAAGCCTGCAGCGCCATCCATACAGGCTTGGTTTGGACACCGTGATCTGACGCTATTGCATATTCCTGTCCCGTCGGAGGCGATGGATTCACAAGGATCTTGACATATTCCCCAACACAGCTGATTGTTTGGTTAGAAAGACTTGAATGCCTGTTTCCCGTGGGTACCGGATAAATGTCAGTAGATATGATATCTGTAGCAGTCTTGTATGGACATAAACTTCTATAAAAATCAGCAGGAGCAACCTGACTACCGCGTGGAGCATGGTTCAACCATACCAGATGAGGAGCCTTTGTGTAACTTGGGTCTCCACCGGAGATTATTGTTTTGTAGTTATTTTCCAACAGTTTTGGGTCTATAGGAGGATCTCGCCACGCTGCTTCATCTGGTTGAGACCAGATTGCAAGGGCAGGTGAGTTAGAAACTGCGTTTATAATTTTAGAATAGCTTGCATCCGGTGTGAGGAAACAGGCAGCTTTGAGCCCGGTTTTATTAAGGTCATCAGGGACGAATGGTTGAGCATCCGGATGGTCCTGATAGAATGTTACAAAGTTGAATCCTGCATCTTTAATCTCACTTAACACTCTGGGTATTTCATACAAGCTGGGTTGAACTTGAAGGTATATGTTCCTGAAACTGTATGTGCCAGGCTTATATGTCCTTGTCAGTACATATGCTTTTCGAGCACCTTTTGGAGGTTTTATATTCAATGTGACAACATTATACCACTGATCTGGAAGTGTAGATGAATTGGTAACTGAATCCAGAAATTCATCATTAGCACCAAACCAGTGCAGCTCTATTGCGTGGGAACCCGGTTCAACATTGCTTGCCTTAATATTGCACTGCAACTGGTAGATAGAATCAGGATCTATCTCTGTTACCATCTGCCGCCAGTCTGATACCCCATTGCTGTTCATTACAATACTTATGCAATTACTGGTATGATCGAATTTCTGAACTGGGGCGGGATTGCCCTTTGCCTCCCCTCTATACCATATAAGAGGATTCTGATCAGTTCCTGTGCCATCAGGAGTCGGGCTGCAATTTCCAGCAAACTCAAGTGTAGAGTTTTTCAACAAGTTGTACGTGGGAAGATTGTACAGTCCAATCGGGAATTTGCCATTGATCAGTGCAGCTGCATTTCCTTGAGGGAGTAAAACCGGATCATCAAAACAGTAGGTACCTTTTATAAATCCACGCATTAGCAATAATACTTTAGTTGCTCCAGCAGGGGGAGTTATATTCTCCAGGGTCTTCTCTACCCACTCATTTGCTTTACTGGAACGGAGCGATGTAGTAGATATCCGGGTGCCATTCGTCTTAAGCCATTGCAATTCCACAGCATGTGAACCTGGCGCATTGTTTGTAGCATAGATATGGATACGGAACCGGTATTTGAAGGACGGTATAATACCAGTAACCAATTGCTGCCAGTCGGCCACTGCATCAGCACTGGAAACTACTGTTTGGAGTGAGTGCGATGATGATACGCAATTACCAGTGCTCCGGGATTGAGTAGCTGCGCCTGAAATAACTTTACTGGTAAATGGTTTCAGGCCAGCCTCTATATCACCATTGAGAATCATATTAGAAGCAGAAAGCCGGCATGTAGTTATGATCAACAAGACTGACAGTATTAGGGTTAGCTTCATATTGCTACTCGACCCCCAGGACAGGTAGTTCCCTTCCAACATGTGGCAGGATGACAGCAGTCGCTGTACCGGCTGCCGCCGAGATACTCCCACGATAATGACTGTTGGAGGACCTGGGAGAACGGTTTGTTGGGTTCATATGCAGGCATATTGGACATAACAGTATAATTATACAAAAATAAGGCCAATTATCCATACCAATTTTTCCAGCTATCAATTACAATTTGTGAGTGTATTATAACCTGCTAATTTACGAAGCTTAGTGATTATCGAGTATTGAGAATCTAAAAGGAGATATCCATGACTATTATAGAAAAGGACGATAACCATCTGCACCAAATAGCTATTGGCGTGATCGGTGGAGGTTTTGGGAGTTATCATATCAGAGGAATACTTGGAGAACCTGACATATATGAATTAAGAACCGTTTGTGACAGCAATCCTGATGTATTGGAACGTATACAGAATGACCTGCCTCCGAACTGTACGATGTGCACAGACTACAAACAGGTGTTTGAGGATCCGTCTATCGATGCAGTCGTAATCAGCCTGCCTCATCATTTGCACGAACAGGTATGTGTAGAAGCAGCGAATTACAAGAAGCACATTCTGGTAGATAAGCCAATTGCCCGGACTCTAGAGGAAGCTGATGTTATCATCCAGGCTGCCGAAGAGAACCAGATTACTCTGATGGTTGCGCAGACGTTCCGGTTCTCCTCCATTTACCAGAAAATGCATGCATTACTCGAAAAGGGAGTAATCGGAAAGCCATTGTATGCGATGACACGGCATATCCAGAACTTCAATCCTCCAAAAGATGCATACTGGCGTTCTAAGGAGTCGGTCGGTGGCGGATGTTTAATGGGTTCAGGCATACATAATATGGATATGATGCGCTGGCTGTTTGGTGAACCGGAGGAAGTCTTTGCTTATGCCACTGGTGACCATAGAAGACTAGAGGCTGAAGTCGCGGCTTCGGTGTCTTATAAATATAAGAATGGCGCAGTAGTAAACTTTGCATGTAACTGGAGTTCGCACGGTGCGATGAATGACTTCGAGTGGAACGAATGGGCGGTGTTCGGCACTGAAGGTGATATTGCAATCAAGAACGGCGATCTAATAGTAGGACGCGAATATGGCAGTAAAATCGACAAAATCACTCCCGACTATCATGAGTATGAGAATATATGGACCCATTTTGCACGATGTTTGGTAAATGGGGATGAACCTTTGGTCAATGGGAAAGAGGGTAAGAAATCACTTACACTCGTTTTGAAAGCTTATGAATCAATAGAAACCGGAAAGCCGATAAGTTGCTGATTATCACATATGAATAGTGACATGAGTCCTCTCGATTTTCTCCTACAGCGAAAAACTGCCGGACTAATCACGAAGGGACGAAAATATTCTATTTTCGATTGAGGCTAGATTATGATTAGACACAGAGATCAAATGGAATTTGCCGAAGCAGAGAACTGCCACGATGGCATCGGCACCCTGCACCTGCACACGATACTGACAGGCAGCGAGGGAATACCTGCAACATTTATGCATGATGATATCCTTGACCCTGGTGTAACTATTGGAGAGCATCTGCATGAGAACTCATCAGAAATATACTTCGTAGTGGAGGGTGACGGGATTATGATTGTAGATGGAAAGGAACACCCTATATCAGCCGGTGATGTCTCCTGGTGCTCCCCCGGACATTCCCACGGAATTATTAACTCATCAAACAAAGTTATGCGGCTATTGGTAGTAGGGCTGTAAAGTAGTAACTCCTACTGGTTTCATCCGTTCATCCTGACCCGCCAAAGGATGAACGGATACAAAATATTGTTGATATTCGCATATATTTGGACTATTATATTTTCATACATTTGGGCACAATACATTGGAGTCTAGCATACAGCACAACATATTAATAATATGTGATCAAAGTGATATCCAAATTTCGTGTGAAGTGTCAGCACAATTGCAACCGCAATTTAACGCATTATGTTTGGAGGGTAGTATGACTAAGAGGGATGTTTTTTCACTTGCGGTAAAGATAGTCGGTATATGGACATTAGTCGCAGGGATAGTCAGTGTTCCAGGCATGTTTGCTCTTGTTGAGCTGCCAAAATCTAACTATCTTGGTTTTTCATCACAACTCATAGCTATACTACTGTACATTGGCCCATTGTTAACTATAGTGACAGGAATAATTCTTCTGTTTCATTCAGATAGCATTTCATTCTGGATTATTAGAAATGATGTATCGTTCTCTTTACCCGGATGGATGACTGACAGGAAAGAAGTCTTCCAGTTTGCCCTGATTATCACAGGACTCATCCTGTTGGCGCAGGACTTGCCAGCGTTAGCTTACGCAATATACTCAGTTCTCCATAGCATGTTCTCCGGAGGCTTGATGCTGGGAAATGCTGCCAGACTGAACTTCGCACATATCCAGGTACTGCAGTCTGCTATAGGAGTTGCTATCGCAGTTTATCTCTTATTCTCCAAAAAAGGTGCTTGCTTGAATCTGAGAGGTGAGAGACATGATAATGAGTGATTCAGAAAACTCTCATGAACTCACTGACAGAATACTAGTTTCAGTAATCCTTAAGATTAGTGGCTTGGTTTTATTGATAGGACCATTTTTCCGGGATGTGAGATTTTTGATCAGTGCAATCACCTTCGGAATAAATGAAGTGCTATTAAACAGCTGCCTGGCTCTTGCATTTACAATACTAATTCCAGCGATCCTTCTAGCATTCGGAGACAGAATCGCTTCTATAGTAACCAGGCAACCGATTGTGATCGATACTCTATTCAAAGCAAGTGTACCAGTTGCAAAGTCTATAGGAATACTATTAATCGCAACACATGTAAGTCCATTGTGCTTATCAATTCTGGAATTCCACCAACTTAACTCCATTTACCACAACTCAGATTTCTTGAAATACCTACCAGATCGTTCAGTTGGCAATATTATTGAAAGCGGACTCTCAATACTTCTGGGGATATATTTGGCTACCGGTGCTAACTGGTTGTTTGACCTTATCATAAAGCGGAAACAGGACTATAAACCTGCTAATGGTCAGTCTGATCATGAGGCCGTTTCATAGCTTGCGATAGCGATAGATAGTATCTGGAGGATATTATGACTAAGAGGGATGTTTTCTCACTAATCGTAAAAACCGTTGGTATATGGACTTTGGTAATTCATGTACCTGGTATCTTCAGTAGGGGAGGAAGGCTGTCATCAATCCTGGATATGGTGCCATTATTCATATCAATATCGATGGGAGCCTTGTTTCTGTTTCTATCAGACAGAATTTCAGCCTGTGTGATAAAGAATGATATTACTTTCTCATTGCCAGGATGGTTGTCGGACAAAAACGAAGTGTTTCAGTTCTCCTTGAAAATTTTTGCTGTGTTCCTGCTCGGAAATAATCTACCATATCTCATCTACAGCATATCTGCTTTTCTGAGGGCTCATATGACTACAGACCTGGCTACGCAAATATCTGTGATGAACCATATACAAGGCGGACAAGTAGTGGTTGCTGGCTTGTCGATCGTAATAGGGGCAATATTGCTTTTCGGTTTGAACGGCATTGATATCACTATGAAAGGCAGAATCAATGATAATGAATGAATCAGCAGGTACTGAGCAATTGACTGACAGAATGTTGATCTCGTTGATTCTTAGATCCACCGGCTTTTTTCTTCTCGTTTGGCGAATATATATTGCTATCTCCAACGCCTCACAGATTATAAGGTCATCGCCAGAGTATCTCCCAATGGTATGCTTGTCTACACTCCTGGAAGTATCTATATTGATGATATTATTGTTCCTGGGAGGCAGGATAACATCTGGGCTAATCAGAGAACCCGTTGTTATGGACAATGCTAACAAGACTTTTGTGGCTGTAATCAAATCAATGGGGATTATTCTGATAGCGACAAATATCCTGCCACTGATTTTGACAGTAATCATGGCAGTTACTAATCAGCGATATGGAGCACATTTCGAAAGTGGAGTACTAATACTGCTGGGGATATACCTGGCCACCGGAGCCAGAGGATTTATGAACCTGATCGAAAAGCAGAAATCGGAGACTAAACCGTCGAACTCTTAGTCTGAATAAACCAGTCTGTTGGGCTGCGAACCTTTCTGGTCTGCAGCCCCCTGAGTCGTTTATATCCACTTTCACATCACTTCGCAGTTTTTGCGTGCTTTTTGTGGACTTTTTCCATTGCTTGATATTCTTTTGCTGAAGCAGCCATGTTCTTGCTGATGGCCATATGGTGCTTGGCCAGTTCAGTATGTCCGAGTTTCTTGTGCTCTGCTGCCATAGATTTATGATGCTCAGCCATACCTTTAAGATATGTAACCATCGCCTTAGAGTGCGCAGCGGCTGCTGTGTGCTCTTTTTTTGTCTTAGCCACAGTCTGATAATCAGCTGGACGTTTGAGCGCTGGTTTTACAGCAGCCATACTACCCGGTGCAAAAACGGCTATCGCAAACATCAGGATGACTAGATACGCTATTACTCTTCTCCTCATTGTTTCGATACCTCCACCAATAATATATCCGGATATTCTATCCGCTTACATTGTTATCCCCAACTGCACCGGTCGATAAACGCGTTGTCTTTGTTGACCTTCTCTTTCCTAATCTACTAGCATGTATCAACTCTGATTTCTTGATGGTGCTTGTGCAGTATTCAAACTGGGGGCGATTTGATGATTAGGATTACCGGGACTCTGCTCTGTTTTGTGGTCTTGCTATTATGCGGCATCAGTGCTGCAGCTGTGCGGATTGGGATTCTCAAACAGCCCGATTTCCCGAAGATGGCTGGACACAGTGATCCTGATTATCTTGCTGAACTGCTCAAACAGTCAGGATACGAACCGGTTATGCTTTCGGCTGATGATCTGAGTGATGCAAAACTGTTGGATCCGGTATCAATGCCTGCTGTTGTCCTGCCTTATGGAGCTTATTTCCCTCTCAAAACCGTTGACAATTGGAGACGGTATCTGCACGAAAAAGGCAGTTTCTTCTCTACAGGTGGATATGCGTTTGATGAACCTTTAAGGTATAACGGCAAGTGGCTGACGTCTGCAGAGATTGCCGAAAGCGAACCTACTTTTATAACCAATGGTGACTTCAGGAACGGAGATGGCTGGAAAATAACATACGATGCAACGGCTGCGCATTTTGGACCCAGCCCTGAGTTTGATGGTGGATCAGGACTGGTTATGAGCCATTCCACTAGCGAATCAGCTGTTATACTCACTCAGGATTTTAGCCCTCTGCAACCGGGACCATATAAAATATCAGTCAAACAGTTTGCCCACAAATTGGAAGGACCGGGTTTCTTCTTTGTGACCGTGGTTGCATATGGCAAAGACGGCAAGGAGTTCTGGCGGAAAGATATATGTGCCACACGGGAAACAGACGGCATTGCACCTACTACAGTCATTGTGCAGACCGATATTCCAGCAGAATCAGCCTGGGTCGAGGTTATGACTGCTCTTGACAGGCTGAAGGGAATTGCCGGAATTAGTAATCTTAAAATCATTAAAACACCAATACAGATAAACAGCCGAAATGGCAGACTTGGTGATGGCTTGATGATGTCAGAAAACTGTATCGGCGTGTTTGATGCATCATTTCCGCTCAGATATGCATCCAGTGCCGTGGCAGATGAGTATGATCTCATAACCCCTGATGCATTGAAAATCAAAGGACCATTTGAAGGTATGGTTGCTGATGCGATGGTAGGTGGACATTCCAGATTAGTGCCTGTAATGAAAGCGCTGGACAGATACAACCGCCCAAGAGGAGCATTGGGCAGCCTGGTCTATCATTGGTCTATTGATAAGGATGCATTTTATTATGCGGATTCTGCCTGGGCGATATGGGGAGTTTCCAACAGGGATATATTCACCCGCAGTGATAAGAAGATGGCAAAGGTCTTTACGGAAACCATCAAGCGTCTGGTGGACAAAGTCTACCTGGTGCAGCCTCGAGCTGAGTTGCAATGCTACCGTGATTACAAAGGTCCGATTAACCTCTATGTAACTGTTCGAAACAGCGGAAGTACAGAGCGTTCGGTGACTGCTTCGATTCAGGTTACGGATAAAAAAGGCAAAGAGATTTTTAAAGGCTCTCAGCAGGTGACAGTTCCAGTTTCAGACAAAGCAGATGCAACATGGAAGCTGGTTCCATCAAAGAATCTGCTTGGAGGTTTTTATCGGATTAAAGCGTCTCTGGAACTTGATGGCAAACCATATGACAGATTAGATGGCGGGTTCTGGGTCTGGGATGCAAAGAAAGTCACCAGCGCAGTCCGTTATGAACTGAAGAACAATGTATTTGAAGTCAATGGGCGTGGAACATATATGTCGGCTATGGATATGCATGGTCAACACATCGACCGCTGGATGGATGGTCCTCTGACTTGGTTTGATGATGCAAAGGCAATGCGAGATATGGGCCTGCTGCAGTATGAAACTCTGGAGAACTGGGCACCGTGGGGTGAACCCAATCCTGCTGCTGCATGGGAACGTTTCCGTGCGAAGATATCTGGTGAGGTAATGGCTAATTGTTCGGCAGGTCTGCAGTTTATGCCTACACAGATTCTAGCCGGTGACATGGTCGTGGATGATAAACGGCTGGATGAGATGGCTACAGCGACTTATAACTACTTCAGCAGTTTCCCATTTCCATATAACATGCAGTATTACATCGGAGGGGATGTCTTTAAGGGACTTGGAGCTGAAAAGACCTGGCTTGCAGATAAGTGGACTAATTATCTGAAGCAGAGGCCTGATGCGGCAGAGCTTCAAAGTTCGAACTGGAAACCCAGGCCAGGGGATGCAGGAATGCTGATGAAAGGTCCCTGGGCTGATATGATGCCTGTTGCGTGGAGCGATTTCCTGTTGGGTCTGGAGGAGCATTATAATAGCGTAGTCGGCAATGCTGTACGAAAAGCAGTGCCAAAAAGCATAATGACTGCCGAATATCTGAATCTGCCTCAACCTCATCCTGTGGCTCCCACATGGCTGGATCCATGGAACGGGCGCAGTTTTGATGTGTCCAACATAGCTATCTGGGGTTCTATAGTTGGTGGGGGCGATTCCTATACATACGGCAACCTGGCAACAATAGGCAAACCGTTGACTGTAGGTGAATGGGGCTGGCTGGTGCATCCAAGTATAGGGCTCAACGAGACAGACGCAGACACAGGCTGGTTCAATCAGAATATGCAGATGTTCGGCGTTGGGGCGGTACAGTGCAGGCAGTGGTCGTGGAGAGATATGAGTCCGTGGGAGAATTGGCTCTTCGACTGGGGCACCATGCACAGCCAGTATTATGTCTCCAAAGAAGCAGGCAGGATCGACAAATGCTTGTATTTCCTGTTCCGGATGCCGGAGCTTGTATATAAAGCGAAACCTGTTGTATTTGTGATACCAACCAGCCACAAACGAGGTAACTCGGCAAACCGGATGGCGGAGATATGTGCAAAGATGGCTTCACTTTTGGGAATGGCTAGAGCAGACAATACAACAATCTCAGAAGACTGCCTGGATAAGCTTCCAAAAGGTGTGAAAGCTCTAGTTTGGCCAATGCCCTATTGCCCATCTGATGCAACGGTTGCTCAGGTGCAGAAATTCCTTGAAAACGGCGGTGCCCTATATATTTCCGGTGACCTGCAATTTGATGAGAATAGAAAACCAACCAGAGCAGAACGGTTGGAGAAGATATGCGGCGTAAAAGCAGTCGGTCAACCGGAGTTTGGTGAAGTATTCCCAAAACCTCCAACAGTGAAAGCAGCTGGAGCAGATTGGAAAGATCCTTTCTGGGTCTATAAACTGGGCAAAGGAATAGTCTACTACGTTCCTAAAAACGTAGAAAACGAGTTTGAAGACAGCCAGACTGTGAGTCTATATAGCAAGTTCCTCAATGATATTGGTATGAAGCCATTAGTTAATGGTGGTGACACATCAACCAGGTGCTGGACCAGACCGGTTGCAGACGGGGGGACTATCTATACTCTCCTCAATGGCAGACTTACCGGAGAACCAGTATTACTCACCCTCTCTACAGCAGCTGGTGAGTTCAAACTAAACGTTCCAGCGACCAGGTCCTCAATGGTCTGGGTAGATGGCAAGAAGCGTGTAAGGGCAGTTGTCGCTCAGGGGGATGTCAAGCTAAACGGCAAGACGATATTCTCTGCAGATAAGATGAGTATCGTTGCTGCTTTGACTCCTGGTGATATTCGAGACGGGAAGCCTTTAGCTGTTATGTCTTTGTGGGCTGGTAAAGTAAGATTGCCCGCCGGTGCTGAAAACACAGCGTTTTTGGGTGAGGTCAAAGACGGAAAATGGCGACTTCTTGAGACTCGGAAGACAGTCGGTAATGTATTGTCTTTTGACAGTTTACAGGCTAGAGAGATCACGATTGTTGGCTCGGAACCAGACAAGACTCAAATTGGTAAACAAGTAGAAGACTGGATCATGAGGCCATGGAAGGCGGGCAATTGAATCGCGGATTTCGCGGATAATTACGGAGGACGCGGAAGGGATATTGTCATCGGTTACCATCGAAGCTCTTCCGCGTATTCGTTGTTCTTCCGCGTATTCCGCGATTCAAACGCATAGGTTAATTAACATAGATAAGGATGTTGTAAACTTTGACCATTTCACATAGTAAGCGCTCGATTATGTCGGCCACTCTGAGTGTTCTCATTGGGTTGTTACTGGTTGGTGCTGTGCCGGTTATGGCGGGGAAACCCATTACGGTTACGGAGCGGGATCTTTGGAGTGATTATTCGGCTACTTCTTCTGATCCAGTGATGACTCTTATGCGGGAGCGGCCTGATATCCGGGTTAAGGCATGGGGCGGATTATCTCTGCCTGGGGCTGCGGGCAGGTCTACTCTGATGATGGGTATTGCCGGTAACAGTGGTCCGGATGCGTTTCTGGGCTGGTTCCATATTATCAGGAGCGATGTAGACCAGGGATTTCTTTATCCTCTCAATGAGTGGATTGGGAACGATAAAAACGGTGATGGACAGATCAGCGACTCGGAATCTATCTGGCCCGGCTGGAAGCGTGTTCCAAAGCTACTCAGGCAAGTTTCAACTGTAAACGGTAAAGTTTATGGCGTGCCTTTATCCTCTACATACTACATAGGGATCGTTTATCGAATAGACCTTGTTAAGAAGGCTGGACTGGATCCTAATAAACCTCCCCGCACTTGGGACGAATTTATGTACTGGTCCCAGAAACTTACTTATCCGAACAAGATCATCCCAGGTTCTCCGGTCCCGCGCGGTCAGCGGGGATTTAGCTGCATAAGTCAGGGTTTTATGTGGCTGCCGTGGCTCAATTCTGCAGGTGGTAGCCCACTGATCCAATACCGGAAAAGTCCGAAAACGGGGAAGACATATTCGTTCTCAATGGAAGCGACTGAGTTTGTTGCCCCGGATACGCATGAAGATCTCAGCCAGGTTCAGCCAACATGGAGAGCTGACTTTGCATCAGATGCCGGGCAGCGAGCGATGGGGTTTTATCACCGGCTGCGCTGGCAGAAATGGATCCGTGACCCAGCTACTGGTGAACCTGTTAACCTGACTAGCGAGCAGGCAGCTTCGGGAAGTGTAAAAGTCGGTAGCAGGACAGTTGCATTCAAACCGGAAGATGTGATAGTAGGTGCAATGAGACCCAGCCTTACACCACAGGACAATGTATTTGAGATGCTTGCCAGGGGTGAGGTTGCGATGCTGGAATGGTACTACCAGGACCTGAAGGGCACTTTCAACTCAGTTGGTTTGAATCCGGAACTGCTGGCAGTGTGTCCTTTTCCGGCTGGCCCTGGGGGTAGGCAGGTTGTACAGAGACAGCAGCACTTTGCAGTAGCTACTGAGTCTATAGGCAGACGGCCTAAGCGGGAACGTGATGCAGTATGGGAGCTGGTTCGTGGTTTTGGAGATCAGAGAGCATATGATGAGAACGTGAAGTCTCAGGTGCTGTTCGGTCAGGCCAGATTCTGCAATCCATCTGACCTGACAAGGCTGGGATTCGGCGATTATGTCCGTGAGATTCCTACTTCCATGCAGCAGATGTACAAGGACATCGATAACGGCAAAGTATGGGTGCGCACGGAACCCTTTGTAGGATACTGGGTCTCTATGGACATCGCCATTATGTCCAACGTTACAACGCTTATATTCTCAGATTCCGGCGAGAAGTTCGACTATGTGAAGGCATTGAAGAACACTCAGACTGAGGCAAACAGCGGGGTTATGTTCAAGCGCTCGGATAAAGAACTCGCCCGTTATCGACCGGTTGCAGGAGTGATTGTCGGGATCGTAGGTTTATTTCTAGTTGTCATTGTAGTCCTGCTGATCCGGGCAAATATGGTCCAGGTTACACGCGCAGGTAGCAAAGCAGGGGCATATCCGAAATGGCTGCCATGGTTATTATTACTGCCTGCACTTGGAAGTATTGCAGCCTGGGGGTACTATCCGCTGCTGCGCGGGCTTGTTATGGCATTTCAGGATTATCATATAGTCGGTAAGAGCAGGATGATTGGCCTGGACAACTTTATAGATGTATTCCTGAATCCCAACTTCTATATATACATTAGTAAGACTTGTAAGTTTGTTGCTCTGAACTTTGTGCTGGCGTTCTTTACTCCGATTATCCTCGCACTACTGCTGGCTGAAGTACCAAAGATGAAGGTCTTCTATCGGACACTGTTCTTCCTGCCTCAGATGACCAGTCCTCTTGTGGTTACATTGCTTTGGAAGACTATATATGACCCTACAGAGTCGGGGCTTTTGAATCAGATTTTGGCGTTTATGCATATAGCAAGGCAGGACTGGCTGGGAAATCCATCTTTTGCAATGGCAGCTACGATTCTTCCCGGAGTCTGGGCTGGCTCCGGACTGGCAAGCCTTATTTACCTGGCAGCGCTGAAGAGTGTGCCGGAGGAAGTGTATGAAGCAGCTGACCTGGACGCTGCAGGCATGTGGGCCAAACTCCGGTATATGGTCTGGCCATCACTGCTGCCTCTGATACTGATCAATTTCCTTGGAACGACAATAGGGACTTTCCAGTCAATGGGCAATATATTCCTACTTACATTCGGTGGACCAGGTAAGGAGACAATGGTCCTGCCCCTGGCGATCTGGATTGAAGCTTATAACAACCTGCGTTTCAGTGTGGCGACCTCTATGGCCTGGGTTATGGGGACTGCCCTTATCAGTTTAAGTTACCTGCAGATACGTCTGCTGCGAAAGGTAGACTTCAGAAGGGCGGAGATAGAATAAAATGCCTATAATACCTGTCGTAGGACGTTCGCTCAAGAAGCGCTTTGTTATTTTCATGATCTACTTCATGCTCAGTCTGGGTGGAGTGACTATGGTCTACCCATTCCTGATAACTCTGACTTCCAGCGTCGCCAATGGATATGACTATAACAGACATTCTCCAGTTCCGGCATATTTGTACTCCCGTCCTGATCGGTTTACCAGGGGTCTGGTCGATGTTTTTTCTGAGGGTTTCAGAGGGGCGTGGGGCAACTTTAAGGTGTACTTCAAACGTGCCCCTGATGACTGGACAACATGGAAGCAGATAGGTGAGGACGGAAAACGAGTCCGCGGTTTTGCTAATTCATATCTGGAAGACTACCAGAATCATCCGGAAGAGACCAAACGGATGGCGGCGGATTATTCCACGTTCAGCTACAACTATCCACTGGATGACAGCTTCTGTGCATGGGATGACCGGAAGTTAGCGAGTTTCTTCCTCGAACGCTACAGTAAAATCTATGTACAACATGGCGGAAAAGGAAACGTCAGCGATGGCGCTCTGAGATTACTAAAGAAAAGTCATGGGCTGCCATATAACAATTTCTACCAGGTTAGTTCTGCTATCGAACGAAGTACACCCATGGACTATGCATCCTCGATTCCATCGGTTACTACCCGTGGGAAGGACTTTACCGCGCTCAAAGATGAATATCGCCGCAGAGTTTATGCCCCCTGGAGTGTCCGCAAGGCCTGGTTTAAATATGCAGACAAAGCCGGTTTCAAAGACGCCCCCTACCCTGTGACTGATTCTGCTGACAAGAAACTCTATGATGCCTGGCTCAGTTTCCTTGGTGAGTACTGTCCGTTGTCGGAGAACCGTCCGTTCGCTATGAAACCGGTGTGGATTGATTTCCTTCAATCGGAGACAGCACGGGCTGCACTCGGAGTAGATTCTACTCTTGATTTAAAGGCCTTCAATAAGCTGACAGAACACAACTATCCAACATGGGCGGATGTTCCGTTCCCTATTCCAGCAGGTTCCAATAAGCAAGTGAAACTTCTCTGGGAGGAGTTTGTGCGGACGCGGTACCCGGCTCGGAATATTTCACTGAGTATGGACTCGCGCGTTAGTTCAGCTTTCCAGGCTTTCCTGAAAGACCGGTTTGTTAATATACGCAATGCTAACCGGGTGCTTGGCATCAGTGTTGCTGACTGGAGTGGGATCAATCTTCCAACTACTGCTCCACCGAGTAAGCGTGACAATCCTGCAGTGACCGGGATTCCTCTGGAACTCTGGCTGGAGTTTGTTCAGCAAAAATGCCCGTTGACTGATATCCATCTTAAGAGCGCAGAGGTCGAATACCAGAAGTTCCTGCTGGATAAATATAAGAGTCTGGCTGGCATCAACCAGGCATATGGCTGGAAGTTGAATATGCTGGAAGAAGCAGAGATGCCTTTTGCAGCTGCATATACGGTGTATTTTGCCCACAACGAGTTTGCCATTACGCTGAACCAGTTCACCGGAAGCTATTCTTTTGTGCTGGATTACCTGGTGCAGCGTGGGAGAGCGTTATTCAACACCCTGATTCTGGTAGCCCTGACTGTGCTGGCATCTCTGACAGTAAATCCACTGGCTGCTTATGCACTTTCGCGTTTCCAGATGAAATCGACTGCAAAGATCATTTTGTTCTGCCTTGCTACATCTGCATTTCCTGCTGCAGTGACAGTGATACCATCGTTTATATTGATGCGTGACCTTGGGCTTTTGAATACTTATGCAGCTCTGATATTACCTGGTCTGGCTAATGGTATGGCAATATTCCTCCTGAAAGGTTTCTTTGACAGCCTGCCTCAGGAGCTTTATGAAGCGGCAACAATAGACGGGGCTCCGGAATGGCAGGTGTTTCTGAAGATAGCTATGCCCCTATCGAAACCAATTCTGGCAGTCAATGCTCTTTATGCGTTTCTGGCAGCTTATGGCGGATGGGAATGGGCGTTGGTCGTCTGCCAGAAAGAATCGATGTGGACATTGTCTGTCTGGGTCTACCAGTGCGCCCAGTCCTGGGCTGGAATGCCCTGGGCAGTTATGGCAATGTTTGTGGTGGCTTCGATTCCAACCCTCGTGGTCTTCCTGCTATGCCAGAATGTGATTATGAGAGGGATTATATTGCCCAGTATGAAGTAGGGGAAGGGATGGAGCCAAGCTTTCAGGATGCCACTCGACTTGACTTTCACCCCTCCTCCAAATACTATTACACCAGTAACATACTTATACAGGTGGATGAAATCAAAATGCGTAATATTAGAAGTCACATGAACTGCGTGCCGCAACGGCGATTGGTACTGTTGTGTTTTGGCGTCTTGCTTTTGTTGATGGGAGTAGCTATGAGTGCTCATTGTGAAACGGCTATTGTTAATGGATCAATGGAAGGCCCGGCAGTGGACCAATCCGGTGGTAAAGGTTTATTGATGCTACCGGCCGGGTGGACCAAGGTCAATGTCAATGAGAATAACGGCGACAGGATTTCTGTTGAGCAGTCAGACAGACCTGGAGGCGGACAGTGTTTACATATACAGACGTCCGGTGGTGGGGCTTACCAGACTGTGACTCCTCTGGTCAAGAACACAACATATCTGGTTACAGCCTGGGTCAAGCGAATATCGGGAACCATTAATCTGGATGCTTACTCGCATGCTTGGGGTCCGACTATTATGCGCAGATCAGATGATACCAGCACCGGTTGGACATTGATGACTGCCCAGTTGAATACGATTGATGATGGTGCACATATCTATCTGATGAGCAGCCCGAAAGCTGATTACTTGATCGATGATGTTCAGATCCATCAGGCTCCTATACAGGTCAGCAAACCTGAGTTTACTCCTTACGACTTCACTTCAAAATGGAGTTATAAAGTAACACTGACCCCCAGTGCGGGAGTCTCTGTTCCAGACAGCGTTCAGGTGCAACCACTGACAGTTTCCGGTAAAGTACTTGGTCCTTCTCAGACTGTAAAATTGCAGCCAGGAAAGCCTACTACGGTTACGGTCAATCTACCGGTGGAAACTCTGGAAAGTTTTAGTGTTGAGGTCAAACAAGGCGGAACAGGCGAGATTCTAGGGGGATCAATATTTGTAACGACAGCCGGAGACCCCTGGATTGTCTGCTATCCTTACAAGAATTCGCTGTATTCAAGCCTCAAGTATACCTGGTCGATGAAAGTCAAGGTGCTGACTGCAACACCGGCGATTATGTCAAAATTGCAGGCAAGTGCAAGTATTATAGGCTTCAAGGGCAAAGTCCTGAAGAAGGCATCCAGTAAACTGTCGGGAGATACTCTGGAAGTGCCTATTGATGGTCGGGGTTTGGCTCCAGGATTCTACAAACTACAGGTTGTAATCAGGAAGAAAGGCGGAAAGTTGGTCAATAAATCTGAAAGACCGCTGCATGTGCTGCTTCCTACTGCCAACGAGGTTGTAGTTGGACCTAACGGTGACACGCTTATCAACGGCAAGAAGTTCTTCCCGATCGGGCTGTATTGGGTTCTGGCTGATCCGGCTGGCTGGAAACGTGGTCCTGCGAGGAAAACTGAAGATATGCTGGAACTTCGTAAAGCCGGATTCAACACGCTTCACACCTATGCGTTTGAGCATGATAATGCTGAAGATACCAATGACAATGCTATAGCTTATCTGGACATGGCCCAAGAATTGGGCTTCAAAGTAATGATGGGAATAACCCGGGGATGGTATCAGGGAAAAGAGCTGAACCGCGAGGCAATAGAACAGCGCGTTCTACGGCTCAAAGACCATCCTGCGCTGCTTTGTTGGACACTTTGGGATGAGCCGGATGGGAATGTGGCCAATGTCCCCCGTGTACAGGCTGTGTATGATATCGTGAACAAACTGGACCCCTACCATCCAGCTATGCCGGTCTTTATGCAAGGTGGTGGACGGGCATTCAGAAATGCTGCTGACATCAATTTATTCGACTACTACCCCGGAGCTGGGCAGGCTGCATTTGTCCCCGGAGTCCTGGCCCAGGCTAAGCTGGCAATGCCGGATAAGCCTATGTGGTATGCAGCTCAGGCCTATAACAGGCCAAGCGAGCAGGACATGCGATTGTTCTGGCAATACGCGCTGGATGCAGACGTCAAGGCGCTCTTCTGGTACAGCTACGGCGGCGACGGCAAAGACTGGGACAGCATCCGCAACACCCCTGAGCTGTTTGCTGACGTGAAAAAGATCATCAGAGAGTTGGCTGATAAGGTGGGGGAGAAATAAGATCAAATCCGTAGGGGAGTACTTCCAAGTACTCCCTGGAAATACTTCATAAGCAACAGTGAGACAGGAGCATGAGATTATGTTTAGTGTAATGGCCAAGATAATCGTCGGTTGTTTTTCTGCCTGTTTTTCGATAGTTTCATATGTTGTATTAAAACCACCACTCAGAAAGTATGCTACTACAGGATTTGCCACTATTACAGTAGCATTCTGGATGCTTGCTCTAACTCGTTTCATACGAATGAATGGATCGTATTCTATTTCAAGATTGGTACTACTGATTACACTTATTGTCGGCACTATTGCGGTTGTCAATCTTGGGATATACCTTTCACTGTATTACAAGCAAAAACGCGCTAAATGAGAAATATTACTAATATAAGATATGCGATGCATCGGTATCAGAGCTAAGAGAACCCGGATCGGAGGTGCTGATGCAATGTCTTGGTTTAGATTCTATTTCTCAAGCCAATGAAGTAATTCAATGAAAGTAGTAAGGAGGAGATGGATGACAAAGGAAACTGCAATAAAGCTGTTTGAAACAAAGCAAGTACGCACCCTCTGGGATGCAGATGTGGAGAAATGGTATTTTAGTATAGTTGATGTGATTGGCATATTGACTGATAGCGCTGATCAATTTGCATATTGGCGTAAAATGAAACAGCGCTTAAAGGCTGAGGGAAATGAAAGCGTGACAAATTGTCACGCTTTAAAAATGCCAGCCGCTGATGGCAAAATGCGCCTCACTGATGTTGCTGACACTGAACAGTTGTTGCGGTTGATTCAGACTATTCCTTCTCCAAAAGCAGAACCATTCAAACTCTGGTTGGCAAGAGTGGGGTATGAACGCATAGAAGAGACAGAGGATCCGGAGAAAGCTTTTGACCGGGCGATGGAAACGTATCTCAAAAAAGGTTATTCGAAAGAGTGGATTAACCAACGGTTGAAAAGCATTGAAGTTCGTAAGGAGCTTACCGATGAATGGGATAATCGCGGTATCCAAAAAGGGCAGGAATATGCGATACTTACCGATGAGATCACCAAAGCGTGGAGTGGATTTTCTACAAAGCAATATAAGCAGTTCAAAGACCTGAAGAAAGAGAGTCTTCGGGACAACATGAGCAATTTGGAACTGGTTTTGAATATGCTTGCCGAAGCAACCACAACAGAAATATCCAAAGAGAAAGTTCCGGAAACATTTGAAGATAGCCGTGTTATAGCAAAACAAGGCGGTACGATTGCCGGTAATGCCAGGAAAGAAATAGAAGAGAAAACAGGCAAGAGAGTGATTACAAGAAAGAACTCCAAACAATTGAGATCACGCCAGCATACGAGTGAGCTTGAATAATATATCATTAACAACAGAATATTTATCGTATGGGATGTTTGCTATCCCAGCTTTATGAGGTGAACCTTTTGTCCTACAAATATATACAAAGACTAGCTATCCAACCGGGCTTCCGTGAGGAAGAAAAGCTCACAGACATGGTCGAGTTCTGCACTAAGGCGCAGATCGACGATGTGATGTTTTTTGTCAACTGTGAAGAGCTTAACCAGGGGCATTTGACTCAGGAGGAGACTGCTCCGTGGATGCAGCTTATTGCCCGGGGGAAGAAGATATTGGAGCCGCTGGGGATTACTACTTCTATCAATCCCTGGATAACTCTGCTGCATACGGATAGAGGGAGATATCTCAAGCCAGGGCAGAATTTCAATGTAATGGTCGACCCTTATGGGCTGCACGCTTCTACTGTTGCCTGTCCTCTGTGTGCGGAGTGGCGGAAGTATATTACAGATATGTATGCAACCTATGCTTCTATTAAGCCGAATATGGTCTGGGTGGAAGATGATTTCAGGCTGCACAACCATCATCCACTGAGATGGGGCGGGTGTTTCTGTGAGCAGCATCTGGAAGAGTTCTCCAAGAGAGCCGGGCATAAAGTTGCCCGTGAGGATTTCTTGAATGGAATGTTGGCACCTGGTGATCCTCATCCTTACAGGCAGATTTGGCTGGACACTGCTCGAGATACTATGGCAGAGCTTGCAGCTATGATCGGTGATGCCGTACATAAGGTTTCTCCGGAGACTCGGGTAGGACTTATGAGTTCAGGACCTGGAGCCCATTGTATGGAAGGACGCGACTGGGCTGCGGTGCTGGGAGGACTCTCGGGACCGGATGTACCGATGGTAAACCGACCGCATCTACCGGCATACCAGAATGTGACCGGTCAGCAGTATTTATGGAACTTCATATCCACATCAGACCTGGTGAGGGCATCGGTTCCTAACGAGACTGAGATATATCCTGAAATGGAAGGTTTCCCCCCGGATACAAGGTATTCGAAGTCACATGCATTTATGCGGTTCCAACTGGAGACATCCCTGCTGATCGGCTCCAATGGCATAACCTTGAATATTTTCGATATGATGGGCAATGGGGCGATGCTTTCAGACAAATTCCAGGATGTGCTCTCTAATACCAAGCCTTTCCTGAATTCTCTAACAGACCTGGACCTTAAATATGACAGCAGAACAGGTGTGAAAGTCCTGTTTGACCCGAAGTCTTCCTATACTGTTCGTACTCCTAATGGCCAGGAAATGGGAGAGATAGCACCTGAGGAGAGTTTCTGGGCCAGTATGCTTTCATACTATGGGATAGCTAACAGATACGTCTCTGGTGTAGTTCCTGATGGTGAAGTGGTCGCTGTCTCCGGTCAGTATTTCAGGAACCTGGATGCAAGTTCTCTGCGCAAACTCTTTGAAAAGAACTTCGTCATTCTAGAAGCTGAAGCAGCCTGGACGCTCTTTGAAATGGGTTTTGGTGAACTGGCAGGGATAAAAAATGCCCAGTGGAAGCCGGCAGATACTGGTTTCCATGCCTATGAGCAAGTTAGTAATGGCAGGACCTACTGCGGACTGAACGAAGCCAGACTGTCTACTCAGATTTCAAGCGGTGACCTGTTGGATATCGAATACACCCAGCAGCCTGAGCTGATTTCCATGGTAAAGAACCCCTGGAATGTAACAGTGGCCAACGGCTGTTCAATATATGCGGGAAGGGTATTTATCTTCCCATACGGACGGTTTAGAACTGGTTTTTCTACCCACATGCATCCGGTCCGGCAGCAAATACTTCAGGAGACTCTCAAGGCAGCTGAAAAATACGCCAAGCCGGCATTTGTTACTGAACTGCCTTACATAAATATCCAGTCCCATATACTTGATGGCAAGACTGTATTTGTAGTCACCAATTTCTCGGATGACGATATTGAGGATGTGAAGTGCTATCTGCCGGGTGTTGGGAAGACTACGGCCAAGCAGATCAACCGAGTAGGAACAGGAAATATTGAACTGTGTCCCGGGGCTGAGGGATTGGTTTCTATTGGGTCGCTGGCGAAATGGGAGACTAGAGCGTTAGTCTTTGAACAAGATTAATAGGATTATGGGATGGACAGGATTTTTCGGATTTTGCTATTCCTTTCTTGTAAAACTTTGAAATCTTGTCTATTTCTAAAGAATCGTAGCATCAGTCCTCCCGATTTTCACCCACAGTGAAAACCTGCCGGACTCGCTACGAAGGGACGAAAATTTCCTATTTTCTGAGGAGTATTCTGGATTCCCACTTTCGTGGGAATGACATGATTTGGGAGGATCGTTGATTGAAATATACTAGTATGATATTGCTTCTGTTGGTTTTGTTCGTGGTTTTGGGCATCAGCGCTCAGGGTGCTGTTAAACCTGATGACTTTCTCAGCCGCAAAGGGGCAAAACTGTATATGCACGGCAGGGAGTATCGGGCTATTGGGGTCAATGTACCTCATCTTCACCAGGCCTATATAGGCACATGGCTGCATATTCCAATGAAGTATGGGACCAATGAGAAGGCAAAACAGGCTATAGTGGATGCAATTCTGGATGCTCAGAAGAGCCGGATTGCATTTATACGCTTCTTTGCCAGTCCTGGATATCCACGCGATATAGAGATGTCTTATATGAAAGACAGAGAAGCCTATTGGAAGTCTATGGATGAGCTGGTCGCTCTGTGCAGGGAACATAATGTAAAGCTTGTGCCATCTCTTAACGTCGTAATGTGGCACAGCATAGAGAATTTCGATGAGCCCCGGCAGGCGATTTTGGATCCAAATTCAAAGACCTATAAAGCAGCTTACGGGTATATTCGGGAGTTTGTAACTCGATATAAGGATGAACCCACTATACTGATGTGGGAACTGCTAAACGAGGGCATGCTAGCTTCGGATGTCGATATGAAAGATTCCAAAGGCCTGCCCAGGGAATGCTACCCGGCTGATTGGACCAGAGAGCAGAAGATCTTGTCTCGCGAAGACAGCTTTACCTGGGCCATGTGGCTGCGGATATACAAAGAACAGACTGCATTCATAAAGAGTCTTGACCCGAATCACCTGGTAACCAGTGGAGATGCCGGAACACGTCAGGAATGCACCAGCAGGCGTGAGACCTTCCCGGATTTCAAGTACTGGAATGACACACTCCGCGAGTCTATCGCCAACAACCTGGCCTCTCAACCGGAACCTTTGGATGTATACAGTTATCACATCTATGGCAGCAACAAAAAACCGGAAGAAATGCTCAACTGGATGCGTGACATATCCCGCGCTACTCAAGCCACAGAATCCCCTGTATTCATTGGAGAACTTGGACAATGGGATCCATCATTTGATAAAGATCCCCAGGGCAAATGGGCAAGACAGGCGATAGACCTGATGGAAAAAGAGCAGGTATCACTGGCAGCGCTATGGGTCTGGCATTTCAACTGGCAACCTGACCTGACCTTCACCAGTGAATCTCAACCAGCACTTGTAAAGAGAGCAGGAGATTTCAACAAAAGATGGGCAGGACTGAAGTAAAGTAAGTATGAATTATGAATGGACAGGCTTCAGGAAGATATGCAGACTGCATATCTTCCTGAAGCCTAAAGCTTGATTTTTACATGGCAGGCTGGAAGCCTGCATCACAATTACTCCCAGACGATTCTTGGTTCTATCCAGTTGGCCCAGTCGTTAGCGATGCCTCCGATTGGGTTTACTCTCAGGGTAAGTGTTATAGTTTTACCCGAATAAGGCGTAAGGTCTAGAGTTGTGTCATTAAATATCGGTTGATTGGACATTATACTGCTCTGGGCTGATTTGGATTCAGATCCTGCAGGTGCCAGATAGGACATCTGGGTGAGGTTCCAGAGTTCCTTTCCATCTACTAACACTGAGAATTTCACTCCATCCTCTGATTTATTTGTGATAACTGTTCCGAAACGCATCACCAGTTTTTTATCTTTTGCTACCTTTGGCAGATTGATTGTATAGCTGGCATCGGCATCTCCCTGTTTGGGGTGCTGGTATATTGTTGGAAGCGTCCGACCATTTCTTGTTACTGCGCTATTGCGCCAGTCAGCGCAGTTTTCAACTTTTGCTTTGTCAATCTGCAGAAGATCGAAGACAACATTCTTTGCTAAAGGCTTAAAACGGTTATCCATTATGGCTATCCATGCCGGAGACTTTGTATCGCCTTCCTGAATGTAGTCTATCTTGTTTTTGAGAATTACTCTCCTGGCCTGCTGCCAAATTGCTAATGCCTGTTTATCTGATACACCATATCTGGAGGTATAAACAAGCTGCATATACCAAAAGGACAGCATGAGCTTTTCCACGTGGTTGCGGGTTACCGAGCTGTTTGCATTTGCTCTGGCTTTTTCAAGAACAGCCAGGGATGCATTGAGGAAATCCGGCGAGACCTTTTCTTGAGGATCCCAGGCTCCAAACGCATGCAGGTTAGGGTCCTGGGCAGTCCGGTCCATCAGTGCAACATACTCCAATACATCATTAGCTGCCGATCCGTAATAACCACGACAGAACTCATCAAGTATCTCAGCAGGTTTACGAGTGGGGTTCCACATTAGCTGTGATGATAAATACTGCTTCATCTCAGCTAGTTCTCCACCATGCCCCTGATAATCACATTGAATCATAAGCCCGTTCATACCGTGTGAGCCGTAGTATTTGATATCCTTCGCCAAACCTGAAAGGTTAGGATTTGGCGCCAGATAGTGAGCAAAGTTGGTTGCATAGTGCCACACAAATACACGCTTGGTCAGTTTACTCCACTGGGCCAAATACATTGAGAGATTTGCTCCCAATCCACATTGTTCGAACCCGTGGTAATAGCATCCGGCATGACAGAGCCTGATTATTACATTCTTGTGAGGTTTAGTAATAGCTGGTGGAGTAGTGGAATAGGCATAGGCCAGGGTTTCTATCCATTTATCCGGGTATTTTTTAGCAACTTCATCAGCTATTGCGTTAACAAACCGGAGTATCGGTCCGTGCTGCGAGCCTTCAGCTTTGACTACCGCCATACAGTTTTCACACTCACAAGGCCCTATTCCATCATTCTGCGAGACATCAATTATCGGGACATCCGGATGTTCCTTTATCCACTGAAGTACTTTTGCAGTGCAAATCCTAAGTACATCAGGATTTGTGAAGCACAGTTGAGCATTGACTGGTCCGGATACACGTTTACCTCCCTGCAATCCAAAGTATTCAGGATGGTCCTTAAAATACTCCTCAGGGGGGATCATCTTGTTGGATGAGTGTACATAGGGGAAGAAGTCTATCTTGCCACCCACTGACGCATCGCACTTAGTCATTGGTCCATTCAGTCGCTGTCTTGTGGCGATTACTTTGGGGAATGCATCATAAGATAATACTTCACGATACATGAATGGTGGAGAGTATGAATAGTCAATAGCAGGTAAATCTAAATCGGTCTTTTTGGGTATAACTGTGCAATCCCAGGCAAGAAACTTCACTCCCAAATATTTTTCCAGCATTACGTAGACACTGTATATCTGTCCACGGTCGTTTTGTCCAAGGAGCACAATGTCTGAGCCAATGGTTTTGATCAACACTCCATCTTCTCTGAGTTTGGATGCCTGATCAATAAAACCAGCTTTCAATACTCTTCTACACGGTCCCAGCAGGAATGAAGGACCGTCTCCAGCTAGATTTTCCGATACAATTGGCAGTCTGACACCGGATATTTTATATAAAAAGCTCTGCAGTTCATTTGCTGCATACTTTAGGGCGGGAGTCTTCTTCTGCGGGGTAACTATGCTGTAATTGCTCTGTCCGTCCCTGACAATACTGAAAGCGCCAACAGAACCCGCACATACAATCAGAATCAGGATTGCAGATATAACTAATTTCACAGATTTCCTCCAAATCACCATCAGACAGGAGTCAGATTGGTAGCCCACCGACATACGAGATAATGGGAAAACGCCTGTTTTGGTTGCTTCATTATATATCCAGCCCTGTTTATTCACCAAGCTCCGCTTTTGCCCGTCAGTAGTGGCAAAAGCGGAGACAGTCACGAATAATACAGGCTTGTACAAAGCTTACATACATTATTAGCTAAAAGTGAAAGGAATATCAGTCACATATCCATAACTTAGCAAAGAGTAGTCGTACGCGTGGAGGCCATTATGGATAGCTCTATATCTTTCAGAAGTCTTGAAGAAGGGCTAAATGACTTCGCGCCAGGAGTATTCAATACAACCGCTCCGCTAATTCTGCAAACCTCCGATGCCTTCTTCCTTGCTTATTATGAGGTAGTCTCTGAAACCGGCCCTTATGTAGTCTGCAGGAGTTCGAAGGATGGTTCTGTGTGGAGTGAAGAGAGCATAGTTTTCTCCGGCATATCCGGATTGTCCGAAGCTCTCATTGATATTGATGGTGAAGTCCATCTCTTTTCCATTATGGAACCTGACGGCAAAAGTATTGGTTTTGAAGGAGAAGAAAACAGACCACTTGTCGGAGAGCTTATAGATTCCCGGTTGGATATCTGGTATGTCCGTTCACACTCCGGACGTACCGAGTGGTCAGAACCTCGTATGATCTGGAAAGGTTATACTGGTGCTTTGAATTCCGTAATCCAGACTCGCACAGGCCGCATAATACTCCCATTCTCCTATGCAAAAGACCGGACTTGGGCAAACAGAGGCGATGGGTTTAAGGAATTTACATTTGTTGGTCAGTTTGACTCTACAGTCATATATTCTGATGATGCTGGAGATACCTGGAAGCAATCGAATGACCTCAGTATCCAGACGCCGGATATTGTGAGTGCCTACGGGGCTGTGGAGCCCGTTGTGTTGGAATTGGATGATTGCATCTGGATGCTTATTCGCACTCAACTTGGTCGGTTTTATGAATCACGCTCAACAGATGGAGAGATATGGTCACGTCCTAAACCTACACCCATTATCTCCTCCGATTCCCCAGCCGGGCTTGTGCGCCTTTCAGATGGTCGCATTGTTCTGCTGTGGAATAATTGCCTGCGTTATCCTTATGCTTATGGTGGACGCCAGGTTTTACACGGGGCAGTCTCTGCGGATAACGGGAAGACCTGGATTGGATACAGAGAAATCGCTCGTGACCGTTTGCGCAATCTACCTCCTCCTCCAACAGGAGACCATGGCACAGCTTACCCATTCCCGATAGTAACGAAAGATGATAAGGTCGTATTCAGGACTGGACAGGGACAAGGCAGAGTGGAAATCAAACTGATGGATCCTGCTTACCTCTATCAAACGCATCAGCAGACAGACTGGTCACTGGAGCTCGATGATTGGTCGATCTATGGCACGAACGGCGTGGAACTAGTAGATACTCCAGAACCTGCTCTGAGTATCCAGCGAGTCGATGATGAATATCCTTCCGCAGCAGTGTGGAACTTTCCAATGGGATTTTCAGGTAAAATAGAAATTGAGATTACCATGCAACCCGGGTGCAGCGGTCTTAATATAGGACTCACTGATCACTATTCAAGTCCGTTTGATTTAGATGAAGCATTTTTCAATGTATTCAATATATTCATTATCGATGGAGAAATGGGTTGTGGGAACTTAAAAGTAAACAACAGACACATGCTTCTACTGGAATGGGATTGCAGCGGTGGGTGTCTCGCATATCTGGATAAGGTGTTTATCGGTGAATATGAATCTGAGCGACGTGCTGCAGGTATATGCTATATAAGGTTTACTGCACTTGCTGACAAACCAGAAACTGGTAGTATACTGATTAGTTCCGTTAAAACAGAGGCTTGGTCATCCATATCTAGTTTCTAGACAAGAACAGGCTGTTATATAAATTCAGCATCAATATGTGAGGAGATCATTTACGATGGAACAAAACTACGATTTCAGAAAAAGATTGAATACCGTCCATAAACATAACCGTGTGAATGCCAGTTTATGTGCCAATGAAAATGAAACTGCGGTTGATAATTGTTGGCAAATAGTAACTGCTTCAGACGCAGCCGGGTACTTGCTTAATGTAGCCAAAGACTTGCAGGATTATCTTTTTACAAGTATGAACGTGTCAGTTCTTCTCACAAAGAACCCGCATAATTCTAATCCGTGCTGTAAGCCCGCAGGTGTCATTCACTTGACCACAAAGGCATCCTCTCCCGCGCTTGGCAAGGACCTTACAGTTGCCCGTGGCTATAGGATCATTGTTCAGCCTAATGAGATTACAGTGATTGGCTTTGATGAACGTGGTACTGGTCAGGGTTGCTACTATATAGAAGACATGATGAATCTGCGGGAAGCTCCGTTCCTCCCAATAATGGATGAAATCCGTAATCCGGTGTTTTCCCCAAGAATGATCCACTCCGGCTGGATAATGGACCAGTTCCCTGATCCTCACCTTGATGCCATAGCCCATGCCGGACTGGATGCGGTTCTGTTGTTTGTATCAGGAATCAATGCTACCCCTACCGCCTATGTTGATATCAATGATTTGATTGAACGGGCAGCTAAGTACGGTCTGGATGTATATCTATATAGCTATCTGGTAAGTGAATTACACCCCGATGACCCCAAAGCTCCTGAGTTCTATGAGAATCTATATGGAAACCTGATAAAAGCACATCCGAAGGCAAAGGGGATTATATTCGTTGGCGAATCCTGTGAATTCCCCAGCAAAGATCCTCATACTACCGGACGACTGCGAATGGAGCCTTCGCCGGATGGTCTTCCGGATACTCGTCCGAGTCCGGGCTGGTGGCCGTGCACAGACTATCCCGATTGGCTGAATATGCTGAAGAAGATAATGTGGAAGTATAATCCTGATCTGGATATAGTCTTCTGGACATACAACTGGGGTTGGGCACCCGAAGAAGACAGGCTGGCGTTAATCCGATCACTCCCAACGGATGTGTCACTGCAGGCAACATTTGAGATGTTTGAAGATATTGAAAAAGATGGGATTATGACCCGCTGCGCAGACTATACAGCATCATTCGAAGGTCCTGGTGTCTATTTCAAGACTGAAGCTGAAACAGCACATGAGCGTGGTTTGAGGCTATATACTATGTGCAACACCGGAGGATTAACCTGGGATATTGGAGTCATACCTTACCAGCCTATTCCATTCCAGTGGGACCGGCGTCATAAAGCACTCTTGAAAGCACATGAAGAGTGGGGATTGAAGGGACTAATGGAGTCTCATCATTTTGGTTTCTGGCCGTCATTCGTAAGCGAGTTGGCGAAATGGGCATACTGGACACCAGCGGTTTCTGTGGATGAGATATCCGAACGCATAGCTGCTCGTGACTTCTCTGCTGATGCAGCTCCTTTAGTGATTAAAGCATGGCATGCATGGAGTGATGCATGGAGAGATTATGTGGTGACTAATGAGGACCAGTATGGTGCATTCCGTGTGGGACCATCATATCCGTTCTTCCTTCTCAGTGATCCTGAGCCACTGCCATCGGCTTCATATGCGCATTTTGGATCTTGTATTTGCATGACCGACTATGTTCCCCACGAGCCAAAGGATGTTGAAGTCGAATACAAGATACTTGAACGAATGGCATCCCGTTGGCAGGAGGGAATAACCCTACTCACTCAAGCTATTGAGCTCACACCAGACAATAAAAAATGTGAGACTTTGCGGATGCTTAACCTTGGTCGATTTATACTTAACTGTGTGAACACAACCATAAATACTAAAAAATGGTGGATAATCAAGCAGGAATTGAAAAATGAGACTGAGCAGAATCGAATCAACTCAATACTCGACAGAATGATGGTTCTGATAAATAATGAGATCGCCAATGCAAAGGCAACAATTCCGCTTGTGGAAGAAGATTCCCGCCTGGGATGGGAACCCAGCATGGAATATATGACCGACCGATCGCATCTGGAGTGGAAAATTGCTCTACTGAAAAAGATCGTTGATATCGAGATCCCGCAGTTACGCAAGACTTGATTTAGGTCATATGGGAGCGCTGAAGCGCTCCCATATTGTTGAATATTGCAGAATGGACATTAGGCGCAATTTACTGCGATTGCAATGATTATTGCATCGTCTTGCAGTGATCCTCCGGCATACATCATAGTTGTCTGCAGAATTCCTGAGGTCAGTTCCTTGGAGGATTTTTTATAGTTATTAGACAAATAGGAAACGACCCCTTCAGGACCAAACTGCTGTAAACTAGCCGATTTCGCCTCGATTATTCCATCAGTCATCATTAATATCTTATCACCAGGGCGGATCTCACAACTTTCTTTGCAGTATTTGTGGTCTCTCCATATACCCATCATATGCCCTTCAGCGTTCAATTCCTGCAAAGTCCCATCGGCACTAATAAGTAACGGAGGTTCATTTCCACCACTGGCATATTCAAGGCTGCATCCGTCAACATCGAGTACTGCAAAAAAGGCAGCCAGCATCAGGGAGTCGTAAATATCATTTCCACGTTCCCTGCATAAAGCATTATTAGCCAGGCTAAGGACTCTACTTGGATCTGCATCAATATAGGCGTAGCTTCGAATCGTGTATCTGGCTGCAGCGACACGATCTGCAGCTGCAAGCCCCTTACCTATAACATCTCCAATAAGGATTCCCACTTTGCCATTGGACAGCTGGAATATGTCGTAAAAGTCCCCGCCAACCTGAGCTTCCTCCAATGCAGGCAGATACTCTACTGATATATCACAACCAGGGATATGCGGGATCTTGGCAGGCAATAATGCACGTTGCAAAATATTCGCTATATTGTGCTCACGATTATACATCTCTGCCCGGTGTGTTACATCGATGAATGAGACAAGTACCCTTTCCAGAGTCTGTTCGTAACCTGGAACGACAGATAGAATGTGAAATACAGTCAAGTCACCCCGCATCATAATATGTACAGGAGTTTCATTTTCGAATCGAATTGCTCCTTCAGCCAGAGCAATCAATTCCTCCCTGTAGGCTGACTGGGACTGGGCAAGGAAATAGTCGGGCATGCCAGTAATAACACCTTCTTTACTCCCTGCATCAAAAAACTCTACGCTCGTGTGGTTCACACTGGATACACTTATCAGGGAAGTACAAACAGCCACTTCTTTCGGATTAGTGTCAAAGTACGTTCTAAAGTCTTTGATGCCCTGATTTCTTAATTCATCAAAGTATTTACTGATTCTAGAGCAATCAAGCTCAATGATAGGAACCGGAGAGTTGTCGAACAATGCTGAGAAACGCATTTCACTCGCGCGCAGTGCATTCTCCATTTGCTTGCGTTCGGTCACATCACGTGTAATGCCATAAACCCGAATCGGACTGCCACTCTGATCGCGTACAAATCTCATTCGTGCTTCAGCGGAGATAGTAGATCCATCTTTACAATATTCTTCGAATTCAAGCAGGAAAATATGATCCGGTTCTATTTCCTGTAATCTGTCTAGTCTCAGACCTTCCTGTATTTTCAGGAGGGCTCGTGAATAGGAATCCGGAGTTAGGATTTTGCTCAGTGGCATACTGATGACTTCCTCAGGAGTAAATCCACATATCTCAAACATTGAGGGACTAATGTACGTAAACATGAGAGTCTTGATATCCAAAATCCAGATGATATCCGTTGAGTTCTCGGCAAGCATCCGGAATATGTCATCCTGATTCACATCGATTTGGTCTACAGTGTGCCCTTCTATCTGGAATTTCTGCTTGCAGGTATTGAATTCCGTTAGACCAACTTCCGCTTCGTGGGAAATATTGTGTGTTTCGCTTTTGGGGATGTTTTCGAACACTTGCTCTTGAGGATCCAAATCCATTTAGTTTACTTCCCGCCGCATTGTGTCACGTATGTATATTACCTAATATATTGTGAATAAGCTAAGTCACATTCACATTCATATACAGTATTCCACTAATATCATCTTTACGCAAATCACTTCTCAGCATTTTGTAAACATCAGTTAACTACTATGCATAATGGAGGCTGTAAATGATCACAACTAAAATAGTAAGTTAGAAGTATAAATAATGGTACTGTTGGGGGGACAAAACAGAGGAGATGATCGGATGATCATTGAAGGGAAGACAGACGCTTAACCATTTCTACACAAGTTCCGTTATCCTGTGTGTAGAAAATAACTTCGTCCATAACAGCTCTCATACATCCAATTCCTCGTCCACTTTCTTCCATATCTCCACCAGACGAAGAAATCCATTCTTCAGGTTTGAAACTTGTTCCACTATCAAATACGAATATACGCAGATTGTCAGAATGCTTTTCCATTCTAATCCGAACGCTACACGGACTCAGCGGGCATCCATGTTTCATTGCATTGGTAACTGCCTCACCAACTGCAAGCATTACATCTTGTAATTCATCACTGGAGAATGGCATACTATGCGCAAATTCATATACTCTGCGACGTGTAAAAGACAACATTGCAAAACAATTAGGAACTTCAAACTCAGCTACGTCCTTGCCAAATGTCTTGAAACGACAGAACTCAGTCTCGTGGGGAGGGTGGAGCCGATTCAGTTTCCTGCTAAGAGGCAACCCACTACCAATGGAGACCTTATCAGGTCGTCCGTTCAAAGAATATATAGACGGCGAGGCTGATCTAGCTATTTCATCCACCCTATCCTTTGTATCCCAAAAAGGATTAGCATTGTGATCTTCCATTTGAGTAGTCCTGATGCACCTTATTTGTGCATCCATCTTTCATTCTCAATATTTATGACTGCAGCAGACACATAATTGTTCATTTGTATTTTTACTGCGTCACAATACTATAGACGATAGCCATGCCTCTAATTTTGCATCTTCCTTACAAAATAATATTCCTCATTATGAATGAGTTAGAAACAGAAAAGCAGTGTGATCTGCATAAACTTATGTAAATGGTATTTTTCCGGGACAGTATGATCGAAATCGACACATAGTGATAACCTTAAAACCTTGCTATTCAGCCTGGCAGCATAAACCGACAGGCCGATATTTATGAATGCTCCTATGCCTGTTCCGCAAGATATTCAGTAAGTTAGAATACAACACATAACAGTGAACACATTCATTTTCAGACCTATTATTGAAAATGCTAATCTGCAAATATCAGGACAGATCCAACTGTTCTACACACTGTCCCATATCACAGCAGTAAGCAACACTGTCCGGTTTGATTTCCAGAATAGCCAGATTGGGATCATCCGCTCCTGTAAAATATTTGCTAAATGCATCATTCCACAGTTTCTCCCGCAGAACAGCTTCGTCTGCAATTCTTGCAGTACCCTTATAATCTACACATTCCCAAGTCTCAGGATTCGTCCACTGAATAGCGACTTTGGAATTGGCTTCAATCTGTCTGCATTTCGTACACATTTTGTTGGTCATGAAATACAAGGTCATGTCCTCATCCAATAAAACTGTATACATTATTCGCAATCCTGGATAACCGTTTTCATCGATTGTGGCGAGTACTGCATTTGGATACTTGGATACAACATCCTTGATGTGCTCTTTTGCATTATGACAACTCATCGGTATCTCCTTTTGTGCATATGTATATGCTGTCCAAATAATACCCAATCCAGCAGTTCGTCACTCACCTGTACGCAAAAAAACCGCAAACCGGATTGAATAATAGAATAATCACGATTATTCACTTCCGTTTACGGCACATTGCTGTATCCATATTGTGAACTTTTTAGCTGGGATATATCGACATAACCATATCCAGATTCACATCGTAAACATCGCCTATAAGAAAACTACCATACAGCGGTGCACTAATAACATCTTTGACTCGAAGATCGAGAGTGACATCGTCGCCATAACTGTCTCTAAAGTTTATGATGCATTTCTGTCCCAGAAATGACTGAGCGGTTTCTATGTTCATCCGACGGGTCCTCCTTCCCTCAACGTGTCTATTTACATTCTGCCATGCATGAAGGAACACTTTAGCCCGCAGGATTACCGGTTTTATTGTCATTACAAATATGAACAAAACAATGTGTATTCACAGACAATCTGCAGGAGGAACAGAATTAGAAGAAGAGACATCCAAATTTTGAGGGGACATGAATAGAACGGGATAAGGTTGGGGACCAGGATAACCATTTACCAGGAAGATCTACATCTGCCCTGTGGAAGTTAGCTTTCATAATTGTGCCCTTATTCGGCTTGAAATCAATACTGTCAAACGGAATAGCCATCTCAACACACCACCCATCAATGCCATTGACATCTTTGGAAAGTCTCCCGGCTGCGACTTGGGGATGAGTATCTGGCCACGAGATATTCCAGGTCGGTTGTCCACGTTTCCATTTAACTTGAGAATCAAGGAGCGCGCCTGCCGGATTCACCGCAAACTCATAATATACCTGGGAGTTTGTTCCAGGTTGAAGTATAAGCTCTGCCAGATCGAGTTTTTCCCCTGAATCCCACAAGATATCGTCCGGGTTCACGTATGCAAATGTAACTGAAGGATCCTCAAAAACAAACAAAACGTAAAGATTGATTTTATCACACATCACACGTGCTTCTGAGTGTAGAGATACTTCCGAACCTGCACCAGGACCATAATTTGCAGTTAATATCAAAGCTGGGGAATGGCTCCATGCAGCATCAATAATACCATCAATAGTCACCGGAGTTTTTATATGTAATACTTTGGCTTGTGGAATCTTAGCAGGTGCAGGGGTATCTACTACTCCCTTATTAGCACAAAAACAGCACACAGAACAAGGCCATAGCAGCAACAGAACCAAACCAGTACGCAAAAGAGAATTCACAGGATCTATCCTTTCACCACAGCAAGAGGTTCCAGTTTTACAGCTATTTGCACAAGATCATCCTGTTCTTTCATCACTACATCAATATCCTTGTAAGCCCCTGGCGCTTCGTCCAAAGACTGTTTGCTTTTTACTGCGTGCAATATGCCTTTACGTTCCATTGCCTTGGTTTCTTGTTCTAGATTGAGTTCACGTATTGCCTGTTTACGGCCCATCTTTCGACCAGCCCCGTGAGAACACGACACAAAGCTTTCTACATTGCCTTTGCCAACTACTATAAACGACTTACTGCCCTGGCTGCCGGGAATGATCCCTATCTGCCCTTCTCTGGCTGAAGTAGCCCCTTTTCGGTGTACAACAACCTGCTGACCAAAGTGCTCCTCCAGGGCTGCATAGTTGTGATGAATATTGACTGGATCATCAAACGATATCTTGTGAATGTTGTCTGTAAATGCCTGTTTGATTTTCTCCAGCATTTTCATTCTGTTGAGTCTGGCAAATTCCAGGCAGTAATTCATCTCTCTCAGATAACGCTGTCCTTCATAGGAATCCCATGGTAACGAGGCCAAATCCCAATTACTCGGTATTGGAAAAGGTGACTGATCATTGAGTTTCCGTGCTATACCATTATGGTAATCGGCTACTTTTTTCCCAAGATTCCGACTTCCGGAATGCAGCATTATCCATATTCGTCCGTCGCTACCCATCTGAATCTCAATAAAATGGTTACCGCTACCCAACGTTCCCATCTGCCTTTTTGCAGACGCATATTCAGCGTAAATCACTGGATACTCCTGCCTGCTGGTAACCTCTTCAGTAGGCATCATGCTATCATCACAGGGCAGTTTGTTGTGCTGAGAACCCACTGGAACACTGCGCCTAATCTGTTCTAAAATATCCTTAAGGTGATTCAAGTGTATGGACTCAATACTTGTCCGCACCGCACACATGCCGCATCCTATGTCAACTCCAACAGCATTAGGGATCACATGTCCATGTGTCGCCAGGACTCCACCAATCGGCATACCAAATCCTTCATGTGTATCGGGCATCAGAGCAACATGCTTGAATGTAAATGGCAAGTTTGCCAAATTCTTCACCTGTTCCAATGCTCCGCCTTCAGGATGGTTACACCAACTCTTTATAGGAACTTTTTCTGTCTCGATGATTACCATAGTTACTCGCATTCAACCGAAGCACTAGCTAGCATTATTCTCCAAGCGTCGCTTTTGGCTGGCAGTAAAGACAAAAGCTGGGTCAGTCATGAATAATGCGGGTTAGCTCCTCGGCTTCGAATCGACTATACTCTCTAGTGTTTTGTCCTTACTAGTCGGGTTCTTATCCAGCCACTGATATACAGGAACTCTCCAGTCATCATTCAGTTTGACAGGGCTCGGGTCCGCAGATATAAGGCTGTCGGTTGTCTCATATATAAAGTTCGGCATCACGATACTGTATAGCTTATCTGATTCCGGCGCAGCATCGGTCTTAACTACAATTATTTTCTTACCGTCTTTGCGCAGCCCGGACATGCCCAGATCACCAAATTTGGTCATGAAATCGACTAATTGCCCCCCTGTAATCTTGATTTTAAGCAGGGTATTGGTAAACGGCATCAGACTAAGCACTGTACCCCTGGTAATATCGCCAGCCTGCCAGTCCTGCCTTAGTGAACCATAGTTCAAGACTGCAAAATCTGCGGTTGAATCATAAGCAAGATAAGCATCAGCGACCATATTATACATAGCAGGCACTCTTGTAAGTCCGGAGGATGTATATCCGACCACAGTCCCAAACTCAGTCTTCATTTTACCCTTCCAGCTATCGACCTCTTTCTGAACAGTCCGGTCTGTAGAAGGCTTCTGCTGGGAAAGAAAGACCTGTTTGCTTGATAACACTACGGTCTTGCCGGTTTTGGGATTATAATCCATGTCAATTCTTGTATAGTAATCCCACCATAATCCACTGTTGACTACCCATGTATCACCGACTTTTCTTTGTGCTATTTCGTGGCTGTGTCCACCGATCATCAATGGGATATTCAGGTTCTTAACATCATCTGCCAATTTAACGAGCTCATCCTGAGGAACATGAGCAGCAACCAACACGACCTGGGCACCAGCATCTCTCGCTCTTTTAGCCGTTTTATTCAATGCCTCAGCATATGGGAGAAGGGTGTAAGGTTTAGCATTATTCGTACTCTTTGGGAGTTCAAGAGTCGTAAGTCCGACAATAGCTATTTTAACTCCCTGTTCTGTATTTATAACATAAGGAAGAGCAAAGTTTACCTGACTACCATCTTTGTTAATCAGGTTGGCAACAACAAATGGAAACTTGGCAGCTTTACTCCATTCCAAAAGCTTGTCCACTGTGAAGTCGAACTCATGATTGCCAACTGCGGAAACATCATAACCCATCAGGTTCATCACAGCCACTGCCGGATCTCCTCTGAATGCAGTAGAAATGTCCGGACCTGTGGCATTATCTCCTGTGCTTATGACAAGGAATTTGTTTGGTCTGTAACCTTCATATTTCCGCCAAAATGACAGCATTTGAGCAGTTCCGCCAACAATCTGGTCATCGGAGGTCTGAGGAATTATCCATCCGTGGCTGTCACCGGTCGTAAGTATACGTATAGGCATTGCCCAGGAAGCGGATGTATACAGAGCAGCAATCACAATAGCAGCAAAAACAAGCTTTTTCACATTGATCCCTCTTTAGTTTGGAAGTTTGAAGTTAGAAACTGGAGGTTGAAAAATATCGCTCAAGTATTGACGCAAGTATACTCCCTCGAAAATAGAATATTTTCGTCCCTTCGCAGCGAGTCCGGCAGGTTTTCGCTGCAAGAGAAAATCGAGAGGACTCATGCTACGATTCCTAATATCTTGCTCTTATATCTGCCAGGCGTATTTTATGCCTGGTGCGAAAATACCTAAGTACACAGACAAGTATAAATGACAACAATGAGTTCCAAATACACTCCCCGACTGCCGTTCTGAGGACAACCAATAGAGAAGCTGCTGGATTAGCCAATACAAACATCAGTTCGCAAACTAGAGTCAGCCACCCGGTGGTTACAATGGATACAATAGGATTCACACTAAAAAATGTGGTTGTTGCAAAACCAGCAATGAATCCTACTATCGTCCGAGTGACGATGAAGCTCCCAAAGCTATTACCTACAGTTGCCCCCTCAATTAATCCGGCTGCAAATCCAAGGAACACTCCTGCGGAAGTATCTGTTGCCAAACTAAATGCAATAAGCACTACCAACACTATATCTGGTCCCGAACCCAGAATATGGAATCCACCCGGCAGGTTAGCCTGGACTCCAGCCGCAGCGAGAAGGCAAAGAATCGGGATGATCTTCTCTTTCATTGTCCTGCACTATCTCTGGATACTACAAACACGTGCTCTATCTGGTCAAACCGGACACTGGGAATAATTTTTGCGCTGGCAGTCATTGAAACAGTACTGCGGTTTACTTCAGCTACTCGGCCGATGGTGAAACCTTTTGGAATAACTTTACCCATCCCGGAAGTAACCACCAGATCTCCAACTTTTACATCAGCATCCTTAGCTAAATAAGCCATAACCAGATACTCAAATCCATTTCCCTGAACTATCCCGGCACACCTTGAACGCTCTACAATTGCACCAACTTCACTGCCAGGATTAGTAAGAGAGACTATTTCGGAAGTAAACTTGTTAGTTAAGAGTACTTGTCCAATGAGCCCATTGTGGTTGACTACGGCGGAGGCCGTTTCCACATTGTCGTTTCTGCCTCTGTTTATGCTTGCTGTATCAAACCAGGCTGACTCTTTCCGTCCAATAACTTCAGCTGAGAGCATGGTGAATTTTGTAATTTGTTTAAATGCGAGTTCTTTTCGCAGGTTCAGGTTCTCGATCACATGTGCTCTGAGTTGCATGTTCTCAAGACTAAGATCCTGGACTCGCTGTCGCAGGGTTGCATTTTCCTGAAGTATTCTGGACCTGGGTCTGGCAGCGTTTTCGGCTTCTTCCCCAACAACCATCAGCCCGCGTGCCCCCATACTGAAAGGCAAAGTTAGCGTTCTAACACATTCTTGAACCAGAGAAGTTCTGCCGTGGCGCATTGCATTCTTCTGCGCAAAACCCAAGCCAATGCCCAGGATGATCAGAATAATTAAGGCCACTATTGGTTTGTTGCGGATGTAATCAAACATAGTTTCTAGTTGGAAGTTGAAAGTGGAGAGTTGATAGTTATGGAAAACAAAAAATCAGCTTTCCACTTTCAACTCTCCACAAAAAACTAATCCTATGCGCGTGGTGAGGACGATCGGTGTCGGAGCGATGAACCCAGCAGCGCTTTTTTGAGCGCTGGATTACTTTCGGATTCCTCCAGGGCTTTAGCCGTTCCAAGAACCACACAACTCAACGGATCAGGAGCAATATGCACAGGCATCTCTGTTTCAGCATTGATAAGCCTGTCCAGACCACGCAGAAGTGCTCCGCCACCGGCCAGCACTATACCTCTTTCCATAATATCGGCTGAGAGTTCCGGAGGTGTGGCTTCCAGGGTAAGTCTGACAGCATCCACAATCTCCATAACCGGATCGTGTATGGCATCTCTGATAGCTTCACTGGTAATCGACGCACTCTTCGGCAGACCTGAGACAAGGTCACGTCCACGGACCTCCATTACCATTTCCGGATCCAACTCATATGCTGAGCCTATTTCCAGTTTGATCTCTTCAGCTGTACGGTCACCTATGAGAAGATTAAAATGTTTGCGGACATACTGGACAATAGATTCATCGATCTCATCACCCGCAACTCTGATTGATCGGCTGCAGACAATACCTCCCAGAGAGATAACCGCAACCTCACTGGTCCCGCCTCCGATATCGACAATCATGCTTCCAGTGGGTTCGCTGACAGGTAATCCTGCACCTATTGCCGCGGCAAATGGCTCTTCCAGCGTATACGCTTCTGCAGCTCCAGCTTTTATTGCAGCTGCTTTAACTGCTCTCCACTCAACCTCGGTAACACCAGATGGAATACCTACACAAACGGTTGGGTGTATAAACCCGCTTCTAAAAACTTTCTTTATAAAACCGGCAAGCATCTGCTCTGTCTGATTAAAGTCAGCAATCACGCCGTCTTTGAGGGGTCTGATCGCTACTATGCTACCCGGAGTCCTACCAAGCATTCGCTTGGCTTCCTCACCGACAGCAAGTGTCTTCCCGGATTCAGCATCCAGAGCGATAACACTCGGTTCTCTTAATAGTACGCCTTTACCTTTTACATGCACCAGCGTATTAGCCGTACCTAGATCAATACCAATTGCAGGAGAAAACCTGCTCCAAAACTTGTTCCATACACCCATAACTGTTAGCCGGAACCACCTTCCGATATATATACGGGACTACCCATTATTCATAACGCAGCCGAGATTAAATAGTATCAGACTATATTACCACATATCGCGTGAAGTTTTCGAGAAAGCGAGGTAAAAACAAAACGTACCTTGCGTGGATACGCTCATTTGCCTATAATGGACTATGTCAGTTGGCCGCGGAGAGATGGCCGAGTGGTTGAAGGCGCTTGTCTCGAAAACAAGTGAGCTGCAAGGCTCCCCGAGTTCGAATCTCGGTCTCTCCGCCAACTAAATATGTAGTATTTATAGGATTATATTTTACTACATTTAGTGTTTTGGAGAATATAAAAGCTTAAGCGTTACATGTAACACTCGCTTGTTTTGACAACCGCACAAGTTTCGTAACAACACTTATTTATACCTCGCTTGTATCGTTCATTTTTGGTGCATTTCGAAATTAGGAGAATACCAAAAATGAGAAACGTATCAAAAGTTCTATCCACTGTTTCCGAGTCATGGGAATGTGCTGAAACTGCATTCCTGAACTACTGCAAAGCTAAGCGACTTAGCCCAAAAACTATAGATTATTATTCCTATCGACTTTTGGCATTTCAAAAGTATCTAAAGTCCCACAATATCACAGAAACACCAACAACGATATCTGTACAGACTTTGAGGGCATTTATTGCCGATCAGACTGAAACTGCAAGCTCTGCCACCGCAAGGCACAGTTATAGCACATTACGGGTGTTTTATGTCTATATGATACGAGATGGGTTTGTTGATAATAATCCAATGTTGAAAATAGACAAACCAAGAGGTCGGCAAAAAATAATTGAGACATTCAGCGAGAGTCAATTGAACCGACTTCTGGCAACATGCGATACCAAAACATTCACAGGATCACGTGATAGGGCTATGCTGTTATTTATGCTGGACTCTGGAGTCAGAGCCACTGAAATTTGTGAAATTCAGACTGAGCAAATTTCATGGACAAACCGAACAGCATTAGTAACTGGAAAGGGTGATAAGGAGCGTAATGTCTGCTTCGGAATCACCACTGCCCAAGCACTTACTCAGTATATAGCAAAACGAGGCAAACAGGACAATGAACGACTTTTTGTTACATGCTATGGGGAGCCGATGAACAGATATAGGTTGCGGAATATCATAGTTGAACGATGTAAACTATCTGGAATTACAGGTGTTCGTTGTTCTCCCCACTCACTAAGACACACTTGCGCCGTAACATTCTTACGAAACGGGGCTAGTGCGTTTGATGTGCAAAAACTTTTAGGTCATAGTTCTCTAGATATGACCCGAAGATATGTATCCTTGGTAGATTCCGATCTTAAGGACGCTCATGCCAAAGCATCACCCGTGGACAACATGATGGGTGTCAAAACAAGAACAGGTAGAATCAGACTAAAATAGCAACGATATAGGACATTAACAGCCCCTGATATACATATCCAGGGGCTTTCTCCAATAATCCTCACTGTTTCTCTGCCACAACCTGAATACTCAACTTGAGTCCCATTTTCAACCAATTCTGTTCTTCATACCCAGACACTCAATATTTCCATCTTTTGCACTATCTATCCCCTCCCAATCGGATCAACAGCCATATACTCACCCTCAATTCTTTTGCAGCTGCTATTTGATGTACAACTAAAAATACTCAATTTTAATTTTCGTAGGAACTGAAAGTTGCTTTAAAATCCCCGAATTATAGTATAAGAATGGATGTCAGTTTTAGAGGTCAAAAGATGCTCTGGATATTAATCTGGATATTGATAATCATCGTTGTAGTGCTGTGTGCAATCGGTATATGGCTCGGGATAGCACTGCTGTTTTTGCCTTTTGCATTACTTTGGCACCATTACACACCTAAGATAGTTAACATTATGGGGCGTCACACGACCAATAATTTTACCCGAGGAATTGCTGAGGGTTGGGTCATCGCATCACTCCCCGTACCTTACATATTACTATTAGCAATACCAGTCCCATCTATCGGGATAATGTTAATAGGAGCTGACATTGTTGTCTGGTTGGTTCTAGCTGTGGCTGAGGTAATTCGGAATAGAGGGTATGCTCCTGAACCATGGAGAGATTTGTAAGCTATACACAGATTTGCTGCAGAATCTGGAAATGCCAGTATAATATTTGGTTTTAAATTGAGACGAACGATGTGAGGAATTATCCATGTCTAGAAGGCATACAGAACAGGTAGTTGCCATGGTTACGAATGAGATTCAACAGATTGTAGAGGATATCGAGATCGCTTTGACACCAGATACTTTTATGCGTTGGTTGTGTATGCGACCCAACGAGGAGTATACAGGTATTGAGTATGTTGTGAGCGAAATGGTTTTTGCTTCAGGCGAGGATGATTATGCCGTTGATGGCGTAGATTTTGAAGATGATGATCTTGATGATTACACCATCTGGGATATGTATGCATCTAACTATCCCCGCAACATTTCTTATGCCGATGACATAAGGATTGATCAACAGGACGAATATTTAGTGCTGAGCGATATCGACACTCATGAGGTTCTTGCTTATATTACACTTCCCGAGTGGATCATTGACCTTGACAAACTTTCAGTACTACAAAGGACAGTAAATCAGTTGCCTTTGCTGCATTGCCAAGTCCAGCAATATCTACTTTGTTGCTGGGGGATGGATGCAGATTTTCCCCAACAGAATGTGATGGAGTACTGGGATTATTAGAGGTTCATATATTCAAAATAGTTGCTGCAGAATCCCAAAATCTAAGTATAATAATAGATTTTACTTTTGGGGGCACAGCAATGAATAAGGGATATCAAAAGGTAATAGATAGACTGATTGAGGCAATGAGCAAAGGCGTCATTCCCTGGCGACGACCATGGAGCACACCAAAAAATGCGATTTCTGGGAAACAGTATAGGGGTATAAATTATCTTATGCTTGCTACTTCCAATTTTACTGATCCTCGTTATCTAACATTCTTGCAAGCGCAGGACCTGGGTGGACATATAAAACAAGGAGCACTTGGATTTCCGATTGTTAAATGGATCATACCTTCTGATGAGGACAAGGAAAGAAACCCCAACGCAAGACCATGGGTTAAGTGCTATACGGTATTTTCAGTGGAGCAGTGTGAGGGTCTTGTTAAGCTTCCCGAGTTGGTATCAGTTGAATGCAATCCACTCGTTGAAGCACAATCCATCATCTACAAATGGGCAAACAAACCTCAGATTATATTTGGGGGTTATCAAGCGGGATATAGTCCAAAACAGGACAGAGTAATCATGCCTGAAATGGAGAAATTTAGCAGTCCCGAGGCATTCTATGACACATTCTTCCATGAGTTAATACACTCCACTGGACATGAAAATCGCCTGGACCGTGGTTTATCCCCGCAATTTGATGTTGAGAAATACGCTGTAGAGGAATTAACCGCAGAAATCGGGTCTGCAATGTTATGCTCAGAGGCACACATTGATAACAGCAATCTGACAGAGAACAATGCCGCATATCTCCATAGTTGGCTTAAGGCAGTCAAGAATGATCCTAATATGATTGTTAAAGCTGCCAGTCTGGCAGCTAGAGCAGTAGAGTTCATACTAGGCGGAACTCAACTTCGTGAGGAAGTGGAACCTGAAACTGAGGAAGTGATGCAAGTGGCATAGGGAAGACACGGGGAGGGATGCAAATCCCTCCACTTCAAATAATTGAACATAATACATAGAGACACCGACATGAGGTCTCACAGGATTTGGGACTCCTGGAGCAGGTACCATATTTGCATTTTTAGCCCCCTGGCACCCTTCCTTGAATAATAAATGCCATGCTCACATACAGGTTGCAGTTATCAAACAATCGCAACGATCATTAGCTCAAGGCATCTCTTCCATCGGCATAATCTGATTATCTCAATAGTCAGAATATTACAGAACCTCTATTCCAATTACCCCAAAAGTTGCTTTAAAATCCCGACTGTTCAGTATAATACTACCCAACGAATTTTAGGCATAGAGGTAACTTAGATGAGCGAGATAAATTACGATAAATTAACTAGACAATTTCCTACTTCTGCTATAAAGCAACGCAAAGGTGGAAATGGTAAGACATTGTGCTATGTGGAAACTCACAGTGTCCTTAGGCGGTTAATAGAAAGCACGAACAATAACTTTAATTTCCGAGTACTGGGTATCGAAATTCATGGCGATTTGGTTCAGGCAACTGTTGAACTTGAAATCGGTGGGAGTGTTAGGCAGCATGTCGGAACTCAAAGAATTAACGGCGGTAATAACGATGATGCAGTCAAAGCTGCTATCTCAGACGCCATCAAAAAATGTGCGACCCTCTTCGGCGTTGGTTTAGAGCTTTACGGACCTGATTATGAGGCTGTAGCAACACCTTCGGTTGCAGTTGCCAAACCTGTGCAAACGCCAGTTCAAACTGCCAGACCAGTACAAGCGCAACAGCAAACACCCCGACCAGTCCAAACTCCCCCACAACAAAACGGCGGGAATGGACAGAACAGACCAGCATTCAGACCTATCGATAGATAAGATATACATGACACGGGGGGATATCTTCTCCCCGTGTGCATATAGGGAGATTGAAATGATTGCCAATTTAAATACGAAGAGGACATGGTGTTTGCCTGTTGTGGATGAATCGCAGGTCAAGAAGCTTGCAAAAGACCTAGACGTTTCTGAAGCTGTCGCCCAGGTGTATATGGTGAGAGGTCTGAATGATTTCCTGGCATTTGAAGAATTCTGTGATGTAAGTGCCACACGAATTCACGACCCATATCTGCTTCCCGATATGAAACCAGCAGTAGATAGACTTGCCGAAGCTATTACGAACAATAAACTTATTACTGTAATAGGAGATGGAGACTGCGATGGCGTTTGTTCTACTGCTCTGGCTGTTTATGCACTCCGAGCATTAAATGCCAATGTTAAATGGCATGTTCCCAACCGTCTAAATGATGGTTTCGGATTATCAGAAAAATCAATAGAAATAGCGAAAGGACAAGGCTCTTCTCTTGTTGTTAGTGTGGATTGCGGGATTGAAGCCCTCAGAACTGCCGAATATGCCAGGTCAATCGGGATGGATTTGATAATCACAGACCACCATGAACCTCGACAGGATGGTTTTATCCCCGATTGTGTAGCATGTATCAACCCAAAAAGGAAGAATTCTCTATACCCATTCCCTCATTTAGCTGGGGTCGGAGTTGCCTTCAAATTCATGTTGGCGCTTTGCGAACGCCTTGGTTGTGAAATGGAACAGGTATTTAATGAGCTAATTGAATTTGTTGCTATCGGTACATGCGCCGATGTGGTATCTATGACAGGCGAAAATAGAGTTTTGGTTGACTATGGATGCAAAGAGCTATCTAAGACATCGAAAGCGGGTCTAAAGAAGCTAAAAGAATCTGCTAATGTAAAACGAGTAGACAGTGAAAGCATAGGCTACTCAATCGCTCCATTAATAAATGCATCATGTCGCCTGGGAGAGCCATATGTCGGAGTGTTGTTGTTACTGGAGTCAGACGATACCAAAGCTGAGTTTCATGCACAATATCTTAAAGAACTTAACTCTGAACGCAAAACGCTTCAAGATGACCTATTACATTACATTACAGACCTTGCGCCTATGGAGGATGCTGAGAAAAATATTCAATTTTATGCTGGAAGAGACTGGCATCGTGGACTGATTGGATTAGTTGCGGGAAACCTAACTTCATCGTGTGGAAAACCATCCTTTGTATGTTCAATCGAAGCGGATGGAACCGTTTTTGGTTCCTGTCGCTCTTCATGTGCTTTCAATGTTCTGGAAGCACTGAATTATTCTAATGACCTATTGAGTTCTTATGGGGGGCACAAACAGGCAGCGGGATTTAAACTACAGATTGATAATCTAGAATTATTTGAAAAACGCCTGATAGACTACACCGACCAAGTGCCTGGTGAAGTTAGTGCCAATCAGATGCTGGAAATTGATGCGGAAATCGATTTTACAAAAATTTCCATGGAAACATATAGTGCTCTGGCAAACCTAGCTCCATTTGGACATGAAAATCCACAGCCTATCTTATATACTCCTGGGCTGGTCGTATTGAAGGCTACTGCATTTAGCGGGGGGAAACATCTTAATCTCTTACTGACAGATGCACGAAACAAAAAGACTGTTAGCGCAATTGGGTGGAATATGGGACACCTGTTTGACCATTTTGGAAGAGGTGTCGTTGTTGATGTGGTTCATAGTCTTCAATTGGATGCTTATTGGGGCAAAGAAACTTTGCGCTTGAGAATAGTTGATATTGAGTGTGCCAAATGAAATTGAAAGCAATCAATGCTTTTACATATATAGGAGATAATCAGATGCAACACGATAAAGAAACACAAATCGAATGGACCGTTGAAACGCCGTCGTTGGAATATCAGGTTGTTTCAGGACGCCAGTTTTCGTTGATCAATAAGGTTTCTGGGATCAAAGAGGATGTTTACATTCCGTTTGATGCTGCTGGCAACTTGAATAATGAAATAGCCCAATGTGGAAATACGCTCTTCATTGGCACAGGACCCAAATGTTACGAATTTGCTGCAAAAACGCAGTGCGCTCGTAGAGGCAATATCGGCTCTGCTTATATTCTAAATGATGGTAGATGTGTTCTGTTACGTCCTCACCATCATGATAACACCGCTAGAATTATATTACCTCGGGTGCTGGTGCCAGAGACTTATGACTATGACAGAGAATTTATTGTCTGCGTGAATGCCCATCTGATGCCACTATATACCAGAGCGATTCGTGTTCAGATGTTACCTGATGGCATCGGTGTTACTGTCGATATGGTGAGAGCACCTAACGATCAGCAACTTCAATCAATTCAAGAATATTATGAATCAACTTGCATGAAGGTCTTTGTAGCTGAAATACAATACAACACCCGAATGATCGGTAGGATCAGAACCTGGTTAGAATTCAATGAATTCATTGTTGCGCAACGGAGCAAGACGTTTGCCAGTATTTTGCTGCAAATTCCTGATGTTCCAGTATAATACAAGATTTGAGGTTTGTACCAAAGTATGATTTGTGCCAGTCCACTATATATAGATGCGAACAGATGTGGGTATGTTTATGTCCAGTCTGCAACATGGCATAAACTCAAGTATTTCCGAGCATTTACGGTCTTCTGCTACATGAAAACTGGCTTACATTACTGGTAATTGCGGGAGATGCACATGACTAACACTCGACTTATTGAAGAGTTAATTTCAGAGTTTGCTGTATTCAGATCGAGCCTTATTAGTCCAAGAAATCGGTATATTTTAGACTTAAATCAGTAGATAGCAGTGGGATCGCTAACACTCGTCGATGAATCGAATATACCATGGATATACTAATAACGATCCCGAGGCTGCAAATACCATCTATATATGTAGTGTATTGATGAGAACAGCGGGATCACTGAGAACATAATCCATCTTGTTCTCGCTGCTCTCGCTGTTCTCGGTATTTGGGACATGGGGGAATACTTGTAATGTAGCCACCTCAATATCGTCGCTAATGACTGTTAATCCAAACCCCTATCATAGCCTCATTCCTATCCACCCCATATTGTATAAACCACCAGCATTTACATTAACCACTGATATCTAGTATTAAAACCGAAAATACTACAAATATTCGATATTAAATAATACGTTGCGATCAGTGTGTCCAAAAAGTTGCTTTAAAATCCCAGACAATCAGTATAATAAGTGAAATCAAAATATGGTCTTCAATAATAAGCAAATATATTGCCCATATTACAGCTGTAATACAGCCATATATGGATTGTGCACGCACGTCAAGCATCATTATTGGAACATGTTTTGTGTTCATGAAAGGAGTTGTTAATGAATGGCAAACTATGAGAAGCATTTTGAACTGATGGGGGAACCTTGGAGTTCCCCATTGACAAGTAGGAAAGCCTACAGAAAGAAGAGAGCACAACAATGCAAAAGTTAAGAAGTGATCTTGAGGAAATCCGCATACCTCGTGAGCGAATTATCGGCACGGAACATCAAGATAAATCGCTGGAAATACCGATCTGTGCCAAGGACGGTCTGTACCTAATACCTATTGCAACAAGTAATGGGCAGCAGTTTGCAAATACATTTGCAGAAGTCTGGGCTAGTATTCCAGAAACTGATAAACAATCCATACTGGATCATTGGTTAACCAATCAGTGGCTGCGTTCGGTTGGTCCCTACAATCCGTGCATAAAGTTACTTGCACAGACCAGAAATCTTGACGGTATCAAGAACTGGAGTTCCATAGCAACAACGAATAGAAATGGACATCAAATCACATTCGAGGGCGCAATTATGGAGCACATGCCCGACATGATTGTAGAAACCCTAATCGCACACGAATTGGCAGTGGTTAAGATGCTGGCAGCACATGCAGAGTCTTCTATGCTCATCCAAGATTATGAATTTGGGGAGATTATGAATGAGTGGGGCTACCAACTGGACGCATTCAGAACTTGGTTTGGTGATAATCACTGCAACATGGATGGTTGGCTGGAAGAAGCTTCATCTAGTAATAACAAAGAAAGAGGTATGAAAAATTGAAAAGCAAAATGATTCCCAGTGATCGGGAACTGACGAATAACGGTGTCAAGATGACCAAATACGAAATAGATATGTGTGAAATTACAGGAATACCTGTTGAGGAATGGAGGACAGCCAAGCGATCACATCCCGAACTTAGATATATGTATTTTCAGGATTTAGCAGAATTCAGAAAATACATTACCGAAGACTATTGTTCCAGTGAAACGGAGTGCCGTCGCCATCTCTATCAAGCTCTGAAAGCGAAATTGATGGGTCTTTACGATGACAGGGCAATGCATGAACATTTCTCGGAATGTACCATCGAAACCTACAAAATGCTTTTAGTAGCAAATATACCAAAGATCAAAGCATGGACAAATACAATTTTTCACACAGGAGGACGGAACTAATGGATTCGGAATTTGCAGAAGACATGTCAAATGTAATCAATCTCAACTTTAATGTACCAGAGGAGAGTGAGGGATGGAGCTATTATCAATGCACACCAGATGAGCAGGGAGACTGGTTTATTGCCGATGATGGCATCTATCACAGCAGAGATACCAGAGACGGCGTTGTGCAAAACAGAGTCAGTGGGCAGCCAATATATATTAAGGATAGAGCTATTGATCTAGACTCTGGAATGGAGAGTATCACTGTAGTCTGGGAAGACGGCTCAAAGATACGTGAATATACATTGCGCAGGAAAGATGTTTCAACCAGCGGTGGTGTGATGAGCCTTGCTGATAGAGGCTATGCGGTTAATGCGGGAAATGCACGCCATATTGTAAATTACCTTGCACATCTATTAGATTTTCAGAAAGATAACATTCCGATCCGACACATTGTGTCGTCGTGCGGAACCAAAACTGTGGACGGTGTCGAGGCTTTCTGCATTGGAGATAATGTTGTTTCTGGGCAGGAAATTTGTCCCGAAATATCCTTCAATCCGAATATGGACGTAGATGGTTTTGTCAGCAATCTCAATAGTCGTAAAGACGGAGATTTGGCAGAATGGGTGAAAACAGCTCATGAAATAGGTGAGTATCCAATGGCAGCATTCGGTGTCGCTGCGTCTTTTTTAGCACCATTGCTCAAAGACCTGGAGATTGGCAACAACTTAATCATTGATTATGGTGGCATATCTTCGTCAGGGAAAACCACTACACTAAAGTTATGTGCCAGTGTGTGGGGATATCCGCTGGAAAGTGATGGTGGTTTGATAAGGTCATGGACAGGAACACAGACCTTTTTCGAACGATATGGAGCCATAATGAATGAACTGCCAATATTTCTTGATGAGAGCCATAAGGCTAATCCCAAAGATGCAGGAAAAATAATCTACCAATATGCCAATGGATCAGGTAGTGGTAGAGCAAAGACAAATGGAACTCAGAAAAGCACAAAATATCGAGGCGTCTTGTTCTCAGCAGGTGAAGCCCGACTGACTGATGTTGATAAAAATGAAGGTGTTAATGCCCGTGTTATTGGGTTTTGGGATAGCCCGTTCGGTAAAGACAAGCGTGAACTGGTGCGAAGAATTAACATAGCATCCGAAAAACACTATGGACTAGCAGGAATACACGTGCTCCAGAAATATCTCCTACATCGAGATGAGGTCTTACCAAAACTTAAGGAGATGCACAGGAAAACTACAGAACGACTTACTGGACTTGTAGATGATCGAATTGGACAGCGTCTTGCATCATACTTTGGTGCTATCTATGCTACAGGCACATTAGCGAACTCAGTATTAGGAATGAATTGGGATGTAAAGAGCATTGTCGATGAGGCTTTCCGTCTGTCAGTTAACAATCGTCCTCCGAGTATTGCCCAGGAGTGCATTGAACTGGTTGGCGAATGGATCGCAAGTAATCAAGCAAATTTTGCAGACAATGATAAAGCCAGTGTCTCTGATGTGCTTTATGGCAGAATATTCTTCGATAAAGAGAACAGAGAGAAACGGATCGGGATATTACATAATGCCCTTCAAAGTCTTTTAAAGCAGCATGACTATTCCTATGAATCCGTTGTCCAGCAATGGCTTGGTAAGGGTTGGCTTGATACGGATCATGGTAGGCACAAGAAAAAGGTCCGATTAGGTAAAAGCTCTGTATATATGCTCGTACTTAACAAGAGCGGAATATCAGCTTCAAACGGTGGTGCATCGTTTGATGATCACACTACTAGTAATCCAGCGGAAGAAGATATTTCATAAGGTAGAAATTCAATGAGTACTATGGGAACAGGAGCTTTGCTGATTGCGAGTGAAGCTCCATTCTGTTCTCACGGTCTCAGTTTACTAGATATATAATGGAGGAAAATTGACTTGAACAAGTTTAGGCTTTTTAGAAGGGATGGCATTGAGCTTATGTGCCATAGGACGCTTGACCATCGTCTATATATTGGTGTTCAGACATTCTGTACTAGTGCTGGTATTAGTAACAAAAGATGGCTGAACGCCAAAAGCTTATTGCATGACGATGAGATTAGAGTTATTGAGTATAAAAATATCCCAACTACTTTCATTTCTATCGAGGGATTGTGCCGACTGATATCTATCTCTACAATACCTGATATGCAGTTAGCGAGAGATTGGGTTAGTAATAATTACGGTGATGCACATCTATTTGGCTATCCTGAATGGGATGTTGAGGTGATTGCCAGGAGTCTGTGGGAATTATTGTACGATATGCGGAATCATGCAAGAAACACTGACAATAAGGATTGAATGAGATTCATAAAGGAGTAATGATGATACAGGAAGACTTTGGCGGTTTCAACACCGATTTATTTGCTGATAACTTGAAAGCTTTTGCAGAATATCTAGAGCCTGAAGAATATGTAAGGCTGCCAGCCAAGAAACCAAGGGGAACGAATTATAAACTGTGCACACCAGAAACTGCAAAAATAGCACAGGGAATGTATAAAAACATTCCCTACAAAAGGCGTTGGGGACGAAATACGGAAACTGGAATATGGATCACAATGACAGATGGTAAGGTAACCTTCCTCAAGAATGGCTTTATGATTTTTGAGAAGTCCTTGCAGCTAATTGATATCATGCATCATTTCAGCGGTAAAACCTGTGCCATAGGAGCTTCAGATACTTTTCTGCCCGACCAGATGTATTACGACAAAGTAAGCAGACAAGAACTCCCATTTGAAGCTCTTGTCAAAACCCTGAGAATTGATGTAGATATGGATTATGCTTATGGTAACAAGCGGATCGCCGATGTATACCGAGAAATCAAAATGGAACAAGCGACTGCACATGAGCTTGGTCTGCCATATAGCGCATTTTGCACTGCTGGTAGGGGTCATCAAATTGTGATACCCCTAGAAGTGCCTGTGCATCGGTTTATAGCATCGTTTTTGCTACAGTCATACATGGCACTGTTAACTGAAAGAGCTGAATGTGGAGCAATAATAGACACCCATAACCTGAAGAAAATCTTACGTCTGCCTGGAGGGCGTCATGGTAAAACCAACAGATTAGGATTGTGGATTGATCCCGAGTCTGAACCGCTATCTTATTATCCCATCGAAACTCAAGCCATGCTAATGGCAGATGGGTTTGTAAAATCCTTTGATCGGGGTCCACATTTGTTGAATACGAAAGAATTCAATATTAGCATTTTGGAACTAACAGAATACTTGTTATCTATCGGGGTCAAGAGATATGCTGAGCTTTCAAAATCTGAATTCTCCCGTGTAATTGTAGATTTGCCCAATAATGTTCTTGTAGACAAATTCACGCATGCAACCAATACAATTGGTAGTTACCTACCCACACCTATTGTGCCTAAATCCAAGACTACAAAAACTAGTAAAGCCATAAGTGAACCAAAAGTTGTGTTAACTTCTGACATCCAGGATCAGGCATGGGCTGAGGAATACTTTAAGCGTGGATATTGTAATGGAGGTTCATGGAACTATTTTTCCCGAGGTGGAATAAAGGCAGCCATGATCCTATTTAAGGATAGGACTGTAGCTGAAAACCAGCTAGTAGAGCAAGCTGAACGAACTAATTGTTCAGCTGAAGCTCTAGCTGAACGGAAAAACACTATAAGGAGATTTATAGAAACTTTTAATCCAAATTCAATTAGAATATCTGAGAGTTATCTCTCCCCAACCTACAAATCACTGTTGGATCATGTCTGTGAGACAATCGATAAATCAATTTTACATAGCCAGAGACGCAGGAACATTAAATTGGTTGCAGAAGTCATGTTGCTTGCTTATCAACAAATTGAGGTCGAGGAACCATACGATCCTGAATATTCTAGACCTCTAAAAATCGAATTGTCTTCACGCACTATTGCGACCAGGATTACCAAGCGATATGATACTAAAATTACTTATAGAACTGTTCTAAATTCAATGCCTTATTTAATTAAAGGTGATAAATGTCTGTTCAGTCTTTTCCTAGACCTTGCTCATGGAACGAATATTAGAGCTGAGAATGATGTGATTTCGTATTCTTTAGGTAGAGATGCAAAGCAATTCTTGAAATCATTAGCTGTAAACAAATTCTAATTGGTAATTTATGCTCTATATATTGGAATATTAGAATTTAGTCATGTTGCCATTGAATTTAGAATTCATTTTATGCCTTTATATTCGTAAATGAAATTGGAGATCATTGCCTAGAACATAGGATGAATTCAATGTATAAAAGAACATGAAAAGAATATTAATATATGTGGGAAAGTTTGAGGAATTCCTAGAAATCACTGAAAGCAATATATGGTCGAATACATTGATTAGTTTGGAATTCTGGCATTCATGCATATCCAAGGAATTTAAGGTTCATGAAATTCAGTAGTTTTCAAAAAACGAAGACTAGGCATTATTGCCTAAAATTCATGAGGCGGAGTTATTCAATAAAAGAATGAAAGAATAGTATAATATATGTGGGAAAGTTTCTAAGAGATTACTCCATGTGAATGATAATCCGAGAGTAGATTTCTGGTTGAAATACGAGTAATAATTGATCTGCAGCAATCGATACACAGCGGTTAATAGGCGACAAACTCTATTAGAGTACTACGCCATTTACCTCCCCTATTTCCATGGTGGGACTCCTAACAAGGTACCTACCCCCCTATCATTCCTGTGGAAATAAACATGCTATAGCCTCCCTTGTTCTCAAGTTCCCATTGTTCTCAGTGATTTTCAACATATATAGACCGAAATGATGATATTGACTGGCATGTCAGTTCATCATGCTAGTTCTGTTTTGCATTTGCTAAGAATGGGATTTTCACAATTACAAAATGTTATCACTCCATTCTTATCATCTAGATTCTGTTCTAGTGCATATCTCCACTTCCTGCAGGATTTCGGGACCAATTCATAGAACTAACCTCTATGTTCGTTTGAAAGACCTCCCAGGTCATTGTAAGTAAGTTTCTGAGAACACTCAGCTTTTGCAGTATATCGCTGGGCTTCCTCATATCGAAGGAGTTATCAGTTGAGCACAGCATATCATGCCAAGTATTTCGCTCACGAATTAACACGCCACACGGCTAATGACGGGGTAGATAGGCTGTCAATGGCTTTGTTTGACGCCTCCGTTGATTTGAACCCCCATCAGATAGAAGCTGCACTGTTTGCAATGCGTTCCCCATTGTCAAAGGGTGTCATACTTGCAGATGAGGTCGGGTTGGGTAAGACTATTGAAGCTGGATTGGTGCTCTGTCAGTATTGGGCTGAACGACGAAGACGGCTTCTTATTATCTGCCCTGCATCCATTAGAAAGCAATGGAGTTTAGAACTTGAGGAGAAGTTCAACCTGCCTACATTTATCCTTGATAAGCGTTCCTACAATGACCTTTTGAAATCAGGCAATCCTGCTCCGTTCGAGGCTAATGCAGTTGTTATATGCTCAATCAACTTTGCAAGCAGAATACGGGAAGTAGTGCGGTCGGTTAACTGGGACTTGGCGGTTATTGATGAAGCCCATAAACTCAGGGGTGCTCATCGTGCCAGCAATAAAATGGGGCAAGCTATTAAATGGGCATTATCGGATGCAACGAAACTTCTGTTGACCGCAACACCGCTTCAGAACTCATTGATTGAACTATATGGATTGTCTACTATCATAGATGAGCACATATTTGGTGAGGTGTCAGCTTTCCGCTCACGCTATATGGGCAAAGATGCCGATATGCAGGAGTTAAGAGCTATGCTTAAGCCTCTGTGCAAGAGAACTCTAAGAAACCAGGTTCTGGAGTATGTAAAATTCACTGAGAGAAAAGCATTCACATGTCCGTTTCGTGCCACAGATGATGAGCAGAAACTTTATGAAGCCATTTCTGATTTCCTGAAGCGGGATGATACATATAGCATTCCAGCACGTCAACGGCAACTTACTACGCTCGTTTTGCGGAAGTTGTTGGCGTCATCTTCCCATGCCATTGCTGGAACTATCGACACCATGAAGTCTCGCCTGGAAGCGATTAGGGATGGACTTCCAGAGATTGACAGTTTAGCCGAACGGATCATTGCTGGTGAAGAAATTGAAGATGATATTCTCGATGAAACTTTGCTGGATGAAGTTCCAGATGATGATGAAGAAATAGACAATGATGAATCCGATGATACAGAACCAGAAATTGACCGCATGAAGCTGAAAGCCGAGATTGAAGAACTCGACCGCTACGCAACTTGGGCACGTTCAATTGGTGTAGATACAAAAAGTCGGGCGTTAATCAAAGCTTTAGATATTGGTTTTAGCGAAATGGAGAAGATGGATGCCAAAAGAAAGGCTATCATCTTTACTGAATCTCGACGCACTCAGAATTATTTGAAGAACTACCTTGAAGCAAATGGCTATACAGGCAAGATAGTTCTCTTCAACGGCACAAATTCCGATCTAGAATCCAAATCCATACTGAATGCATGGGTAGAGAAGAACACTGAACTTGGAAGAGCATCTGGTTCCCGAGACGCCGTTATGCGCACCGCTCTTATCGAACATTTTGAAAATAATGCAGAAATAATGATTGCCACTGAAGCAGCATCGGAAGGTATAAACCTTCAATTCTGTTCGATGGTTATTAACTATGATTTACCCTGGAACCCACAGCGCATTGAACAGAGAATCGGTCGATGCCATCGTTATGGTCAAAAACATGATGTTGTTGTAATTAACTTCCTCAATGAGCGTAATGAAGCAGATCGGCGTGTGCTTGAGCTTTTAACAGAGAAGTTCCAACTATTCAGTGGTGTCTTTGGTGCATCAGATGAAGTCCTCGGAACCATTGAATCTGGTGTTGATTTTGAAATGCGTGTTCTCTCTATCTATCAGCAATGTCGCACTCCCGAGGAAATACAAACTGCTTTCCAGTTGCTGCAGGAAGAAATGGAAATCAGTATCAAGAGCAGATTGGAAGATACCCGAAAAGCGTTGCTTGAACACTTTGATGAGGATGTGCATGAACGACTGCGGATTCAGCTTGACCAAACTCGTCAGCAGTTAGACAAAATTGGTAGAATGTTCTGGTCGCTCACAAAGTATATGCTCAATGACAGTGCATCTTTCGATGATTCAGCGGCTGCTTTCAATTTGCACCAGAGTCCACTTCCGCAGTGTCCTGTAGGCAGATATCATTTGATTTCCAAAGACCAGGACAACATACCAAGTACGTTCCTTTACAGATTGTCTCATCCACTCGGTGAGCATCTGATTGAAGAAGGCAAGACGTGTCTTGCACCATTGGCAGAAGTAGCATTTGATATCACGAACCATGGGGCACAAATTTCTGTTATAAAAGATTTGAAAGGCTCCTTTGGTTGGATTTCTCTTCAGAAACTTGAAATTGAGTCGTTCCAGAAGGAAGACTATGTGCTGTTCTCTGGTTTTGACAGCAATGGGCATTCTCTGGACCAGGAAGTATGTGAAAAACTATTCCATTGTGATGCCCGTGTAGTTGGTTCCGCTGAAGCACATAAGGAAGCTCTTACACGGCTTGCAAAGGAAACTGAAAGGCACAAGAAAGCAACTATAAGTCGCTCATTAGAGGCTAACAATCACTTCTTTGTTGAGGAGCGGGAACGGTTGGAGAATTGGGCTGAGGCTATGATTTTTGCCTCAGAGAAGGAATTGAAAGATACTAAAGAGCAGATTAAAGTGCTTAGGCGACAGACTCGGCAGACAACAACAGTCGAGGACGAACATGCTATTCAATTAAAGATTCGTGAAATGGAACAAAAGCAGCGTAAGCAGAGGCAGCATATATTCGATGTTGAGGATGAGATAGCACATAAGCGTGATACACTGATTGTGGCTTTGGAAAAAAGGCTTGCGCAACGCACCTCTGATGAGCACTTATTCACCATTCGCTGGAGAGTTGTATAAGGACAGGTAAAAGTGGCTAATTCATACGAGAAACTTATAGAGAAACTTAAAGAAATATTCCAGTTGGATCAGGCTGACTTGGACTTCGGCATATATAGAATAATGAACCAGAAACGGGATGAGATAACTCGGTTTTTGGAACAAGACCTTCTGCCGCAGGTAAAAGATACTTTCGTTCAGTATCAGTCTGCAAACAGTTCCGAGGTCAAAGCCGAACTGGACAAGCTGATTCACAGCATAGAAGATGCTGGAATGAACCCCGAGGAGTCTCCCAAGGTCAAAGAAGTTCGTAAGAAACTCAGCGAGTCGGTGGATATCAGTAAACTTGAAGATGAAGTTTATTCTGATCTCTTCAGCTTCTTTCGTCGATACTATGATGAGGGTGATTTTATCTCCCTACGTCGCTACAAAGAAGGTGTATATTCTATCCCTTATGAGGGTGAGGAAGTCAAACTTCATTGGGCAAATGCTGACCAATATTATATAAAGACTACTGAGAACTTCCGAGACTACGCCTTCAAGTTGTATTCTGGCAAAAGAGTGCATTTCAAACTGGTGGATGCATCCGTAGAAAATGATAACAATAAGGCAGTCAGTGATAACGTTCGGCGTTTTATTCTGAGCGAAACAACACCGATTTGCGAGGAAAATAACGAGTTAATCATTCCGTTTGAGTATCAATCCTGCGAAAGGAAGTCCACACAAACTGATCTTAACACCGAGGCAGTCAAGAGGATTTTTGCAGCAGAAGGAATTCATGAGTGGATTTCAGAGATTGCACAAAAGGCTCCGACCGAGAAAAACCCGAACCGCACCCAGTTGGAGAAGCATCTCACTCAGTATACAGCAAAGAATACATTCGACTACTTCATTCACAAAGACCTTGGCAGGTTTCTTCGCAGGGAATTGGATTTCTACATTAAGAATGAGGTTATGCACCTCGATGATATAGACACGAATCCTCCGCTTACATCTGAGCAATATTCAATGCGGATGAGCAAGATAAAAGCTATTCGCCAAATTGCGCACAAGATAATCGACTTTCTTGCACAGATCGAGAATTTCCAGAAGAAACTGTGGCTTAAGAAAAAGTTCGTGGTGAAAACCAACTATTGCATTACCCTCGATAGAGTTCCTGAAGAGTTGTATCCAGAAATTGCAGCGAATGATGCTCAGCGGGAAGAATGGGTTCATCTGTTTGTTATAGATGAGATAAAGAGGGATGTTATAAATCCTGGATATAGCGTACCACTGACAATTGATTTTCTCAAGGAGAATCCTTTTCTTGTGTTGGATACAATATTCTTTTCTCCAGAATTCAAAGATAAATTATTGTGCTCGATAGATGAGATTGACAACCAACTGGATGGTCTGATAACGCATAGCGAAAACATTCAGGCACTCCATTTGCTATGTAATAAGTACAAAAAACAGGTCAGCTGCATTTATATCGATCCGCCTTATAATACGGGCAATGATGGGTTTGTTTATAAGGACTATTATCAGTTTTCTTCTTGGAATTCATTGATGCATGATAGGGCGAATTGTGCAGCATCATATTTAGAGCAAAATGGAGTATTCTTATGTAGTATCGATGATATACAAGTTGCACAGCTTCGACTATTACTTGATCAGGTATTTGGTTCTGAGAGATTTATCGCTCAGTTGATATGGAAGAGTCGTCAGAACAAGGATAATAGAAACATAACCAATGTATCTGTTGATCATGAATATGTCATGGCTTATGGTAGTTCACTACGTGGTAGCAAAAGAATTGTTAGCCAATATTCTAATCCAGATAATGATCCTCGTGGAGCATGGACAAGCGCAAATATGGTAGACTTATTGCCAGAAAATCAAAGACCAAATTGTCATTTTGATCTCGTCGATCCCAATACTGGTATCAATTATGGTAAGCCTCCATTAGGTTGGAGGTATGATGGGCATACGATGCAGAGATTGATCGATGAAAATCGAATATTGTGGGCTGCCACCCCAGAAGGTAGACCAAGACGAAAAGCATTTCTCTCAGAGTTAAAAGGTGATTACACAGGATTTTCCTCTATTATGGGAGATAGTGTTTATACAAGAGATGGCACAGCAGAATTAAACTCTATCTTCGGTTCAAGAGTGATGTCGTTCCCTAAGCCCATGCGTTTAATCAGTGAATTAGCTGAACAGTGTATTCAAGAAAACGGGATAATACTTGATTATTTTGCAGGCTCAGGTACAACTGCTCATGCAGTGCTTAACTTGAACCGTGAAGATGGTGGCAATCGCAAATATATCCTCGTCGAGATGGGTGATTACTTCAATACTATTCTTAAGCCTCGACTCCAGAAGGTTGTCTATTCAAAAGACTGGAAAGACGGCAAACCAGTATCTCGCCAAGGTCTAAGCCATATGTTCAAGTATATCGTTCTTGAATCCTACGAAGATGCGTTGAATAACCTTGAATTAAAACGTACAGAGCAGCAGCAACAACTTCTCGAAATGAACCCCGAGGTTAAAGAAGATTACCTGCTGCGCTATATGTTGGATGTTGAGAGCAAAGGCAGTGCATCTCTGTTGAATATTGAAGATTTTGAAGACCCATTCAATTATAAATTGAAAATTACCACTGGAGATGCTGGTGAAACACGACCGACAGTTGTGGATTTGGTAGAGACTTTCAACTACCTGCTCGGACTTACAGTGCATCGAATTAGCTTGAGAGAGCCGCTTGGTGCCGACTTCGAACGGACCGATGACGGTATGCTGCGTGTCAAAGGTAGAACACATAAAGCAAAGACTGATGAGCATACTTATCTGATTCAAGACATTGAGGGGACACTTCCATCTGGAGAAAAGTGCCTTGTTATCTGGCGCACACTGGACGATGACAAGGAAAAATGCAACGCTGTATTGGAAAGTTACCTAACGAAACAAAGGAATGTAAATCCACTTGATCAGGAATTTGGTTTCATCTACGTCAATGGCGATAACAATCTGGAAAACCTCCGCAAAATGGACCAGACCTGGAAAGTGCGTTTGATAGAAGAACACTTCCAGAAATTGATGTTTGATGTGGAGGATTAGCATGAGTGTTAGTAATGATCTTGTTCTGACACCTCCACCTGCATCAAAACCAACAAAGCGTCATTCTACGCTTGGGCAGGAAAAGATGCGTCTCAAGTTCTATCAGAAACTGGTTCTCAATCAGTGGATACTTAGTCTGTTTAATGTCGATTGTTTCGATAAACTGGCAGAAGACCTGAAAAGACCCGAGTATGAACTACTGGACGAAAACAATGTGTCCAGGTTCCATATAGAGATCACCAATCAACTATTTGACCTTGATGAGCTGCCAAAGGATGTGCTTTTGGGCTACGATATGAACATCGTTCGGCACACTCAGTCTATAAGCGAAGCACGGCACCAACCAATACATTGGAAATATTTCCAGTATCTGACTCTGCTATTTACAGAAATCTATCTGGATAGATACTTTAGAAATTCGGATAAGCTTCTCAGCGACCTGAATGCCTATGTCGTTGAATTTAATAGCAACGTCGGCAAAGATGATGCTATAACGCCTTTTGAAATGTCTGATCTGAAAAAGCTGGCATTCTGGAGTGCAACTGGTTCGGGAAAGACGCTGCTGATGCATATCAATATCCTCCAGTATCAGCATTATCTTGCACTGTATCAGAGAGAGAAGGAACTGAACCGAATCATCCTACTAACTCCGAACGAAGGGCTTTCAAAGCAGCATCTTGATGAGTTCAGACAATCGAAGATTGAGGCTGACATATTCAACAAGGACACAGGAAGTCTGTTCTCTGGAAAAGCAGTGGAGATAATAGACATTCACAAGCTGCGAGAAACTATGGGTGATAAGACTGTAGCCATTGAAGCATTTGAGGGTAATAACCTTGTAATGGTGGATGAAGGACACCGTGGCACTGGCGGCACTGACTGGATGGATAAGCGGAACAGGCTCTGTGAGAACGGATTCTCATTTGAGTATTCAGCTACTTTCGGACAGGCTATAAAAACATCGGGCAACAAGAAACTTGAGCAGGAATATGCCAAGTGCATCCTGTTTGACTACTCATACAAATATTTTTACCGAGACGGTTTTGGCAAGGATTACCAGATACTTAACCTTGCTGATGACAGAGACGAGGAAGTGCGCAAACTCTATCTGACTGCCTGTCTTCTTGCTTTCTATCAACAACAGAAGCTTTTCGATAAGAACAAACAAGCGTTTAAGGCATTCTTGCTTGAAAAGCCGCTATGGATATTTGTAGGTGGAAGCGTTAATGCGGTAAGGACGGCTGGTGGACGCAAGGTTTCTGATGTTTCGGATGTTTTGCTATTCCTTGCTAACTTTATCGGGAAAAAGAATGAATCGATCAGACGTCTCGAAAGGCTACTCAGTGGCAGTCCTGGGCTTCCTGATGAAAGTGGCAGAGAAATATTCGCCAACGCATTTTCATTCCTCATCACTGAGGGATATAATGCAAAAACCATTTTCGATGATATGCTTGAAGTACTTTTCAATGCCAAAACAGATGCATTGATACACATGGAGAACTTGAAAGGCACTGATGGTGAAATTGCCCTGCGTCTCGGGGAATATGAGCCTTTTGGAGTTATTAACGTGGGTGATGCCTCCAGTCTTTGTAAACTCTGCGAGGACTATGATGAATTGGTAGTCGATGACAGGGAGTTCTCAGACTCTCTGTTCTCATCAGTAAATGCACCTGATTCAACAGTCAACCTATTGATAGGCTCCAAAAAGTTTTCAGAGGGTTGGAATAGTTGGCGTGTCAGCACTATGGGTCTTATGAACATCGGTCGATCCGAAGGGTCTGAAATAATACAATTATTTGGGCGTGGTGTTCGCTTGAAAGGTTATGAGATGAGCCTCAAGCGAAGCCGATTTGTTGAGAATGTTAGTCCGCCCAAGAACATGGAGATACTGGAAACCTTAAACGTTTTTGGCATTCGTGCTGATTACATGCGTCAATTCAAAGAGTATCTTGAGGAAGAGGGCTTGCCGACAAATGATCACCGAATATCATTTGTACTGCCCACTGTAAGCAATCTGGGAACTAAGAAACTAAAGACATTGAAACTTCAGGATGGACTGGATTTCAAGCGGCAAGCCCCAAAACCTGTTTTGGAATTGATTGAACATCTGAAACACAATCCTGTCGTTCTAAACTGGTATCCAAAAATACAGGCAGAACAGAGCAAAGGTGTTCGTCGTGGTTCTGATATGACTCTTCCGAATGAAGGCAAATTCGAACATCAACACATTGCTTTCCTTGATTTTGATGCCATTTATTTCGAGATTCAGAAGTTCAAGAATGAGCGTTCATGGTATAACTTGAACCTACCCCGTGAGGTAATACCCGACCTGCTGGCAAACAGAGAATGGTATAAACTCTATATTCCAAAAGAGGAACTGGACTTCACAAACTTCGACCGTGTGAGACGCTGGCAAGAAATTGCCATTGCACTGTTGCGGAAGTATTGTGAGAAGTATTACCTCTACCGCAAGCAAGAATGGGAACTACCCCATCTCAAATATGAAGACCTGCGGGAAGATGACCCCAACTTCATTCGTGAATATCAGATTCTGATTCAAGAGTCCGAGGAAGACATATTAGCAAAACTCAGTGAATTGAAAGATCAGATAAATGCAGGGGATTTCCGACCATTCTCTTTCAGGACAATCGAAACAGTATGGTTCGGTCAGCATCTATATCAACCTTTGCTTCACCTCGGGCAAAAGGTGGTTGAAATAAGTCCCGTTTCACTGAATGACGGTGAAAAAGATTTCGTTCTTGACCTAAAGACATTTCACGACAAGAACAAGACGTTCTTCTCGGATAAGGAACTATATGTGCTACGCAATCAGAGTAAAGGCAAAGGCATCGGGTTCTTCGAGGCTGGCAACTTCCATCCAGACTTCATAGTATGGTTACTGCATAATGGAAAGCAATATGTGAGTTTCGTCGATCCAAAAGGAATCCGCAATCTGGAAGGTCCTGGCGATCCAAAGATTGAATTCTACCAAAAAATCAAAACGCTTGAGATTAAACCGAACAACCCTGATGTAATCCTAAACTCATTCATAATATCCTGCACACCCTTCCAATCAGTGGGTTGGTGGTTTGGCTACGACAAAACCGCATTCGAAAAGAAAAATGTGCTATTCCAATATGATGACAAGCCAACTTACATTCGGATGATGATGGATAAGGTGTTGGGATAAGATGGGTGTGAGAATTACAATAAGATACTTTGTTGTTTGAATTGCAGATTGTGTAAATACTGGTCCAGTTGTATTTCTGAAAAATAAGGGAGAAGACGATGAGTGCATTTTTGAAAACCAATCTGGTTGGCAAGATCAATAATCTGAAAGATTTCAGGCACGAAGCTCTGTCTCCTGTTTTTGAGGCAGTAGCTAATTCCATTCAAGCCATTGAGGAAGCAGATCGCAATGGAGATGGTTTTATTGAAATTCGCATTATTAGAGATGGTCAAAAAACAATGCTTACTGATGAACATGCATTGTCAAAGATTAGCAGTTTTGAAATCATTGACAATGGCATCGGTTTTAATGCAGCCAATTATGATTCCTTTACTACCTCGGATTCTACTTACAAGATTGATAAGGGGTGTAAGGGCGTCGGGCGTTTCTTATGGCTAAAGGCATTCAAAAGGGCAGAAGTGGACAGCTTGTTTTTTGACAATGGTAGGTTATTCAGACGAGTTTTCAAATTCGATGTGTATTTTACTCCCGATAGCGGACTAGCAACACAGCAATGTAATGAAAGTGAATATTCGGATTCCAAAACTATTGTTAGATTGGCTGAGTTTAGTGATAGCTATCGAGAAGCACCTAGTGCATACAGGACAGTAGAAAAAATTGCACAGAGAATTATGGAACACTGTTTGGCTTACTACATAGCAGACAAAACACCTAAGATTACAGTCGTTGATGGAATAGATGACACAACGATTAATCTATCAGATGAGTTTGCGAAAATCAGAGATAGTTTAGTTTCTGAGAAGATTATTATTTCGGATGAAGAATTCATAATTCACCATCTACATTTATTCAAAACTAATGCTGATATGCACACTGCAGTTTACTGTGCGAATGGTCGAGAAGTGAAAACCATACCGTTACAAAAGACTCTAGGAACAGCAGCACTATTCGATGATGAAAACAAAAAATACTTTTATGCTGCATTTATCACATCACCGTATCTCGACAAGACAGTAGATATGTATCGGCAAACGTTTAACATACCCGAGAATGAATTAGAACTGCAGATGAATTCCATCAGTATGGAGAAAATCCAAAACGAGGTTGAAAACTGCATAAAAAAGCATCTGTCTGGTGTGCTTGAGTCAATTAGTACGAGGATACGAGAGAAGGTAGATAAGTTTGTAGCCGAGGAAACTCCAATGCTTCGTTCAGTCGTGAAATACTATCCAGTGGTGCTTGATCATATTGAGCTTAACTCTTCAGATGAAAGGATATGCGAAATACTATACTCATACAAAGGAAAAGCGGAATACGACATTAAAAAGAGAAGTGAAAAGTTGCGGAAGACACAGGCGTCATCAATTGATGAGATTGACAACCAGTGCAAGGAACTGACTGGTAAACTCGAAGATTTCCAGAGAGATGAACTGGCAGCTTATATAATACGTCGGAAATTGATTATTGACTTGCTGGAAAAGAAACTTGAGTCTAACAAAGATCACAAATACCAAAACGAGGCAATAATACACGATATTGTTTTTCCAAGGAATACAGATACTGATGAAATCAATTATGAAGATCACAATCTGTGGCTAATCGACGAATCTCTTGCATTTCATACATATGCATGCTCTGATAAAAAGTATCGCTCGATATCTTCTTCTTCCAGCAATGACCGCCCAGATATCCTGGTGTTCTCTGAGATTAATGAAGATAAAACTGCTAGAGCAATCTCATTTGTTGAATTCAAGAAACCCCAAAGGCAAAAGCATAATGAAGACCCGACAAAACAAATGTATGATTATCTATGTGAAATCACCGACAAAGGAAACTTCAAACTGAATAATGGACGGGTGGTAGGAGTGACCAGTGAAACTCGTTTCTACTGTTATGCCGTGTGCGACCTAACCGACCAAATTAGAGAGTTTGCCCGATACCAGGACTATGCCAAGTTGCAGGGCGAATATGGATACTACAAATATAGCCGAAGCCTAAATGCACACACAATGATCATCGATTTCAGCAAACTTGTATATGACGCAAACAAACGCCATAAGGCGTTCTTCAGCAAACTTGGACTGGTCTACTAAAACGCATTTGGTGAATATTCGATACAACAGCAAGGAACAGTCCAATGAAATCAAAAGAAAATAGACCAATATATCTGGGAAAGTTTTTGTCATCCAATCCAATAGTAAATTTCTAGTTCCTCCGAAGCAGATGCAGGATGATCCGAAAGAACTCATTTAATGGGTAAATCTGATTTTTAGGACTTTATCGGAATTAATAACAAGTTGCATAGACTGCCCTTGAGGATTTACCTGGTCCAGAATCCCAACAGCTCGGAACTTGGTGCATGAGGCACATTGATCTTATGGGTAAGTGTGTCAAAACGCCAAATATGGTTAATTGTCGTCCAGGAAAAGTTGCATTATCTCTTCAGGATTGTAATTGTAGAGTTTAATGCCATATTTCATAACTGGTTCAATAACTCCCAACAGTATTCCATTGGCAATTTCGTTGTTAGTGAGATTCTCGCCGTGCGTTAAGCCATAGTGTGTAGTGTAAGTGCATTTAACATTTTCAGTTTTTATCATTGGGTTTTCTCCTGGTTAAATTGTTGGGGTTAGTATTTATCATCCCATGAATATTATTCTGTCCCAGAACCTAGAGCACCTGGCTCTATCAAAAATTGCTTTAAAATCTGAAGATCACAGTATAATACTGAGCAACCACCTGGTTACCAAATGCTCTAGCATTCAGAATCGTATAGGAGTATAAGCATTGGAAATAATTGACTCATTCACACTTGAACATAACTGGCTCAGCAATTTTTTCAAGAGTCCTATGAACATTGATGGTATCACTTACCCGACAATTATAATGGACCCAGTATTCTAGACAATATTTTCTGCAAAAATAAGTTAGAATCTAGCTATGAGAAAACGCTACAGTTCCGATTTTAAAGTCCGTGTT
>Ga0118677_10000203_pt1 | contig 123650 bp, 96 predicted proteins | sample AliMusrvi5mmetaG_FD_86154 | JGI IMG/M metagenome (GOLD analysis project Ga0118677, IMG submission 86154) | reverse complement strand
GTTTGGTGATCTGGATGGCGATGGGCTGGATGTCCACGCCGTAGAGGCAGTTTTCGATCAGGTAGAGCTTGCGACCGTAGTCGTCGTTGTTGTCGGCGAAGGCGCGTTCGAGTTCCTCGCGCATGGGGGCGGAGTCGAGCTTGGCGAGCTGGGTCTGCTTCCAGCGGTCGTTGTCGGGGTCGAGCTTGCCGAGGATAAAGACGAGCTTGTGGAGGGCGCCCATGGGGAAGGCGCCGGAGCCGCAGGCGGGATCGAGGATTTTCAGGGCGTCGATGGCAGCGATGAGGGTGGCGACTTCGGCTTCGGAGAATTGGTGGGGCTCGTCCGTGTAAGAGAAGAGTTGATCGAGGCGGGCGGCGAGGGTAGCACAGACATTCCTGTCTGTGGTTGTATTGGATGAATCGCAGACAGGAATGTCTGCGCTACCTTCCTTAAGCCAAAACTCATTGTCCTTGAGGTGCGCTTTGACAGGATTGTCCGCGATGTATCGGAGAAGATGGCGATACTGGGCTTCGCTCCGCACAATATGATCGTAGGACTCATCGAGCCAAAAAGTGCCGGAAGAACCGAGAAGCTTGTTTGCCTCACGGGCACTCGCGCCTTTGATTCCCTGGAGAATCCTTGACAAATCTTGACCAGGCAGCGGCTCGATCAGCGCATGAACATGGTTGGGCATGATTACTGCGGAGTGAACGCTGAGACGTTCACCGTCGAATTTCATCAGGCAGTTTCTGAGCGCTTCCCTGACGTCGGGCCTGGCGAGTGCACGGGAGCCCATTCCCCGATCTAACCATTCATCGAGTTTGTCGCCGAAGCGCTCGTTGTATTCCTTCCAATCCGACTCGGACCAAGGCTCCTGGTGGTGGCTGGTCCAGATGTCGCGTTCCGCTTTCCAGGATTTGAGTTTTTCCTGAGGGAGAGAATCGGCGAGGCGGAAGGTGATCCAGTAAACCGCTCCGTCTTTATGCCAGTGTGGGAGATGGCGCCGGGTTTTGGTGATGTCTTGTGAAGAAGCAGACAGGAATGCCTGCTCTACCTTTCGGGTGAAGTGGGCCTTGAGGGACTCGTCCACCATGTAGTCCACGATGGGACGCGGGGTATAGAAGGAGCCGGTCTGCTTGCGGGCGGTGGTCTTGGTTTCCTCATTGTAGGAGGCGAGGAGGTTCTCGAAGACCTTGCCGAGGAGTTCGGGATCGAGGGCGATTTCCTGATCGATGGGGGTGTTCTCAACGATGGTGAACTTGTAGCGGTTCAGGATGGTGATGAGGCCGGTGACGCGTTCTGCTCTGCGCTTGGTGTCACCATAGGCCGTTGATAGATCGGCAGTCTCGCCGCTATCGAAGAAGAGTCGGTCGGGGACATGGGGGCGCTTCTTGGCGTTGCGGGAGAAGCCATCGAGGTAGCGCTTCTTATCGGTGCCCTCCTCGGTGCGGTCGAGGCACTCGAAGAGTCCACCATTCAGGAAGGGGATGTCGGCGAAGAGGCTTAAGGCTGTCGAGGGATCCCGGAAGAGTGACTCGTAGCGGTAGAGATTATTGACATCGTAGGTAGCCCGATTTTTCAGGAACCCCTCATCCAGGGCGAAAACGCGGTAAGGCTTGCCGTTGCCGTCCTTGCCCATGCGCTGGTTGAGCGTGGCAAAGAAGAGGTTCTGGAGGATGGCCTGATAATAGGTGGAGCTGGTTTCGCTCTCGGGATCGAAGCCTCCCTCATCGGAACCCTTAAGAATCTTGGCGAGATCGGTAGGGTCAAAGAGGTTCTCGGGAATGAGCCCATCCTTTTCCTTGAGGAACCAGCAGAAGATGAGGCGGGTAAGAAGTCGGATGAGTCCGGTGGCGCGGCGTTTCTCGTCGTCTGGCTCCAGATCAGCAGGAAAGTCCACTTGTGGAAGTGCCCAGAAATACCAGTTGGCCAATTCTCGGTAGAAGCGCTCGTTGAGCAGCTCGATATTGAAGATCTGCTCCCACGCAGCATGGAGGGTATCAAAATCGGTGATCGGCTTTTTCTGCGGGTGGACGAGCTTCGAAAAAATCAGTGAGGCTAGGATGTCGAGATGCCCGCGATGAGGCTGGGAGAAGTTGATGTCACGGATAAGGGTGACCTTGCCGAGGACATCCTTGCTCTCATCGAGCTTGTGCATGCGCCGGTTGATGACGGCGATGGTGAGGAGTCCCTGATGCCGGAATAGCACCATGACAGGCATGGGAAAGAGCCGGTTAATTTGGCGGGTGATGGCAGAGAACTTGCCCCGCGCGTAGTCCTTCCCTGTCAGCTCGATGGCGATGAAGACGTAGGATTTCAGAAGGCTTGCATTGACCGAGGTGTCGGTGAAGAGACTGGATTCGCGGCTAAGCTCCTGGTCGGTAAGCTGGAAGAGGAGATCTGCGGATTTCCACTCGGCAACGAGCGCCTTGGTCTGGTCAAATGCATGGCCGGTGGCGAAGAGATCAAGGAAAGACTCGGGGGAGGAATCTGAGCCAGATAGAGAACGGTCGGAGCGGTAACCCAAGACATCGAGGAGATGGGTCGCGGCGTCCTTTAGCGGACCGCTCTGGAATCGGGCGAGGGCCTCTGAAATAACCGTCTGATCGGAGGAAGAGGACATGAAGTTATTGGAGTTCTTTGAGTTCGCGCTTTAACTCCAAGCTGAGTTCTTTCTCCGTGGGCAGGTGGAGTTTGTAACGGCTCGCAAAGATCTTTTTCGATTGGTCTGAACCAAGAAGGTATCTCACCACAGCATCGTTCTTATCGGTGCAGAGGATGAGTCCCAGTGTGGGATTGTCGCCTTCGGATCGCCGCTCTTGGTCAAAGTAATTTGCGTAAAGCTGCATCTGCCCCAGATCGCCGTGGGTGAGCTTGCCTACCTTCAGATCGATCAGGACATAGCACTTCAGGACTGCATGATAGAAGACGAGGTCGATATAGAAATGATCCCCATCGAGCGTGATCCGTTCTTGCCGGGAAACGAAGGCGAAGCCCCTTCCTAGCTCGAGGAGAAAGGATTGCAGATTATCAATGAGTGCCTGCTCAAGATCCGACTCCACAAGCCGTGAGGATTCAGGCAGGCCGAGGAACTCGATCACTACGGGGTCTTTGAACACATCAGAAGGGGTGATAATTTCCTGTCCTTTTATGGCAAGCTTCATGAGCCCAGCTTTGTCTTTGCTCTTCGCAAGCCGTTCGAAAAGGAGGCTGTTTATCTGACGTTCAAGTTCCCGAACCGACCAGTTATTCTTGATCGCTTCGATTTCGTAAAAATCCCGGTTGGCGCTGGAATCGACTTTCAGAAGTAATCGGTAATGGCTCCAGGAGAGAGAAGAATGAAGTGATCCGGGCTTCCACACCGCAGTGCTAGGCACAGACGGAGTAGAAATCCGAGACACTGTCTCGGATTTTTGGTCAGGAAGAGATTTCCGCAACAGTGTCTCGGAAATCAGTGAGGGATAGGCACTGTAGAAGAGCCTGAAGGACTCGAGATTATCCACCGAATATCCTCGACCGAAGTCTCGTGTAAGTTTCGTAGAAAGCTCTTTGAGCAGGGCCTCTCCATATCCAGCACGACGAATTCCTTTCTGCTCATCCTCAATGATTTCTCGACCGATCAACCAATTCGACACCACCTGGGTTGTATTGACCGTCCGCGCAACACCTATCCGTGCTGAGTCAAGAATCTCACGGATGCGCTTGTAAATATCTGGAGACCGCTTAGTTGACAGATTGGCAGCAGACTTTGGTTTCGATGATTTTTTTGCCTTCATTGATCCTCCTTGAGGACGAGCCAAGTGATGAGTTCGAAATCATTATCCTCTTCGGGTTGCTCGGATTTCGGAGCGATGAGAGCGCCTCGCCCAGATTGCAAGACGGCGGCAGTGCGCCGCCGGAAGGTTTCGGCGATGGATTGCACAGACTTGCCCAAAAGGTCGCTATAGTGACTCATATCTGAGCCGTTGGCGGTCTCGGTATCAAACAACTGACAGAGCTGCTCATAGGCTGCCGCCTTGCCACTACAGAGAAGTCGATAGATTTCCAGAATCTGTTTCGGCTGGGCAAAGGAGTAGCGGACAATGCCATCATCACGGACATAGACGAGGTAGAAGGGCTGAAGAGGGTTTACAGTTTCTCCGCTCTTGGCTTCACCCTTTTGCTTCAGGCAAAAGATGACGCCGGGAGCAATCACCTGATGATCGGGGTGCGGTGGAACTACGGTGTAAAGACCAAGGGGGGCCTCTTCCAGTAGCTTTCTGTTATTCTGGATGTAATTCGTCAGCTCGATACGGAAGTCATCCAGCGTAAATTCGTTCAGGGCGATGCTCTCGCTGAAATCTTCGAGATCCAGGACCTCCTCGCGCAACTTCAGGAGCTGCTTATCCCGATAGCGCATGTCCTCGTGGATGATCTCCTCGATTTCTTCGTTCTTCAGGAGGTTGTCCTCGAAGGTGGCGGCGATGTCCACAAGAGCCATGCGGGCCTCGACGCGGTTCTTGAGGTTCACGTATTTGTCCAGATCCTGGGTAGGCCAGAAATTCACCAACTGGACGGTTTCATTCACACTACCGATACGGTCAATGCGACCGAAACGCTGAATGATGCGGACGGGATTCCAGTGGATGTCGTAATTGACCAGATAATCGCAATCCTGAAGGTTTTGCCCCTCACTAATGCAGTCGGTGGCGATGAGGAGGTCAATTTCACCCTGCTGGGACATGGAGGGAATCTTGTCTCGGTTCTTGGAACGCGGGGAAAAGTTGGTAAGGACTTGGTTGAAATCCGTTTTTCCGAAAGTGGTGTAATTAGTCCCGGAACCGGCAACGAGCGCGATATGGATGCCAAGCTCGTCATGCGCCCACGACCTCAAGGAATCGAACAGATATGCCGCAGTATCGGCAAACGCCGTGAAGACGAGGACCTTCTTATTTGGCTGGCCGTGCTTGTTCGTGGTGGGATCTTTGATTTTGTGCTGGATGAGCTTTTTCAGCTCCTTGAGCTTTGCATCACGCTCGGGAGTGACAGCTTCGGCTGAAGCGTGAAGCATGCTCAATTGCTGCTTATCCTTTTTTAGCTCAACCAGCCATGCGTCGAGATCGAGATGCTCCAGGCGATACTTGAACTTTCCTCCAACTTCCATTGGGTCGTCGCCATCGTCATCTGACTCGGGTACCTCTATATTTAGCTCCAACTCCTCCGATTCTGGGTTTTGATTCGGATTTTTCTGATAATTCCGAATCTTTCTCTCCAAGTCTTCGATCTTAGAGATGGTGCGTCCCATGGTGATTTCAAAAGACTCGATGGAGCTTTCAAGACGCTTGAGAAAATTGACCTTCATCATTCCGATAAGGAACCTTTCGCGGTCTTTCTGGGTGAAGGGGTCGTTGCCACGAGCCTCATAGAGATGCTCGTGTTCGGGTTTCAAGTGACGGGATGGCGCAAAGAGGGAGAGTTTGTAACCGTTGATCTCGTCATTAAGCCTGTCGTAGGAAAGGAAGCGCCCTTGCAGATCGATCTCGGGGTAAATGGAAATGGGCTTCAGGCGATCAGGGAAGCCGCCGAGAGCCGCGATGCTGCTTTTGTAGTAGCGCAGAATATGTTTCCGCGAACGGGCGATGGTCAGCTCATCCAAAAGCTTGAAAAAGCCAGAGCTGAGTTTGTCGAGTAGTTCCTTGGTTTTGCGTTCACCGGAATGTTTTTTGGCCCAGACTGAGAATGTCTTTTGGGCAGCGGTAAGCGTAGACTTCAAGCTGTCGATGCCAATGGTGGTCTGAAAGGCCGCATCCTCACCTTCCGTAAGGAAGTAGATCTGGTTGCGGAGGTCACGGAGGTCGTTATTGACCGGGGTGGCCGAGAGCAGCAACACCTTGGTCTTTACCCCGCTCTTGACGATGTCATCCATAAGTCGCTGATAACGGCTTTTGCGAATGATGTTGCCCTCTTCATCCCGCTGGCCAGCGGTGTTGTTTCGGAAGTTGTGCGATTCATCAATGACGACCAGGTCAAAATTGCCCCAATTGAAAGTTTCTAGATTGATGTCCCCAGAAAATCCGGATTCACGGCTCAAGTCGGTATGAGAGAGGACGGTGTAGCCAAAACGGTCTTTGGTGAATGGATTCAGCAAGCTGTTGTTTTGGGCCTGATACACTGTCCAGTTCTCACGGAGCTTCTTCGGGCAAAGAACGAGTACTTTGTCGTTTTTCAACTCGAAGTATTTGATAACTGCGAGTGCCTCAAAGGTTTTACCCAGACCTACGCTATCTGCGAGGATGCAGCCGTTGTGTTTGAGAATCTTGTTGATCGCTCCCTTGACCCCATCTCGCTGAAACTCAAAAAGAGCCTGCCAGACACCTGTATCAACAATCTTAATGTTCTGATCCAGCAATCCGCCCTTCTCTTGGTCGGCGAGGAAGTTTTCAAAAACATGGAAAAGTGTTTTGAAGTAGATGAATTCAGGAGCGTTGTTCTGGTAAAGCTGACTGAGGTATTGAAGGACATCCGCTTTGACATCTTTCACCAGCTTCTCGCTCCCATTCGTTCCATCACTCTTCCAGAGCTCGTCAAACCACGCCTTTAAATCGTGACGGTCACGATTGCTGTCCACCTCAAGGTTTAGCTCGATATTGTTGTTCCCTGTGCCGAGACCGAGACCACGCACGGTAAAGTTGGAACTGCCAAGAATGGCGTCCTCCACGCCCCCAGAGGAGATGTGGTACATCTTCCCGTGGAGTAGTTGAGCGTGCCGGATGGATTTAATCTCCACTTTCTGGCGTATCCATTCTGCACAGTCACGGGCGACTCGTTTCTGCGTCAGGTGGTTGGAGAGAAGTAGGCCATCCCCGTCGATCACAAAGGCTTTTGTCTCAGTCTTATCAGGGTCAAGTGAAAAAATAAAACGCGGTTCACCAAAGAGAAAGTCTAGGTGCTCAATCTGGTCTAAGTGCTCTCTGAGCACGTCGTAGGCGTAGATGGTAAAATATGCGGAAACAACTGAGAGCCGCGAACCTGGCTGAATCTTCTTTCGCAAAAATTCCCCCATAATGCCGCGTCTATGATTGTCGCGGATCCCGGAAAGTGATGCTTCTGTTTGTTGTGGGGCCGAGGGCATGAGAGTATCCTGTTCTGTCTATCGAGTTGCCCTACAAGTGACGAGGAAGGAATGGGTTAGTTTTCTGCGCGGCTTTTCTTGAGATTAGCCCTCTTAAGGAAGTCGGTGTCAGCCAAGGAAATAGTGGTAGTCAGATCGTTCATCCTGACCACCACGTTCTGATGATCCTCGGAAAGGTGGGCTGGGAGTATGGTCCCGGCGGAGACGGTGCTTCTGACGGTGCCGCCTGAAACGGAGCCGGTGAACTCGACCGGCTTGAGCAATCGGACCTTCTTCGGCCAGTAGTGGCTCTCAGGGAAGGGAGGCGGCGTAACAGTAGGAGATGGGGTTGGAGTTGGTGTGGTTGACGCGTGGGGAGTGGGTGATGCCGAGGATTTCTTATCAGTGGAGGCGTCCTTCCCGCTATTCACGCACATGCTGATACCGCCCAGCACCAGAATCAGGAGGATGATCTGCCCGAGACATCCGGCACATCCGGAGTTTTCCTGAGGAGACCGGGAGGAGCTTCCTGAGGTCTCAGTGTAGGAAAGTCCGGTGCCAGGGATTCCAACGGTCGTGCGACTGCCTCTGGGGCCACCAACTGTGTAATGGAATCCTTTCTCTCCGAAGCTGATTGAGGAGCTTCGCTTGCCGAGATTCCAGCGGATTCCCGGAGCAATTTTGAAGCTGCGGCGGAAGCGAAAGAAGCCCATGTCTGAAGAATGCAGAGTGGTCGTTAAAGCGCCAAGTCTACTCGGATTCGTACGATAGGATGTGTCTACCCCTCATCGGAAATCGCTTCATTTTTTGACAAATACGAGCCCGATCAGCCTATCGAAAGATGCACCCTTTTCTCATTGAAATGCTTACAAATCCGGAGCCACTCGTCATTCTGTGAGTAAGTCGAGTGTCTCGATCAGATAGTCGATTTTTTGCTCTAGGCGATCGCTGATATTTGGGTCGATTTGGTGGTTCTCTGATGCCTGGAAGATGAGGGTCTCAAGGAGTTCGTCCTGGTTCCGAAAGTTGGAGAGTTTCTTGAGCTCATGGAGTCGTTTTAGGCTCTCCATATTGATGTTGAATTCGATGCGGCGTGTGCCGGGTTTTGGTGTTCTAGGCATGGTGGTTTGTGTGGTGGTTTGTGTGGTGGTGCCGGGTGGATTCCGAAGCGTGCCTGACACGCGTAGGAACATGTTTTTTGCGCAGCAAAAGCGAAGCCGTGATTTCACCCCCGGGGAAATCACTATGCTCTGTTACATTGGGACGGGGAGATTCTGAGGTTTTCAGAGGCCGTGCATGGGGTTTTCGGGGTGTCCAAAAGCGGGGTCGAAAGGATGGTCTAGGAGCCGCTTGCCAGGAGAAGGATGGCCTTGGCCTCCGAACGATCGGCAAGGGGCTCTCAGGGGGCATCAATGGCCTCCCTGCATGGTGAGCTGATGGGGTGGGTGAGGCAGGCAGGAGCGGGGCCCACCGAGAGCCCCCGATGCCGTCGCAAGCCCAGCCCATGAGCGGGGGGAATCCGGCGGGTGCAGGGTGCTCCCTCGGAGAGGTCGAATGCTCAGGCCACGGCATGGTTTTTCTTGGCTAGTTCGGCGCTGAGGTCGATGAGTTTCTTGGAGGCCTGTTCCTCGTAGTACTCGAGGGGCATGGTGACGCGATCGGCAGCCCTAGCGTAGGCACGGTGGACGGCCTTGCTCCCATGGCCAAGGTGGGCCATGGCTTCCCGCTCGGGCATTCCGGAGGACTGGGCCCGCTCGGCCCAGGCGTAGCGGTAGGAATGGAGAACGATGCCGTCGGGCAGGCCAGCCTTGACCCGCTTGGTCCAAAAGTAGTTGCTGCGTTTGCTTTCCTTGAGGGTGCCGAGGCTCGGGAAAAGAGGGCCTTCCTTGGGTAGCTGGAGGAGAATTGTTTCGAGGGCCTTCCCGATCACGAGGCATGCATGGCCCTGGCCCTTGGAGCGGAGTTTCTGGCGCTCGTAGTAGAGTCTGCGGGTGACCCAGTCGATGTCCTCGGCAGTGAGGCTGGCGATGTCGGTCTGGCTGCCGCCGGTGTGCCAGAGGAGTTCGAAGTAGAGGCGGTATTCCTTGTTGGGGGTGACCCGTAGGACGGCCTCGTGCTGCTCTCGGGTGATGCCGTGGCGGGAGGCGTAGCGGATCTTGGGCCAGGCGCGGCGGGAGAGGACGGGCTTGAGGATCCACTCGAGATCGAGAGCGCGGTTGTGGAGGATGCGGAGCTGGACGTTGGTGGAGACTCCGGCCCTCGGATGGGCGAAGACGTCGAGGAAGTCCGAGGCGGAGGTCTCGATGAGTCTCCGTGTCATGAGCTGCCGGACTGGATGACTTTTCAGGAATTTCTGGAATCGGGTCTTGGTGTTGCCGTCGTAGGAGGTGTCGATGAGGCGAGCCACATCGAGCCATGTGCGGGTGCCGAAGTCGGGATCCTGCGTGTGGAGGTAGACCTTCGCGAGCTCCCGGCTCAGGACGGGCTGGATTTGGGCATCATTCTTCGCCTGGAGGAGTTTTTGCGCCTCGGCCTTGTTCTTGGTGCCAAGACTCTCCCTAGCCCCTGTGGTGGCGTCCTGCGCGTAGTAGGTGCCGCGTGAGCGGTTGGACCGTCGATAGAGCCGATATCGTGCCTGCATGGTGGGTTTCTTCTCCGGGTTGTGCAGACCAGCTTGACCGGAATTTCCCATGCTGAGGTTCCCGATTGGGAGCAACTTGCGAGTAGTCGCAGAGTTGTTTCCGAGTTGGGTCCAGCAGTCCCCCAAAAACGCCAAGGAGGGACACTTTTAGGGACACTTGGCCCAAAAAGGCCCCTTTTTGACCCCTATCAAAAAACCCGCACCTAGTATTGATGCGGGTTGGCGGGCGATTGAGGGTCATGGCGGAGGGGGTGGGATTCGAACCCACGGTGCCTTTCAGCACTTCAGTTTTCAAGACTGACGCAATAGACCACTCTACCACCCCTCCAAAACTTTCGAGATGATCGTAAAGAGGTGCCCACAGTAAGTCGAGCCTTAGCCCTATCTGGAGAGGTCTCCCTGAGTCAGGATCTTGTATCCCTCACCTTGCAAGACCGTGGCAGCGCACTCGTTGTCATCGACATGCAGGACAAGGAGAGGCTTGTCTCGGGGACGCACAAGCAAGGGATAGCTGAAGAGTAGATTCACCTCTGCCATGAGCAAACAACCGAGCACGCGGGTCAGATCGGCAGCACCCTCGGAAAATTCCACAACAAGCACCGAGGTCTGGCTGAAGGCAATATCGTGATCATGCAGGAGTTTGGAAGCGAGCGAGGGATCACTCACGATCATGCGTGCGATGGAGGACTCGGCGGAATCGACAATGCTGAAGGCAAGAACGATCACGCCGTTCTTCTCAAAGAACTTCACGACCTCGAGAAGAGCCCCCACCTTGTTGTCGAGAAAGATGGAAAAATGCTTCACCGGGGCGCCTGTCACGGTTTCTAAAATTGAGGAAGAGGGAGGGGACATAAGAAATTATTTATAAGCATAGACGAAACAGACATCGTTCGGGGAGCCCCCGGGAATATCAAGAAACTCCACAGCCACAAAATACATCCCACTGATGGTTGGTGCAAATCCTAGTGCTGCCCTGGATCCAGGATGGGCCCCTCCGTCCTGCCAGGAATCACTCTTTAACGGTTTTCCGGAGGGATCATACACGACCATCCTGATTTTGACGGCGTTAGTAGGCGATGCTGCCACAAACCAATACTGATTGCCGGAAAAGAGGCAGATTTGAAGGAAAGCAGATTGCCCCTTGGAGAGGGAATTCTGCCACTCCGAATCCCGTATCCGGAAGCCCTCATTCTCAAATGCAGCAGCGGTTTCCAATGCCAGCCGTCTCGATTCAGTCGGTACGGGGGGGGCGGGATTCAGAGGCTCCGGGGATTCCTGATCAGTGAGAAACTTAGGATCACTCCCCTTACCCCCATCTGATCGGGATGCGGCAAGCATCGCGCACGAATCCATCAAGGGAAGGAATCCAACAGAGCAACTTAGGAGAAGTGGGAGGTTTGGGAATTTCACGGCTTGGAGGGAGTGATGACCGCAGGGCTGTTATTGGATACGCCGTGAACTTCAGGGACTCCCGGAATCCGGGGCATCGGGATCGGAGGAATTGAAGGGATTTGAGAGGGAGCACTTGCGGAGGTCATGATGGCCTGCACGGCCCCGGCAGCGAGTTGATGGATCTTCTGGATTTCGATTCTCTTTTTTTCCAATAAGGAATCCGGCAACTTATTCCTCTTCTCTAAAATGGCTGCGATCTGATCCAGGGAGTCGTGCACCGTAATAACCCGTTCTGACTTCCTGACCCTGATGGGAAGCGCATCCAACTGAAGCAAGAGATGTCGGGCAAGGGAGGATTGGTCAATGACTTCCGCTCCTTGAAGGGTCGGGCTGGCGAGAATCACGGTCGTTACCACCTGAAGCCCCCGGAGCCATGCAGCCGCTGAGGTCAAGGTAACCAGTTCCTTGTCTTTCTGACCCACCATGGTGGCCTTCACTTCGTTTTCCGTCGCTTCGAGTTCCCCCGCCAAGGCTTCCCAGTCGCTGTTATCGGCGAACTGGATCAGACTATTTCCTCTGCCCATCAGGCTCTCGCTGATTCCCAGGGACTTGGCCACACTCATCATTTCCCTGCCGACATTTTTCACCTGCTGTCCATCCTGAGCCTCGACGGCAATGTAACCGTTCGCCGAGAGAACGCCAACGGCAAGCGCGAGCTGCGATCGCTCCGTCGAGACAGGGGCGGAAATCGGCAGGACTAGGGTAGCCCAATTCGGGCGGCAGACCTTGTTCATGGCTGCAAAGACCTCTCCCGGAGAAGGGACACTCAGAGAGTCGATGAAGATCGCTCCTTGTATCTGTGACTCACTCATTGGTGAAATCACGAAATTGGAGGCAATGACAGCGTGACAACACAACACGCTCATCACCGAGATGGCAAAATATCTGCCCGTCTGCATGATTAACAGTTACACAGGTTTCCTTCATGTTGCCAGAACCGAACACATCTCCCCTCAAGAACGTGCCTTCCCCACCCCGAATCACCGATCTCCCCATCGAGGAACTTAGGGAGGGAATCGTCTCAGAATTATACTCGGGGAACCGGCTGATCGTGGAGGCCCCGACCGGTTCCGGAAAATCCACCCAGATCCCGCAGATGCTTCTGGATGCCGGCATTCTTGGGAATGGCCGGGCAATCATCCTCCAACCGCGCCGCCTAGCCGCCCGGATGCTGGCAGCTAGGGTTGCTCACGAGCGTGGTGGAAAGGTCGGTGACGAAGTGGGGTATAGGATCCGATTGGACGATGCCTCCAGCCCGGCGACACGCCTCCTTTTTGTCACGGAGGGAATTCTTGTCCGTCAGATGCTCGGTGATCCCGACCTCAAAGGGGTCAGTGCACTGCTCTTCGATGAGTTCCATGAAAGGCATCTTTACAGTGACATCTCGCTGGCCCAAGCCCTGGAGTTGCAGGCCACACGCCGACCGGATCTAAAGATCATCGTCATGTCGGCCACACTCGACACCACATCACTGGCCGAATACCTCGAGCCGTGCACTGTTCTCCGATCCGGTGGCCGCACCCACCCCGTGAAGATCGAATACCTGACACGGGAACCCGGTGACGAAAAGCCCTGGGATCTGGCCGCCGAGGCCGCCGCCTCGATGCTTCCCAAGACGCCCGGCAATCTTCTGATCTTCATGCCGGGCGCCTATGAGATCGCCCGAACCATCTCGACCCTCAGGGTCCGCCTTCCCAATAACATTGCCATCATGCCGCTTCACGGAGAGTTGACCCCGGTTGATCAGGATGCTGCGGTGGCTCCTGGAGGGGGTCGCAAGGTGATTGTCTCCACCAATGTCGCGGAGACATCCCTCACCATTGACGGCGTGACCGCGGTGATCGACAGCGGATTGGCACGCATGGCCTGCTTCGACCCCCGCCGGGGTATCAACACCCTGCTCATTGAAAAGATCAGCCGGGCATCTTCAGACCAGAGGGCGGGCCGGGCCGGGCGGACGGCTCCGGGGGTCTGTCTCCGACTCTGGACCGAGAGGGAACATGCCCGAAGAATCCCGCGCGAGGCTCCCGAGATCCATCGTGTCGATCTCTGCGAGGTTCTTCTCACCCTGAAAGCCGCCGGCTTCGCCTCAATGGAAGCAATCCGTTGGCTGGATGCACCTCAATCACAGGCTGTCACCCGTGCGGAAACACTCCTTAGGGATCTTGGCGCCCTGGACCATGACGGGGAGATCACACCGCTTGGTCGGAGAATGATGGCCTTCCCAACCCACCCCCGTTATGCGCGGATGCTGATTGCCGCGCAGGAATTCGGCTGCGTCAGACAGGCCGCACTGATGGCCGCACTCACCCAGTCGCGACCTCTTCTCATGCGCACCGATCGAAAGACCGAGGAGGAGCGTCAGGATCTCTTCGGTGGCGGCGGATCCGACTTTCTGGTGATGGCCCGGGCCTTTCGCTGGGCGGAGAGGAACGATTTCCGTGCAGACCGTTGCCGTCAGCTTGCCGTCCATGGAGATGCAGCCCGACAGACCGGGCGAGTCTACGATCAATTTCTAAGCCTTGCAGAAGCTCAAGGGCTCGATATCGATGCGCCTGCCGCGCCTGACGAGGCCCTCGCTAAATGCATCCTTGCGGGGTTCGCCGACCAGGTGGCCCGAAGGAAAGGCGCAGGAACAAATCTTTGCGATATCGTTCACGGACGCCGGGGCCTGCTTGCCAAGGAGAGCGCAGCCTCGGAGAGCCGACTCCTTGTCGCCTCGGAAATCAGTGAGATCGGCCAGGGTAGCGGTGATGTCCGGGTGCAACTCTCGATGGCCACTGCCATCGACGAGCAGATGCTCAGGGAGATCTTTCCTGAAGACTTCACGGATCGGAATGACTACTTCTTCGACACATCGACCAACCGCGTTGTGAAACGGACCGAGAAAATGTTCCGTGACCTCACGCTGGAATCAGTCCACCGCGACGCGCAACCATGCGGGGAAGCCTCCAGGGTCTTGGCCGCTGCTCTGGCGGAGGGAGATCTTCCCCTACCCACGTGGAAGGAAGAGACCGAGGAGTGGATACAACGTGTTCAGTGGTTGGCTCATCACCACCCCGAACTCGAACTTCCCTCCTTTGATGAAACCGAACGCCAACTCGCGCTCGAGGAGTGGTGCCAAGGTGCCGTGGGCTACCGTGAGGTGAAGGACAAACCGGCGCTTCCTGCTCTCCAATCCCTCCTGACTCCAGCCCAACGCTCGGCACTCGATCGCCTTGCCCCAGAGCGTCACGAACTTCCCGGGGGGCGCAAGGCCCGCCTGCTCTACAAGTCAACCGGCCAAGTCACCATGAGCGCCCTGATTCAAGATCTCTACGGTGTATCAACGGCGCCGAAACTTGCGGGAGGAAAAGCCGAGGTGACCATCGAAATCCTGGCGCCTAACCGGCGGCCCATTCAGGTAACCCGCGATCTCAACTCCTTCTGGAAAGAGACCTATCCGAAAATCAAACCGGAGTTGTCACGCCGCTACCCAAAACATCTCTGGAAATAGTGCGGGATTGGTTTTTTCGCCCAAGAGCATGATTCCCGCCGAAAGATCAAGTCAGCTAGTTACTCTTGGGGAATTGGGGAGGATTGACATAATCCGAATCTGACTTCTTAACCGAGGAGTCACCTGCTCCGGAGATCTTGTCCTGGGTCCAACTTGCCGAACCGCTGATATCCTCACCGAGTCCCTTCAATGTATTGCATCCGGAGAGCAGGAGGGGTGCAACAATCAGGGGAAGGAGCAACAAAGTTTTCATAGGGAAATCCATACTCTCGGTCGCAACCCTTGTCATCCCATTTTCTGTAAAAAGGGTAAACTCACGGGGATAAAATGAATGAAGAGGATCGGTGGGAAGGAGCGAATTCTACGCAGAAATCCGTTTTAAAACCAGGGGCTCAACAAGGCCAATCAACAGGTGTTTTCACCGACTACTCACACAAAAACCATCCCTTTTATCCCCTTAATCCCTTGTAAATTCTACCCCTTCACCCCGTCGATCAATTCCTGAAAAGGTCCATACTCCCCTGCATAGAAAGGATATCCCTTACCCTGAACTCCCCCGGGACGATACCTCCAGTGCTTGTAACTCCAAAGCCAGAGTTCCGGATGTTTGTGAAGACCCGGTTCCAAAGCATCCCAGCAGGCTTGGGCAATCTCTCCAGGATTGCTTCCCGCAGGAATTGACAACTCTGGCAGATACCGGACGATGTAACCTCCATCCTGGCGCGGAAGGCATTCCACGGGAACCAATGCTGATCCGGTGCGCAGCGCCAATTCAGCCGGCAGTCGTGTCACCGGGGTGAGGAGTCGGCCGAACTGGCGGATCACCACCGGTCCTTCGCTGGGCTTTAGATTCAGGTCGATGAGCATCCCCATTTTGCCCCCTTCCTTGAGGTGGCGTATGGTGCGAAGCATCGCCCCCTTCTGTGGCATGATCTCCTGCCCCAGTGCGGAGCGCCACGAGTCAAAGAGTGGGCCGATCAGGGGATTCTTGAGTTTCTGGGCAATGACAGGGAAATTTCCGAAATGCCGGCAGGTGATCTGGCTCAACCATTCAAAGTTCCCAGCATGAAGGCAGAAGTAGAGAGCGGGCCTTCCCCCGGCACCATGGCCCGGCATCGGATCCAGCCCCTCCGTGGTGATGATCTCGTCCAGCGCCGCGTTACTGAGATTCGGAGACCAGAGCAACTCTAGGGCGGTCCGTGCAAAGACTCCATACGATTTTCTTCCGATCATCTGATACTCCGCGTCTTCGTAACGCTCTCCGAACGCAGAGTGCAGATTGGCCAGCGTCACCTCGCGGCGGTGACGGTCGAAGGTGAAGAAAACCGATCCGACACAATCAGCCAGCGGTGCAATCCATCGCCAAGGTAGGAGACAGATCAGGGCGGATGCAAAGCGAAGTCCCGCATACTCGATCCGGTAGCGCAGTCGTTTCCAGAATGGAATGCCACCCATGGCAACGGCTCGCGGGGCGGCGACCGTCTCCGGAGTGCTCATGCGGGGGAATCCACGACTCCCGATTTCTCTAGTCTGGGAAAGACAGGGGATGGTTCTCCGCACACGTATTCCTCGGGCAGATCACCGATGAGCACCTCCCCGTGAAGGGACAAAGGCTGAAGGCTGATCTGGCGTAAAATCTCGGCGGCGGCAGCTGGGGCAACAGGCTGAAGGAGCGTCGCCGCAGTGCGTGCGGAGAGGATCAACGTTGCAAGGACAGCGTCCAGCCGGTCGGGCTGTTCCGGGTCCTTGGCGAGCTTCCAAGGCGCGGAGGAATCGACCAAGGCATTGGCCCGGTTCACCAGATCCACCATGGTCTCGATCCCGGAATGGATCTGGGCGGCATCCATCTGGGTGATGAAGGTCTTCACGGAAGAGGTATCGGCCTCCAAATGAGCGACGAGATCAGCAGGAAGTGTCACCGGTTTCGGTGATCCCTCCCGATAACGACGGGTCATGCTGAGGGTGCGGTTGACGAGATTCCCAAGTCCGTTGCCAAGTTCCGTATTGTGTCGGAGGAGTAACCTCTCCTCGCTGAAGTCGGCATCCTGACCCATCACAGCATCCCTCATGAGGTAGTAGCGCAGAGCCGTGGGGCCATAGGTTTCGGCCAGGGCAGCGGGATCGACCACATTCCCGGTACTCTTGCTCACCTTTTCCCCCTTCAGGCTCCAGAAGCCATGCACCAGAAGCCTAGGCATCTCATTATCGGAAAATCCCATGGCGTGGAGCATGCAGGGCCAATAGACCCCATGCGCTGGAATCAGGATATCTTTGCCAATCACATGCTGGTCACAGGGCCAGCGCTTCTTGAATTCCCCACGCTGGTCACTACTGCCGCCATAACCAGCGAAGCTGATGTAGTTAATCAGCGCGTCGAACCAGACATAGGTGACGAAGTTCGGGTCGAACGGAAATTCGATTCCCCAAGAGAGACGGCTCTTGGGGCGTGAGATGCAGAGATCCCCTGTGATCTTGCTGGCGGCATTGCTGAGTTCGGTATGGCGGAAGCCCGGGCTTACGAATTCAGGATGAGCCTCCAGAAAAGCAGCAAGCCACTCCGAGCACTTTGAGAGACGGAAATACCAGTTCTCCTCATCGAGAAGCACCACCTCCCCCCACTCGGGACCGAATTCTCCGTCAGGTCCCCGCTCCTTGTCGGTCAGAAACTGCTCCTGACGGATGCTGTAGTGTCCGCTATAGGTTGCCTTGTAGAGCCAGTCACGCTCCTTAAGGTTGCTGAGGATGGCACGGACAGACTCCGTGTGCAGCGGGGCGGTCGTGGCGGCCCAGGCATCGTAGGAGATACCGAGTGTCTTCCAGAGCGAAAGGAAGGACTCCGAAATCCGATCTGCAAACTCTTGCGGGGCAATCCCCTCCCGCTCCGCGCTCTGCTGCACCTTCTGGCCATGCTGATCCACCCCGGTGAGGAAAAAGACCTCCCTTCCGCGCAGGCGATGATATCGGGCGAGAACGTCCGCCAGGATTTTTTCATAGGCGTGTCCGATGTGCGGCGGCGCATTGGTATAATCGATCGCAGTGGTGATGAAGAAAGGTTTCATATCATTGTTTTTCCTTCGAAAATCGGCGGTGCATCCTCCGGATCCTCTTTGGCAATCTTGCCTCCCCAGGAGAGAATACGCGCCTTCACGCCGGCGGACTCAGCCTCGGCGATCTGGTTATTCCTGACATAGAACATGGAAAGGCTGGACCAGGCGAGTTGGTCGTTTGGAGACAGTCGGGTCGCCACAAGTCCCGCCTCGATGGCCTCGAGAAAATGACCTGTTTTCATCAATGCCATCCCCAAGGCATGCCACCCGTCGAAGAAAGAAGAATCAAGGAGAATGCACTGGCGGTATTTTTCTACCGCCGCTTCGAGATCACCAACAGCAAGGTCACCGCTTGCCTCGTCAAAAAGTCTGGAGATTTCCTCCGAAACCTGACGGGGATCGGCCATGGATTTAAGCTTGATGAACGGGGCGGTTAGCCCCCTCCCTTTGCCGCTCCGGGAAGCATCTTGACCTGCGCCCCAACCCGCGCCGCACGCAACCATTCCAAGAAGAGCATGCTCTGCTCGTTGGAGAGAAGGGTCTTGGAGATGATGGGTTGATGCTCTTTCCAAAGGGCATCGCTCAGCGGTGCTCGCTTCTCAAGGTAGATCGCAAAGTTTCCCCAGGGAGCTCCCTGGAGGGATCCTAATTCCCCTGCTTTTAGTGAAAGGGTAGCCGATACGAGGGCACGAGTCTCTGCGCTGTTCTTCTCATCGGCCGGAACGACTCCAGAGAGAACCTGCGTCTTGACTCCCGCCTCTTTGGCCGCTACGGAAAATGATTTTCCCGCCACCATTGCGGCCCGGATCTTATCAAGGGACTTTGTCGCGGCATCCGAGGCGATTGAAGCAGCTTTTTGCTGAGAAATCAGGCTGCCGATCTTATCCGCCACCTCGGTGAATTCGAGTTGTCGCGCCGGTGCCACCCCGTCAACCATCAGGGCGTAAAAGGAATTCCCATCCTGTATAATCTCGGAGAGTTCCCCGGTTTTCTGCAACCGGTAGGTGGCAGCGACAAGGACCTCTGGCAATCCCGAGGGTTTTCCATTCTGGGAGCCATCGCTCTGAAGGTTCTGGGCTTTTTGAGCATGGAGGGCCACAGCTTCGGCGGCTTTCGACAGATCCATGCCCTTGGCAAGGCTCTGACGGATCGACTTGAGGGTTTCCACGGCCTGATCGGCGAGTTTCTGCAGGGCGGCTGCATGATCCTTTCCAACAAGTTTTTGCTGGGTTTCGGGCAGGGTGAAGAGAAGGTAGGAAATTGACCTCGACTCATTGGATCTCAGGCCAGCCTTGTTCTTTTCATAAAAGGCCGAGATCTCCTCTTTGGTGGGTGCAGCGCTTTTCTCAAAGGCAGAGCGATCAAACCTTAGGATTTGCGCGTCGACTGCCTGATAGATTCTTGCCGCCTCACGAACCTGACTTTCCCCGACGGCGATGGGAGACGTCACAACGGAGCGAATCATTTTCACGCGCAGGGAATCCCTGACAGTGTCCTCCATTTGGCGCTCCGTGAATCCACGGGGAACCAGCTGTTCCTGAAGGAAGCGGGAGTATTTGGCCGGGTCAAAGGCTCCGTTAGTCTGGAGTAAGGGGAGGGACTTGATGACCTCAGCGACCGCCTCATCCGAGGGACGGATACCAAGTTCCGGAGCCTGATGCTGGATGATCAACAAATTCAGGATGAAGTCGCTTGCGGAAGACTCCTCATTCTCACCCAGACCTCCAAGATCCCGAACAAAATCCGTGAGGCCAAGGGCCATCGCCAATTGATAACCGCGAGCCTGACGGTCGATCTCAGCGCGCTGGACGACCTGTCCATAAATCCTGGCCACATCGTTGCTACCGACTTGGGTGAGGTTCGTCCGGTTATAGAGCCAGATGAAGGCAATAATGGTCATGATGGCGATTACCAGCATGAGAATCTGTTGGTGGCGGCGGAAAACGGTAAGCATCGGTGAGGGAGAGATTATGAAGGGTCAGGACTTCTGTGATGGTGAGGGCTGAAAAGTAAAAAAGATAGCCTCTCTGATTAATTGGGTATGGGAATGAAAGCAAGCGTGAGGAAGTCGTTTTAGGTAACGGGTCGCAAGCCACCGGTCCTTGAAAAAATCCATATCAACCCCGTCCCCTTCACTTCTTCGCCTTATGATCGCCATCCTTATTTGTTGATCGTGACGGCCAAACGTCTGACAGCTTTGGCGAGCCCCGGATCACCGATCATTTCCAAGGCATCACTGAGTGGGAAAAGCCGGCGGCGGCGGACATTGGCTTCGGGCCAACTTTTGAGTAATTTTGAAATCTTCATGGCATAAAGTTGCAGATGGCGACCGTCTGCCATCTGGCAGCGGGTCCGAAGATCCTGGCGGAGAGTTCCCAGCACCCCGGCCTCCTCAACGGCTTCCATCACGGCCACTTCGTGAGGGGTCATATCCGGTTCCTGGCGACCTTTGGGGAAAATCCATCGATTTCCCGAGGAACTCGTGATGAGGAGCAGATGCAGTCGACGATCGATAAACGTGTAGGGAAGAATGCCCAGTTGGCACATTCCGGATGGCTCCGGCGGTCCGTGAATCGCCATTTCCGCAGTCTGATACTCTTCTCGGCGCGAGATCTCCTCACCGAGAAAGTCCGGCTTCTTGTACCCCTTCGAGGCAGCGGCATCGGGAAAAAAGATCTCTGCCACTCGCAGGGGTGCATGCTCACCAGTGAACTCATCGATCTTCATTTTGAGCCGCCCCAATTTCATGATATGCCGCAGACGCTTGATCCGCTGCCCCAGCGTGAAGGGCCAGAGTTTCTCGAATTGACCCTTGGTGATCTTGATTTCCTGTCCTGTCACCTCCTTTCCCGTCCGGTCCCTTGCCGAAAGATAATGACGCCCCCCCTCGCGGCGGACCCTAAGCTCCTGACCCCGTTCCCGAATGATGTAACCCTGCTCTATCTCAACTCCTCGGGCCAAGGCCATTTGGGAAGGAGCCGAAACAAGAAGAAACTTTCGACGAATTGGGCCGGAGATTTTGCTCATCTTGAGATTTTTTTAAAGATGACCCTGATGTCGGGATTGACAAGTTAAACCTCATCACCATGATATTACCCCTCCTCACGTGAGTGGGAAACGATGGTGGCTGTAGCTCAATGGTAGAGCTCCGGTTTGTGGTACCGGCTGTTGCGGGTTCGAGCCCCGTCAGCCACCCGTTTCTTCAGCAGGGAAAGCTGACTCTTGAAACCTGAGACCTGAAAATAGCAGGATTGTCCTTCGCTCTTTTCATACACGCACTACTCTCGACGCACGCACGAGTTTCGCCTCTACGAAACTGAGGATCGATTCACTCGGGACCCTTTCAGGTCTCAAGTTTCAGCCTTCAACCTTCAGCCGCACTCAAGCTCTGCTTGAGTGGCTCAGAAAGGAATGTCGTCTTCCTCGATGGGCGACTGACTGACCTGAGAACGTCCGCTGCTAAATCCGCCGGATCCGCTTGCAGGAGACTCCCTCCGGGGTTGACGCTCGGAGTAATCTTCATCATGACCGGGCCCGCCTGATCCACTTGATCCGCCCCCGCCACCCGCACCACTTGGGCGGGGTCCAAGCAGTTGAAAACTCTCCCCAACCACTCGAAGCTTTGTCCGCTTCTGTCCCGAGGTCTTGTCCTCCCAACTATCAAGTTGAAGACGCCCTTCAATGTAGATGGAACGTCCCTTCTTGCAATACTCACCGGCAATTTCTGCCTGTCGGCCCCATAAAGTCACATCGACATAGGTTGTTTCCTCCCTCTTCTCCCCACCCTCCGGGGTGAAGACCCGGTTCACGGCGATACCGAGATCGGTGACTGCACTGCCCTTCGGCGTGTATTTGATCTCAGGGTCACGGGTAACATTTCCGATGAGCATCACTTTATTAAGATTGGCCATAGTATTTTGGAAGTTTGAGTCTGGGGAGGATTGATCAGTGGCGGGCTTGGTTGGGGGAAAGTTTTTTCAGGCCGATTGCCTGGAGCATATGCCACAGGCAACCCGCCGCAAAAAACTAAGCAGCCTTCGCCGTTTTCTTGGCGGCCTTACGGGCCTTTCCAACGGACTTGACAGCCCCCTTGCGGAGGTAGTTCTGGAGGACAACTTCCTCATCAAGAGTCAACTTCGTGCGGATCTTCGCGATCGCCGTCGACTCGGCCGTCACGACGTAGTTTACAAAATATGCGCTTTTGAGTTTGTCATGCGGATAGGAGAACTCGCGTCGTTCCAAGCGCTGGACCTGCTCCACGTTGGCTCCTTCAGCGGTAAGGGTTTTTTCCAAACGCTCAATGAGGTCCTTGTTGGTTTCTTCTTTTCCCGCCACGTTGAGAGCAAGGAGGATTTCGTATCTGTTTTTCATGGTTGTTTTTCTGTGTTGTCTGCAGTTTTAGCAGAAGAGGGTGCCGCATTGTAAAGGTTCATCGCTTGGGAGAGTCCTTTACGCAGGACGCAAAGCGTGGCTTCCGCTGCCCGGTTGACAGCTTCCATTGCGGCGGATTGCTCCCCAGGAAGGAAACGGGAGAGCACATGATTGGAGAGGTCACTGTCGTCTGGAGCCCCGCCGATGCCAACTCTGAGGCGCGGTACTTGCTCGGTCGCAAAATGCATAAGGACGGACTCCAGTCCTTTCTGACCTCCCGATCCCCCCTCGGAACGCAAACGAAGCGTACCCAGCGGCAAGGCGATATCATCGATGATCACAAGCGTGGAGGTCGACGGAATTCTGAAGAAACGCGCATACTCCACGACCGCTTCTCCGCTGAGGTTCATGAAGGTGGTTGGTTTAATTAAAGTAAGATCTGCGTCTTCGGTCCCGGGCTTCCCCTTGCCTAGAAGGATCCGCCACTTGGGCTCTTTGGAACACTCCACACCGAGAAGTGACGCGATGCGGTCAATGACGGCAAACCCTATATTGTGTCGGGTGCCCTCATATTCGCGACCGGGATTACCCAATCCAGCCACAAGCCGGATACCTGAGGATGAGGTATCCGGAGTCAAGAAAGGGTGCAGGTTGAGGGAAATCCGTTACTTCTTGCCCTTGGAAGCATCTGCTCCCTCAACGGGCTTCTTTTCCTTGATCACCTCAGGTCCCTTGGAGGGCTCTGCTCCGGCGACTGGAGTCACCTCCACCTTGGACTCCGCGACAATGAAGACTGTAAGGTCGGCATCCGAAGTAGCCCTGACACCTGCTGGAAGAACAAGATCACGGACATGAAGGGACTGATTGAGTCCCAAAGCGCTGACATCGACACGGATGATCTCGGGTAGATCCTTGGGAAGACACTCAATTGCAAGGGAACGAAGACTGTGCTCAAGGAGACCGCCGAAGTTCTTGACTCCATCGGCATCACCGAAAGGCTCGATAGGGACTTCCGTGTTGAGCACTTCGTCGGTGGCAACTTCGAGGAAATCGACGTGCAGGATATCGCCGCGCACCGGATGATGCTGAACTTCCTGAATCAACGAAAGCTTCGTGGCCGTGCCTTCAATTTCAAGCTCCACAAGGATGTTCTCACCGATCGCATGCTTGAGAAGAGCGGCGATCTCGCGGTTGTTGATCTCAAGGTTGGCAGGCTGGTCCTTGTGTCCGTAGATCACTGCGGGGACAACACCACGACTGCGGAGATGCTTGACGGAATTGCGGCCGACATCCGCGCGGGGACGGGCTGAGAGTTTAACCTGTTTTGCCATAGAATGAGGAAGTTTGGACGGTGATTGCTGGAATGCGATTAGTGCTTGAGCTGGAACAGCGAGCTGACCGACTCGCCTCCATGGATCCGCCGGATTCCCTCGCCGAGAAGTTCGGCTATTGAAAGAACCCGCACGCGACCACCCGATCCTTGTCGGACGGGGACGCTGTCGGTGGTGATGAGTTCCTTGATCTCGGAACCCTCCAACCGCTGAACCGCTAAATCTGTCAGCACTGCGTGCGAGACGCCAGCATAAATATCACACGCCCCCATGGTTCGGAGGATTTTTGCGGCACTCGTCAGAGTTCCAGCCGTTTCGGTAATATCATCCAGGATCATGACATTCTTCCCCTCGACCTCACCGATGACATGGAGGGCGTCGACCTCGGTCGCATTGCGCCGCCTCTTGACAACAATGGCCAACCCGGCCCCAAGTGCCTCGGCATAGGAACTGGCCATCTTGACCCCACCGACATCGGGGGAGACCACCACAAGGTTTTCGATATTCTTGCGGCGGATATGGTCGACCATCACGGGCAGTGCATAAAGATGGTCGACAGGGATGTCGAAGAAACCCTGCAACTGCTGGGCGTGGAGATCCATGGTGAGCACACGGTTGACTCCCGCTGCAACGAGGATGTTGGCCACCAATTTCGCGGTGATGGGCACCCTTGGCTGATCCTTGCGATCCTGCCTTGCATAACCGAAGAAAGGTATGACAGCGGTAATCCTGTTGGCACTGGCCCTGCGCACTGCATCCACCATGATCAGGAGTTCCATGATGTTCTGGTTGCTGGGAGGGCACGTCGGTTGGACAATGAAGACATCTCGCCCCCGGACATTGTCGTTGATTTTCACGAAGGTCTCTCCATCTGGAAAGGAAGTCACTGTGGCATCCCCAAGCGGTTGGCCGAGATAGTCGGCGATATCCTGGGCCAGTTGGCGATGCGCTGTGCCGGTGAAAATCCTGAGTTCGGGTATGCCTTTCATGAAAGTCTTTCAACGATACCTTCCAAACAACAGCCCACGCACGCAGGAAATCGAGAATCCCCTCATTTTATTTAAAAAAATGAGGTCCCAAACGAACAAGCTCTCTTTTCAAAATCAATTTCAACTGCGGAATGAGGACTTGCGATCCGTCTTTGGCCGGGTTTGATGCCGTTCCTAAAAAACACTTGCCGCCGCTATCTTCACCGCCACCGCTTGACGGCGAAGGAGCATGAGCCGTAAATGTAGTGCCATGGTTCAAGCCTCTCCCAGAGCGATCATCAAATCCCTCGTCCTCGTCCTGTCCACCCTTTTGTTTGCTGCATGTGCGTCTTATGACGGACGTCTGAACTCCAGCACAACCCAGTATCTGGGAACGGACGGATCCATCGTCACCAGGACCTCCACAGCGTCTCTCTCCGAGCGCGCTTCCTATTGGGCGGGTGATTCCGTTTCAGGTCCTGCCAGCATTGTCATCAAACTGAGTGACCAGAAACTCTACTACTACAAGGCTGGCAAACTTGTCGGCATCTCGGCTGTATCCACAGGAAGGGAGGGACATGATTCACCGGTTGGAAAATTCAAGGTCCAACTCAAAGAGAAAGAGCATGCCTCGAATCTTTACGGTGATTTTGTCGATGCCAATGGCACCTTGGTCGTTAAGAATGTTACCTTCAAGGTAGACAAAGCCCCTCCAGGCACTCACTTCCAGGGTTCTTCCATGCCTTGGTTCATGCAGTTTGCCCCGGGGGTGGGGATGCACACCGGTTTTTTGCCCGGAGTGCCCGATTCCCACGGATGTATCCGCCTGCCAGACAAGATGGCCAGAATCTTCTTTGCGACGACACCGATCGGGACTCCCGTCATCGTGGAGAAATAAATCGGCAGGAAGACAACTCTTGACTGGAAAAAGGGATTCCGGGAATTGAGGTTTTCCACTGCCTTGAGAATGATTTAGGATGCGGCGGCATGACCGCAACGACTCCCAGTATCCAAACGGTGACAAAGATTCCTGTCCCCCTGACCGCACACCCCTACGAAGTTTTCATCGGCAAGGGTCTTCTCACGGAGATCGGCGAATATACAACTCCCATCGTCGCTCCGTGCCGGTGCGTGGTGATCACGGATGAAAATGTTGCCGCAAATCATGCTGGCATTCTCATGGAATCGCTCGGTCGAAGCGGCTTCGATCCTCAACTGCTCGTCATACCGCCAGGGGAGCAATCAAAGTCGATGTCCGAGGCCTCGAAACTCTGCGATCGCATGATCGAATTGGGTATTGATCGCAAAGGAGCGGTCTTTGCCCTTGGGGGTGGTGTGATAGGGGATCTGGCGGGTTTTGTTGCCTCCATCTTTTATCGCGGCATTCCCGTCATTCAAATCCCCACCACGGTAATTTCCCAAGTCGACAGTTCGGTGGGTGGCAAGACAGGAGTGAACAGTCACCTCGGCAAGAACCTGATCGGTTCCTTTCACCAACCTCTCGTTGTGATTGCCGATACTGGCACCCTATGCACTCTTCCGGAAAGGGTCTTCAACGAGGGTCTCGCCGAGACGATCAAGCATGCCGTGATTGCGGATGCCTCCTTGCTGGACTTGCTTCCCACGGATAGGTCCCGGGATCTCGCCCCAATGATTGCCAGAAACATCGCCATCAAGGCCGCCATCGTTACGGAGGATGAGTTTGAAACCAAGGGTCGGAGAGCCCTTCTGAATTTCGGCCATACGATTGGTCACGCGGTCGAGTCGGTGGCAGGTTACGGCGTGCTCTCACACGGTGAGTCCGTGTCGATCGGCATGATTGCGGCGCTTGATCTCTCGGTCCGATTGGCCGGACTATCCCTTATTGATGCGGAGAAGGTTCGGTGTGCGATCCGCGCCTGCGGACTCCCGGATACGCTTCCCTCCTCACTCTCCACGGAGTCTCTGCTTGCAGCGCTCCAACGCGACAAGAAATTCGACCGAGGAGCCATCCGGTTCGTGCTCTCGGGCCAACTGGGATCTGCCTTTATAAGCGATCAGGTGACTCTGGAGGATATCACCGAAACCCTTTCCAGAATCCGGCGCTAAAAGGCGGCAACCTCCTCATCGCCCGTCCCCAAGACATCTCTGGCCCATGACCATCTCACCCTCCGGGGGATGATCCCAAAGTTTGGATGAGATCCGACCCAAAGGAAGAGACTAGGTGGAGAAATCCCTAACCGGGAATGTTTTTCAACAATTCGGCGTTGGTAGGATAGCGCCTGATAAAAAAGAGAAGTCTCTCAATGGCCTCGATGGGCTTGTGCCCCGCCAGCCCGCGGCGGATCACGTTGATCTTGTGCATTTCGTCAGGCGTCAGGATGAGTTCCTCACGGCGAGTGCCCGAGAGGAAGATGTCGACGGCAGGATAGATGCGCTGCTCACTGATTTTTCGGTCAAGCACAAGCTCCATGTTACCGGTCCCCTTGAACTCCTGGAAAATCAGGTCGTCCATGCGGCTGTTCGTCTCGATCAACGCCGTCGCCATGATGGTGAGGGAGCCGGCCTCCTCGGTGTTGCGGGCGGCGGCAAAAAGCTTTCGGGGAATCTCCATGGCTCGTGAATCCATACCGCCGCTCATGGTGCGTCCTCCACCACCCATTGCATTGTTGAAGGCCCGACCGATGCGGGTCAGCGAGTCCATGAGAACAAAGACATCCTTACCCTGCTCGACAAGGCGCTTGGCACGATCGACAGCGATTTGCGCGATGCGCGTGTGACTGCGAAGGTCGCTGTCGTTGGAACTGGCGTATAGTTCCGCCTGCGGGACAGTGCGCCGGATCTCGGTAACCTCCTCCGGGCGTTCATCCACGAGCAGAATGATGAGCTTTACCTCTGGATGATTCTTGACCACTGCATCGGCGATATGTTGGAGAAGCGTGGTTTTTCCCGTGCGGGGTGGCGCCACAATAAGCCCCCTCTGTCCCTTTCCCACGGGAGTCATGAGATCGATCACCCGCGTGGTAAAACGTTCGGGGGTCGTCTCCAGCCTAATGCGTTTGTTGGGACTGATGGTTGTGAGTTCCTCGAAGAAGGGAATGTTCACATATTTTTCCGGCTCAGCTCCCTCGATCTCCGTGGCCTTGAAGAGTTGGATGCCCCGGGGACCGCGTCTGGTCTCCCCTTTGATGAGCACGCCGTCACGAAGGTTGTGCTGACGGATCACCTCGGGCGTGATGAAGATATCGTTCTGGGTGGCTGCATAGGCACGTTTGGCCTCACGAAGAAATCCGAATCCTTTTCCGGAGAGTTCAACAATTCCCTCCGCGTAAGTCGGTTCTGGTGGAGGTCCCTCTTGACGGACGGCATCGCCCTCGACCGGGGTGGATCCGGCAAAGTCATCGGCCCCCTGTTCACCCCCGGAAGGATGATTTCTTCCTTCATTGGGACCACGGTCATTGGCTCGGTTGTTTCTAAACGGCCTGCGACCACGGGGATTGCGACCGCCGCCGCGACGGGGACGGTCAAACTGCCTTTCACCTTGGGGTGTTTGGCCCTCTTGCCGTTGCACGGGAGGATCACCCGCGTTTTGGTCCGCCGATCCAGGAGTTGATTGGGGCATTTGCTCCCCTTGGTTTTCGGGCTGCCTGGATGCTGACCTGATGGGCTGTGAATGTTCGTTCTGTGCTTCTTCGCTCATGGGAAAATGGATTTGGTGTTTTAAAAGTGGTCTTGGGAACCGGATTTTTTGGAAAGTTTTGGGGGCAATCAGGACTCCTGCCGAGGGGAGTTTTCCTCGTCATATCGGGTGTCCGGCATCACTGATGTCTTTGGATTCCTATGGGGAAATCCCTTCTCATGCTCCAAGTTGTCATTTCCGGAGAGATGTCACGTCGCCCGCAATCGGGTTTGACCATGCCCTAGCATTTCAGACCAAGGCGTCAACCTCCTGCGACAACGATCGAGCACTCCTAGGGGTTCTCTGCGTTGGGGTTTTGAAGATTTCGAAAAACTTCGTTGGCAAATCATCTCGCCCCTGACTTTTTGGGGGAAAGGGCCTAGAAGACCGAAACTCTGATCAAGAGAGAAACAGATGACGGCAGGGTGTCAACGCCTTTTTCTAATTCCTTCTAGAACACCCTCTCCTCACCGGGCTTCAGCAGGTGAAGGTGACGATCTTTTTTTTGGAACTCCCTTTTGGCATACTCATGGTCAATCGAGATCAGGGGGAACGTGTCGTAATGAACACCCAGAATTTCCTGACAATCTAACCACCCCGCGGCGACCGCGGCCTCATCCACCCCCATCGTGAAATTTCCCCCGAGGCAAAGTGCCGCAAAGCGGAGGGTTCTAGAGCTTGCGATCAGCTTGATGTCCTGCGTCAAGGCCGTATCACCACTATAATAAAAGGAGCCCTCGGTGGACTCCACAAAAAAACCACCAGCCTGCCCCCCATAGGTTCCGTCCGGCATGCTGCTGGAATGGACAGCTGTTGTGAAGGTGACCCTCCCAAACTCAAAATTCCAGGATCCGCCGGAATTCATGGGGTGCTCTTTTTCCAGTCCCTTCCTAGCAAACCATTGGATCACCTCATAATTGCCAATGAGTGTTGCTCCGCTGGATCTTGCGATCACCTCAACATCCGCGACATGATCATAATGCCCATGGGAGAGCAGAATGTAATCAGGCTTGAGTGAACCGATATCGATGGCTGCAGCAAGCGGATTCGGGGTGATAAAGGGGTCGAAGAGAAGTGTCTTTCCCCCGACATTAACGGAGAAACAAGCGTGTCCATAACTGGCGATCTTCATGACTTGGATTCTGTTCCAAACCTCTCCGTCACGCCAAGATCTAAGGACACTTTGAAAACTCCGAAACCAAGGGGCGATGATGCCCGGGCAGCTATCGCTTGCCCCAACGCTTCAGGGGACTCACTCTATGAAGGAAACTTCGGGAGTATCGCCGGACTTCACCTGCAATTTCATCCCTATGAACCTAGACCTCAATCACAAGATCGCAGGCATCCTGCTTCCCCTGTTTGCGCTGCGCGGGCGGCATGACCTCGGCATCGGTGATACAGAGGCTCTCCGAGAGGCGATCGCGTGGGCTGCCGAAAACGGCTTCAAGGCTCTCCAGATTCTACCAGTCAACGAAACGGGGGGGGATAACAGTCCCTATAATGTCTTGAGTGCTTTTGCGCTTGATCCGACCACCATCACAACACATCCCTCCTGGATTCCCGAATTGACTCCAGGTGACTACAGAAGGATCACAGGGCATCACGATCTTGAAGAACTCAGGAAAGGACCTGTTCAATATGCGGCGGTCAAGGCCCTGAAGAGGGAACTTCTGGAAGCCGCATGGAAACGCTTTAACCGTGGTGACGGAAGGATTGGTCGCTCAAAACTTTTTGCCCATTTTCTGGATCAGCAGTCGGCATGGCTTCCCGATTACACCCTCTACAGAGCATTGCTTGAGAGGAACGGTGGCCATGAGGATTTCTCATCCTGGCCGCGTGGTCAACGCACTGCGGAAGAGGCTCGTTCCTGGCTTATTGGACTCACCTCCACGGAGCGTCGGGACTTTGAAGAGAGACGGCTTCACTTTGCATACATTCAATGGATCGCCTTCTCCCAATGGTCCTTGATCTCAGATTTTTCGGACACCCTCGGCGTCGCCCTGATCGGGGATGTGCCTGTGGGTGTCTCGGCGGGGGGAGCGGATGTCTTTGCAGCACCCGGCGATTTTGATCTAACCCGTTCCTGCGGTGCACCTCCTGAAAAAGTCTTCAAGTCCGATCCTTTCACGGAGCAATGGGGCCAGAACTGGGGGTTCCCACTCTATAGATGGGAATCCATGGCTCGCGGCAATTTCATTTGGTGGCGCCGTCGCCTGAGACTCCTCCGATCGCTGTTTCACATGCTTCGCGTGGATCATGCGCTCGGTTTTTTTCGCATCTATAGTTTTCCTTGGCCGCCGAACCGCAATCACGAATTCATAGGACTTGGAAAAGAGCAGGCCTTGGAACGCACGGGTGGAACTCTTCCGGGGTTTATTGATACTGATGATGACACCCCCGAACACTGCGAACACAACCGCCAGCATGGAGAGGTTCTTCTCAGTTTGTTAAACGAGGAAATCGGGCCGCATAGGCTCATTGCCGAGGACCTAGGCGAAGTAGCGCCTTATGTTCGTCCTGTGATGAGGCACATGGAGCTTCCAGGTTTCAAGATCCCAATGTGGGAACGCCACGATGCAGGAAACGGGATCGACTGCCTGATACCGGGAAATAACTACGATAGAATTTCCGTGGCAACCTATGCAACACACGACCATCCACCTCTGATCACCCTCTGGCAGGAATGGCAGGAGGGGGTCCGGCGAGGAGGAGAAGAAGGCGAGGGATGCCGGAAGATCCTGACGGAACTGCTTCAGTTTGCAGGACACCCTGAAATTGACCCGATGACGCCCTTTGCTGGCCAAGTCCATGCTACCTTGCTCGGCGGACTGCTGGCCTGCAATTCTTGGATCGTCATCCCCATGATAACCGATCTCTTCGCCTCGGACTTGAGATTCAATGTGCCGGGTGCTGTTGGTCTCGAAAATTGGACCGCCAGACTCCCTCAAGCTGTTTCCGAATGGAACCGACTTCAGGGGGAGTTACTTTCATCGTGGCGAAAAAATGTTGCTCAAAACGATCGCCTCTGAGTCGAACCCCTGGAATACTGTCATCAATGCTTGCAATTCTCTGATTCCAAGGGTAGGACATCCCATTCCATTTCCGACCTCTTTTTGAGGAAAATCATTACTTCCATACCAACCAACATGGCCAATCTAACCAAACGAGATCTTGTGGTCGCCATCAGCAATGAAACTGGACTGATCCAGAGCGATGTTTTCAACGTGATACAAAGGACTCTGGATCATATCACTGAGGCTCTCTCCAAAGGGGAGGGTGTTGAACTCCGTAATTTTGGGGTCTTTGAGGTTCGTCTGACCCGTTCCCGAGTTGGTCGCAACCCCAACCAACCTGACGTTGATGTCCCGATCCCCTCGAGGGCAACGGTCAAGTTCAAGGCTGGAAAGATCATGCGCCAGCGGGTACTTCTCCGCACCGAGGAACTCAGAAACTCCACCGGTGTGAAGTCAAGCGACACGGTGTGATCCCTGCCGGGATGACATCTCCATTTTAGCAGTCAACAGGTGTCCGAAGCCCCCCGAATACGCCTTCAAGGCGTTACTCAAAACAACCTCAAGGGCATCGATTTAGACCTTCCCACGGGCTCACTTATCGTTGTGACTGGCCCGAGTGGTTCGGGAAAATCAAGCCTTGCCTTCGACACCATCTATGCCGAGGGGCAGAGACGGTATGTGGAGACGTTCAGTCCCTACACCAGACAGTTTTTGGATCGCATGGACAAGCCGCGGGCGACCTCCATCGAAGGAATTCCCCCAGCCATTGCCATTGAACAGAGCAATAGTGTCAAAACAACGCGCTCAACCGTCGGGACGATCACGGAGATCAATGACTATCTGAAACTCCTGATGACACGCACGGCAACGGGTTCATGCCCTGTTTGCAAGAGGTGTGTGTCACCAGAGTCTGCGGAATCCATCACCGAAACGCTCCTTAAATCAGTCGCTGGACGTAGGCTTCTCATCTCCTTTCCGGTCACAACACGGAGCGAACCACTGGAGGGCGAGATCGAGAGCAAGCCAAGAAAACCATCAGATTTTTTCGCGTTTCTTCAGGAACAGGGTTATCTTCGTGTTTGGATCGAAGGAAAAATCCATCGTTCCGACGAACCTACGGAACTCAAAAGCCTCCCTCCGGTTGTCTCCGTCATCCAGGACAGGCTTGAAATATCGAGGAAGGAGCGGGGACGACTGACAGAGGCCATCGAAACTGCCCTGCGATTGGGGAAGGAAAAGGTAACTCTTCTGGACCCGGATACAGGCGAGTCATTCCCCCATTCCTCCAGATGGCACTGCGCCCATTGCGATCTGGATATCCGTCCCCCATCCTCCGGTCTTTTCAGCTTCAACAACCCCTTGGGCGCCTGCCCGGACTGTCGCGGTTTTGGCAGGGTGATCGGCCTCGATTACGACAGGATCATGCCGGACCGATCGATGAGCATTGCCTCGGGGGTCGTCAAACCGTTTCAGAGCGGCCAATCAAGGGATTGTCAGAGGGATCTTCTTCGCGCCTGCGCCATTCAGGACATCGATGTTCATCTCCCCTTTGAGGAACTTTCCGAATCCGATCAGAAATTCGTGATCGAGGGGGAGCAGGGAGCTGATCTGACAGCCGAGGATCTTTGGGAGAACAACCGTTGGTATGGCGTCCAGGGTTTCTTCAAATGGATGGAGAAAAGGACTTACAAGATGCATATCCGCGTCTTCCTGAGTCGTTACCGTAACTACACCCCCTGCACGACCTGCAAGGGCGGGCGCTTTCAACCGGAAACCCTGAACTATCGCCTGCCGCTTCCAGAAGGAGCCCTGACCCTGCCAGAGATCGCATCAACACCTGTTTCAAAACTCTCCGGGCTTTTGCAAAATCTCCCGATACCCGCCGGCGACTCCGGGACCTTGATGCTCCATCAACAAATTGTCTCGAGGCTTGGTTATCTGGAGTCAGTGGGTCTCGGCTATCTCACGCTCGACCGAGCGACCAAGACACTGAGCGGTGGTGAAATCGAACGGGTCAACCTGACCACCTGCCTTGGCGCCTCGCTGGTCAACACCCTCTTCGTGATGGACGAACCAAGCGTCGGCCTGCATCCGAGGGATATCGGCAAGTTGCTCGAGATCATGAAGGCCTTGCGTGACAAGGGGAACACCATCCTGGTTGTGGAACATGAGGAGTCGATCATCCGCTCCGCCGATCATATCGTTGATCTGGGTCCCGGTAGAGGCCAGAACGGGGGAAGCCTGATGTTCTCCGGCCCCTTGTCGGAACTGGCCTCCTCGAGGGAATCCCTGACGGCCGCATACCTGCGCGGGGATAAGTCGATCGTCATCCCTAAAAAACGGCGCAAGCCCAAGCATTGGATTGAGATCAAGGGGATCCGTCACCATAACCTGAATAAAATCGACATCCGTTTCCCCCTGGGTGTTTTCTGCTGCGTCACAGGTGTTTCCGGATCTGGAAAAAGCTCCCTCGTCCGTGACGTTCTTTACAGAAACCTCACCTCTGCGGCCGCAGAGGAGGGTGAAGCCGCCGGCAGATGCCGCTCCATCAAAGGAGGGGATGACCTCACCGACGTGGTGATGGTTGACCAGTCACCCCTCTCTCGGACTCCGCGATCCACCCCGGCACTCTATTTGGGTGTCTTCGATTCCATCCGGGAACTTTTCGGGATGGAAGATGAAGCCATTGCGGCGGGCATGAGCCCCTCTGCTTTCTCCTTTAACTCGGGTCAGGGACGCTGCGATCGATGCTCGGGACTGGGTTTTGAGAAGGTTGAAATGCAGTTTTTAAGCGATCTCTTCATCAGGTGTCCCGAGTGCGAGGGGCGCCGCTATCAGGAGCGGGTGCTTGCCATCCGCCATCGTGGAAAAACGATTCACGAAGTCCTTGAGATGACCGCCAGTGAAGCGATTGCCTTTTTCAAAAAGGGGCCCAAATCCGAGGCCATTTGCACCCCCCTCCAACTCCTGGCAGATGTCGGTCTGGATTATCTGAAACTGGGACAACCCCTCAATGTCCTGAGCGGGGGGGAATCCCAGCGCCTCAAACTGGCAGCACGACTTGCCGGGCATGAACCCAGAGGAGCACTGCTCATCTTTGATGAACCGACCACGGGCCTGCATATCGATGATATTGCCATCTTGCTAAAGGCCTTTGATCGGCTGGTTGCCGAGGGAAACAGCGTTGTGGTCATCGAACACAACCTGGACGTGATCAAGACGGCCGACTGGGTCATCGACATAGGACCCGAGGGAGGTGAAGAAGGGGGGCGACTCGTTGTAGCGGGAACACCGGAACAGGTTGCCGCGGAAAAAAATTCCCATACCGGACGCCACCTGGTCGAGGTGCTCGAGGGACGTTCTCCGATTCTTCTGAAGAGAGCGGAATCTTTGCAAACTACCCGGGAAACCAACTCCACCATAAGGATCCGAGGGGCGCGTGAGCATAACCTCAAGAATTTCGATATCGATATCCCCAGGGGCGAAATGCTGGTGGTCACCGGCCTGAGCGGCAGCGGAAAATCGACGTTGGCCTTTGATATTCTCTTCGCAGAGGGTCAAAGACGCTTCCTCGACAGCATGTCCCCCTACGCGAGGCAGTTCGTCGAGCAGTTAGAAAAACCCGATGTCGATTCCATTGAGGGGCTCCCACCCAGCGTCGCAATTGAGCAGAGGATCACCAGAGGGGGTGGCAAATCCACCGTCTCGACCGTCACGGAAATCCACCAGTTTCTGCGACTTCTCTTTTCAAAACTAGGTGTGCAGCACTGTCCAGACTGCAACACCCCGGTTCAGAAGAGCTCACTGACCGCAGTGGCCAAAGAGATCGAGGCGATGTCCTTGAACGCTTCGGTCCAAATCTTCGCCCCTATGGTGAGGGGTCGCAAGGGATTCCACACCGAGATTGCCCGATGGGCGGAGGAGCACGGTTTCAGCGCCCTACTCGTGGATGGTGAGCTCATTCAGGTTTCGGAATTCAAACCGTTGGAACGATTCAAAGAACACACGATCGATGTCTTGGTTGGAACAATAGAAAAGGGAGAGAGCAAAGGGGTCCTTGAACTTGCCAAAAGAGCCTTGGAAATCGGCAAGGGTACTGCCAAGGCAAGACCTTCGCATGCAACATCGGAAGACTCCCAAAAGACTCCAAAGAATTCAAAAGCAGGGAAGGAGCTCTCCTCCGTTAAGGGTAAAAAAAAGTCCGTTGCCACACCTGAAAAGACCGTCAACCCTTCGAACATTCTCGATTCCTCTTCGGAATTCAGGATCCTGAGCTCGGAGATGAACTGCGCGGACTGCGGACGTTCCTTTGAGGAGTTGGATCCACGGCTTTTTTCCTTTAATTCACCCCATGGATGGTGCGAACACTGCAGGGGATTCGGTGAAGTCTGGACCGAGATTCCATCCGCTAAGGATTTTGACTCACAGCTTGAAGCCGATCTGGCTGCGGAGAAATCTTTTGAAAACCGCGAGGAGGGTGAGACCCGCCCATGCCCGGTCTGTCAGGGACACCGTCTAAATCCCGTCGCCTGTTCTGTTCTTGTCGACGGGGAAAGCATTGCTTCCTTTTCATCCCGCCCCTCCAGCGAAGCCCTCAGCAGAACGGATGACTGGAAATTCAGCGGACGCGACGAGACCATCGCCAGGGATATCCTTCCGGAAATCAGGCAAAGACTCTCGTTTCTGGCCCGGGTCGGCCTCGATTACCTGCAACTTGACCGCTCAGCCAAGACGCTGAGCGGAGGAGAATCCCAACGTATCCGCTTGGCAGCCCAATTGGGATCCAATCTCCGGGGGGTCCTCTACGTGCTGGATGAACCGACGATCGGCCTCCATCCTCGGGACAATACGCGCTTGCTTGATGCGCTTGAGGAACTCTCCTCCCAAGGCAATTCGCTTCTAGTCGTCGAGCATGACGAGGAGACCATGCGCAGGGCTTCAAGAATCATTGACCTGGGACCGAAGGCGGGGAGTCATGGAGGCGAAATCATGGCCTTCGGCACCATGGAGGAAGTCATGGCCACGCCCGGTTCCCTGACCGGAAAATTTTTGCGCGACCCCCCCATTCATCCTCAAAAAGGATCCCGTCGATCCCTCGACGAGGTCACCAACTGGCTCGAACTCAAGGGGGCGAAGCGCCATAATCTGGACGGAGTTGATGTGAAGTTTCCCCTTCAGCGCCTCACCGCCATCAGCGGCATCAGCGGGTCGGGTAAAAGCACGCTCCTGAGAGGCGTCTTACTTCCCGCAGTCGAAGAATCACTAAAACGGAGCGGACGTCGTAAAAAAAACGGCCCCCAGTATTGGAAATCCATTTCAGGAACCCAACACCTCTCCCAGGTCATCGAAGTGGACCAGTCGCCGATCGGCAAAACATCGCGCTCCACACCCGCCACCTACCTCAAGATCTTTGATGCGATCCGCACGGTGTATGCCGGTCTTCCGGAAGCCCGATTGAGGGGATACACGGCAAGCCGTTTCTCCTTCAATAATCAGGGAGGGCGCTGCCAGACCTGCGAAGGCCAGGGTGTCATCCGCCTTGAAATGAACTTCCTTCCGACATCGTTCATGCCTTGCGAGGATTGCTCGGGTAGTCGCTTCAACCTCCAGACTCTCGAGGTCAAATACGACGGGTGCTCGATCGGGGATGTCCTGGAGATGACTGTCGAGCAAGCCGCCGGATTCTTCTCGGCTCATCCCAAAATCCGCAAACCGCTGCATCTTCTTCTGGAAACGGGTCTCGGTTACCTGCGCCTCGGCCAACCGAGTCCAACACTCAGCGGAGGAGAGGCGCAACGCATCAAACTCGTAACCCAACTCGCCAGGGGAGGAACATCCGACCGCCCCAGGATGGCAAACCGTGGAGGAACACTCTATATCCTTGAGGAACCGACCATCGGGCTTCATGCAGCCGACGTGGAACTCCTTCAGGGCGTCCTCCACAGACTCGTTGATGAAGGGCATACCGTGATCGTCGTCGAACATCACATGGATCTCATCGCAGAAGCGGATTACCTCGTGGATGTGGGTCCCGACGCGGGCAAGCGTGGAGGGGAGATTGTTGCCACAGGAACCCCCGAGCAGGTCGCAATGAGCAAGGTTAGCCACACAGCTCCCTTTCTCAGGGAAATCCTCTCCAGAAGATAGAGTCCCTTGGCGGTTAGGGCCAACGGTGAAAAGCTCCATGGTTCCTAAAACAGGTGTTGGAGCCTTGCCTCTTGTAAGTTTCGCATCTAGATTCTGTACGTGATGGCGGATGGTCGCTGGGAGAGTTCCTGGAGGAAAGTCCGGACACCACACGGTGGCATACCGCGTAGAACATGCGGGAGGCCGGGACGAAAGTCCCTGTCGACGGAAAGTGTCACAGAAAACAAACCGCCTTTGGTCAAAATTCCGCAGGGAGGGTTGATCAGAGGTAAGGGTGAAAAGGCGGGGTAAGAGCCCACCGCCCCATGCGTGAGCACGGGGGCACGAAAAACCCTATGCGGTGCAAGACAGAACAGGGGAAGAGGTAACCGGCCTCGATGCAAGACCATCGGTCAAGCGGGACCCCGGGTAACGTCGCACCCGTCGTAAGACGGGCGGGAGGATCCGGTTCGCCGGAGAATCCTGAGAGAAATGACCATCCAAGCTGGAGCAATCCAGCCTGACAGAATCCGGCTTACAGCCGTCGCAAATGCGGGGAGTCTCCGAAAGGGGCCTCCCCGCTCCATTTTTAGAAGATCATGGAATTCGCACCGATCCGGGGATGAAGATGAGGCATACCGAAGCGCTACTGAATGTCACCTCTCACTCTGAATTCTTTGCGGTCGTTCCAAGGGATGCTACTTTTACCGTATGGTAACGATCACTTCCATCTATGAGGGTGGCCTCCGCTGTAACGCAATCCACGGGCCCTCAGGCATCCAACTGATGACCGATGCTCCCCTAGACAATCATGGCAAGGGAGAGAGTTTTTCGCCGACGGATCTGGTGGCCACTGCGGTGGCCAACTGCATGATGACGGTCATGGGGATAGCCGCAGAGCGTCACGGGATCAACCTCAATGGCACCACCGTCTCGATCGGCAAGGAGATGAGTGCTGATCTGCCTCGACGCATTATCGCCCTACGCTCGGTGATGTCGATTCCACTTCCCGCTGACCACCCGCAGCGAGCCATGTTGGAGAATGCTGCGAAAGCCTGTCCGGTGAAACAGAGCCTCTCCCAGGAAATTGACTCATCGGTCGAATTCCGATGGGTCGGGTGAGCCTCTCCCCTACTGAATCCAGAGAAAACTGACCCCGGGATTGGAGCGCTCCAAATCCCGATCCGTGCGGAGTTCGGGAGCAGCACCGATCATCTCCAGGGAAACGGCGTGAAAGATGGAAAAGTCTTCTCCCGAGGCATAGCCCAGGATGTCTCCGTCTCGCTGATACTCTGCAAAAGCTTTTCTCAATCCGGTCCGCAAAACCCCTCCCCTGCCCCCGGAACCATAGCCATGGATGATCTTGAGGACGCTGATCCCCTCACCATGGCACTTTCTCACCTCGAGAAGGAGCCTTCTCTTCGCCTCCTCAAGCGTGGGCAATCCCTCCTTGATCGTGACTTCACGAAGCAGCGGCATCCCTCACTTTGTCTTGAAGACGAGTTCACCACCCGAGACGTCGGCCTTGATTGTCTGGCCTTCATGAATTTTCCCATCAAGGATCTCCAGGCTAAGCGGATCAAGGATCCTGTGCTGGATGACTCGTTTGAGAGGCCTGGCTCCGTAGGCGGGATCATATCCCTCCTTGGCCAGATAGGCACGGGCCTTGTCGCTGAGTTCAAGGTGGAGTTTCTGTCCCTCTAAACGCTTCTGGAGTCTGGAAAGTTGGATGTCGACGATTTTCCCGATCTCTTTGTCGCTTAAACGGTCGAAAATCACGATCTCATCAATCCTGTTCAGGAACTCGGGACGGAAATGCCCGCGCATCGCCTCCATCACCCGTCTATTACGCTCCTCAACGGAGAGATCCTCCATGATATACTGACTCCCTAGATTGCTTGTCATGATCAGAACCGTGTTCTTGAAATCGACGGTGCGCCCCTGACCATCGGTAATCCGACCATCATCAAGAACCTGCAGGAGCACGTTGAAGACATCCCCGTGTGCCTTCTCCACCTCGTCGAAGAGAACGACCGAGTAGGGCTTTCGTCGCACGGTTTCACTAAGTTGTCCACCCTCCTCATAGCCGACATATCCGGGAGGTGCCCCGATCAGGCGCGCAACCGTGTGCTTTTCCATATACTCGGACATGTCGATCCGGATGATGGCGTTTTCATCATCGAAGAGGAACTCGGCCAGGGCTTTGGAAAGTTCGGTCTTCCCGACACCGGTCGGACCCAGGAACATGAAGGAACCAATGGGACGATTCTCCTCCTGTAGCCCTGCCCGGGCACGGCGCACTGCATTCGAGACGGCCTTGATGGCCTGCCCCTGTCCCACGACACGCTCGATCAGGCGCTCCTCCATCCTGACAAGTTTCTGGCGTTCACCCTCCTGGAGATTGGAAACAGGAATGCCAGTCCAGACGGAAACAACCTTGGCAATATCCTCCTCGGTGACCTCTTCCTTAAGAAGTGAGGATTGTCCGCTCTCAGCCAGCTTCAAGTTGTGAGCCTCAAGCTTTGATGTCAACTCGGGTATGCTGCCGTATTGGATCTCGCTGGCTTTTGCGAAATCTCCCTGTCGCTGGGCGATCAGGAGTTCATTTTTCAGCTGTTCGATCTGCTCGTTGATTTTCTGCGACTTGCCGATCTCCTCTTTCTCTTTCTGCCAACGGGCCTTGAGACCTGCACCCGTCTCCTTGAGACATGCCAGTTCTTTATCGAGTTTTGCGAACCGCTCTTTGCTGGCGGCATCCTTCTCCTTGCGAAGGGCCTGTTTTTCCATTTCGAGCATCATGATCTGGCGCTCCATCTGATCAATCTCCGTAGGCATCGATTCAATTTCGATCTTTAATCGCGAAGCGGCCTCGTCGATTAGATCAACAGCCTTGTCGGGAAGGAATCGGTCGGAAATATAACGGTGCGAGAGGATCGCGGCGGCAACAAGTGCGGCATCCTGAATGCGAACTCCGTGATGCACCTCGTAACGCTCTTTGAGCCCTCTCAGGATAGCAATCGTGTCCTCAACACTCGGCTCTTTCACCATCACGGGCTGAAAGCGTCTTTCCAGAGCCGCATCCTTCTCGATATACTTACGGTATTCATCAAGTGTCGTGGCACCGATGGTGCGGAGTTCCCCTCGTGCAAGTTGAGGCTTGAGAAGATTGGAGGCATCCATCGATCCCTCTGCGGCTCCCGCCCCGACAATGGTATGAAGTTCGTCGATGAAAAGAATGATCTCTCCCTCGGAAGAGGTGACTTCCTTAAGGAAAGCTTTCAGACGATCCTCAAATTCTCCGCGGAATTTTGCCCCCGCGACCATGGAACCGATGTCCATGGCCACCACCCTCTTGTTCTTCAAAGACTCTGGCACATCACCGCTGACGATTCGCCGCGCCAATCCCTCGACGATGGCCGTCTTGCCGACTCCGGGTTCACCGATGAGGACGGGGTTGTTTTTGGTGCGGCGCGATAGAACCTGCATGGTGCGCCTGATCTCTTCATCCCGGCCAATCACAGGGTCGATCTTCCCCTTTCGGGCCAACTCAGTGATGTCTCGTCCGTATTTTTCGAGAGCCTGGTATTTTCCCTCCGGATTCTGGTCGGTGACCCGCTGACTCCCGCGAACCTCGACAAGGGCTTTCATCAATCTCTGATGCGTCACCCCGCTTTCCTGAAGGAGTTTGGCGAGAGAGCTCTTCTCCTGACTGAGAGCTAGGAGATAGTGCTCGGCCGAGAGAAACTCGTCCTTGAGTTTTCCCATCTCGCGCTCGGCGGAATCAATCGTTCCGCGAAGTTCGTTGCCAACGAATGGTTGCGCTCCCCCATGCACTTTTGGAAGCCCTGCGACGGCAGACTCCAATCTCGACGTGAAGGAGGAGATCTGGACCCCCATTTTTTCCAGTAATGGCTTGGTGAGCCCCTCGCTTTGGGCGAGCAACGAGAGCATGAAGTGATCGTCGCTCAGTTCCTGCTGTCCCAAGCCTGATGCAATTTCAATGGCTCCGTTGAAAGCCTCCTGCATCTTCGTTGTAAATTTATCGGGTCTCATGTGATTTTTGATCGGGGCAATTTATTTGGGAGGGAAAACAAGTTTGATTCCCCTGCGGAGGAAAGTCGGGACATCAAGGTCCTCTCCATCGAAAATCGTGGGCTCGCTCTTGTCAAAGCGACCACGTTGGTAGGGGTTGAGTTCGAACATTCCCTGAGTCTGGTTGTAGGTTGCGGTTGATTTGGCAGCGGGCGTTGTCGGTTTGCTCTTGGCACTTGTTTCCTTTTTCGTGCGAATCGAAACCGTCGTAGCCGGAGACGCATCACGGGCCACCTCCTCCGGGCTTTTCCTCTCCAAGGAAAGTTCAGACCGATCGCTCGCAGCCATGATGAAAACCTCCAGTCCAGCAGTGGCCTCTGCGGTCGTGTCGACCCCCACCTTAACCACGCAACCTTTCCCTGCCATCCTTTCGATGTCCTCAACAGCAACCTGCATCTCGGCAAACGAAAGGTCATTGGGACCCCGTAACAAAAGCAGGATCATGCGTGCGTCGCCGATTACCGACCTTCCCCCTTTTTCTTTCATCAGCGGGGAATGAAGCGCGCGTTCAAGTGCCTCATGAAGTCGATTTGCTCCCTCTGAACGGCCATGTCCAAAATGCAGTGTAGCAGCCTTGCCGAGCACCGTGGCAAGATCATGACGTGTGATTTTCACCGGTCCAGCTGTTGCAATCATACCCTGAATAGCTTTCATGGACGACAAAAGCAGTTCGTCGGAAATCTGAAAGGCCGAGCCAACGGTGGATTTGGTAGGGTCTGATCCGGTGAGACGATCATTCTCAATGACGGCCACCGCATCGCAGACACCCTGGAGTTTTTTCAAGGACGCATGCGCCAATTCCTTTTTCTGCTTTCCCTCAAAACCGAAAGGCAGACTCACACACCCGAGCGTCACAATCCCCATGGTCTTGGCTCTGGCAGCCAACAAGGGGATCAGCAATGAGGTTGTTCCCCCCCCCAACCCGCCGCAGAGAAGTATCGACAAAGATCCCTCGATGGATTTCGAAAACTCCTCCTCGATCATCAAAAAACCATCCCTTGGATCACCTTCAGGCAGACTGATTTTTTCCCTAACGATGGATGCCCCAAGCGACTCATGATCATTATTAATGATCATGAGTCCGGAAATTCCGGGGGTTTCTACAATGAGTCGGTCCAGAATGCCAACTCCGGCGTTACCGACCCCGATCACCTTGCGTTGACGACTTAATGTGGTCACCTGGACCTCCTGTGAAAGATTCCGCCGATTCCTTTTGTGACTTTAGCAAACACGCTCTCCTCGGGAATGTTATCACTCACGGCCATCGCATACTTTGTAAGGCCGATGGCTGTTGAGAATTGAGGGTTCTCAAAAGTCTGAGTGGCCCCCCCAACTTCTTTCGCCCTTGTTAGATGCGTCGGAAGTTCAAAAACATCCTCCGCCACCGTTGCAATTCCGCGGAGGCGAGAACTACCGCCAGTAATCATCACCCCCGCACGAAGCATTCCGAGCATTCCCTCATGCGACCCTTCAATGTCCTTTCTGACAAATTCAAAGATTTCGCGGACACGCTGATGGATGATGATTTGAAGAGACGCCCTGCTGATGTCACATCCGAGAAAACCAAGGTCATTTTTCAAGGTGATCATCCCGAGATCGTCCCCTTTGGGATCGATTGCAGAACCTTCCTGGATTTTAAGAATTTCAGAACGCTGCATGGGAAGCCTCAGACCGATTGAGATATCGTTCGTGATGTGATCGCCGCCCAAGGGCAGAACCCCCGAATGACGTACAGAACCGTTGTAATAGACCAAAAAATCCGTTGTCCCTCCGCCGATATCGATCACTAGGGCCCCTAGGTCTTTCTGGTGCTGTGTGACCACTACTTGCGCGCTGGCAAGGGAACTCAGCACCACATCCTCGATGCCGAGTTTTAATGATTCGATGCACCTGAGGGTATTGTGGATCCTAGTCTTGATGCCGTGCACAATATGGAAGTCCGCTTCAAGAGTCCGGCATTCCATCCTGATCGGGTCGATTACATCCCTCCTTCCATCCACATGATATCCCTGCAGAATCGTATGGAGGAAGATATGCTGCGCAGGCAGGGAGACCTCTTTCGCATTCGTTTCCACGGTTTGAAGATCCTCCTCAACAATGACATCGCGATCTTCCGGAAGCATAAAGGTGCCCCGGTTGTTGAAACTCTTGAGGTGTGATCCGGAGATCGCCACCCAGACGTTACGTATTTCCACATTCGTCTTCTCCTCGGCATCGATTAAGGCCTCGTGGATGCATTCGCTGACCGTGGAGAGATCCACGATCTCCCCCTTACGAACTCCCCGGGAAGGTGTTTCCCCGACTCCGAGGATGCTGATGGTCCCGTCAGATCGTCCTTCCGAAACAATGACGCAAATTTTCGTCGTTCCGATTTCGAGACCTACAAATATTTGATCGGAGGCCATGGGGTGAGTTTATTTTGAAATACCCTTTTTGCGGAGATTCACCGGCGTGATCTTAGCGCTCATTTTTTCAGGAGTTAAGACAAAGGTGACCGGTGTGTTGCGTTCAATCATCAGATTCACGGTTTCCAACTGCCTGCCAGTTTCCTGAAAATGATCCAGCAGTTTCTTTAATCGGGAAATTTGTAGCGTGAGATCCTTGTTTCCGAATGTAAATCTCGCATCGGATGCATCGGTTACCACGGTGGCGTATGATTTGGTGACATCAATCGAACGAATCTTAAAGATCTCTTCTGGAATTTCTGAAAGAGCTTTTTGGAGCTGCAGGGCAAAATCAATGCGATTATTGTCAGGATGGCTTCCCGAGGAGGCATTGGTAAGATCCACTCCCCTGAGAACGGGAAGATTCAAGAATTCCGGATTCAACCTGTTGGGCCTGAACAGAATTCCATTGTCATCGCAGAGAAAACTCTTTCCGGGAATATAGGAATCACCTCCCTCATCGGCGTTGTTTCCAGCGATCAAGAAGATTGGATGACGCCTGGTCATGTCTACCTTGATGGTATCGGGTAGAATCCTCTCGATATTTACCGAGAGGACTTCAGGATGCGCCGCCAGTTTCCTGTTTGCCTGATCCAGATCGAGCAAAAAGAGATTCTGTCCGTCAGTGAATCCGGAGGTCTGAACGAATTCTTCAAGACTCATGATGCCGTCCAGGTTGGCTTCAATATGTTTCAGCGAGTATTCGCTGTTCTTTAAAAAAAACTTTTGGACGGCCAGTCTCCCAACTACCAAGAGAAGACATAAAATGATGATCGTTGATAGGGACTTCCACAGGAGATTGCTTGCCTTCTGACGTCTTTGTCTTTTCAAGCTTGCCGTGCGGACGTTCAACTCCATCAAGTGTTGCCTACCTTGGGATTTCCCTCCTTTTCTTCTGTTGACTCCTGTATGTCGGGCATTCATGAGGTTTTGGCTAGGGATAATGCCGCGATCCTAGAGCAAAGAGGGGTAAAATCCAGACCCACCGCCGCAGCAGCCTTTGGCAGGAGACTTGTTTCCGTCATTCCTGGAATCGTGTTGATTTCAAGGACCGCAGGTCCAGATTCCGATAGCAGAATATCAACTCGGCAATAAACCTTTAATCCGAGCGCCTTCGTCGCCAAAAGGGCAACCTCCTTAACCAAAGAGGCTTCAGATGCCGTAAGAGGTGCCGGCACAAGATACCGAGTCGCCCCCTTGGTGTATTTATTGCTGTAATCATAAAATCCATCAATGGGTTTGATTTCGATTGCCGGCAAGGTCTCTGCTCCAAGGACACCAACAGTTAATTCCCTGCCGGTCACAAGCTCTTCAACCAAGATTTCTTCACCATAAAGAAGGCAGTCAAGCATCGCCGGTTCAACCTGATCCATGTTGTAAATCAGATGCACCCCGACACTTGAACCCTGCCGAGGCGCCTTGATGACAATTGGCAAAGGCAAGGTGGGGGTTTCCCCCGCTTTCAGGGTTTCCCATCGGGGGGTGGGAACCCCTCCTGTCTCAAATGCTTTTTTTGTAAGAATCTTATCGAAGGCAATACGGCTTTCGACGGCTCCCTCACCCGTGTAGGGGATGCCCATATCATCAAGAATGTCCTGTAAGGAACCATCCTCGCCAAATGTTCCGTGAATCAGGTTAAACACCAATTCCGTCTCTTTAGGGATCGAGAGATTGAATCCATCGATCCGAACCTCCGTCACGCTGGCGCCTGCTTCACGAAGTGCGCCCGCAACAGCGGCACCAGAACGCAGGGATACATCTGCCTCGGCTCCCGGTCCACCCATCAGGACGGTCAGGTTACGGCCACGTGGATCAAAGGGGGTGATTTCACTCATCGAAGTCGTTCGTTTTTGGCGTGGCATTCATTCCGTTTTGTCCATTCCGATGATACTCACTTCGGTTTCCAATTGAATGCCCCTTCTTTCAAGAGCTTCCGACTTAATCCATCGGATCAGTTCGAGAATATCCGAAGCCGTTGCACCGCCCTCGTTGACAATGAAGTTCGCATGGAGATCGGAGACGCGAGCTCCACCATGGACTGTGTTTTTCAAGCCAAGCTCATCAATGAGACGACCTGCTGAGATCCCCTCGGGATTCTTGAAGATGCATCCGGAGCTTGCAGCAATAGGCTGGCTTTCCTTGCGATGTTTCAGCGATGAGGAGAGTCGTTCATCTATTGAATCAATGGTATCGGGTGATCCAAGAAGGGTGGCAGAGAGGGCGAAATGATCACGCAATAATGGGATCTCCCGGTATTGAATTTCCATTTCATCAACAGTTCGGGAGATGATGTTTCCGTCACGGTCGGAAAAACGGATGCTTTCAACTTGTTCAAAAGTCTGAACTCCCATAGCGCCAGCATTCATCCGGAGAGCTCCTCCTAAATTTCCAGGAATCCCGTCCATCCATTCAAAACCCGTGAGACGGGCATGACGCGCAGTGGAAGCAAGTTGTTTTAGTTTTACACCAACACCGGCGGTGATCCTGTTTCCCTCGACACGGTATTCTGAAAAGCATCCCCTCACCAAGTGGGCCACCACACCCGGGAATCCACCGTCACGAACGATCAGATTGGAGCCTCTCCCCATGATCATGAAGGGAATATTTCCGTCGTGACAAAACCGAACAAGCTCTGAAAGACCTTCTTCGGTCTCAGGTTCAACCCAAAAACGCGCCGGGCCTCCAACTCTCATCGTCGTGTGTCGGGAGAGCGGTTCGGAATACTTGAGCACTCCGGATCCTAGGACCTCCATGATGCGTGATCCCAATTGAAGTTCCTCAGCCAGAAACGACGCCGCCTCGTGGACGTTCCCGGCACCAAGCGTCAATAATAGGTCGCCCTCTCTCAACGTCGAAACGGCCGCATTGGCCCCCTCTCTCAAAGATGCAACGCAGTTTATCGAGGGGTGTCCGTCTGCTTTGGCTGCCATCACGATTGATTCCGGGCCAACCCCCTCGATTGGGTTCTCACCGGCAGAATAGATGGGGGCCACAAAAACGACATCAGCATCCCTGAATGCCCTTCCGAATTGTTCCCGCAAGGCCGCTGTCCGAGTAAATCGATGGGGTTGAAAAAGAACAACCAACCTCCCTTTTCCCACAACTCCCTTTCGGGCGGTGGCAAGCGTCGCCTGAATCTCGGTCGGATGATGCCCATAATCATCAAAAATCCGATTAGCATGGTCACTATGCTTCAACTCAAACCGACGTTTAGCCCCTCGAAAAGATTCCAGAGCGGCGGCAATGGCTCCAAAAGGGATTCCCAGATCGCACGCTAAAGCAATCACAAGCATGGCATTGCTAGCGTTATGGATTCCAGAAATACCCAAGTTGACACTACCGAGGAGTTCCCGCCCTTTAAAGACTGCAAAGCGTGTTGCAAAACCGTTTTCTTCCAACCCGGAGATCCTGTATTGGGAATGCTCACCGGTACCCACAGGCACAGCCTGCCTGTGATCCGCGCATACCCGGGCAGCTCCCTCATCGTCAGCCCAATAGTAGATATTTCCCGACGTCTGGTTTAGGAGTTGCGTGAAGACCATGTCGATCTCCCGGATGTCCCGGTAATGATCGAGATGTTCGGGTTCGATATTCAGCACGAGCGCATGACGGGGATGGTAGTGAACGAGGGTCCCATCGCTTTCGTCTCCCTCCGCCACAAAATAAGCCCCTTCGGAAACCCACCTTGCATTCGTTCCTAGAATCGGGATCTCCGCTCCCACATAATGGGAGGGCTTTAATCCTCCCGCACGAAGGACATGTGCCGCCATGGCGGAGGTTGTTGTTTTTCCGTGCATTCCGCAGACCACAATCCCCTCTTTACCAGTCATGATTGCGGCCAAAACTTCCGCCCGACGGGCCAGTATTTTTCCGGTGGATAAGGCCATGTCCAGGGCGGGGTTTCCGGCATGAATTGCCGAGGAATAGATCACGAGGTCGGCCTCACCGACAAGCTGCGTTCCATGAGGGGTCTCGAATTGCAAACCTTTGCGCCGCAGGCGTTCCACCTCCTGCGTTTCTACTTTGTCAGATCCCGTGACATGATGCCCAAGGGCAAGGAGGAGTGCAGCAATGCCGCTCATTCCCGAACCGGCAACGCCGATAAGATGAATCCGCCTTGGTTCGTGGCCAAGTAATAGGGTGGATAGAGAGCATGTCCCTTTTGGGATGTCATCCCGAGCGCTCTGGGCGATCATTTTCCAGCCTCCTCGAGGACATCGGCGACGCGTTCGGAAGCACCGCGCGGAAGAACCATTGTCGCCGCCTCACCCATGCGCGCCCGGCGTCTTTCATCATTGAGAAGATTTTTGATCAGGAGCGCCACCGTTTCAGGCTCCGTGGACTTCTCTTCAAGTAATTCCGAAGCATGGCAACCGCGGAACACTTCTGCGTTTCGATGCTGATGCTGGTCTGCGGCGAAGGGAAACGGAATCAGTATGGAAGGGAGTGCGAATTGCGAGATTTCGCTAAGACTTGCGGCGCCCGCCCTTGAGACAACGAGATCCGCTGCGGAATAAGCCTCAGCCATCCGATGATGGAACGGCGAGACGTGGGCCTTGATTCCCTCGCGCTGGTAATTGATAGCGGCAAGATTGTCATCACGATCACCAGTGAGATGGATGATCTGGATCGGAGATCCCTTAAGAAAGACCGTGGCTCTGAAAAGCAGTTGATTGATGCCATCGGCTCCTTGACTTCCTCCCATCACGAGTAGAGTAGGACGATCCGGATCCAAGCCAAAACCAAGTCGTGCCTCGGATTTGGAAAGCGGGATTCCGAGGTCTTTCCGCACAGGAGTTCCGGTGACTAGGCACTCCCTTCCTGGAAAGGAAGCCTCACACGCCTGCAGTCCAAGCAGCACCTTGTTGGTCCATCTGGCCGCAAGTTTGTTGGCCCTACCGGCAATCGCATTCGACTCGTGTAGGAAGCAGGGGATTTTTCTAAGCGATGCAGCCAACAAGGGGGCGGCGGAGGTAAAACCACCCATCCCCAGGACAGCGGATGGGTGGTAACGCGAGTAGAGACTACTGCAGGTCGTGAAACTCTCCCATCCTCTCTTGAGAAATCTTGGAAATGCAGGCGAGAGAATCGAAGGCATTCCGATGGATGGCAGTTTTTCCCTCCTGAACTCAGGATGATCCCTAAGAGCAGTGGCATCGATCTCCTTCTCCGAGACAAGTAAGGTCACTCCATGACCGCGTCCATGAAGTGTCTCAGCAACAGCTAGACCGGGGAAAAGATGCCCCCCGGTCCCCCCGCAGGCGATGATGAATTGTTTGGGAACCGCCATTCTGAAAAATTAGATTCGGGGAACCGAACGGGCTGCAAGCACTACATGCCGCTCCGGAAGGGGGGCGATCGGGATACCGATACGATGAATATTGACAAGGATTCCTATCATAAAAAGGCAAACAGCAAGATTGCTTCCACCGTAACTGATAAACGGAAGGGGCATCCCTTTATTTGGAAGCAACGATGTAGTCATCCCGATATTGACTGCTGCCTGCAGGGAGATCAACAGGATGATTCCCAACGCCAGCAACTTTCCAAACCGATCCTTGGCATTTGCAGCAATGAGTCCTCCGCAGAGGATGATCATAATAAAGCAAAAGACCACTAACCAAGTGAATCGAAGTCCAAGTTCCTCGCCGATCATGGGGAATATAAAATCAGTGTGTGCATAAGGCAGATAGAGCATTTTTTGCCTTCCCTCACCAAGCCCCAATCCTTCGAATCCTCCGGAACCAAAGGCAATCAATGCATTCCATTGCTGCAACCCTTTTCCCAATTTGTCCCCCTCAGGATTTAAAAATGAAGTCATTCTGGCGGCCCTTTCAGGAATGAGATGCGCAACTCCCAAAAGACCCGCAAGGCCGGCAATGATTACCCCTCCTATGATCCACCCATTGGCTCCCCCCGCAAAACAGATCGTGATGGCGGTAAGTCCGATCAGTGCACTGGTCCCGAGATCAACCTCACCTGCGATGAGCAGAACCAAGATGAAGACAACGCCCAATGGCACGACAAAACCATGAAGGAAAGTTCTTGGTCGTGTTTCCTCCTTTGAAAACCACCATGCCAGAAAAAAAACTGCGGCAATCTTGGCAACCTCGCTTGGTTGGAAAGCGGCAAAGTGTAAATTTAACCATCGTAGAGATCCATTGATCCTCATGCCAATATGAGGCACATAGCAGAGAGCGAGCAGAAATGCGGACGTTGCAAAAAACACGGCCCAATGCTTGCGCCAGAAGTGATAATCTGTAAGCGCCCCTGCGATGCATGCACTCATTCCGATGAAGAGCCACATGATCTGACGTTTTACGAAATAATAGATATCGCCATGACTGTCCTGGGCAAAAGCACTTGTGCTGAAAAGCATGACCACCCCAAGTGTCACCAGTCCCACCACCGTTATCAGGAGTAGATAGATGTTACTTCGTTGCATGACTCTTCCGGGACTTTTTTTATTTTACCATTTTCTTGTGTGATGATGGTATTTTCAACTTCTGACCTATCTGGATTTTTTTCGGGTCGGTGATTGCATTCTCTTTCATGAGTTCCTCTGGGGTGATTTTGAACTTTTTAGCGATCCTGTAAGGACTATCCCCTTTCACAACTGTATATTCTTGATCCGGTGTTTTGTTGTCGTTTTTCATCGATTCGGCTTCCGTAGAAACAACAGCGGATCTATTGGTGCTGACTGGATTCAAGCTAGGATTTAATGGGGGTTGAATCGTAGCGGGAGCGCTTAGCTGTCCAGGCATCTTGAGCGGCTGACCCACTCTTAAAACCGAGTTTTTGTTGAGTTCATTTGCTTTCTCAAGATCCGAAATTTCCAGCCCCAGCGAAGCGGCAATTCTGGTGATTGTATCCCCTGATTTCACCACATACGGCTTTGTTGGATGGATTGTTGGGGAGTTGCCTGCAGATGCGCTTTGTTGGACCTCGTTATTGGTCCCGCCTGTTCCTTCGGAGATTGTACCTGCCCCTGTACCCATTATCTCCGGAGTGCCATTGGATGGAGTTGTAGAGGCATTCACACTTCCAACAGCTGCAGCACTTCCCATCATTTTTTGAATGAGATTCTTTGCCTTGGAGAAGAGCCCTTGATTTTTAACCTCAGGAGCTTTCGACTCTTGACGGAAGTTTGTTTTAGGTGCCTCCGTCGTTTTTACATCGACGGGAGTTTTTTGACTTGCGGAGGGTTGATTTCCCGAGCTCTCTCCATTGGATTCGTTGTGACCCAAAGTGGAGGACGATGTGTTGATGACCGCCTCCCTTTTGGCGAGTTTTACCGATGATGGCTTTCCAACCTTCATTGAGTTGAAAGCATACAGTCCTCCCACCACGATCACGTGAAGTAAAAGCACGACCATGAATGCATGGGAGAGCTTCATGTTTGGCTCGGGACCATAATCTTCGGAGTCCGTTTCATGTTGATTCATGGCGGCGGCGCGAGCGCGCAGACGACGTGTGCGTTTCGGGGTTTTTGGAATCATGGTGTCGTTTCTATTTGTTTGATGCTGATTTTGTTTCGGGGAGAGATCCTTGGCCGTTCATGCCGGCTTCCTTTAAATGTTTTTGTACAAGTTTGCGGAATCTTTCTCCGCGCTCGATATAATCGCTGAACATGTCGAATGAGGATGTTCCGGGTGACAGAAGCACCGTGCACTGGGGTTTTGAAACCGTATGTTGTGATGCCAGCATCACTGCTTCTTCCAAGGATTCAACGGTCGATATCGGTATTCCACTCCACTCCGAGGCGATCCGGTGACGCATTTCACCGATCAGGATAGCAAAATCAACCCGCTCCCGGACTAGCGCCGCAACCGGAGAGAATCCAAACCCCTTGTCCTTGCCCCCTGCGATGAGAACGAGAGGCCCCTTTACTGATCGGATTGCCTGCACCATGGCATCCAGATTGGTTGCCTTTGAATCATTAATCCAACGCACTCCCGAAAACTCTGCTATAAGTTCACACCGGTGAGCTGGAGGATGGTAGTTTTTAATGTCCGGGCCGGTTACGGGGATTCTCCCAGCAACAGCAAAGACACTTCCGAATGCAGCCATCAGGTTGGCGGCATTATGCGTGCCGTTTAATTTCGTCTCACCCAGGTCCAGGATGGCCTCCCCTTGATGTAGAATCGAGTTTCCCAGCATCGTCAGATCCGCTGATAGATCCGTGGTACTGAAAGTAATCCTCCTTGCTTTTAACCCGGGGAATTCCTCCCCATGTGGAAGAATGGCGGTGTCCTTCTCGCTTTGGTTTTCAAAGATTCTTAATTTGGCGTACCGATACTCCTTGAGGGAACGATACCGGTCGAGGTGATTTGGACTCAGGTTCAGCCACGCCGCCACCTTCGGTCTAAAGGTTTTTATCGTCTCAAGTTGGAAGGAACTGACCTCAACAACCAGAGCATCCCGGAATTCATCACTCAGCAACACCTCGGACATAGGAATCCCGATATTTCCGCATGAGGAGACAATGAGTCCCGCCTGCCTCATCATCAGCGTGGTCAACTCCGTTGTTGTCGTCTTTCCGTTGCTTCCAGTGATCGCAATCACGGGGCATTTGCAGAGTGAGTAGGCAAGTTCCAGTTCTCCGATCAAGGGAACCCCTTTTAAGATGATGTTTCTAACAAGAGCCGTGCTCTCCTCGATTCCCGGACTAAGAATTGCCAATTCATAGCCTGAAGGATCTTTATCCGCGGCAGGACCAGTCAGCACCCGAAGGCCTTCCTCGCAAAGTTTTCCTGCACGTTGTGTCAGCACTGCCGAATTCATACTGTCGCAAACCGTAACGTCCGCACCGTATTTTTTAAGCAATCGAGCTGCTGCCAGGCCGCTTCTGCCCATTCCCAGGACGGCCACTCTTTTTCCAAAATAAGGATTCTTGGAAAGCCCGTTCATCTTATCGAAGTTTCAGAGTGGCAAGTCCGATAAAACCAAGAACAATCCCTAAAATCCAGAAACGGACTGTCACCGTGCTCTCTTTCCAACCCGAGAGTTCAAAATGGTGATGAAGTGGTGACATTTTGAAAATTCTTTTTCCGGTCAGTTTGAAACTAGCAACCTGAAGGATCACGGAAAGGGCTTCGGCGACGAAAACCCCGCCCACCACAGTCAGGATAAGTTCCTGTTTGCAGCAGATTGCCAAGACTCCAAGAAGACCTCCGATCGCCAGCGAACCTGTATCTCCCATGAAGACTCTTGCAGGATGGCAGTTCCACCACAGGAATCCGAGTGAGGCTCCGGCCAATGCTAGACTCACCACGGCAAGTTCTCCCGAGAAGTTATAGAATGGAATCTGCAGGTAGGTCGCCGCTTTGTAATTCCCGGCCAGGTAGGTGAACACGCCGAAACAAATTCCCGTCATAACTGTGCAACCCGCAGCCAAGCCATCAAGGCCGTCCGTGAGATTTACGGCATTCGAGGATCCCACAATAATGAGAAGGTAAAAAAGATACGTCCAGAGGCCAAGGTTCAACACGGGGCCCTTGATGAAGGGCAGATAGAGTTCCTGAGCCTGCTTCGCAAGCGAAGGGGTCAGTAAAAAATAAGCGGTGATGCCTGCAGCAAGGATGCATTGTATCAGAAACTTCAACCGACTGCTGATCCCTGCGGAATTTTTTTTCCGAACTTTTAACCAATCGTCATAAAATCCTAACCCTCCCAAAATCATCATTGTCACAAGCGCCACCCAGACAAATGGATTGTCAGGCCTTGCCCACAATAATACAGAGACAAGGATAGCCCCGATCAGAAGAATACCACCCATCGTGGGGGTTCCCTTTTTTCCCCCGTGAAGTTCGTTCAATTGATGAACCTCCTCTGCACCTCTTATCGGTTGGCCTAGTCTAAGTCTTACAAGGATTCTGATAACGGCCTCGCCAAAAAACACACAGAGCAAAAAGGCAGTGAGGCCGGCACCCAGGGCGCGGAAGGAAATATACTGAAAAACGTTCAAACCCCTGACACCGGGCACCCAATGGAGGCACTCCACAATATGTGTAAGATAATAAAGCATTAGATGAAATTTTGGATGACATCCTCCATTTCTGCACTCCTGCTACCTTTAAAGAGCACCACGTCCCCGGAAACGGCCAGCGAAGAGATCAATCGTGCGGCTTCTCTATTGTCTGGAACCTCGTGCACCTCGACCATTCCTTGGTTAATGGCGGATTTTGCCATGGCAACGCTCTCTTCACCTATGCAAACAAGCACGTCGGCCATTGACGCACAGGCGTTTCCGACTCTCACATATCCTTCTGAAGCATGGACGCCAAGTTCACCCATCCTTCCTAAAACAGCGATTTTTCGCCCCGTTACAGGCAGGGAACTCAAAGTTTCTAGAGCAGCGACCATAGAATCCGGGTTGGCATTGTAGGTATCGTCGATCAGACAAATCCCCCTTCTTAAAACCCGGGAGAGACGTCCTTTCCCGGGCTTCATTTCTGCGAGCGCACCCGAGCATTCTTCCAAGGAAATCCCGCTGAGAAGACCCGCGGCCGTAGCTAAGAGAGCATTCAGCACCATGTGCTTTCCCGGAATCGGAAGATAGGCCTCGCTGCGACCATACGCTCCATCGAGAAGGAATCGGCTTCCCTCACCCTCACTGACAATATTCTCGGCACGGAGATCACCACACCCAATTCCAACCTCAAAGATCCTTGCAGTCGTCCGTGACCTTAACTCCGATCGATAATCATCTCCCGAGGGAATGATTCCAACACCCCCAGAGGGTAATTTTTCCAGAAGATCCCCTTTCTCTCTGGAAATCTCGTCACGACTACCGAGGAATTCGATGTGCGCTGTTCCAATACCCGTGATGATCGCCAGATGAGGACGGGCCAGACCTGCCAAAGGTGAGATTTCCCCGCGGTGATTCATTCCAATTTCCCAGACACCGATCTCATCTTCACGATCTGCCGCAAGAATGGATAGAGGTAGACCTATGTGGTTATTCAGATTCCCCTCAGTTGCGGTAACGCGAAATTTTCTTCTGAAGATTCCTGCTGTGAAATCTTTAGTCGTTGTCTTGCCACTACTGCCTGTCACGACAATGCTTTTTAAATCCAAGTTCGAACGCCAGGAGGATGCCATGATTGTTAAACCTGCGAGTGAGTCTGCGGTCAGAAGGACACCGAAATTTTCTGGCAGGCCGGAGGATGCTTCAGCATCGCAAAGAGCTCCCATAGCGCCCTTTGCAGCCGCCTCCGCAAGGTGAGCGTTTCCGTCATGACGGGCTCCTTTTAAAGCCACAAAGAGGTCTCCCGGGATCAATTTTCTCGTATCAGTGCAGATTCTTAGGGCCAATGCCTCGGGGTCACCGCATAATAGAACGGATCCGCTCATTTCTGCCAATGCTGAGAGTTTCAGGGGATTCATTTACTGAAATCCCCCCACTGGTTTTGCAGCAATCGCCCTCGCAGCAACCATCACGTCGCTAAATGGTTGCCGACCGGATTGTGTTTCCTGATAGGTTTCATGACCTTTACCGGCAATAAGAACAATATCCCGGGGGGCGGCAATTTCGATTGCACGCCTGATGGCACTCTCCCTGTCCAGAAATACCTCATGATAATTACCCCTGAATCCTTTGGTGATGTCATGCAGGATTCCCATCGGATCCTCTTGCCGAGGATTGTCTGATGTCACGATGACCTTGTCGGAAAGTTTCTCCGCAATCGAGGCCATCTGAGGACGCTTTGATCTGTCACGATTCCCACCACATCCAAAAACAGTGATCAGATGCGCTGGTTGCAATTGCCGGATTGTCTTAAGGACGTTTTCGAGTGCGTCAGGTGTGTGCGCGTAATCCACATACACCTGGAAGTTTCTTTTTCCGGGAACACTTTCGAGACGTCCGGGCACTTGGGGTATGGAGGCTGCGGCTGCCACCAACCTTCTAAGTTCTAATCCCATGGACGAACATGCTGCAATCGCTGCAAGTGTGTTATACACATTGAAAAGACCGATCAGGGGAGTTCTGACTAAATAGCTTCTCCCCTTGGCATCCAGGCAAAACGTACTGCCGTCGGCTGTGTATTTGATGTTGCTTGCCCTGAAATGGCAACTGCTTCCCTGCCCATAGGAGATCACCGGCACGCGCGAGATTCGATCAATCAGACGGTGTCCATATCTGTCGTCAGAATTGATAATAGCTTTGGCTTTCTTGTTTTTTTGTTCCACTAAACCGGTGAAGAGCATGGCCTTCGCCTCAAAATACTCCTCCATGGTGTGATGATAATCCAAATGATCCAAAGTCAGGTTTGTGAAGATCGCGACGTCAAATTCAAGATTGCGGATTCGATGCTGAACCATTGCATGACTGGAGACTTCCATGGCAACAGCCCGGAATCCACCGTCGCGCATTAGCGCAAGCAATCGCTGAAGTTCCAGGGACTCGGGCGTGGTGCGAGGAGCATCCATTACTATCCCTGGAAGGATATATTCCAAGGTGCCGATGAGGCCGCAGGATCTCCCCACGGTGTTACAAAGATGTCGGATGATCCAAGCCGTTGTGGTTTTGCCATTGGTGCCCGTTACCCCGGCCACCGAAAGGGCGAGAGAGGGATCATCATAAAAAGCGCTCGCTACGTCAGCCATAGCTTTACGGACCGAGTCAACTCTCGCTTGTGGAATTTTTAAATCAGGCAAGGCAACATCGGAGATGACGGCCCCTGCCCCGCGTGATTCCGCCTCCTTTGCATGGAAGGCGGCTTTTTCAGGATCTTTAGTGAGCGTAACAAAGAGATCCCCGGGTTCCGTTGTTCGGGAATCGCTACTGATCGACCTGATAACCCCGGATGGTTCTCCCGTCACGGAAATGACCTCCGTCCTGAAAATCAGTTGCTCGAACTTCCAGGGATCCTTGGGAAAAGTTTCCTTCATCGTGATCATCGCAGGCTGGCCGATTTTGCACCTGAATTTTCGGACTGCAACATGGGGTTGTCATTTTCAGGCTTCAGATCTAGGTGGCGCGCCGCTTGTCCTGCAATTTGGGAAAAAACGGGGCCAGCCACTGAACCTCCGTAATTCATGGATTCACTGAGTGGAGCGTCGTCCACGATCACCAATCCCATCAACTTGGGTTTATCAGCAGGCAAATAACCCGCAAAGGAGACGATATAATGATTTTCAAGATAGCCTCCATGGGGACTTATCTTTTGGGCCGTTCCTGTTTTACCGGCCGCAGTGAATCCATCAACCCGAGCAAGCGCCGCCGTTCCCTGATTGCTCAATACAGAGACAAGAGCTTGAGAAATGAAGGCCGAGGTTTTAGGAGAAAGAACACTCCTGAGAACCACCGGTGCATCAACCATGTCTCCCTCACCTTTGTTCAATACGATCTTTGGCTTCATGAGATTACCACCGTTTGCAATCGTCGACATCGCCATGACCATCTGGATCGGGGTCACGCTGACTGACTGTCCAAATGCCATCCTCGATTTTGTGAGTTTGTCCCATCGGTTTGGTGGATTTACTAGCCCGGAAATTTCGCCGGGCAATGGAAGCCCTGTCTTCACCCCGAACCCAAATTTTCTGACGTAGTCGTAATATTTCTCGTCGCTCATGCGCAGGGCAATTTTGGCTGCTCCGATATTTGAGGATTTCATCAGGATTTCCGGAACAGTCAGGTCTCCACTTCCATGGTGGTCCTTGATTGTTTTTCCACAGAATGAGAACCTTCCGTTTTCACAGAAAATACGTGTGTCCTGATTCACGATTCCTTCGTTAAAAGCTGCGGAAGTGACCACAATTTTGAACGTGGAACCAGGTTCATACATGTCACTGATGGCCCTGTTGCGAAGATTTTCTGTTTTCGCCTCGCTGTAGTGATTTGGGTCGTAGTTCGGACGACTAGCCATTGCCAAGATCTCTCCCGTCACGGGATCAGCCAGGATCGCGGATGCAGCAACCGGATGGAGTTTTTTGTAGGTTGCATCAACTTCTTTTTCCACGATCGCCTGCAACCCCATATCTATCGTCAGGCGAATATCGGATCCGTTCTCTGGGAGTTCTTCCTGTCCGCGGTAGACCAGGATTTCACGTCCTTTGCGATCATGCTCAATCCTCCTGAATCCATCTTTTCCAGTAAGTTCGTGATCGAACATCTTCTCGATGCCATCCGTTCCGTGTCCTGAATGATCAACATACCCCAACACATGACAAAGCATTTCACCATTCGGATAACTTCTTTTCGACTCTTCCTGGAGATAGAGCCCGTGCAACTTGTGGGAATCCATAGCCCTGATCAATTCCTGGGCTTTATCCTCACTCACACCCTTGCGGATCACGACATAGGGGCGTTGTGTCGTCAGTTTTTTTGTCAGTTCAGAAACCGGCACCTCGAGAAAAGGGGCCGCCACTGTCGCAACCTCTCCCGGATTCTGGATATGTGTCCCGTCGGCATAGATCGTCTTCACCGGAATGCTAACGGCTAACTCCTCGCCATTCCTGTCCAGAATCCTTCCGCGTCGGGCGGGAATGGGAACGCGAATCAAATGCTTTTCAGCCGCTATCTCCGAAAAATAATCATGCTGCGAAACCTGGAGATAGATCAGGCGCCATGCAAATAACGTGAAAACAATGACCAAAAAGCCGCAGACTGAACCAATCCTCCCACCGACCCTATTCACCTGTTAATGGTGCGCGGGGACGCTTCGGGATCGAACCGGCTGTCCGGATCGTGCAAAGCGGTGCGCAAAACCCCGTCAGATTCCGCCGGTTGTGCGGGAGTGATGCGGGCAATGGCCGTATCCCGGATCCCCTCAAGCTTCAGATAACCATCATCCAGTCGTCGTTGAAGCGCACCCCGTGAGGTCAGTCCAGTAATTTTAGCGTCAAGGGCCGCATTTAAAGATTCCACCTCCCGGAGCATCGCCTCCACCCCTCTTGTCTGGTCACCGATCGAATGTTGTTGATTCTTGAGGTAAACGAAAAAAAGTCCCCCTAACCCGATCATGAGGACCAAAACCAGCCAGCGGGCAAGGAAGTTGACTTCGATAACATTGTTCGGACGGCGGCGGTTCTGGTTCATAGTGAAAACTCCCGTTGAGTTGACTTGAGACGCTCCACCACACGCAACCTGGCACTTCGGGAGCGGGGGTTACGTTCAATCTCCTCGGGTGATGCAGTAACCGATCTCGGCGTTAAGGCATTAAAGAGGAGGTCCGGATTGGGCCGAGCGGAAGGCCATGTCGGGTCGTCAATCTCCACCAGCGAGTGCCTGCGGAAGAAATGCTTCACAATGCGATCCTCCAAGGAATGGAAAGTAATGGCCGCCAGGCGTCCTCCAGGAGTCAGAAGGTTAGTGAAAGCTGGCAGGGCCCTCTCCAGGGATCCGAGCTCATCGTTTACGGCAATGCGAAGCGCTTGAAACACCCGTGTCGCGGGATGTCTAGGGCCCGATCTCCCGGCGGCTATAAGTTCTGCAAGTTCCCTCGTTGAGGTGATGGGAGCCTTCTGACGCGCGCGAATAATCCTGGCTGCAAACTGGATGGCTCTGGGTTCATCACCATATTCGCGAAAGATCCGCGCAAGTTCGGATGCCTCTGCAGTATTCACCAGATCTGAGGCCGTGATCCCGATGGTGCTCATACGCATATCCAGAGGACCTTCGCGCTGGAATGAGAACCCTCTATCCGCAGTGTCCAACTGGTGCGATGAAACGCCGAGATCAAGAAGAACTCCATCGACTTGCCCTATTCCCAGTCCGGAAAGAATCGTCGGGGCATCGGCATAATTTCCCTCCACGCCGGTGAACTGTTTCCCATAGGGCTCAAGTTTCTTTCTACTGTGAGTCAGGGCCTCCGGATCACGATCAAACCCAATGACCCGTGCCCCCGCCTTCAGCAGGAGGGCGCTGTGCCCTCCTCCGCCGAGCGTTCCATCAAGAAATGTTCGTCCGGGTGCGGGACGTAGAAAATCCACCACCTCCATTGCCAGAACAGACTCGTGATGAAAGGAACCATTCATGGATTGGGAAGACTTTGGGAGTGTTGAGAAGGCCAGATCATGATGAGCTCTGTGAAATCTGTTCCTAAGGAGTTCGAAAGGGAGGCGTGTCATTTGGTCTGCATCGTTAGAGCCCGATCAACTCCGCCACCTGTCGGAAAGAATTGTTTTCCTCAGCCCGCACAACCGCCCAACGTTCCGTATTCCAGATCTCGAACCGACTACGTGCCCCGACCAGCACGACGTCACCCTCAAGCTTGAGCAATTCGCACTGCTCTTCGGGGAGCAAGATGCGACCGTTGCTGTCAGCGGATACCGCGCGAGCCTGGCTATAAAAGGCCCTGATGGCTTTGCGCTGGAGATCCTTTGGAAGTTCACTTGCCCTGATGCGTTCCTCCCAAGCATCAAACTCAACAGGTGGCATGATCATGAGATACTCCCCGGTGGGGGATGGAATCGCATGAAATTCTTGGACGCCGGCATTCAGCCAATCCGCAGGCACGGTAACCCTTTTCTTTGAGTCCATCGAGCGCTCAAAGGCACCCGCATAGCTGATCGATTTTGGAAGGGGTGAGGGCATTAGTTCAAAGCAGGGAGAAGGATCCATTTCTCTCCACTACGCCCCACTTTTACCCACTTTATGAATAGTCCGTCAATTTCATTTAGTCGCTTTTCATCTTTTTCTAGAAAAATTATCGCATAAAGCACACCGGTTACGATTTCGCCCCAGGCAGGGATAATTTCCTGGATGTTTCAAGGAGTTCCAGAACTTCTGATAAGTTTTTTCCTAGTCCAAAAAACAATCCCACCAAAACTTATCAAACTCTAAGGATCCCTGCTTCACCACTGGCACTGACAACGTGAGTTAGTTGATTCAAATCCTTAGAATCAACACGTTGACGGAAAAACTTCTCCCGCATCTCCTGCAGGAGATGCTTGAAAGATCCAGACCGCGGGTCTGCAAGAATTGTAACTTTGATTCGTTGCAGAACGGAAACGGCTCAATCGTTAATTAACAGGCCTTTGCCCCACCCAGGGGTCGGGGAAGTGACACATTTCCGGATCAGGATTCTGTCTCCAAAACCAACCTCCGCTAAGAGGCGGAGGTATCGGAAACTTCGTCCTCTTTTTGTGAGACCACCGGCGCAATTCCCTGCAACTTTTCTCCAGCAGGCAGATTGATCAGAATGACCCCCATTGTGTTTCGTCCCGCCTCGCGAATCTTATTGACGGGAGTGCGGACCATCTGACCACCCGAAGTGATAAGCATGATTTCGTCCAAATCCGTAACGGAGAGGGCTCCGACCACGGATCCGGTCTTATCTCCAGCCTTCATGGTGATGATGCCTTTTCCACCTCGTGATTGCTTTCGATACTCCTCAAAGGACGTGCGCTTACCAATGCCTCTTTCACCCGCAACGAGCAGGGTTGCATCGTTACGAACTAGGCTCAGTGAAACGACCTCGTCACCTTTGTCGGGACGGATACCCCAGACGCCGACCGTCTTGCGTCCTTGGTCACGGAGTTCTTCCTCGCTGAAGCGAATGCTCATCCCCTCCTTGGTAACGAGGACGACTTCATCGTGACCATCCGTAATTGCGGCGGAGATAAGAACATCTCCCTCTTCGATCTCAATGGCAATGATGCCCCCCTTGCGGATATTGGAGAACTCACCGAGATTAGACTTCTTTACGATGCCGCTGCGGGTGGCAAACAAGATGTGTTTCTCGGGATTCCAAGTGGTCTCGACACCACCGGCTCCGCCACTTGTGGTTGACTCGATGCGTAGTGTTGCGGCGATCTGCTCTCCGGACTGCAAATTCAGGATATTTGCGATCGATTTCCCTTTGGCCGTTCGGCTCATTTCCGGGATCTCATAGACTCTTTCGACATAACAGCGTCCCGTCTTGGTGAAAAAGACCAGATAGTCGTGAGTGCTCGCTGTAAAAAGATGTTCGACGAAGTCATCGTCCTCCGTGTCATTCTGGGCTTCCTTGGTCGTCATGCCGATAACTCCCTTGCCGCCGCGTTTCTGCGAGCGGTAGGCACTGACAGCAGTCCGCTTGATCAAGCCCTTGTGGGTCACGGTGATGATACAGCCCTCATTGGCAATGAGATCCTCAATGGAAATTTCTCCCTCCTCCGGAACCAACTCAGTTAAGCGCGGGCCGGCGTGTTTCTCTCTGATGGCACGGAGCTCTGTCTTGATGATCGAAAGAACCCTCTCTTCGCTTCCCAGAATGTCAACGAGGTTGGCAATGGTCTTGAGAAGCTCCTGGTATTCATGATTGAGTTTCTCGCGCTCCAGTCCCGTGAGTTGATAGAGGCGCAATTCGAGAATGGCATCTGCCTGCGTCTCACTGAAGCAATACTGTCCCTTGTCATTAAGGCGCGATTCCCGTCGGAGCAGGATGCCGAACTTTTCTATTTCCTTCCTTGAGAACTCAAGTGCCAGAAGTCGGGTGCGGGCCTCTTCCCTGTTCGATGAATCCCGGATGACCTTGATAAAATGATCAAGGTTAGAGAGAGCAATGAGATACCCCTCAAGTTTCTCGGCGCGTGTTTCAGCCTCGCGGAGAAGGAAGCGGGTGCGTCGCAGAACAACTTCCCGACGATGCTCAATGAAACAGGTGATGGCCTCTTTCAGAGAAAGAAGTTTTGGACGGCCCCTGTCGATCGCAAGCATCGAGACTGAGAAGGAGGACTCCAAGGCTGTGTGCTTGTAGAGGTTGTTGATCACAACCTTGGGAATGGCGTCACGCTTCAGTTCGATGACGACCCGGGTGTTTTCATCAGATTCGTCACGGATCGCACTGATATCAGTGATGATCTTCTCGTTCACCAATCCCGCAATCCTCTCCACCAATGTGGCACGGTTCACATTGTAAGGGATTTCCGTGATAACAATCTGTTCACGCCCCCCCTTGATTTCCTCAAGTCCCGCACGTCCACGAACCTTCACGGAACCGCGGCCTGTCTCAAAGTATTGTCGGATTCCTCCGATGCCGCAAAGTTGGCAACCTGTTGGGAAATCAGGGCCTTTGATATGTTTCATCAACTCATCAAGCGTGATGTCGGGATTGTCCACTTGTGCACAGACGGCATCAATGGTCTCCCCCAGATTGTGTGGGGGAATATTGGTTGCCATCCCGACGGCAATACCGGTGCCACCGTTCACAAGAAGATTCGGAATGGCGGCCGGGAAGACAGTCGGTTCCTCGCGCGTGTCATCGTAGTTCGGCACAAAGTTGACTGTATCGTGGTCCATGTCCTCCATGAGGACAGCACCGAGCGGACGCAACCTGGCCTCGGTATAACGCATGGAGGCCGGCGGATCCCCCTCGACAGACCCGAAGTTTCCCTGCCCCTCGATTAGCGTCTCCCTCATCGCCCATTTTTGAGCCATGTGGACAAGAGTCGGGTAGATGGCCTGATCTCCGTGCGGATGGTAATTACCCATCGTCTCACCGACAATCTTCGCACACTTCAAGTGCTTGCGTGTCGGCATGACGCCAAGTTCACTCATAGCGAAGAGAATGCGTCGCTGCGAGGGTTTCAGGCCGTCGCGAGCATCTGGCAGGGCCCTGGAAATGATAACCGACATGGAGTAATCGAGGAATGATCTCGAAATTTCCTCGGCGACATCGATCGGTTCTACTTTTTCGTTCTGATTATACAAGGGATTGGGCCGTTTTGGGGTTTCGTAGTTTGCTACATACAATATAGTGTGCCCTCTGACCTCGTGAAAAGTAAGAAAGTGGGAATTTTAGCGCGGCTCCTGACTTTGGAACCCTAAGCAAACGCCAACAACAATCCGCTTTAGTCTTTCTGCAACTGTTTTTCCAATTCCTTGACCCTATTGAAAAGCTTGTGAAGTTGAGAGAGATAGAAGTTCATTTCTTTCCATTCCTTAATCGGTTTGGCAGGAGCTCCTATCAATAAACTGCCGGCAGGGACATTTTTAGAGACCCCCGCTTTGGCTCCCAGAATGGCATTATCACCGATCTCCAGATGTCCGGCCAACCCAACCTGACCCGCTAGCGTCACATGGGATCCCGTCCTGGTGCTGCCGGAAATGCCTACCTGAGAGCAGATAATCGAGTGGGGACCGATCTGAACATTGTGGGCGATCTGGACAAGGTTATCGATTTTACTCCCCTCCCCGATCGCCGTTCTGCCAAACCTTGCCCTGTCAATGGTCGTATTGGCGCCGATTTCGACATCATTTCCAATTTCCACAATCCCCATCTGTGGGATTTTACGTTGCCTTCCCTCGATCAGTTCATAACCGAAACCGCAGGAACCGATGACAGCTCCCGGTTGCAAAATCACCTTGTCCCCAAGGATGCAACGCTCCCTGATAATCGCCCCTGGGTAGAGCCTGCAACCCGAGCCCAAGCGTGTTTCAGAACCAATCACACAGCCTTCACCAATAACCGAACCCTTCCCGATATGAACGTTTTCACCGATAAACGATAAGGCTCCAATACTCACACCAGTTCCCAATTTGGCTGAAGCGGCAACAATCGCTGAGGGATGAACTCCCGCCTTGGGGATAATTTCATCCGGTTGAAACAAGGTGAGCACCTTGGCAAAAGCCTCCGATGGGTTGGCAACACGCAGAAGTTGTGCCGGCACTTCCTCCTTGAGATCCAGGGAAACAATAACAACAGAGGCCTTTGTGATACGGAGTTGGGAGAGATAGCGTGGGTTTCCGTAGAAGCTCAACTCCCCGGGGCGGGCCTCTAAAAGGGAGGCCACTCCGGAGATCTCGGGATCCCCCGCCTCACAAGGCACCTCAACTCCGATAAGAAGAGCCAATTCATGCAACCTCATCGGATTTGTTCAGGACCTTTCAGACAGGGTGGAAGATCTTCTTTAAAACAAAACCCTGACCGACCGCCGTTTTACTTGGCGACAGGAGCGTTTTTGTTCAGCGCCGTGATGACATCCTGACTGAAGTCAAGATCGTCACGGGAGAAAAGAACAACCGGCACAGCACCGGCACTGAGTCCGGATTTATCAAAGACAATGTCATACCCCTTGGCCTTCACGAGATCATTCACGGTCTTCATGATGTCATCGACGATATCCTTGCGCATCCGTAGAAACTGATCCTGAAGAGTCTTTTGCTTTGCACTGCGGAAGTCGGCAATCTCCCGATCCATCGCACGGGCGGCTGCAACCTTGGTCTGCTGATCCTTGAGCTTGGCATCACGGGCATCCTTCGTGAGGTCTGTCTTTTCAAGATCGGAGTTGATCGCACTGATCTCCTGCATGCTCTTCTTGAGGGTCTCGACACGGCCGTTGAGGTCATCATTAGCCGTCTTCTCAGCCTCAGCATACTTGGTCTGGGCATTCTTTGTCTTGTAATAGTCACTAAAAACCCTGTTCATATCGACTGTTCCGAATTTGACCTGGGCATTGGCAAGAGAGGCCCCCCCCATCACGAGAAGAGATGCCAGTAGCGCTGTGCGGATAAAGTTTTTCATATTTGGATTTGAAGAAGATTTGATGCCTAATTAAGCGGTTTTAAAACGTGTAGCCAACATTAAAGTTGAACTGCCCGCTGGTCTTGTTCCACTGGTCATACATCACGGGATAGCCCCAGTCGATACGGATGGGTCCGATCGGGAGCTCGATGCGAGCACCGATCCCGACGTCACCGTTAAGACCTCCGGAGGTATAACTCAATCCATTGCCACCACTCGTGACCTGAGATGGGTTAAAGTCAAAGGTTCCGGCATTCACAAATCCCCAATCACTGAAAAACGCTCCTCTTAAACGGGGGATAATGGGGAACGTGATTTCTCCAGTTCCATAGACGGATGTATTGCCACCAACAGGATTACCATAGAAGTCTTTAGGGCCGACCTCTCGGAAGGCAAATCCCCTCATGTCATTGGCTCCACCAAGATAGAGTTCATCAAAGATTGGCGGAGCATTGTTTACCGTTCCCTTGGTGCCGCTTCCCCACGGATTCATGACTCCGACGGAACCCTTGGTCAGAAGGATCATATCCCACGGAAGCGGGAAGTATTTTTTGGCTTCCAAATTGATCCCGTAGTCTTGCACGCTTCCACCAAGACCTCCGCCCGCCACAACCCCGCTCAAACTAATCGACTGCCCTTTATGGGTCAGGAAGAGACTGTCACGGTTGTCATAATCAAGCCCAAGTAGGATTGCGCTTTTCGTATAGGGTGAGTTAGCGCCTGCTTTGGAGATAGCTTCACCATAATTGCCGGTCAGGTTGTAGATTCTAATGTCCTCCAGTCGGTATTCCCCGCGAAGCGCGGTGAAAGGAGTGATCGCCTTGCGGGCCTGAAGCGCCCCTCCAAGGTTCGACTGGCTGTAGACCGGACTCAGGAAGGTTGCCGCATGATAGTAAAGTTCCTCGCCCACGGAGATCTTGTATCCCATGAACCATGGCTCGGTCAGAGACATCGTGAAATCCTGACGTTGGAGACCATACTGGAGGCGGATCCTAAATCGCTGCCCGGCGCCGGTGAAGTAAGGCCAGTTGAAGAGATCAAAGTTTGACTGCTGGAGTTCGGCAAATCCAACAAGACTGTCAATCGAGCTGAAGCCCGCTCCGAAATTAAAGGATCCGGTCTTCTTTTCGTCCACGATGACATCGAGATTCTTACGACCGGGGACAAGGGTGTCCTGAGGGGCCATGTCGACCTTGGAGAAATAGTTCAGATTCATCAGGCGTGTCTTACTGAGATCCACAAGCGTGGTATCGAATACTCCTCCGGGTTGCACTGCCAACTCCCGGCGAATCACGTTATCCTTTGTCTTGGTATTGCCCTGCACGTTGATGAGGTTGACATAGGATTGAACCCCCTCGTCGATGCGATAGGACAAGTCGATCTGACCATCCCCGGAAGGAGTGATCTGGGGTTGCGCCACCATGTCCACATATCCGCGGGAGCCGTAAAAATCGCGAAGCTTTTTCATGTCCGCCCCCATGCCGTCCGGAGTATAGAGCGATCCCGAGTGCATCTTGAGTTGACGCTCCAGTTCCGCGGGCGGGACGATTGAGGCCCCCTCGACCGAGAGTTTCTTGACGCGATACTGGGTTCCTTCCGAGATAGATATCACCAGGTCGATCCCTTTTCCGTTGGGCAAGGGAGTCGTCTGAACATCGGTCACGCGCATGTCCGCAAACCCGCGGTTCATGTAGAGCGTCCTGATTGCCTCCTTGTCCTCGTCCATCTGCGAGGGAAGCAGCCTGCCAGCTTTAGTCAGAAAGGAGAGCAGATTGGCCGTCTTGGTCTTCATCACCTTGAGGAGATCCTTTGGGAAGACAGAGTCGTTTCCGGTGAAACTGATGCGGCGAATCACAAGTTTGGGTCCCTCGTTGACCGAGAAAACCACCCTGATTCTTTTGTCTGTAAGTTCCGAGGTCTTGGCCTCCACCTTCACGTCGGTGTAATTCTTGTCCTCGTAAAGTTTGATGATTTTCTGACGATCATCATTGAGACGGTCATCGCTCATCGGTTCGCCCGGCTTCGTCGCAATTTCCTTGCGGATTTTTGCAGGCTTCACCGCTTCGGCTCCCTCGATCTGCACCTCTCCCACGGTCAATCTACCCTGCAATAAAACGGTGACCTTGAGGCCGCCGGTAACAGGTTCCGCAAACATACGGGCGTTGGAAACATTGCCGGTGGCGTAAAGCGCCTTGATATCCTCTTCGACCAACCTGTCGTTGTAGGGGGCGCCGGGTTTGGTCGCCAAATTGTCCAGAACCCTCTGCTTGCTGAGCGTTGTCGGCCCGAGGAAACGCACGTCGATCTCCTGCACAATGGGAGCCTGCTGAGGCACCTGCGCCCCCGCACTCGGCATAAGAACCCCGGAAAGGCCTGTTATCAGGGCGAGGAAAAAAGCGTTCGGATTGAGAAAGCGGATCATTTTACGAAAAGTGTCGGTTTTGCCTGTCAAAACAGGTGTCATTTCATGAGTTGATCGATGACTTGGGTCAAGACGCTATTTCCCAGCTTGAAGATCGTATTGTCCAAGGATCCGGGGTATCTCATCCAAACAGGTGATTGTATGGTCGGGAGCGACATCAGCATGTTCCTCCGATCCAGGCACCTTGATCCAAATGGAGCAAACCCCTGCATTGCGGGCGCCGGTTATGTCACGTTCAAGGCTGTTGCCCACCATCAGGGCCTCCAAGGGAGCCACCCCGAGTTCACCCAGCAGGTGGTGAAAAATCTCAGGTTTGGGCTTTCCAATACCGTGTTCACCTGAGATCGCGATTGCATGAAACACGGAACCCAGCCCCGAAGCCTCGATTTTTTCCCTCTGAAGATCGGGAGCACCGTTTGTGAGCAGGCCTAGTCGGTGGGTTGTGGCAAGGCCTGTGATGATCTCCCGGGCCTTCGGCATGAGCCGTTGACGGGCACGACGTGAGGCGGAAAACTCGGCGGAGAGCATCTCCGGGGCCTCCGTGGAAAACTCCACACATTGCCTCTTGAGCGTCGCCTGAAACACCTCCTTGCGATAGGCTTGTGCCCAACCCCTGAGGGCGGATAACTCCGGTGATTCTCCGCTAAACCCACCCCAGAGGCATTCGAAGGCACTGATTCCTATCTCGCGACAGTAGGGACGGCACTCGCCCGAGGCCCATAAATCACGGGCTATGGCCATGGCATCACGCGCAAAAACATCCTCATCGACTCCAAAGTTCTTCGATGCGATCGTAGCAACATGTGCGAAGGATTCGTGGGAAACCGCTTCGTCAACGGCAAGAGTATCATCAAGATCAAAGAGAATGGCGCGGATCGACATGTCAGGAAATCCTGCCCAAAGGAGCCCACCTCAACGAGACAAAACTCAAAAAATCCGCAACCTTGTCACAGACCTCCGACAGGGCGCGAGTTGCATCCAAAAATCATCACTTTTTTGCGCTTGATAAGCCGCCGACTCTGGATGAGATTTCAGTTCTTATGAAGTTTATCACATCCACCCTCCTTGCATTTGCCATCACCGCCACTGCGGTCGGCACATCACGTGCCGCCGACGATACTGCAACAGCAGGCACATTCCAGTGTATCGCCACCAAACTAACGATCGCCGACAAGCAGGTTGATTCCGTGGTTCAATGGAACACAAAGACTGGGGAGGCACGCCTCCTGAATGCTGCATCCTTTGCAGATAAATCAACAGGCCAGCAGGGTAACCTGATCGGTTGGGTGCCGCTCACAGATCTACAACAGGCAGTCCAGAACCTTGCTTCGCAGATCCAGGCTCAGCAAGCCGCTAAAGGAACCAACGCTGTTCCCGCCTCCACGCCAATCAAGCCAAAGAAAACTTCCAATTAATCGGTAAGTCTCTTTCTTAAAAAGAGCCGGAGTCAGCCTCTATATGGAGGTGGCTTCGGCTTTTTTGTGACCGTCTCAGGAAAAAGCATTTCCAGACAAAGGTATCATGATTGACATGGTGGCCAGAAAGAGGCCGCAGGATCCATCCGATCTTCTGGAGCGTTTAAAGTAAAGATGTAGCCGATCCTTTGGGAGTGCCATGAGGTGCCCGGAGAGGCGTAAGCGAGCGGTTGTGGTCGTGCGCTAATGCCCAAGTGATGCAACACTGCAAAGTCTTCCATCCCGCCCCAAAGAACAGCTCTGGAATTTTTGAAAACGCTTAAACTTCAGACGGGACAACAGGAACCGTCTAATCTCTATGCGATGCAACAGGCACCGTCGTGATAACCAGGTTGCAAATGCATTGCATAATCTGCTCCGCCGCGCGCCTGGATCGATACAATGAATTTCTGTCGCTCTTCAGGGGTCATGGGATTGGCAACTCGAGCCGCTGCAACAGCCTGCTCGGCAAAGGTCATGGAATCGATCCCCAGGCACTGCGTTGTCACATCGGGATAACTCAGCGCATAGTTGATGACCTGATTAATGGAGACCATCCCGTGCAGGTTGGCCCGCTTGCTTCCTCCGAACCCTTTCATTCCGATGCAGGCGATCCCCTTCTCCTTGAGGAGGGGCATCACCACTGTGTCAAATCCCTTGGCGTGCAGCGTGTTTCCAAGAACGGAAACCGGCATGAGTGATGCATCGAACGGGAATCCGCCCTCGATCATTTTCACATGGGCCTCAGGGCTGTCATGTCCGGTAAAACCGGTGTAACGCACAAGTCCTTTCTGTTTGGCCTCTACAAGGGCCTCGATGACCCCTCCCTTGGCGTAAGCCGGAGCCACATCGGCATCCTTAACCTCATGGATCATCCAGAGGTCGAGATGATCTGTTTTAAGCCTCCTTAACTGTTCCTGAAGCATCTGGAGAGCAATCTCCTTCTCACTGCCCGTGTAAGGATGCTTGAAATCCTTGCCGTGATGGATGCAGACCTTGGACATGATGTTGACCTTGTCGCGCCAACCACCGGCGAGTGCCTGCCCCATCCAGACCTCACCGCGCCCGTCATGATATTCGTAGCAGTTGTCAAAAAAATTGACGCCTTGGTCGATTGCGTAATGGGCGATACTCGTGGCGTCCTCTACTGTGGGGGCCAAAGCCAAGGTGTGCCCCCCAAACCCTATGATGCTGAACATCTCATCGTGACGACCGAACTTCCGACGCGGAATCGTTCCGGTGGAAGTATCAGAATTGGTGTTTGGAACGCCCATCGCCTGTGCAGCGGGAATTAGGCCAAGCATACCCAAGAAAGAGCGTCGTGTCAGGGACATGAGTTTATGATGTGGCCCAAAGTCAGGAATTTCAAAGCCGAAAATCAACCTGACTACAAATAAATGAACACATCACTGGAAACTTGAAACATTCAAGTTTCAGTCCTGCCTGTCCCCTGATGATCAAAACTCCTGCTGTATCGGATAAAGACGGAGAAAGCGGTGGCGTAGGCGATCCAGAATCCGGGAAAACCATCTAAAAATCCCAACCTTAGGAAATAGGCGCGAAAAAAACGCCATAGAGGACGTGACAGGTTGGCTGCAAGGGACCAACTCCTACCTTCCTGAACCTGCCTGGCTAGGAATTCATCAGAGAACGGCCCGATCTTGTCGAGATAGCTTTGGATGGTCGGATAGGAATCGTGCAGGAGATCTCCCTTGAGAAACTTAACGGATCCCTGAACCATCACCGTGTCATGGGTTGCATTACCCTCCATGCGTGCCTTCTCACGACGCACAAGGCGGAGTTTGGTATCCGGATACCAGTCCCCATGCGTGATCCAGCGTCCTAGGAATCGAACCTTTCGATTGAATCGGCAACCATGGAACCAATCCGCATCTCCTGAGTCAAAAAACCGAACAATCGAGCCTTTAAGTTCCTCGGAAATCTCCTCATCACAGTCAAGGATCAACACCCAGGGCTGGGAACAATGGTCGATTGCTACCTGTTTCTGGGCACTATGCCCTAGCCATTTCTGTGAAATAATGCGAGCACCCGACTCTTCGGCAAAGCGAATCGTTCCATCGGTCGATCCGCTATCGACCAAGATGATTTCCCTGACCAGCCCCGCCGTGCTGGCAAGACACTTCCCCAACCGGTTGACCTCATTGAGCGAGGTGATCGCAAGCGAGATCGGAGGCGGTTCCTTGCCATCCTTCATGACTTATTCTCCAATGATTTGGCTCTTTCCCAAAGCTCATTCATTCCAACCAAGGAGAGCTTTGAAAATTCGGCCACTGGAGACGATTCAAGGTGCAGTTGCTCCATCGTCTCAAACCTGCGGCAGAATTTCTCCGTGGCCGCATGCAGTCCAGACTCCGCATCAAGAGAGAGGGAACGTGATAGGTTGACCACGGCAAAGAGCAGATCCCCAACCTCCTCGGCCAGTCGATCATCATCATTCTTCGCGTTGAGTTCAACCTCAACCTCGGCAACCTCCTCCCGGATCTTCTCCAGCACATCCTCGGGACGTTCCCAGTCAAATCCTGCCTTGGCCGCTTTTTTCTGAATTTTCTGAGCTCTAACAAGTGCTGGAAAGGCACGCGCCACCCCGGCAAGCAAGGATTCCTTTCCGTCCGGATCGATCCCTTTTGATTTTCGTTCGGCACGTTTGATCTCCTCCCATTGGGTCAGGACAGCCTCGCTTGTCCCGGCCAGGGAATCACTGAAAACATGGGGATGACGGCGGACCAGTTTCTCGGCGGCCTTCGCTGCGATCGAGTCAAGCGAGAAGGATTGCCTTTCGGAGGCGATTTCAGCCTGCATGAGAATATTGATCAGGAGATCGCCCAACTCTTCTTCGAGGTCCCCAGGGTGCCCCCGCTCAATGGCATCAGCAACCTCGTAAGCCTCCTCAAGGAGAGAGGGACTCAGTGAGGCGGGAGTCTGTTCACGATCCCATGGGCAACCTTCCGGCGCACGAAGGCGTGTCACGATCCCCCGGAGTTGTTCCATGGAGTTGGACATGCTCTGAAAAGAAGGCCTTCTTTATCGGGTCGATCCGCCAGTCCCGCGAGCAAGCATTGCTTGACGGGCCTGCTCCAGCGAGTTGCGTTCCTCTGCACTCAGGCTCGTGATCCCCTTGCTACTGATCTTATCCAAAAGAGTGTCCATGACCATTTCGGGGTCAATAGAGTTTACCTTGCCTGCCTTGACCTCTTTCTTCCGACTACCTAATACACTGATCTTTTGAGCCGATGCGATGCCGCCACTAGCACCAGAAAAGGGTACCTGATGCTTTTTCAACGTCGGCAGCGAGAAACCAAAGGCCCAACCGAATAGGGGTTCCTCAAATCCGGAGCGGCGCATTAGGACAATTGCCAGAATACTCGAGCAGACGAGAACCAAAACCCGGGGGGACTCGTGATCGGCAAGCAACTGCAATGACGAGATCGCCAACAGACCGACAAAGACCCATCTTGCCGCCAAACCGAAAAAAAACTGAGCCCCCGGATGCATTGCCACAAAAGCAGCAAAGACGGCAAAATTTACCTCCTGCGCTCCCGCGCTGCTCTGAGGGATCCCCGCATAGGCAAACCCTTGCAAAAGCATTGGCCCCAAAACGATAAGACCGATGTAGAGAATCCCGAACCGGCGCCAACCGAGCCCGTTCTCCACCTCACGTCCAAAGTAGTAAAGCATCAGCATTTCAAAAAGAAACCAGATGGAAGGAGTGGCCACGAATGCATAGGTGATCAATCTCCAGGCCTGACCATGTGCCACGGCCGCACTTTTGTAGGCCAACGCATCAATCAGGGCACCATGGCCAGAGGCAAGCAGGAGACTCGCAACGATCATGGCAACACTATGAAGCGCGACCAGAAGGGCAATGAGACGCACGGGAAAATCCCCGAGGTAGAAGAGGGGGGCGTTCTCCTTGGGAAGAAGGAATGCTGACATGGATTGAAATTAACTAGTTAAATCTTCCAGACAAGGGGGAAGGAACAAAAGTGCCGATCAAGCCCATTCATTCGGCCTCAGGTGCCGGGCAACCTCAATCTTAAGGGCATTCAGGGAGAGGAAAATGTCCGCCAAAAGGAACCCCATGGCCCCCAATAAAGAAGCCAGATTCAAGGCAAAGGTGCCAATCACGATGTCATCGATTCCCGTTCTGCCAGAGCCTTTCAGAAAGAGAAAAAGAATCATCAGACAGGAGAAGAAGATGCTCATGACAAGAAAACTGACCGAGAGGCGCAGCAGGGAAGCCCGCCGCACCAGGATTCGCAACTGGGCGACCGCATCACCCCGGACGGTCTGTTCCGAAAGATCGAGATCTTTCACGATGTTCCGTGAGCGGTCGATGGCTCTTCCCAGTCGATTGGTCACCGTAAGAAGCAAGAGTCCGACCGCCGAGATCAAGACTGCTGGGGAAATCGAGAACTGCATTAACTTTGAAAGAGACTCGATATTCAGAGATTCCATTCCTTTAAAACTCTCTCAAGAAAGCCTTGCGGGCAAGTCCCGGAAACTCGACCGCTTCAACAAACGGAATTTTCCTCTTACGATCACGATCTCAGGAGAACCCATGTCCCTTGCACTCATCAGAAAAATAACCGACAACTGACCCATGAACTCCACCACACCCACTTCCGACCTTGGAACCAAGATCCCCTCCCTTTCCTGTGCGGTGGAATGGGTCCACGAGATTGCGTCCGTCACAAAACCCGACTCGATCTTCTGGTGCGATGGATCCCAGGCTGAGGACAAGCTGATGAAGGAACGCATCGTGGCTTCCGGGGCCGGGCTTTGGCTAAACCCCGAGAAACGCCCGAACTCCATCCTTGTCCGGAGTGATGTGCGTGATGTGGCCCGGGTGGAGGAGCGCACCTTCATTTGCTGCAAATCGAAAAAGGATGCCGGGCCGACCAATAACTGGCGCGATCCTTCCGTCATGAAGGCCAAGCTGAACAGTCTTCTGAAGGGTTGCATGAAGGGTCGTACCCTTTACGTGATCCCCTTCAGCATGGGACCGATCGGCTCTCCCATCGCCCAGTATGGCATTGAGATCTCGGACAGTCCCTATGTGGTGTCCAACATGCGCGCCATGACCCGCATGGGTTTGGAAGTCTACGACGAGATCGCCAGGACCGGTAGCTTTGTCAAGTGCCTGCACTCGGTCGGATTCCCGTTGGAAAATGGAAAGCAGGATGTCTCCTGGCCCTGCGATCCCGAGAACACCTATGTCACCCACTTCCCGGAGGATCGTCTGATCATCAGTTACGGCTCCGGATACGGCGGCAATGCATTGCTCGGGAAAAAATGTTTCGCGCTGCGCATCGCCTCCGCCATGGGACGCGATGAGGGATGGATGGCGGAGCACATGTTGATCCTCGGAGTGAAGAATCCGGCGGGAATAAAAACCTACGTCACCGCCGCCTTCCCGAGCGCCTGCGGAAAGACCAACTTCGCCATGATCATTCCGCCCAAACATCTCAAGGAAGAGGGGTGGGAGGTCTCCTGCGTGGGGGATGACATTGCATGGATCAAGCCCGGCCCCGACGGATGGCTGCGGGCCATCAATCCAGAGGCAGGGTTCTTCGGCGTTGCGCCGGGCACCTCCTATGAAAGCAACCCGATGGCGATGGACTCGATCAAGCGGGACACCATTTTTACCAATGTCGGCCTCACTGACGACGGTGACATTTGGTGGGAGGGGATGACTCAGGAAGCACCGGCCCACCTGATCGATTGGAAGGGGAAGGATTGGATTCCGGGACAGAAAGATGCGGAGGGTAAACCAATCCTCTCAAGCCATCCGAACAGCCGCTTCACGGCCCCCGCCGCGAATTGTCCCATCATCGACCCCGATTGGGAAAACCCTGATGGTGTTCGCATCAGCGCCATGATCTTCGGGGGACGCAGGGCGACCACAATGCCCCTGATTTTTCAAGCCTTCAACTGGGTTCACGGAGTCTATCTGGGGGCAACGGTCGGCTCCGAGATGACGGCGGCAGCAGCAGGAACAATCGGCCAAGTCCGACGGGATCCCATGGCGATGCTACCCTTCTGCGGTTACAACATGGGCGACTACTTTGCCCACTGGCTCGAAATGCGAAGATTCGTGAAATATGTTCCCCGTATCTTTCATGTGAACTGGTTCCGCAAGGGTGAGGAAGGAAAGTTTCTCTGGCCGGGATTCGGAGACAACATGCGGGTCCTCAAATGGATCGTTCAGCGCTGTCAGCACGGTGCCCATGCCCTGGAGACCTCTGTCGGCTGGGTCCCTGAATACAAGGATCTCGACATGAGGGGGCTCGAGGGAAAAATAACCCCTGAGGCCTTCGAGCAATTGCAGAAAATCGACCCCTCGGAATGGCATCGCGAGCTTCTGCTTCAGGACGAACTTTTTATGAAACTCTACAGCCACCTGCCTAAGGAACTCATCTTCCAGAGGGAACTGTTGGTCTCAAGGCTCTGAGACAAAATGCCCATCAGGATCCCTTGATGGAAGGGAGTAGAGGTATGGCGGCTTCGGAGGGTATCCATCCGGTCAGTCCGGCGCCCACCGAAACATAACACCATGCCCCGTTATGCGAGAGAATCCGGACCATTGAGCCGGGAAGTGCAGAACCGGTGGAGGAGGCGCTGTCCGCTGGCGTGGATTTCAATTCTTGGGCCTCCCTGGTCGTGACAACCGCCACTTTCGTGGCGCTTAACCTCGGGTCGACAAGGGTGCCAATCACTGCACCTCCGTGGCCGACAAGAATCAACAGGAGAGCTGCAAGAACAAGCCACTTCCTCCTGCAACCCTTAACCAAAAGCACAATCAGGGCTAAGATTCCGATCCATCCCAGAACGGATCCGGCGAGAACAAGGTGATCGGGGTGAATCATCGCCGGGAGTGTCTCGGCCCATCCTGAAACGAACGGAATTCCGAGAACCCCCAAGACAACGCCTAGTTGACGGCGGGCGGGCGCAAATCCTGGGTCGAGAAGGAGAGCTCTGCGAAAAGAGAGGGAGGCGGCAGGTGCATTCCCGATCTTCTCCTCGGCAAGCCCACGATTATACCATAGCTCAGCAGAGCTGGATACGGTAAGCGCGGGGGATGAAAGGATCGTCTTGTAAGAGTCAAGAGCATCGATGGGGCGGCCCGCAGCTAACGCGGCATTTGCCGAGGCGACCTGTTCAGCGAGTCCTGCACGGGACGGAGCGACACCACCCATGACAAGCAGACATCCCATAAGAATTGTTAAGATCCGTTTGTTATGCATGGTTGGGCGTCGGCACCAAGGCACATAGTTCTGACATGAGTTGCTTCCTGTCGGTTTGGGAGAGTGGGCGAACGCCTCCGGTTCCGTATTTGAAATGGTCCCTCCTTGCAGTCAGTGGTGCAAGGATTGCTTCTCGGGAATTTTCCGGAGCACTCATTTCCAGATACTCCAGCACCGCATCATACGTGGAGGCGGCATCGAGGGCCTCGTTGTTGATGATGGACCAGAGCTCGGAAAGGCGTCTCTTGTGACGTGTAGCAACCGAACCGCCCCTGGCTTGAAGATCCCAGTACCAAAGGACACCGGCAAGGGCTGCCGCGGCGATTATCATGGAGAGAGATGCTCTCAGGAACTCAGAACGCAGAACCGGAGTTGTCCAATAATGCAGGGTCGCCCCCGGGATCGGATTCTGATCCCCGGGTGTTGCAGCAGAGGGAGCCTTCGCACTTGAGGGCGAGGAATTGGGAGGGGGGGATTCTTTTCCGGGTGTTGCAGTTAGAGGAACATCAACCGCACTTCCGGGAGTAGCCTCCAGTGGAAGAGGTTTGACAGTCAGTGTCTGATACTTTCCGGATTGAGGGTCAAAGTATGAGAATTCTGCTCCCGGAGAGAGATGGGCCGGTTTCTGGGCAATCAATGTGAAATCGAATGATTTTACTCCCGTATAGGCAAGTTCATCCGAGCTATCGAACTTGTCCGTGGGCGGGTAAGTCCTCCAATCATCGGTCCCCGTCAGAACGGGCGGTCCCATTCCCTTAAAATTTCCTTTTCCGCCGATTTTCACATTCAAGGTGGCGGGGTCCCCGGGTGCTGGATGAGGGTTGCTGACGATTATATCAATGTCAAATTGACCGACTGCCCCCGTAAAAGTGGGAGGGCGGCCTTCCTTGGGCAAGGGAAGGACTTCCAGGTGAAGTGGAGCCGTCTTTACCGCAACTTCGCGGGTCTGACCGAATCGAGCCTGTCCGCCGAGAAGTTGCTGGAAGACAGGATCATCAAAACCCGGAGGAAGCTCCCCCGGCAACTGGATCTCACAGTCGAGTTTTGCAGGTTTGAGATCAAGGGGGCCGGGTTTCACTCCGGAAAGGAGCGAACGAAACGTCAGGACATTGTAAAGGATTCCATTCCTCTCCTCCCTTCCCTCTTTTGGATCGGGAAAACGTTCCAAGAGGACCCCCTCGCCTCCGAAGTCGACCCTTCCGCGAACCTGGGCCGCATAACGCGCGTCAAAATAATACCTAATCTCGACAGGAACCATTTCGCCCGCATAAACGGTCTTTTTGGAACAATTAATCTCACCGAAAGCAACCCTCTCCAGATCCGGTCTGGAGGGGGCGGGGCGGGATCGTGGTTGGGAGATTCCGACCATTCCAGGCAGGGCGGGGATCTGAGGCTGCATCGACGGAGAGGTTGCACCGACACCTCCGCTCGAGGAAGGTCCACTGGTATCGAGAACTGAAAAAGGGAGGGACTGCGTCCGGAACTTGCTTCCGTCTGCACTCACCGTCACGGATGGAATCGTGAAATGTCCGGTGCGCAACGGCATCACGATGTAACTGTAAACAACGGAGGAGGTCACCTTGAAGTTAACCATCTGGACCTGGGTGGACTGACCCGTCAGACGAACATTCAGACCCTCCACGGGGATTTGTTGAGGCACATCAGCCCGTTGAGCGCCCGAAACCTTGATCTGCAACTCGGCCATGTCTCCCGAGTTTACCTCCGATCTGGAGAGCCCCGCCGTCACCGAGATTTCCTCTGCGCGGAGTGAAACCCCCGTTGCAAGAAAGAGGAGAAGCGTCAAAGTGCTGAAAAATCGTGATTTCATCGCCTGGAAAGATTTACCAGTCATGGCGGGGTTGTTCCACTGCCCGGTTCTGCTGATTATTCAACTGGTGAGCTTCCTCATCCTGCACGGATCTCAAGAGCGCCTTGGCCTGATTGGGTGACATTTTTCCATCCTTGCCCTCCTCAGCCTCCGCTGCTTCAGTCTGCCGCTCATCCTTCTTTTCCCCTTGTTGCCCCCCGGAGATCGGTCCTTGGTTCTTACCCCCAGGGGAAGGGGTTGGAGTGGGTTGAATTCCATGCCCGGGTTGCTGGTCGGCTTGTTGCTGATTTTGCTCCTGGGACTGGTCGCCCTGCTGTTGTGATTCCGGCTTCTGTTTTGATCCCGAGCCGCCACCCTGATCAGGGGACGGACTGGGAGAGGCCGGTTTCTGTCCTTGATTGCCTTGGTCTTTTTTCTGATCAGATTGACCCTGCTTGGAATCCTGGGGCTTGTTTTCTCCCTTATCCTGATTTTGATCCTTACCGTTTTTCCCTTGGGAGCGGTCGTTTTTTTGTTGATCTTTATCTTCTTCTTTGGAGTCTTTCTGCCCCCCTCCACCACCTTGGGATTGGTCACTCTTGTTCTTGTCCTGATCCTTGTTTTTGTCCTTCTGATCCTTGTCGTCCTTCTTGTCTTGTTTTTTCTGTTGATCTTGCTGCTTCTGAAGGTTCTCGATCAATTTTCGGACGATCTCGCAATTCTCCTTGGCCTGATGATTTTGGGGGTGATCCTTGAGGACCGTGTCGTAGTGTTGCAAAGCGTTTTTCCAGTCCGAGAGCTTGGCGTCCTTCTCCTGTGCCGACTCACCCGAGCGAACCAAGGAATTGGCAAGATTGTAGGTTGCGGCGTCCCTGATCTTGGGATTTTGGGAGGTCATCGCCCCGGAAAAGTAATCCACGGCCTTCTTGTAATCACCGGCCTTGTAGGCGGCGGCACCAGCATCAAATCTGATTTCAGCGGCATTTGCCCCCGACTGGATCCTTTGTTCAAAATCCTTGAGTGCCGACTGATAGTCTCCCGACTGATAATCCTTGATGCCTGATGTGGCAGCCTGAAGGGATGACCGGAAAGGGGTAAACAGGAATAAGAAAAAAATCGCCGAGATCAGGGAGAACCCGCCTTGGGAAACTTTACCAACCCCCCGAAACTTCCCCTCACCAAGAACGGACCAAAGAGCCAGAAAAAGCAGAGCCAAACCGAGAGGCCATGCATAGCGCTCGATCGGCTTGCGGGCACTCAGGACGCCCGTCTCCTCCTCCTCCATCGGGATGATCCCTTTTTCATAAATGACCGAGGCGTCATCCTGACCATAAGGGAGGTAGAAACCTCCCGTCTCCTTGGCGATCTGAGTCAGACGCGCGGCATCAAGCTTGGAATTCACGGGCCTGCCGGACTCATCTCTCACGAAGTCATTCCTGCCTTCCTCCGTCTTGATCGGCATGAGGGATCCTTCCGTAGATCCGAATCCCACCGTGTAGATTCGGACCCCTGCAGCCTCCGCCTCTTTGGCTGCTTCCACACTGTCTCCGTCAAGTTCCTCCCCGTCGGTCATGAGGACAAGAGCCCTGTTCATGGTCTCACCCTTCCCAAAAGCGGCGATGGCCAGTCTGATGGCCGAGGCGATATCGGTGCCGCCCTTGGGGATTGTATTGCTGTCGAGGTCGTTGATCGACGTCAGCACGGCTTCCTTGTCGAGGGTCAAAGGGGCTTGAAGGAAAGCTGTTCCGGCAAAGGCGATGAGGCCGACACGGTCTCCCTTGAGGAGATTCAGGAGATCTTGGGAGATGAGCTTTGCACGACCCAAACGTGTCGGGGCGGTATCGGTGGAGAGCATGCTGCGAGAGGTGTCGACAGCGATCATCACATCGCGCCCCTTTGACTTCACCTGAAGGTCGATGATTCCAAAACGAGGCTGAGCAAGGGCCAGAAAACTAAGGCCAATCGCCGCCAGAAGCAGTGCCGTCTTGAGATTTCTCATCAACCCACTGACCTGACCGGAAAGCTGCTGACGGAGCCGAGGAGCCAGGATTCGAGAAAGCAGCGCATCACGTCGCCGGACCGAATCCATAAAAAGCCAGAGGAGTGGCAACAGAAGCAACAAAGCCCAGAACCAGGAGGGATGAGCGAAGGAAATGCCGTCACCGAGGAAAATCATAAGGATCGGTTTCATGGACGGGATCACGGAAGACGACGCCAGAATGTCTGGGAAAGAATTGCCTCGGAGAGTAGAAAAATTGTTCCAACCAAGATGCTGAACGGAAAGAGGTCGCGATAATCAGCTTTCTTATCCACCTGGATCTTTGTCTTTTCCAACCTGTCAATCTCCTTGAAGGTATTATTCATTGAAGCCGTGTCAGCGGCCCTGAAGTATTTTCCATCCGCTAGTTTGGCCACTTGATCCAGGAGCTTTTCGTCGAAGTCGAAGACCATTTTTTCGTAGTGAGTTCGACCAAAAACATCTTTGCCCACAGGAACGGGAACCGGGCCATCGCTTCCAGCTCCGATGGTATAAATCTTGATGCCAAGTGCATGGGCCGCCTCAGCTGCAGTCAATGGAAGAACTTTCCCCGCGTTGTTCGCCCCGTCAGTCAGAAGAACGATGATCTTGGTCTTGGAATCACGGTCCTTGAGCCGGTTGGCCGCTGATGCAAGCGCTGAACCGATCGCCGTACTATCCTCGACCATTCCGATCTGCACGCGGTCCAGGTTGCTGATCAGCCAATCGTGATCCAGCGTCAGGGGGCTGACAAGATATGGCCTCCCAGCAAAGGCAATAATACCGATCCGGTCATTGGGTCGGGCTTCAATGAATAGCTGCGTCATCCTTTTCACCGTGTCGATACGATTCATCCGCTGATCTCCGACGACGTAATCCTCGGCACGCATCGAACCCGAGACATCCAGCACCAGCATGATATCGACCCCGCTCGCCGTGACATGCTCCATGGTCCTTCCCAATTGCGGCCTCGCCAAAGCGATGATGAAAAAGGCCATGGCTCCGTAAATCAGGGAAGTCAGCATGGCGCCCGCTCTGGCGCGGCGTTTTTTTCCCACCGCAACAACGAGCTGGGTGGAGGAGAAAAGAATACCGGGAGTTCCACCCATCTTCCCCTTGAGCAGGGCAAGAAGGGGAATACCTAGCAGGGCCAATAGCATCCAGGGATGAAGGAAGGAAAAAAATGTTCCGGAGGCGAGCATCGCAGGAAGTGGTAAGGTTCCGCTCATAGAACCTCCTTTTCAGCACACTCTTCTAAGTCCCTGGCTGGACTCTCCAATGACGGAACGGGCAGACTGGGATCAACGCGCAAGGATAAAGGTTGCTTGCCCGACTGCTCGGGGTCGTGAGCACTAGTTTTTTCTCCTCCGACTTGCACAAACGATTCGGCAGCCTCAATAAGAGCCAATCGCTGCTCCCGTGTGGCCTCTCCCCGTGCGTATTTCAAATAATCAGCGTGTTGAAGGAACTGTGAGAGGGCCTCCTGTTCTGCTGGAAGAAATCGGAGGGATCCTTTCAGGGAGAGGAGAAACTCTTCCGTCGTTTGTCTTGGTGCAGCCAGACCCCATGCCTCTCCCAAAAACTTTCTCAAGACATCGGAAACCACGACGCCGAACTCGTGATCCGTACCATCGGCAACCCTCTTTCTAAGGCTTTGAAGTGAAGCTAGCGCCGTCTCTCCGGGTGACTTGGGCTTGATTTTATTCCTTCCCAAGAACCACCAGAGAAGCCCTCCGGCAAGGGCTATCCCGAGAAATACCAAGACAAGGATCCATAGCGGCCCTGAGAAAAAAGGAAGAGGCCCGATGATATCATGGATCGGCGCCGGGGTAGGTGCCCCGATTGCCGTCGATGGGGCTCCTCCGGAAACAGGTGCGAACGAGACTCCGGGCTGTTGATTCATGCTCCGATCCTCCTCCCCCGACGATCAAAAAAACTACGGAGAACCGGCAGATAATCCCGGTCGGTTCTCAGGGTTAGCGCGTCGATCCGCCGCGCCCCGAAAAGGCTTGAAAGATCCTTCGAGCGCTTCTCCGCTAACTCGGCATACCCTTTGGAAATCGCCTTGCGCGACGTGTCGACCTCGATCTGCTCACCGGTTTCGGGATCCTCCAGAAGGATAACGCCCACATCCGGAAGCAACTCCTCGGCTGGGTCGATGACGGAAATCGCCACCATGTCGTGGCGTTTCGCAGAGACGGTCAAAGGTCTCGAAAAATCACCCGTAAGAAAGTCCGAGATCAGGAAAACCAGGGCTCGGCGAGTCACCACCTTGTTCAGGTATTCCAGGGCTCCGGAGAGATCGGTCCCATTTCCTTTCGGCCTGAAGTAGAGCATCTCCCGGATGAGTCTCAGGATATGAAGGCGTCCTTTCTTGGGAGGGATAAAAAGCTCAACGCGATCGCTGAAAAGCAGGAGGCCGACCTTGTCATTATTGGTGATGGCGCTGAAGGCCAGGATCGCGGCAACCTCCGCTGACAACTCCCTCTTGCTCGCCTCGACGCTGCCAAAATTTCCCGAGGCGCTGACATCCAATACGATCATCACCGTCATCTCGCGCTCTTCCGTGAACTTCTTGATGTAGGGCTCCCCGGTCCGCGCCGTCACATTCCAGTCAATCGCCCGGATCTCGTCCCCCGGACTGTAGGGACGAACCTCCTCAAAATTCATCCCCCGTCCTTTGAAAACACTTTGATATTGTCCCGCAAACGACGAGGCGACAAGACGCCGGGTCCGCAACTCAAGGTGACGGATCTTTCGCAGGATCTCGCGGGTATCGTTCATCGGTGGGATGGGCGTCGAGTTGTTGCCCGGGATTGCTGGCCGTCGGCTGGCCCCTAGTTTTCCCGAGCCTGCGAAATCAGGGAACCTGAAGCCCCTCGAAGACACGCTTCACGATGTCTTCCGGGGAGATGGATTCCGCCTCGGCCTCATAGCTGACAGCGATGCGGTGGCGCATCACCTCAAGGCCTACCGATTTCACATCGTGCGGTGTGACATAGCCACGGCCATTAAGGAATGCGTGTGCTTTTGAGGCAAGAGTCAGATAAATCGTGGCTCGTGGTGAGGCTCCGTAACGGATCAGACCGTCGAGCTTGAGGTTGTAGCTGGCCGGTTCGCGGGTTGCCCAGACCAGATCAACGATATAGTCCTTCACCCTGTCGTCGACGTAGATGTCGTTGACGACCTTACGGGCTTCGAGGATCTGCTCCGTGGTGACGAGCGGATCGACAGATAGACGGGGAGATGAGGTGGCCATGGAATCCAGAATCGAACGCTCCTCCGTCCTGCTCGGATAGCCGACCACGACCTTCAGCATGAAACGATCCAGTTGCGCCTCTGGTAGCGGGTAGGTTCCCTCCTGCTCGAGGGGGTTTTGCGTCGCAAGGACCAGGAAGGGGTCTGGAAGCTTGAAGGTCTCGTCCCCGATCGTCACCTGTCTCTCCTGCATCGCCTCAAGCAGGGCGCTCTGAACTTTGGCAGGGGCGCGGTTGATCTCATCGGCAAGGATCAAGTTGGCGAAAATCGGTCCTTTCCGGGTCGTGAAGACCCCCTCTCTCGGATTGTAGATCAACGTGCCGACCACATCCGCGGGAAGGAGATCGGGGGTAAACTGAATGCGAGAAAAGGCAGCATGGATACAAGAGGAAAGGGTCCTCACTGTCAGAGTCTTGGCAAGGCCGGGAACCCCCTCCAGAAGGACGTGCCCGTTGCCGAGCAACCCTATGATCAGGCTGCGCACCAATCCCTGTTGGCCGATGACAACCCTACTCATTTCCTGAGAGAGCGGCTTGACCCAACTGCTGGTTTCTTGGACTCGTCGATCGAGTTCTTGGACGATTTGATTCATGAAGTGTGTGTCTGTGAGATAAGGTTTAAAAAGTATCGTTGTTGCTGATACGAGTCAGCGAAATTTCAGACAAGGAAGAATCCGGGATGTTCAAAAAAAATTTCGCTGAGCTCCTTGGAACTTTAGGTGTTCACTAGAGATCGAAGCCCAAGCGCCAACTTGCTGGCGCTCATCCCCTCCCCAAGCAGAGTGAAATGACCCATTTTCCGCCCCGATTTGGCACCCTTTTTGCCATAGAGATGAAGAAAAAGATCCGATTGCCTCAGGAGCGGCATCCAATCAGGCTCACCTTGATTCCAAAGATCACCGAGGAGGTTGACCATCACCCCGGGTGAACGGAGCGAGACGGCGCCCAGTGGGAGTCCGCAAACAGCACGAACATGCTGGGCAAACTGGGAGGTCATCACCGTTTCGAGGGTATGATGCCCGGAATTGTGGGGCCGCGGAGCAAGTTCGTTTACGACCACTCCACCGTCAGCCAAGACAAAGAACTCTACGGTGATCAGACCGATCACTCCGAGCTTTTCCGCGATTTCAGAGGCGATCTCGAGGACCCTGTCCTCCACTGGTTTAGGGAGCCTCGAGGGCACCGTTGTGACATCCAGAATTCCGTCGCGATGGATATTGCTCTGAACGGGGAAACAACGAGTCTCACCAACAACCGATCGCGCGCAGATCACGGAAGCCTCCGATTCGAAATCCATCCTCTGCTCCAGCACAGCAATCGGAGCGGAGAGTTCTTCCCAAGGAGAGGTGGTGTCATCGCCCGGATCCAGTCTGATCTGCCCCTTGCCATCGTAGCCGAGTGCAGCCGTCTTGAGGATTGAGGGTTGCCCCAGTTCCATGAGCGCCCGTCCAAGTTCCCCTGCCGAAGTGATGACTCGGAACGGGGCTACGGGGATCCCAATGGAGAGGAGAAACCTCTTTTCTTGGACCCTGTCCTGACAAATATGCACCACCGAGGAGGAGGGCCTTACGGGCTTCCTTTTCTCAAGGAACTCCAAGACGAAAAGCGGGATGTTTTCGAACTCCACGGTCACCACATCGACCTCGTTGGCAAAACGCTCCAGAGCAACCGGATCGTCAAAGCGAGCGATGATGGCAAGATCTGCGCAGGAAACCGCGGGACCATCCCGTGTCTCATCATAAACCACAACACGGTAACCAAGAGTCTTGGCCGCCATCGCCGACATTCGCCCTAATTGTCCGCTTCCGAGAATGCCCAGCGTTGCTCCCGGTAAAAAGACACCCTCCTTCCAGGGGGTTTTATCTTCCGAACATCCCCCCCTTGCGTTATGTGTATTGGCTTCGCTTTTTCTCATGGAACGTCTCCTTTATCTGCTGGCGCTGGCGCTTGTCACACTCATCCGGATTCTTCCCATAACGGTTTGCTTCGTGACAGGCCAGTTTATCGGATTGATGCTTTGGTTGATTCTGCCCGGGTATCGTCGACTCTCCAAACAGAATCTCCGCATCGCCTTCGGTTCCACGTTGAGCAACCGGGAGGCATCGTTTATCACCCTGAGGCATTTTGTGAATCTCGGGGCCAACATCGTGAGTTCCGTGAAAATTCCTGCCCTGAGTGAGAAAAAACTCCGATCACATCTCGATTTTGATCAGGAGCAGAACTGGAAGGACTGGGTTGTGGGGGGAAAAACCGGCTCGCGTGGCACCGTGGCGGCCCTCAGTCATTTCGGAAACTGGGAGATCAACGCACAGATCGCGGAATTCGTGAAGCCACGCCAGGCGGGGTGTGTCTATCAGGCTCTGCGCAGTCCTCTCATGGATGATCTTGTGAACCGTGACCGCCGCAGCAGGGGAGTCCACACCTTCGACCGTAAAAAAGAGATGCAAGCAGCCTCCAACCTTCTCAAATCGGGGGGGGTTGTCGGTGTTCTGACAGATCAGCATGCCGGAAATGCCGGGATCTGGATGCCCCTCTTTGGCAAACTCGCCTCGACCTCTCCCCTCGCAGCAAGTCTTGCCCAGCACACCGGTTCCCTGCTGGTCCAGGTCAGCGTTCGAACCGTAGGCCTTGCCCGATGGGTCATCCACACCAGTGACCCCGTGCCGACCGAAGGTCGGGGGATCGACGAAATCACCATGGATCTTAACCGCCTGCTCGAACGGGAGGTCCGGATTTCACCCTCCGATTGGTTCTGGGTTCACAACCGATGGAAAACCCCTCACCCCAATTTCCTCCTCAAAGGCTCAAAGCGTGGGGTCTATCTTCCTCCAGAGACTTCTCCCGCCGATCTCCAACCCTTCCGTCTCCTTGTCCGGTCGCCGAATTGGCTAGGTGATGCCTGCATGTCAGCCTCTTCCATCCGTGCCCTCAAGGAGGGGAGACCCGACTTGCATCTCACGATCCTGTCACCATCAAAATTGGCCCCCCTCTGGCGGGAGGTCCCAGAGGTCGATGCCGTTCTTGAAATCCCCGGCAAATCTTCTCTGTTGGGCGTAGCCCGGTTGATTAAGAATTCGGGCCGATACGATGCAGCCCTACTTCTTCCAAACTCACTCCGCAGCGCCTTGGAAGTCTGGCTTGTCGGGATTCCTCGCCGAGTCGGTCGCAAATCCCACCGCGGAGGGAAACTCATCAACCAGCGCATGGAGGGCAACCATCAACTCCACCCCACCGTCCATCAATCCGAGGACCTGCTTGCAATCGTCCGTCAATTGGGTGGTTTGGCACCATCACCACGGACTGTCCGCCCAAGCGGATCGGATCGTGGTGATAAAAACCTCCATTCGAGCAGACCTCCCCGTATCGTTCTGTGCCCCGGCGCGGAATACGGACCGGCAAAACGATGGCCCGTCTTGAGATACCAAGCCGTCATGGAGGACATCTCCAGAAATCACGACCTAACCTGGGTCATTGTGGGAACGGAGAAGGATGCCCCTCTCGGCAAAGAACTCGCCAAGGATTTTTCAGGATCTGTGGAAAACCTCTGCGGGAAGACCACCCTTTCGGAACTCCTCTCCGAGTTAAAAGAATGTCGACTTCTGTTAACTAACGACACGGGAACCATGCATCTGGCGGATTTGCTGGGAGTCCCCGTGGTGGCCATCTTCGGATCCACGGAACCCGAGTTGACGGGCCCCCTCAACGTCACCTCACCACCCCACCGGATTCTGCATCGCAAAGTCGAGTGCAACCCCTGTTTCCTGCGGAAGTGCCCGATCGACTTCCGTTGCATGAATGAGCTTACCGTCGAAATGGTCACCTCTGCAGTGCTTGAATCGCTGAAAGCCGTTCCGCAAGGGGGTAGGAAAGACTGCTAGCCTATCAGCTCGCAGAGCCATTCCGCACCCTTATCACGAAAGAATCCCAAGTCCATCACCCATTCCCGATTACCTAATCCATGCTCACCATTCGCAAACTCAAGAAAACCCTCGGCGGACGAACCCTGTTCGAAGAGGCCGACATGCAGGTGAACTACGGCGAGAGGGTCGCCCTTGTTGGCCCAAACGGAGCAGGTAAATCGACCCTGTTTTCCCTTCTTCTCAAGAAGGATGAGCCCGATTCGGGATCCATCGAACGGGATGAGTGGACCATGATCGGTCACCTTGCCCAGGAGGGGGAGGCGATCGGCGATGAGACCGTGCTTGATGTGGCCACGGGACGAGCCGGCGAGATCCCCGCTCTGGAAAAACTCCTCAAACAACTCGAAGAATCCGGTACCGTGGATGGTCCCGAATATGCGGAGGCTTCCTCGAAACACACAGCCCTCAGTGATCCAAAGGTCGAGGCCAAGGCGAAGAAAATCCTCGTCGGTCTGGGCTACAAACAGGAGGACTTCGATCGCAAGGCCAAGGAACTCAGCGGAGGATGGGTCATGCGGGCACATCTGGCCAGGCTACTTGTCATGGAACCCGATCTCCTTTTGCTGGACGAGCCGACCAACCACCTTGACCTCGTCTCCCTGCTCTGGCTGCAGAATTATCTCAAGACCTACTCGGGGGCGGTCCTGCTCATCTCGCACGACAGGCAGTTCATGGACGAGATCGTCCAGACCGTCTACGAGATCTCGGAGAGCCGACTGCATTCCTACTCGGGAAACTACACGGCATTCCTTGAGGAACGCGAGGCCCGCTATGAACGACAGAACAACGCCTACAAGAACCAGCAGAAGGAGATCACCGCGCTAAGGGAGTTCTATGACCGCTTCCGTCAGGTTGCCTCCAAGGCCTCCCAGGCCATGAGCAAACTCAAGCAGATCGAACGGATGGAGCTGATCGAGAAGCCCATGCCCCCCCGCAAGCCCTTCCGTTTCCAGATTCCTCAACCACCGCGGGGCGGCCAGCGGGCGGTGATCCTCGAGGGAATCCACATGGCCTACCCAAGCACCTCCGCCACAAGTGCTCCGCGTCCTGTTTACGAAGGACTCGATCTCACCATCGAACGGGGTGAGCGCACCGTCCTTGTCGGCCCGAACGGAGCTGGCAAATCGACGCTGCTAAAGATCCTCGCCGATCAGCTCGAGTTCCAAAAGGGGAAGCGGATCGAGGGACCGAACGCGAAGATCGGTTACTTCAGCCAGCACCGCGCAGCCACCCTCGACTCCAACAAATCCGTCCTCGAGGAGGTCCGCGCGGCAAACGGCGAACTTTCAGAGAATGACGCACGCGGCATCCTCGGTTCGTTTCTTTTTCGCAAGGATGATATCTTCAAGAAGACGGCCGTCCTAAGCGGGGGGGAGAAGACCCGGCTCAATCTGGTGAAATTTCTCGTCGACCCGCCAAACCTTCTCCTGATGGATGAGCCGACGACCCATCTCGACATCCACACCGTGGAATCCCTGATCATGGCTCTCGGAGCCTACGACGGAACGTTGGTCTTCATCAGCCACGACGTCCACTTCATCCGTAAACTCGCCACCAAGGTCCTCCATGTGAACAACGGAAAAGTGACCCCCCACCTCGGCACTTATGATGACTTCCTAGAGAGAGTGGGGGCCCTTGGCAATGAACGTGAAGCGTTGACTGCGTAGGGGCTTGGGATTTTGGCGCCGCGCGGTGTTCGCCTGCGCTCGCAGTAGATGAACTACAGCTTCGATTGGCGGCCTAGCTCGTCGTCCAAACTTCCAAGCCTTGGATTTAGGCCATCACTGATGCCAGAAATAGAAAAACCCGTTTTTAAAAAAGCTGGCAGAAGGCAATTTTAGCGCATGTATCCATCAATAGAGAGTCTTATCGCTACCCCAGAGGCGCAGGAAGTTCGATGCGCGGCAGAACGATGCGCGGGGCGAAAAAAATCCAAGTCCTTTAAGCAAGAGCTTCGCGAATCCCCTCCACCACTTCCCCGATCTCATCTTCGCGTAAGCCTGGGAAGATCGGGAGCGCCAGCGACTCCTTCGCTGCCTGCTCGCTGACAGGGAAGTCTCCGGTCTTGTGTCCGAGGTAGGCAAAGCACTCCTGAAGATGAAGCGGGACGGGATAGTAGATCGCACATCCGATCTTCTGCTCGGTCAGACGGGCCATGATGGCGTCACGGTTCTTCAACCTGATCACATACTGGTGGTAGATGTGGTGATTGGTCAGACCGCTTGAAAAGTGAGGTTCGGGAGGGAGGCTGATTTGGTCCAGAAGACCTGCGGCGCTGAAAGCGGCGCGGTATTCGGCGGCATTCGCACGGCGTGTGGCATTCCATCCGTCCAGGAAAGGGAGTTTGGCCCGCAAGACGGCCGCCTGTATGGCATCAATGCGGAAATTTCCACCGACGACCTTGTGATAATACCGCTGTTCCATTCCGTGGTTACGGATACGGCGGAGATTCTCGGCCATTTCTGAATCCAAGCAGAGGGCTACTCCTGCATCCCCCGCGGCACCAAGATTCTTGCTCGGGTAGAAGCTGACATAGGAGGTCGGGGCGATGATTCCGGCCTTTTTCACACCCTGCTTCCAAAGAGATTCGCCTCCCAGGATCTGGGCGGCATCCTCAAGGACCTCGACCCCGAATTCGGCAGAGATCGCCATGATCGCTTCCAGATCGCAGATGGCCCCGAAGAGATGGATCGGCACAATCAACCGGACACGATTCCCTTTCGGCGAATGGAGGTATCCATCGCTCCCCCGTTGGAGCGATCCAAGCAGTGAGCGTAGGCTTGCTGGATCCATCATGAAGGTGGCCGGATCGATGTCGCAGAAGAGGATCTCCGCACCCGTCCGATGAATGCATCCGGCGGTTGCAAAGAAGGTGTAGGGAGTCGAGATCACGGCATCGCCATGACCGATCCCCATGGCCATGAGGAGAGCAAGTTGCGCGTCGGTACCCGACGACATCCCGATGGCGTGGCACTCGTCACGACCCCCACCCAGATACGCCTCAAGGCCCTTTTCAAATGCCTCCACCTCGGCACCGAGGACATAACCCCGATGACCCAAGACTCGAAGGACTGCCTCACGGACAGCCTCGTCGACCTGAGGTCCGAGCCGGCTCAGATCAAAGAGAGGGACAGGCACCGGGCGATTTTCCAGAGGAGACTTACTTCACGATGCCGAACTCGGCACGGCGATTCTTGGCCCAAGCGGCCTCGTTGCTTGCAGAATCAACAGGCATCTCGGCACCGAAGCTGACCGTCTGGACATTGTTTGCCTGTAGACCCTTGGCGATAAGGGCTTCACGAACGGCAAGGGCGCGCTTTTCGCCGAGGCTGCGATTATACTCCTGGGTACCACGCTCATCGGTGAAGCCGGCAACAATGACCGTCTTACCCGTTCCCTTGAGGGCTGAGGCGACAGCTGCAACCTTCGACTCCTGATCGGGAGAGACGGAGGAACTGTCATAACCGAACTGAACCGGTGCATACTGGCCACGCTGGACATTGGCCCCCAGGAAGTTGGCTCCTTCGCTACGCTCTCCAAGAGGTGTTCCGTTCACATAATCACCATCCACTCCGGCATACTGTTTGCCTTTTTTGTTGGCGCATCCGGAGAGGGCGAGCAGGGCAAAGAGAGAAAGAATCGTAAGGTGTTGAAATCGCATGTTCTTATTCAGGGATAATCCGGCTAAAAGATCAAGGATTGCAGTTCTAAAAAACGGATCCTCGTAAAACAAGGAACCCTCTTGAGGCTGTTATCTGGACCAGGTGGGCTCGGTCACCTTACCGAGTCCCGAGATCACGGGAACCGATTTTCCTGTCGGCACATCGAGCAAGGAAATCGTGCTGCCGGTGCTGTAGACCAGATGTCGGGAATCAGCTCCCCACACCGGATTCTCGCCTTGAGCCACAATCCGCCCCCCCCCTCCGTTTACATCCATGACGGCAACTGCAAATCCACCACCGGAACGGACATTAAAGGCCAACCGCTGACCATCCGGCGACCAACTCGGCTCGGTGCAGTATCCAAACCCCGTGGGAACAAGAGTTCCGGATCCGCCGCCTGCATGGATCCGATAAAGCTGGGGAGCCCCGGTCTCATCGCAGGCATAGATGATTTCCGATCCGTTGGGTGCCCACGTTGGTGATGATTCCGCCCCACGGGTGCGGGTGAGACGACGGGCTCCGCCACCAAGTCCGACGACGTAGAGCTCCGGATTTCCATCCTTGCTGATCGTGCAGGCGATCAGATTCCCATCGGGGGAGAAACGGGCTCCTGAGTTTGTTCCAGGAAATTTCACAAGACGCATGCGCGATCCGCTGACCAGATCAATCACATAGATGTCTGCATAGCCTGCCTGATAGCCGGTGTAGGCTAACCGGTGACCATTCGGACTGAGTGCCGGAGAGACACTCAGGGCATTGTCATGAGTGATTTGTCGTCCGTTGGCTCCGTCGTAATCGGCAAGATAAACCTCCTTGCGGCCCGTGCGGGTGCTGACAAAGGCGATGGTGCTGGTGGCGATGCCCTTGTGTCCGGTAAGTGTCTGGACGATATCGTCCACGAACTGGTGCGCTGCAGAACGGGCACCCCCCTGATAAGCTTTTTCCAGAACAATCTCCCCCGCCTTGACCACCTTGCCCTGCAGGACTCCTCCTGCATAGGTTCCGCTGATCGAGAACGTGCCCATTCCCGGCTGAACAAGGGAAAACCAGCCAGCCAAACCCAGATCATTTTGCACGACCTTGCTTGCGACACTTCCGTCACTGCCACCGATGCCCGTGAAGGAAACATTGAGCGCATCACTCTTTCGAACTGTGATCGTCGGCGCATCGGTCGCATGTAAAAGAGGAAAGACTGGAAAATCTAGAAGTGCGCACAGGGCACTCAGCAAGAGAAGTTGGCGGGGTGTGATCATGGATTGATGGGTTCGTTTTGGAACAACGGCGTGTTCTTGGCAAGACGTGTCTCCGAGGAAATCAGCGATTCAGCGCACGATAGCGCGGCCTGACCGGATAGGATCCGAGAATCTCCAGACTGACAGCCAAACGTTTTGCACCTGCAAGAGCACGCTTCACCGAGGAGTCCTCAGCGGATCCCTCGACCTCAAGGTAGAAGACATAGGTGTCAGGAGCTCCGGGAACCGGACGAGAAACAATCCTGCAGAGATTGGCTCCGGCTCGGGCAAAAGGGCCAAGGAAGCTGTGGAGACTTCCGGATGTCTGCGGCAACGCAACCACAATGGCAGTCCTCATCGGACCCCGGGATGCTGCCTTTGAGTCAAGCGGCGCGGCACCAAGGACAAAAAAATTGGTCACATTAAGAGCCTCGGGACGAACGGGAAACTTAAGGATCGAAAGACCGTAGAGAGCAGCGGCCCCGGGGGAGGCAAGGGCCGCCGAGGTCGGAGAGAGGGACGCCTTCTTGGCCGCTTCGGCGGTGCTGGAACTCTCGATCATTCTGACCCCGGGCAGATTCTCCCGGATCCAATCCCGGTGATGACGGAGAGGCATGACATGGGAATATAAGGACCGGATCTTGCGAAAATCCGTGCCGGTTGCTCCCAGGAGGGCAAGTCGCACGTCAAGCGTGAGCCCCTCGCGCACAAAAAGATGCCCCGCCTGCTCGATCAGCAAATCGACGGTTTCCGTGATGGTGCCGCCGGAGGAATTTTCAATGGGAACGATTCCGCAGGACGCAAGCCCGGAGCGAACCGAGTGAATCACCTCGGTGATGGTCGCACAGGGGAGCCCGGTGCTTTTGGGAAACCTCCGTGCAGCAACCAGATTGGAGAACGTTCCCTTGGGGCCGAGATAGGCGACAGATGAGGATGCTAAGGATGGCATGACTCCTGAATTTATGATGCTCCCGACCCATTCGGGCAAGAGCTTCCGAGCTTTAATGCCATGAACACATCAAAATGTCGGGCAAAGCTTTTTCTGCAGGAGTTGATTTTTTCCACTTCAGGGAGCATGAACTCCCGTGTGAACATCAGCTCCTTGCATCCCCGCATCCTTCACATGGCTGTCGCCGCATTGTTATTAAACGGCTGCATCCTTTACAATTCCAAGAATCAGACACGCCCCGGAAAGGGAGATCCGCTTCCCAAGCCCGCGCAAACAATTGCAAATTCCGCAGAACTTTACCCCTCCCCGAAAAAGAGCGGCCTCTTGCATTTGATAACTCACCCACTGGAGGGAGTTCATCTTTTCCCTCCACGCAAAGCCCCTCCTCCTAAGGCGCTCGCACTCAAAAGAATCGGAACCATACGCGCCCTGTCTCATGATGGAAGTTACGTGATTATCGAACTAGAGCCCGGGGTTCTGGTCACAACGGGTAGCGAGTTGCTGGTTACTGCAGCGGTGGGAGGTCCGGCTCATCTCAGGGTTTCAGAACTCCAACCGCCATTTTTCATCGCCGACATCATCACGGGAAACCCTGCTCGGAATCAGATCGTTCATCAATGAACGAGGGAGATGGATTCTTCGGAGAGTCACTGAAGAAGGATTGACTCAGAATCCGCATGCCATCAGTCTAAAACGATTGTTAAGCATCTTAATTGTTCATTCCTCACATGCCTGATTCATCACCTCAACCTGAATCGACCCGGGAACTTCACGCCGGGGAAATCGACTTGTTGGCGGGTATGATCATGGTCATGCAACGACGCTTCATGCCCGGTCTGATGGGCGAACTGTCCCGAGGTAAAGTTTCCTTTGCCCAGTTTTTCCTGCTGGGTCACCTCTGCTCCCAAGGTCCCATGGGTATGAGCAGGATCGCCGAACTCATGGACCACAGTACGCCGGCCGCCACCGGGCTGGTTCAGCGTCTCGAGAAACTGGGGCACATCAGCCGTTCCCACGAAACAAACGACCGCAGGAAGGTCACGGTCTCGGCAACTCCGAAAGGAGCCCGTCTCGTGGATAGCATCCGTGCAGAGATGGTAAAAAATCTTGAAAACCTCATGCGGCTCCTGGAACCAAGGGAACAAAGGGCTTGGTTGGACATTTATCAAAAAATCACCCAGCATTCCTTTTCCCGCCTCCAATGAAATTTTTTCTTCTGGTCTCTTCTCTGCTTTTCGTTGTGATCCCTGCGGTGGTCTTTGCTCAACAGGGGCAGGGTGGTAATCACTCAGATGCAGCGATCGCCAACTCAGCTGTCAAAGCTCTCCAATCGTTGAGTTCCAATGGCATCGTCGCAACCAATCAACCGACTGCTGCAGACAGCTCCCAGAGTGGAATTTCGGTGATTAATCAGGGCTCCCTCTCCACGAATTCGACTAATACACCCGTTCCATCCGATCAATCAACGTCAGGCTCCTCGGTCTCACCGATGCTAGCCACCAATCCTCCGGTGACACCTCAAGGTCTTGTCGTCACCAATCTTCCGATCACCCAGACCAACCTCTCCATACCCGATCTACCCAAAGCCCCCCTGATCACCAACGCAATCACCCCATCATCACTCCCCAGTGCTCTTCCCACGACGGCTTCCGGACCGGTACCCATGCCAACAGCCGGAACAAACAATTTCGGCCTAATCAACAACGTGCAGAATATACCCCTGACCGCCGAGGCTCTCGCCAAAGCAGGAAACCAGGTGATCCCGGGCGTAATTGCAAAAAATGCCCGCAAGTTGACGATCAATGACGCCGTCCAGCTTACCCTTCAGAAAAACCCCCAGATACTTACAGCCATCAACACCATCCGTCAGCAATCGGGCAATTATATCTCCGTGAGGGCAGGGCTTCTCCCCCACCTACAGATCTCACCCGCCTACACGTGGCTCGATCCCAATATCATGAACGGACAGTCGAGTTCGCGCTCAAAAAACAACTCCTCATCATCCAGCACGGGAATCCCGACGGCGCAGGTCAACCAATCCTGGAACATTAATTTTCAAGGAACCCAGCTTCTCTATGACGGTGGCAAAACGATCGCCAACACGATTGCGGCGAAATTCTCCGAAGAGATCGCCTACTACAATCTTCGTCAGACCATTGATGCAACCATCGCCACGGTGATCCAGCAATTTTATCAGGTGGTTCTCGACCGCGCCCTGGTCATTGCCAACGAACAGCAGGTCGCACTTTACAAAACTCAGGTCACTGACCAGCAGAGCCGCTATGACGCGGGGACTGTGCCGCGTTTCAACGTGCTTCAGGCACAGGTCCAGTTGGCAAATGCCGAACCTCCCCTCATTCAGGCCAAGAACAACCTGCGCGTCGCCCTGTTCACACTTGTGACCACGCTAGGACTCAACTATCCGAACATTCAGAATATCGAGATTCCCTTCGATGTGGTCGGCAACCTGGATTACTATCCCCGCAAGATCGACAGCAATGCATCGATCCACACGGCCCTTGCACGCAACCCCCAACTCAAGGCCCAGCGACAGAATATTCTCGTGGGAGCCCAGCAAATCACGGCTGCTATCTCCGGATGGCTACCGACAATCAATGCGAACGGTGGCTATCAGATTCAGAATTACAAATATGACCAGAGTCTGAAGGAAACCGTTGAGGGATGGTTCTTCGGTGCCACGGGTAGCTGGGCGATTTTCGACGGACTTTCCACCTATGGCAATGTCAAGGCGGCAAAAGCGACGATGATGAACTATAAAGTCGCCTACGATAACGGCGTCAGGCAGATCATCCTGCAGGTCCAGCAGGCCATTTCAAACCTCCAGCAGGCCAAGGAGACGATCGACAGCCAGAAGGCCACGGTTGAGCAGGCCGTCGAGGCGCTTCGCCTGTCACGCGAGCGACTCAATGCAGGCGCAGGCGTCCAACTCGACGTGATCAACGCGCAGGTTCAGTTGCTTCAGGCCCAAACCTCCGTGCTGAATGCATTCTACAGCTACATTCAGGCCATGTCCCAATACGATCAGGCGCTTTCGCTCAACACCCAATACGAGGAATTCTTCGATGATCCGATGAACAAATGGGAGAAGGAGCGGTTCAAAAAACTCAATGCTGCGGCTAACACTCGACCAGAACTACCTCGTGCTCTCAGAAAGAGTGACCCCCTGCCGCCCGTAACAAAATTTCACGACCAGATAAAAAGCTCCACCTACCGCAAGCAGGAGGCTGCTGCCAAAGCCAACTCCGTCGATTGATCCAACGGGCAATTGATTCCTACGCGGACCTGGAGTCGATTCCAGGCATCAAGGGATTCCTGATCAGCAGGGTTCAAATGTTGGATGTCTCGGTCGGACGCTCCGAGGCCATGGATCGACTGGCCCCCTATCACCGCCTTATCCTGGCAGAACAAAATCTTGGGGATTTTCCGCTGGTGACCGCCGAGCAGGTTCACGGTTCGGAAATTGCCAGTATCTTTTCTGTGGATGCACCTTTTCCACCCCCAATACCCGGAGTCGATGGAATAATCACACAGAGTCGGGGCGTCACACTCGGCATTTACGTTGCCGATTGCGCCCCCGTGTGGGTGGTTGCGCGTGATGGATCCATCGGCGCCCTTCTTCATTCCGGCAAGAAAGGAACGGAACTTGCCATCGTCCGCAAAGCGATCCAGAAATTCTCTTCGCTGGGAGTGGGTCCCGAAAATCTGATGGTTCTCATCGGTGCATGTATCCGTCCTCCTTGCTATGAAGTCGATTTCGCCGCTGACATCCTGAATCAGGCCCATGAGGAGGGGGTCACCTCTGTGCATGATTGCGGGATCTGCACGGCCTGTCATCCGGATCGTTATTACTCTTATCGCAGGGAGAAGGGGTTGACCGGTCGCATGCTGGCGACGCTGACACTGCTGCCGTAGCGCTCTTTTTATTGAACCTGACGCTAGCAATCAGACCACTGCGCGAATGAAGAGAGTTTTTCATCCGGAAGAACCGGAACTCATGGACCAGGCCGTTCTCGTGGAGGGAAAACCGACGCAGGAATTGCAGAAAGACCTAGCCAACCTCCGTTGGCTCAACAGGAAATTTGGTGCGGTCTCACTCCTGATCCGCTTTCTTGATCATTGGGCCTCCACTAACTCTTCGGACTCTCCCACTCTAAGGGTCCTCGATTTGGCAACAGGAGAGGGCGATCTGCCAAGAGAACTTGTTGCCTGGTGCCGCAAGCGGAACATTCCGGTCACAGTCGATGCGGTCGATCTGAACGAGGCGACCCTAGCGGTTGCTATCGAAAGAAGTCGGGACTTTCATGAAATCACCTTTCATCAGGGAGATATCAGGTCATGGGGCAACACCACATGGGACATCGTGCTCTGTTCCCTGGCACTCCATCACTTTAGTGAAGGGGATGCCGTAAAGGTCTTGGAAAACGCTCGAAAAAGGAGCCGTTCACGGGTCCTTTTCGCCGATCTTGAGAGAACCCTTCCCGGCTTGATCTCCATCTGGTTGCTGACAGCTATCCTCTTACGGGAGCCAATGACAGTGCATGACGCCCGACTTTCCATCAGACGCGCCTTCTCGTTCCGTGAAATTGGAAATCTTGCCCAGTCTGCGGGATGGAAGAATTTTCATCAGGCACGCTTTCCTGTCTCCCGACAGGCCATCTGGATGGACAAGGTGCCCTGATCACCAAAAGCCTACGGGGAAACCGTCTTGGAAGAGGTCCGTTTGGAAGAATATCCTGGCAGAATTTTCGGCCTCCATTTGGGATGCTTTGCCGAGCCTACGGACTCGTATTCAAGGATTTTGCTCACGGGAAAGAGAACAACCCCCGGCAACCCCTGTGCGTTGAGGCGGATGTTCATGTTCATCCTGTCCTCGAGATAGTAGATATCACCGTTTCCGATCATACTAAATCCGCTACCCTCGATCAGCAGGTTCCGAGTATTGATCACGCCTTGATCAACACTAAAGTCCGCAGTCGCTCTTCGTGCGGATTGATATCCGAATCCCGGAATCATCTCGTTCAGGAGAAGGGAGAGGGGTCCTAGGATCGGCATGGCAAGGATGTTACCGTTTTTGATCAAGAGGTTTCCTTTTCCTGTCATGGCCCGGGCATCACCTCCTCCCAGCGTGCGGAAGGAGTAATCCGCGGTCAACTGGCCACTCGAGTCATTGTAGTCGAAATAAAGTTTCGTAAGGGTCTTGAAATCAATGTCCTCAAGGTGGACAGAGGCCCCGTAGCGACCGTCACCTGGGGCAACCGAGACATCGGCCCTTACTGCCACATCTCCTCCGAAAAGTTGAGAACTCGGAAGATCAACAGCTAATTGCTGCCCCCTCAAGACAACCTTCCCCGATGTCGCACCGAAGGGAAGATCCTTTCCGATCAGCGTATAATTGAGACCGCCAGGAGCTTTCATAGCAATGTGGAGATCGTTTTTATCCGGATTCCGAAGTCCGATTTTCCCGGTTATTTTCAATTGGGGAGGTGAGTTGAAGCGATAAGCCCGCAATGAGTCCGCGATATGCGGATCAATCCATGTCATGAGTTTGACCGGATCAAGCGTCGACTCGACTTTGGAAAATCTGCCCTCCCAATTCTTGTAGTCATAGACAAACTCCCCCCGTCCCACACCTGAGCCAATCCGGAGAAGGATATCCCGGAAGGATACCGCACCGTCGTTGCATTGAAATTTGGAGGTGAGGCCCTCTATCCACGATCCACGCATGGCACCCTTGCCGAGATCCAAGGTTCCGTTCCCCTTGATCTGGATTGGATCTGTTCCGGGCATCCCACCCTCGAAGGTGATTCTCAGGGGATCCTTAAACTCCATCAAGGAGAGCGCCTCTGCGGTTTTTCCCTGGGTCATGGCCGCCAGTCTTGCTGGAAAAATCCGTGCATTCAGGCGGAGGCGGTTATCACCGGGAGCCAGAAGAAGATCCGCATTGATTTGTCCCGGATCACCCGAAGCATCAATGTCCCGCAGCAAAACCTTACCCTCATCAAGGGCTATGCCGGCCGAAAAACGGTCCATTGAAATGCCCCGATAAACGAACCGTCCCGAGACAATTTCAGCAAACCCCTTGACCTCCGGCTTCACGGAGTTCCAGTCCGTGGAAAAGTTTCCACTCAGGCGGGTGGGATCGATCCATTTCCAATCCAAGGCACGTTCCTTGGATAAAAACAACTGTGTCAGGACCTCCGCATGAAAATCCCCCACCACTTCGAGCGACCCTTTTTTTGCTTTGAAATCAGCACCCCCGGCAAGTTGCAACTCTCCACCCGCGTCCTCCAGAGAGGCCTTCTCAAGAGTGAGTTTCTCGGACTCGTAATGGAGGGAAAGTTGGATCCCCCGAAACGGTATGCCATGCCAGGTGCCGCCGCCCGTCATCAATTCCGCATGCTCAATCCTAAGACTTGACGTATCACCAAGATCGCCACCCGCCTTAAAGGTTAACATCGGTCGATTCTCCCCTCTCTCCCATCGGATCGAGTTCAACTCCTTCTGGATAGAGTCAATCATGACGGCCGTCTTACCCGGTCCTTCCGTGGAGACGGGGATCGGGGAGAATTTTTTAGGATTCAGAAAATTTCCCGAAACTTTCACCGTGATGCCCGCCACGTCAAAGGAAGCAGAGGAAAGATGGAAGTCCTCGGGGGAACAAAGGATGAGACCCCGGACGTGGTCAAGCCTCAGGCGAGGTTCCTGTGCAGGTCCAAGAGGTACATCGAGCCTTGCGTCGCGCAGGAAAATCTTGTCCAAGCGGGGTTGCCTTCTGAGCAGTGAGTCCATATTGGGGGAGACAACCAGGCGGTTTGCAGAAACAAGGAGGCGGGCCGATGCCGTTGTGTCGTGGATCTGCAGTTGATCCAGTATGAATCCCTCCATTGGGTTGAACAGAACCCTGCCAAGAGTGACACGGTAAAACTTGCCACTGAGTATTTCTTCCGCCCTTTGTTTAATGGTTTCCCCGAGACCATGCGTCGAGGTAATCACCAACAGGACGGGAACACCGATAACGCACAAGAAAAAGAAGATCCCGAAGATCCAAGCCGCCACATAGCGCAGAAAATCCTCCATTTTACCCCAAGGAAATCTCCAACGATGAGGCCCTTCTCCACGGCCTGCAGAAACTTTGCTGAGCGCAGGGTAGGACATCACCTAATTTTCGGAATTGAACGCCCCGATGTAAAGCAACTGGCAATCAAAAATGCGGTGCATATTGAGGGGGTGCGAGTTGCTACATCAACGAATAGGGGTCCACGTCCAGCGTCATGACGATACCTTCAGGGAGTGACGTCACCTCAGCCACCTTGCGTGCCAATTTTCCGAGGAGAGCCGAGGAAGATGACTTCAGGGTGACATGGAAGCGATACTGTCCATGGGCTTTTTCGAGGGGGGCGGCTGCAGCCTCGGAAACCTCCACCTCCGGGGATGCCTTTTTTTTAAAGATTTCGGAAAGGGATCGTGCAGCAGAAAAGGCTTTTTCTTGGTCTTTACCCCGGATCTGGACAAGCAACAACCGTGTGAAGGGGGGATGACGGAAAACTTTCCTGAACTCGGTTTCCTGTTCAAAAAACCCAGCATAATCATGATGCCTCGCATGCTGGATCGACGGACTGGCAGGGGAAAAAGTCTGGACGATCACTTCCCCCTCCATTTCACCACGCCCGGCACGACCGGCAACCTGGGTGAGGAGCTGAAAAGTCCGCTCACCCGCACGAAAATCAGGTGAGTGAAGGCCGATGTCCGCATTGATGATTCCCACGAGCGTGACATTCGGAAAGTCGAGCCCCTTGGCGATCATCTGTGTGCCGAGGAGAATATCGATCTGACGTGCCCTGAATTTTCCCAGCACCTCGGCATAAGAGCCTTTTCGGTTCATGGTGTCGGCATCCATGCGTGCGATTCGCGCCGATGGGAAAAGAGCCCGAAGGGTCTCCTCCACCTTCTGGGTGCCGATTCCGGCATGCTGGATTCCCTCATCGCGGCACTCCGGGCAATACTTCGGGGGCTTTGAGGAGTGTCCGCAGAGATGGCAGGACAACCGATCATCAACCCGGTGAAACGTCAGGGAGAGACTGCAATTGGGACAGCGACAGACGTGACCGCACTGCTGACAGAGCAGGGAGGTCGAGAAGCCCCGGCGGTTGAGAAAGAGAATGGTCTGCTGACCGAGTTCCAGTCGCCTCGTAATTCCGATCCTTAGAGGTGTCGAAAGTCCGCCGTCCGTTTTTGAACGTTTTCCCTGAAGACGAAGATCCACAAGTCGAATCAGGGGCATCAGTTGACCATCGGCGCGTCGAGGGAGTTCGAGCAATGTGTATTTCCCGATTCTGGCATTACAGTAACTCTCGACGGAAGGAGTCGCGCTTCCAAGGATCACGGGGCACCCCTCGAGACGACCCCGCATGACCGCGACATCACGGGCATGATAACGCGGAGTCTCTTCCTGTTTGTAGGTGTTCTCGTGCTCCTCATCGACGATGATGAGGCCCAGATTGGAGAGCGGGGCAAAGACAGCACTTCTGGCACCGATAGCAATCCTGGCCTCCCCGCGCTGCAATTTCATCCACTCCTCCCGTCTCTCGGCATCCGTCAGGTGACTGTGGAGGACGGCGATCCTGACTCCCCCATCCCCTGCGTGATCAAAACGAGATCTGAATCGCTCCACGGTCTGCGGTGTCAGCGCGATTTCGGGGACAAGCACCAGAGCGTTCTTTCCGGTTTCCATCACCCTCTCCATCGCCTGGAGATAGACCTCGGTCTTGCCGCTTCCCGTGACACCATGCAGAAGGAATGGCGATAGTTTTTCGGGGGTTTTTTTGTGTTCCTCAAAAGTCTTGAACAGAGTTTCCAGAATTCTTTTCTGGTCCGGATTAAGAATCGGACGCCTCGATGGGAGAATCTCTTCCGCCTCTGCGGAAAAAGCCCCCCTTCGAAGCTCTGTGCAGTCGATCCAGCCTGCTTTTGAAAGGGCCTTGAGCGTTGATTCCGAGGCTTCGGAAACGCGGAGCAATTCGGGCACAGGCAGGGGTTCCTTCCTATGCAACAACTGCTCCAGAACATGCCTCTGCCTCGGCGCCTTCTTTCCAAGCAGGGCCAGATCAGCCTCTGAGGGACTTGAGACCAAGCGCGCCATCCTGACCATTTTCATCACCACACGCTCACCCCTCAGCATGGGTGGAAGCACCGTCTTCATGACTGAGGCAAATGGGGCGCAGTAATAATCGGCCATCCACCGGGCAAGGCGCATCACGGCGGGGGTGAGTGTCGTTCCTCCACCCACAAGAGCAAGAATCGGGCGCAGGCCGGGAACCTGCGACACTTCAAGAATTTCCAGAACCGTGCCAACAGCCCTGCGGTTGCGCACCATCACCACCACACGCACCCCGACCCCCACATCACCGGAAAACTCCTCGGGAACAGAATAATCGAGTTCTTTTCCCTCTGAACGATCAATCAGGACACGAACGAAGGAAGGCATTGGAGAGAAGAATGAAACCTGCTTCTTGAAATCAGAAGGAAAAGATTTTGGCGACTGCTTGCTATTTTCAGGAGGTGGATTTTATGGAAATCCTCAATCGTAGAGAAAAGAGATTTGCACCACAAAGGAAACATCCAAGGATTTACAAAGATTCCCGCGAAAGAAAGTCCCCCATGGCAAAAGCATTGGACTTTTCATGTAGCAAAAAAAGGTTCTGATCTCTGGCCTACGCTCTCTGAACTCTGACTTCTGACCTCGATGTCCCGGATGGGCAATCCGGAATCATCAATTCACAACTCTTCCGCTTCAGTTTCCTCTCCCCCCTGGAGTCGTCCTTTGGAGTCGTCCCTTGGTATTCTCCCTACTCGGTGATGATGTCCTTGTAGGTTTTCCCGGAGGGGATCATCGGAAGCACGTGCTCGGTATAGGGGGTCATCACGTCGAGGACAAAGGTCTCCTTGGAATCGAGCATCCGCTGGATGGCCGCACGCAGGTCCTTCTTGTGAAGGACTCTCTCCGCGGGCACTCCGAATCCCTTGCAGATCCCGAGATAATCCGGGTAGATGCGCTTGAGATCCTTGGGATCGCCCAAAAACGTATGACCGCGGTTGCTCTCGTAAAAACGATCCTCCCATTGCACCACCATACCAAGGTGCTGATTGTTCAGAATGATGACTTTCGGAGCAATCCCGTCGATATGGGCCGTCGCGAGTTCTTGGACATTCATCAGGAAGGATCCGTCACCGTCAATGTCAACCACCTGCTTGTCGGGACGCCCCAATTTGGCACCGAGCGCTGCGGGATAACCGAAGCCCATCGAACCCAAACCGGCCGAGGTGATCAGGGTGCGGGGTTCTGAGAAATTGTAGTACTGGGCTGCCCACATTTGGTGCTGTCCCACCCCCGTGGTGATGATCGCCTCCCCCTTGGTCAATTCCATGAGGAGCTCGATGACATGCTGCGGTTGGATCGCATCCGGAGTGTCCTTGTAACGGAGAGGAAAATCCTTCTTCCACTTATCAATCTGCTTATACCAGTCAGGAAAGAATGTGTGACCTTTCTTCACGGGTTTTCTGCCAGCACGGTCGAGTTCCGCATTGAGTCGGGTCAGGGCATCCTTGACATCACCAAGGATCGGCAATTTCACAGCCCTGTTCTTGTTGATCTCGGAATTATCAATGTCGATATGAACGATCGTGCCATGCTCGCAGAATTTCTCGACCTTGCCGGTCACCCTGTCATCAAAACGCACTCCGATGGCAAGCAGCAGGTCGGCCTCGTTGACAGCATTGTTGGCATAGACCGTGCCGTGCATTCCAAGCCACTTCAGAGATAAAGAGTGATCTTCCGGAAAGCAACCGATCCCCATCAGGGTTGTGGCAACCGGAATCTGGGTCCGCTCGGCAAACTCCCTGAGTTCTGAGGAGGCCTCCGCCGTGATCACGCCACCACCGCAGTAAATCATCGGACGCTTGGCCGTGGCAATCAACCCCAGCATCTCCTGCAATGCGAGATCATCCGCACGTTTCACCGGGTTATAACCTCGGAAGGAGACGCTTTTCGGAAATACGGGTTGCGACGTCTGGTTCTGGATGTTTTTGGGGATGTCGATGAGCACCGGTCCGGGACGCCCGCTCTCGGCAATGTGAAAGGCCTCCTTCACGATCCTTGGAATATCGTTGATATCCCAGACCAGGTAACTGTGCTTGACCACCGGAAGTGTCATGCCGAAGAAATCGGTCTCTTGGAAGGCTCCCCTTCCGATCATTTCCTGAGGCACCTGACCGGTGATCGCAACAAGCGGGACGGAATCCATGTAAGCATCCGCGATACAGGTCACGAGGTTTGTGGCGCCGGGACCAGAAGTGGCCATGCAGACTCCCGCCTTGCCCGTCACACGGGCATAACCTTCGGCGGCGAAGCCGCCACCCTGCTCATGTCGCGGAAGAATGGTGCGGATCTTGGTCGACTTCGTGAGCGCCTGATGAATCGGCATCGAACATCCGCCGGGATAAGCGAAGACATACTCCACGGACTCCCTCTCCAGCGAAGCCACAAGGATCTCAGCCCCGTTCATAACGGGACCGCGTTCGTTCAAAGTCGTTTTCTTTCCCTTTACCTTCTTTGTCTTGGGTTTGGTGGCCATCGGTTTGGTGTGGTGATTTCTGCAATACGGGGAGCGTCTCTCCATTGAGATAATGGGTCAGCAAAGCCCCCGTATCGAGGCGATCGGATTGAAAATTAATTTAGTGTCTGGGAGATCCAGTTCACATTGTTGCTCTGCGTGAAATTTGTTCCCGTTATTGTCATGGCCTGACCGGACATGGTGACCAAGACCGCTCCCTTGATAAAATACGGGGCAACATTGGCCACACCCGACTGGGACAGATTGGCGGTGGAGATGAAAACAGTGCTCGGATCATTCGATGAACCAACGGCGTAGACCGTCGTGTTAGCCTGACTTCCCTTGACCGTCATGAGGCTGTTCATGATGTTGGTGGAGAGATAAGCGGGAACGAGTGCATTGCTCCAATCGGCAAGTGATGGGGCGCCATTCGTGGTGATGTCCCCCGGAAATCCGAGGTTGGCGCCGGCCGACATTCCGTCCATGGCCGCAGTCTGGGTTGCCGAATAGAGCTGTTTGTAGTTGCTCATGGTCTTGGTCATATCGGCCTTGATCAGGGCCGTCTGTACGTTGGGCAGGATAAGCCCCGCCAAGATGCCGATGATCGTGATGACCACAAGCAACTCAATGAGAGTGAAGGCTTCGAAACGGCGGGAGAGTTTTTTGAAGGTTTTCATGGTGACGACTTATTTAAAAGTGAATTTGAATCTAGAATCGGTCAAGCGATCATTGGGTTAGGAATTCAAATGCCTCGGATCTTTCAGCCCCCCAGTCCAACCAGTTCCTCAGAACCCCCTGGGAGGATCAGGCAAGAGGACACCGGAGAATCATGGTGGCCAAGGGAGGAAGATCAAGGTTCAACCCGTTGGCAAAACCATGCGATCCGTGGGAATCCGATCCATAAGACGAATTTTGATAGAGGCCGCTTCCCCCGAAAGCCGCATCGTCCGAATTAAAGATCACGGAATACTCTCCCGACAGGGGAACCCCCACCTTGTAAGCAGGTCGGACTACCGGAGTGGCATTCACAATCACCAGAAGGTGGGCTGAACCGCTCCCCTTGGGGGCCTTGCGAAGAAATGCCCAGACAGAATGATCAGAGTCGCTGTGGTCGATCCATTGAAACCCTTCGGAGCTTTCATCCAAGGCATAGAGGGCGGATTCCTGGCGGTAGATTGCATTGAGCCTCCGCACCATGGCCTGCATGCCCGAGTGGGGTTGATAATCCAGCAGATGCCAGTCAATACTGTGAAGGTAGTTCCACTCCCTCCACTGGGCGATTTCGCATCCCTGGAAAAGGAGTTTTTTTCCGGGATGTCCCCACATCCACCCCACGAACATCCGTAGGTTGGCGGCTTTCTGCCAGTCGTCACCGGGCATCTTGTTGAGCAGGGATCCCTTTCCATGAACCACCTCGTCATGACTGAGGACCAGGACGAAATGCTCGTGGAAGGCATAGATCATGGAAAAGGTGATCTCGCCCTGATGGTATTTCCGATGCACCGGGGGCCGGGCCATGTAGCGAAGGGAGTCATTCATCCATCCCATGTTCCATTTGAAGCCAAAACCAAGGCCGCCTTCATAAACGGGCTTGGAAACTCCGGGCCATGCTGTGGACTCCTCCGCAATCGTCATCACCCCAGGATGACGGCGGTAACAAGCGGAGTTGAAGCTCTTCAAAAAATCGATCGCATCGAGATTCTCACGTCCACCGAATCTGTTGGGAAGCCACTCCCCCTCGTTTCGGGAGTAATCGAGGTAAAGCATCGAGGCCACGGCATCCACGCGCAGACCGTCGATGTGATACTCCTCCAACCAGAAAAGCGCATTGGCTATGAGAAAATTCCTGACCTCGTTGCGGCCATAATTGAAGATGAGCGTCCCCCAGTCACGGTGCTCTCCAACCCTCGGATCCTCATGTTCATAGAGAGCAGTCCCATCGAATCGCGCAAGTCCGTGGGCATCCTTTGGAAAATGACCCGGAACCCAGTCCAGAATAACACCGATCCCGGCCTGATGCAGGCGGTCGATCAGGAACCGGAATTCCTCCGGAGAACCGAACCGACTGCTCGGCGCAAAGAAATTCACCACCTGATAGCCCCAAGAACCGTCGAACGGATGCTCCATGACCGGCATCAGTTCCACATGAGTAAACCCCATCTCCGTCACGTAGGACGTCAACTCCTCGGCAAGTTCCAGATAACTCAGCGGCCTGTCATGATCTTCTGACTTACGTCGCCAGGATCCGAGGTGAACCTCGTAAACGGACATGGGAGAGGAGTAGTGATCTCTTTGTCTACGGGCGTCCATCCAATCCCCGTCGTTCCATTGGTAATTGCCCAGATCAGTCACCATGCATGCGGTCCTGAGATCGTGCTGTGCATAGAAGGCGTAGGGATCGGTCTTCAGGAACACATCACCATCCTTCCCCCTGATCTCGAATTTATAATGATCACCCTGTTGAACCCCCGGCACAAAGATGTCCCAGACTCCGGATCCCCCGAGTTGACGCAACATGTGCCTGCGTCCGTCCCACCCGTTGAAATCCCCGACCACACTCACCCGTTGAGCATTCGGGGCCCAGACGGCGAAGGCCGTTCCCGATATCCCATCCACCTCACGGGGATGTGCTCCCATCACGCGGTAAGCCTCGAAATGATTACCCTCCCCAAGCAGTTGAAGATCCAGATCTCCCAACTGGGGCGCAAAAGCATAAGGATCTCGCTCGGAATGAGAGGATCCATCCGGATAGGTTGACGAGATTCTGTAAGAGGTGGGCGTGGCAGGCTGATTACCTGGAATCACCCCCTCGAAGAGACCGTCGGCATGGGCCATGATCAGAGGGTGTTTCGTCCCGGATTCCAAATGAATCGAAACCGTTGAGGCCCCGGGACGAAGAACTCTGGCAATCGTGCTTTTTCCGTCGCTGCGAAGCCCCAGAATACGATGAGGATCGCTATGGCGACACTCCAGCAAGGGATAAAGATCGTCAGGAGGAAGAAGGGTCGATGTCATGGAATCTCAAACGTTGTCACCCTTTCATGCTCGCGTTTCGGAGTTCTGACAAGGTGATAGAAGAGAAGCCGATCGATTGTTCCAGATTCCGAATTCCAAGATGCAAATCCAAAGAAAGGGGAAAATGGGACTGCTCCCCGTTTTGCCGTGGACGATTCTACCGGTGAGGGAAACTAGATCGCTTCAAATCGGCTCAGTGTCCTGAAGATCTCGTATCTCTCGGCGATTTCGGAGGAGGTGACCGTACGAAGCCGTTCCATGCTGAAACTCTCCACATTGAAGCTCGCGATCACACTTCCCTCGACCACGGCCTGACGCATCACCTCGAAGGGGATCTCCTTCTTTTCAGAAAGATCCCCATCACTGAAGTGACGACTGGCCAGATAACCGGCAAGACCTCCTGCAAAGCAATCCCCGGCCCCCGTGGGATCATGGATATCCTCAAGAGGATAGGCGGGACACGAAAAAAACTGGCCTTCGCCGAAGAGCAGGCATCCGTGCTCGCCTTTTTTGATGGCTACGACCGAGGGACCCATCTCTCGAATGCGTCGCCCGGCCTTGATAAGACTTGTCTCACCGGTCAACTCACGGGCCTCCCCGTCGTTCAGAATCAGCATATCGATGCGGGCAAGCAACCGGACAAGCTCCTCCCTGGCGATGTTGATCCAGAGATCCATCGTGTCGGCGATGACAAAGTGCGGACGGATCAGTTGGTCCAGCACATGGTGCTGGAGCGAGGGGGCGATGTTGCCGAGCAGGACCATCCTCGCCGTGCGGTAGGAGTCGGGAAGGAGCGGTGTGAAATTCTCAAAGACGTTGAGGTCCACGGAGCGCGTCTCCCGCTGGTTCATATCCCACATGTATTCCCCCGACCAACGGAAGGTCTTCCCCGGAACGACCTGCAGACCCTCAAGATCAATGTTCCGACTCTTGAAGAACTCGATGTTTTCCTTCGGAAAATCATCGCCCACGATGCCCACCAGATTCACTGGGGAGAAGAAACTCGCAGCCACCGAGGCAAAGGAGGCCGAGCCACCAAGAAGGTCAGCACGCTCCTCGATGGGAGTTTTCACGGTATCAAGAGCTATGGAACCAAGGACAAGCAGGGACATGATCGGAAAATTTTAAATGATGGACTGACCGCCGGTTATTTACCCAGGGTGATTTTTTTTGTCTGGGACTTCGAGCACCAGAGCACAATGGGAGAGGCCACAAAGACCGAGGAGTAGGTCCCCACAAAGATTCCGATCAGGATCGCAAAAGCGAAATCCTTGAGCACCGCTCCTCCGAAAAAGAAGAGCGCCGCGACCGAAAGCAGCGTCATGCCGCCTGTCAGCATCGTCCTTCCAAGTGTCTCGTTGATGCTCCTGTTCATGAGCGACTCGACACTCCCGCCGGCACCGTTGCGCAGTCCTTCTCGGATTCGGTCAAAGACCACGATCGTGTCGTTGATGGAGTAACCGGCGATTGTCAGGATTGCGCCCACCATCACGAGCGACAGCTCACCACCCACGAGCGAAAAGACGCCAACCGTGATGATGACATCATGCAGGAGCGCGACTAGGGCCCCGACGGCAAAGGAGAACTCAAAGCGGAGGGTCACGTAGATGAGAATGCCGACCATTCCCAAGCCAAAGGCGAGCAACGCCTTCTTTGCAAACTCAACACCGATTTGGGCACCCACCTTTTCCTGTTGGGCAGCCGAGATCATCCGATCAGGGAAAGCCTGCTTGAGGCGTTCCATGATCCGGCTCGAGGTATCCTCGGCACTGCGCACGGAGAGCATCTGCTTGGTGCCCGCCTGCTCAAGCTGAATCGTCTCCTCGCTGAGGTGAAGCGGTTCGAGAGCGGAACGGACCTCGTTCACGGAGAGTGCGGGCTGTGAATCAACAACCAGAAGGTCACCTCCTCGAAAATCGATTCCGAAGTTATTGGCACCGCGGAGGGCTACGAAACCGAGGGAACCCCCGATCAGAACCAGCGAGACGAAGACCGCGATGACGCGCCGCCCGAGGAAATCAAACTGTTGGCGCGGGGCAAGGTTCGCCATCGTGAGGCGCTTCAGTCCCCAGGAGTGCATCATCCATCGGAAAGCGGTGCGAGTGAAGAGAATGGCCGAGAAGAGGGAGGCCACAATGCCTAGCATCAGCGTCACCGAGAATCCACGGACCGGGCCGGTTGCCTGCCAGAAAAGGATCCCCGCCGTGATCAGCGTGGTGGCATTGGCGTCAAAGATTGCACTGAAGGCCTTGTTATAGGCACCGTCCAGTGCGGCTGCCAACGACTTGCCTGCAGCCAACTCCTCGCGAAGGCGTTCGTAGAGGAGCACGTTTGCATCCACCGAAAGACCGATGGTCAGGATGATACCGGCGATACCGGGAAGCGAGAGTACAAAATGGAACATCGCCATCATCCCGAAGAGAAGAATGATATTGATCCAGAGACCGACCAAGGCGACACACCCAGCCAGACGGTAATAGAAGACCACGAAAAGCATGACCAGGGCGAGGCCCCCGATCCCTGAAACAATGCCGCTTCGGATCGAGTCGGCCCCCAACGTCGGAGAGACACTGCGTGTCTCCTCGATGGTCACCGGTGTCCGGAGGGGATTCTCAAGAACGCTGGCGAGTTCACGCGCCTCCTTCTCTTTGAATCTTCCCGTGATCTGAGCCTGACCGCCGGCGATCGGGTTCTTGACAGAGGGCGCACTCTGGATCTTGCCGTCGAGCAGGATGGCAAGACGCCCTTGATGGGGTGCCAGTTGGCTGGTCACTGTCAGGAAGCTTCCCGCGCCCTCCCCGTCCAGATTGAGTGAGACACCGTATCCTTGCTGATCGAAGAAGGCATAGGCATGCGTGACATGCTCTCCGGTCAGATCAGCCTCTTTTTTGACCAGAAGCCGTTCGGTCACATCCTTCCCATCATAGTTCTGAACATGCTCCTTGATCACAAAACCGGGAGGCAGGATGGCCTCTCCCTTATCGATCTGGGCGATCAGTGCGGCCGAATCGGGAAGGACTTCTGCAAATTCGAGTTTTGCGACACGCTGAAGCTGTTCACGGGTCGTCTGGATCTGGGCAGGATCGAGTCCGGGGATCTGAACAAGGATTCTTCGCGTACCCTGGGGAGCAATGACCGGCTCACCCACACCGAATTGATCAACACGCTTGCGGATGACCTCGACAGCCTGCTGGAGCATATCCGCCGTGATCTCCTGACCGTTCTGCGGGACTAATTGGAGGAGGAACGAGGTGCCGCCGCGCAGATCAAGACCGAGACGGATCTTCTTGGAGGGAGGGGTTGCCGAATCTAGGCAAAAAAGAAGCAGTAGGATTGTCAGAACGAGACCGATCCAGCGTTTTCTGGCATCTCTCTCCGTTGAAAAATACCAGGCAAAGAGACCAAGGATCAGAAGCCCGAAAAAGAACGTAAGAAGAGGAGTCATGGCTGTAAGGGGAGATGGGAAAACTGCGGAATGCTATCCGGTAGGAAGGATTTTTTGTATCAAAAGCTCAGGCTGAGGGACTTTCCGCCGAATTATCAGGGGTGCTCTGGAGAACGGTCGCCACGGAGGCCTTGTCGATCTCGATCTTCACGTTGTCGGCCACTTTCAAAAGCACAGTGGTCTCCTTCACATTGCTGATCAGCCCGTAGATCCCGGAACTCGTGACCACCTTGTCACCCGTCTTGAGGGCCTCCACCAACTTCTTCTGCTCCTTGCGCTGCTTCTGCTGGGGCCGGATCAGCAGGAAGTAAAAAATCACCCCGATAAAAATGAGCGGAGCGAACTGGGTGATGGGACTCGGTGCCTGAGCTCCCGTGGAGGCGGCATCAAGAAGAAGGGCTGTAGCGGAAAAAAACATAGCCTTCTTTTTTAGCCTAGGAGGGGGAGGCAGGGCAAGACGAAGCGTCGACCGTTATCGTGCGAGGGTTCATCCCTGAAACTTAAGACCGGAAGCTTCAGAGCTGAAATTTGAGTTCTGACAAGGATATGAGGGCTTCCAAAAATTCTCCCGCTTTCAGATTCCATCCTTTTCCCTAGTATCCCAGATAGGCTGCCTGGACCTCCGGGCGGTTCTTGATTTCCACCGAGGGGCCTTCCAGATGGATCCTCCCGGTTTCCAGCACATAGGCGTAGTCGCTCACCCTGAGGGCCAGGGAAGCATTCTGCTCCACCAGAAGCATCGTCATCCCCCGCTCCCGGTTCAGGTCGACAAGGCGTGAAAAGATTGTCTCCACCAGCAGCGGGGCGATCCCGAGTGAGGGCTCGTCCAAAAGCAGGCACTTGGGTCTTCCCATCAGCGCCCGTCCGATCGCAAGCATCTGCTGTTCGCCACCGCTGAGAGTCCCGGCAAGCTGACCAATCCTCTCCCTGAGGCGTGGAAAAAACTCCCCCACCCATTCGAGATCCCCGATGATCTCCCTACGATCGCGTCTCAGATAGGCACCCATCATCAGGTTTTCCTTCACGGTGAGATCCGGAAAAACAAGTCTCCCCTCCGGCACATGGGCAAGTCCCCGGCTCACGATGGTGTGGGCGGGATGCCCCGCGATCTCACTCCCCTCCAGGAGAATGGATCCGACATGCGGGGCGACGAGTCCGGAGATTGCCCTCAACAGGGTAGATTTTCCGGCACCATTGGCACCGATCAGCGTCACGATGCTCCCCTTGGGAACTTTCAGCGTGACTCCGTGCAGGGCGGGAATCACCCCGTAGCGGACCTCCAGATCATCGACCACAAGCATCATCGGGGCGGAAGCATTCTCATCGTTCATGCGAGTTTCGGAAGTCATCGGTTCACTCCTATCACTCCTGTTGCCTCGGCACCCCGTTCAAGGGGATCCTTCTCTGCTTGATCCTCTCGGTGGGGTTCTCCCAAGTAGGCTGCGATCACTTTCGGATCGGCACGTATCTCCGAAGGAGACCCCGAGGCAATCACGCGCCCCTGATCCAGAACGATCACGCGTTCGCAGATTCCCATGACGACCTTCATGTCGTGCTCGACCAATAGGACCGCCGTGCCGAACTCCGTCCTGATCCGGGCAATCAGGATCCGAAGTTGCTCTTTTTCAGAGGGGTTCATACCCGCCGCAGGCTCATCCAGAAGAAGCAGGCGCGGCTTGGCGGCCAGCGCCCGCACAATCTCCAATCGCCGTTGGTCCCCATAGGGCAGGCTGCGGCTCGGACGGGTTGCAGCCTCCTCAAGTCCGAAATAGTCCAGCAGTCGCCCCGACTCCTTGCTGATATTCTCCTCCTCGACCCTGAAAGACCTTCCGCGACGGACCGATTTGATGAGTCCGTGGTGCAGTCGCGCGATGAAGGAGGTCCGCACATTCATCCTCACATCGAGCGAGCTGAAGAGACGGATATTCTGGAAAGTCCGGGCCATTCCGAGCCGGCTAATACGGTGTGGAGGAAGTCCCGCACTGTGCCTTCCCTCGATCAGGATCTCGCCGCTCGTGGGTCGGTAAACACCCGTCAGGATATTGAAGAGGGAGGTCTTCCCCGCTCCATTCGGACCGATCAGGCCGACCAACTCCCCCGGTTCGATCCTCAAGGAGACCTCACTCAGGGCGTCAATCCCCCCGAACCTCAACGAACAGTTCCTGACCTCCAGGAGAGCCGTCCCCGAGACTCGCGTGGCCGTGGCTTCCGGGTCGCTCATGACGATTTACTCCCTCCTTTCGCAGAAGGAAGAAGCGTTCTAAGTTGACGCCACAACGGGGCCAACCGGTCGCCCGGCCTGAGGATCATGAAGAGGATGATGATGAGGGCATAGACGACCATCCGGTATCCGGAGAGATCCCTCAACCACTCGTTCAGCAGGGTGATCAGGATTGCCGCGACCGCCACGCCGACAGGGCGGCCAAGACCTCCCAGGATCACCATCACGATGATCTCGAAGGACCTGAGAAAATTGAATCCCTCCGGACTGATAAACTGCACGGCATGGGCGTAGAGGGCCCCGGCGACACCCGCAAAGAAGGCGCCGATCACGAACGCCGTGACCTTGAAACGCGTGGTATCGATCCCCATTGCGGCAGCAGCGATCTCGTCATCGCGCACCGCGTGGAAGCCCTTCCCGTAAGTCGAACGGACTAGGGCCATCATCGTATACAGCGTCACCACGGCAACGCCGACCGCCCAGAAGAGATTTGTTGCGGGGAGGATCCCCTCCATGCCGCGTGCCCCTCCCACGGCGTTCGTGTTTTGCAGCAGGACTCTGATGATTTCTCCGAATCCGAGCGTGACCATGGCGAGGTAATCGCCGCGAAGCCTGAGCGAGGGACCTCCCACGATCAGACCGGCAACGGCGGCCACCAGGCCAGCGCAGACAAGCACGGGCAGGAAGCTGGCCTGCGAGGCCCATGAGGAGCCCGTCCAGCTAAGATGAGGCAGGAGTGCCGGGAGTGCCCGACCGGTGATCAACGCCGAGGCATAGGCTCCGACAGCCATGAAGGCGGCATGACAGAGGGAAAACTGACCTGTTTCCCCCATCACAAGATTCAGGCTCACAGCAAGGATCACATTGATCGCCGCAAAGATCATCACCTGAGAGGTGTAGGGATCGATCCCTCCCGAGCAGACCTGCAGAAGAGCCGCAATCAACACTCCTAGCACCAACCCGAGCCTTGGCTTTGTGGATAGTGCCGAGAACGATAGTGTCACCCTCTAGTTGTGCAGAAAGGCAACCTGATCTGGCAACGGCTTTTCTGTGAATTTCAACGGAGTTATCGGATTGAACGATTAACAAAGATCATCCAAGTCATCGTTTGCCACCTTCGGTGGAACCAGTTGCGGAAGTTCGCCCGGATTCCATGGGTTGAGGGTATAAGAGTCCTTTTCTAGAACTCCGATCATGTGCCGCGCCAGAGAAACCGGGATCCGGAGGTCAAGACCTTCGTAAAGATCTCCATAAAGATCTCCGTAAGGCACGAGATTCGAGAGAGCCAATTGAAAAAGACGTCCTGCAGGACGCAAACGCCTCCCGTGCTTAGGGTGATGGGGTTGGGAGTCTTGAAGCTTCAGATGGACGAAGGCACCGGCCAACTGAATCAACCCCTTGTAAAAGGCGTAATCAGGGGCGCCTCGTCCCTCTTTCAGCCAGAGGTGCTCGAGCACATCATGGGCCTCATAGTAGCGCCCCGAGTTGAAACATTCAAAATAACCAAGGTAGCAGGGATCAAAAGTTGTGTCTTCGCACGCCTTTGTGAGCTTTCCACTGGCAAGTCCCTCTACAAAGAGATCCATGCGATCCGATTTTTTCATCTCTTTTTCATCCTTTTTTTATCCCATTAGGCCCACTCTTTTTCTACAGCATCAGCCTTATTCCCCCGCATGAAAAGAGCACTTCTCCTTATTTACCTGATCGGCATACCACTCCCGCTAAATATGGCTCGGGCCAACGACCCCTCTCCCACTGTACTCCCCACTCCTTGTCCTGCTCCGCTCATCCGGGCCGTGCGCCTTGGGAACAGTCCAATCATCCGACAGAACATGGCCAACATGGAGGGCGTCAACACGGACGGCCCATCCCTCGTTCTTGCCCCGCCTTGGGTCGAGCACCCACTCGGCAAATACTATCTTTATTTTGCGGATCATCACGGACAGCACATCAGCCTGGCGACCGCAGACCATCTTGAGGGCCCCTGGACCGTGCGGGAGAACGGTGTGCTCCGTCGCTCGCAGACGCTCTGCAAGAACCATATTGCCTCCCCCGATGTCCATGTGGATCCGTTGAAGAAAGAGGTGCGCATGTATTTTCACGGGCCGGATGAGAGCGGCGTGGTGCAGTTGACCTACCTGGCCGTTTCCCACGATGGACTCAACTTCACCGCCTCCACAACTCCACTGGGACCCTCCTATTTCTGCGTGTTCGAGCACGGGGGATGGTTCTACACCGTGACCAAACGCGGGGAACACGGGGGCGTCCTCTTTCGCTCCAAGGATGGCATCACCCCGTTTGAGCCCGGGCCCACGCTGATCACCTCCCACATGCGCCACTCAGGATACTGGATCCAGGGTGACACGCTCTATCTCTTCTACTCCATCACGGGCGAGGCTCCCGAGCGGATCTACTGCAACCGCATCGATCTGACAAAGGATTGGAAGGATTGGGGAAGCACCATGTCGGCACCGACCGTTGTTCTCAAGCCTGAAACGGATTATGAAGGGGCAAACCTGCCGCTTGCGCCCTCTGAGTCAGGGGGAGCAAAGGGGTCCCGCAATGAAGTGAGAGACCCCGCTATCTTTCAGGAGAACGGCAGGATCTACATGGTCTACTCAGTGGCGGGAGAAAGCGGATTGGGCATCGCGGAGCTCTTCTTCGAGCAACCTGCTTCCTGAAATTCCCTGATGGAAATGGCGCTTTCTAAATGTTTCACTGAATACATGCATCACCCCCTCCGCCCTCCCCTCGTTTTAACCCTAGCAGTGCTCTTCTCGGCGCATTTCACCATGGCTGCCGAACCGGTAACCACTCCCTCACCAGCACCCGATCTCTCCATCCCTCTCTCCCCAAACATTGATAATCCCTACTTCCGGGTCCTGAAAAACGAATCCGCCCCTCAGGAAGCAAACACCAACATTGCCTCTAGGGTGATCGTCGCCCTGAGGAATGTTCAGATTCAAAGTCCCCGAGGGGAGCAGAAACTTGATCGTGGCCAGTTTGTTGTCTTCAACCCAGGGGAGACCTTCAAGATCACCGGAGAATATTTTGAGATCTCCCTAAAGTCGGATCATCCTCCCCTCAAGGAACCCTCCGAATGGATCGAGCCATCCAAAAACACCATCGTCTATGAAGCCCCGGAGTTCCGTATCTTCGAGGAAAAGTTGGGTCCCGGCGACACGCGAGCCATTCACAGCCATGCTCAACGGGTCGTCATCCGACTCAACGAAGTCCAGTTAATCGACCCCCGCTTTCATGAGAAGGCCGGTCCCGGAAAGGGGGGGCTGCAGGTTCCCGACACCGCTAAGTATGCCGATCCCATCGTCCATGTGGTGAAAAACCTCAGTCAGATCCCGCTCGACAACATCGTGATCGAATACAAGATCCCCAAGCATGAAACGCAGGCAACGCCTCCCAAGTGATCGCAGAGAGTAAACTTGGGCACCTCAAACTCCTTGCCCACACTTTTGATGCTGGATTAAGTTAAAGAATGGTTTTTAAGAACGCCCTTTGAAGTGCCTCTCACAAAGGTAAAGACCCCAACGAAAGACTTTGCGCGATTAGCTCAGTGGTAGAGCGCTTGCTTCACACGCAAGAAGTCGCAGGTTCGAACCCTGCATCGCGCACCATTTTCCAAACAGCCTGAATGACTCTTTCAGGCTTATAAATAAAGGCTCTAAGGGCGATCGGCTCGTTTGCCTAATGAGCGCCAGAAAGCGCCTCGCTGGCCAAAACTTTGTTACCTTTTTTAAGAGGTGACGCTGCATGGCCCTACCAGACGTTCCGCTCTTGGCCCTTGTACTCCTGCATGGCTTTGGGATCTGTCGCCTTTGAGCACCCTGCTAAACGGAAAAATCATCGCCTGACTGAAAAGACCTGAAGGTGATCTTTTTCTAGTCATAGAAAATGTTGCTCCCAATCGGGAGCAACAAGCTCGTTTTTTTTGTTCAGCGTGCCCGGGATGAACACACCCCAACCGCCCGAAAACGACATCCACAACGCCGATACTCGGCACCCCGTTGACCACATCGAAACCCTCCCCCGAGGAGGAGACGATAGCAATGGGCGCATCTACGAAGTGCTCGGCAGAACCTTTGAATGGGTCGCCGAGGCGGACGATGCGTCCGAGAAAGGACTCGGTGCCGCTGTGGTGCTCTACTGCGTCCGTTCGGACTTGGTCGGCAGGGAGAACCTGGAGGATCTCGCATTCTCCCTCCACTACAAGGTGCTTCAGTGGACTGGCAGTCCCATCATAGAGCACAAAGCCGAGGTTTCGGGAGGGCTTTGAGCGAATCCCACAATTCCAACTGCGGAGGTGGGAGAACTTCTTTCCGGGGAAAAAAGGGGTTTCAATCATTGCCAAGATTTCGCTTCGGCATCGTGGGGAACCGTTCCTTCTGGGGCCAGTCCAAGGCGGTGGTGCCAGTAGTGCCAAGAGCGTTCATTGAACATGCCGATCTCGGCCTGCTTGATCACACGGCAGAATCCATTGGTGCCGATAATCCGCTCAAAGAGACACACATCATCCCAAATAACCAGATTCATGACCTGGGCCCTGATCTGCTCAGGGAGCTTCATGACCTCCTCCGGGGTTTTCCACCAGACATACTTCTTGACCAATGACGCCATGATGCCTTCCTCACTCGCACCCTCTGAAGTGCGCCTTGAAAGTGTGGCCTCCATACTTCAAGAACATGGACTGAACGAGGCCTCACATCAATCTCAGTCCCACTCTTGATCCAGTGTTGCAGGGCTTCCTCCTTTCTATCCAGAGCGCAGGGAATCCCTGTTGAAAGTTTCCTTGCAGGTTACTCTTTGTAGCAGGAGGGGCAGCTCACCTCATACTGGTAGCGGGAATCCTGTAACTCCTCAACGGTCAGGGGCATCTGGCATGCAAAGCAGAGCTGGCTTCCCGTCTCCTTGAGATCGGGATCGAGCCCAACTCTTTTGTCGAAGACAAAGCACTCCCCCTCATAATGCACCCCACCGCATTCCTCGAAATACTTGAGGATCCCTCCCTCCAGTTGAAGGACATTCTTATATCCCTCCTGCTCGAGCAGGGGGGCAGCCTTCTCGCACCGGATCCCACCGGTGCAGAAGGTCACCACGGTAGAGTCCTGGAGCAGTTGTTTGACGTTGTCTGGGAGCGATCTGATTGCCTGGGGGAATTCCCGGAAGTGGTCGATCCCCAGCCTGATGGCTCCGGTAAAGGTTCCCAGCTTGATCTCGTAGTCGTTACGGGTATCGAGGAGTATCACTGGACGTCCTTCATCGAGAAGGACTTTCAGGTCGCGCGATGAGATCCTGGGTGAGGTGTGGCGGAGGGGTTCGATTCCTTCGATCCCGAAGGCTATGATCTCCTGCTTGATCTTCACTAGCATCCGGTTGAAGGGTTGGTCTGCACTCCAACTCCGCTTTGCCTCGAGGTCCTCCAGTCCGGGAACACTCCTCAGGCGGGCAATAAGGGTCTCCACCTTCTCAGGATGGCCGGCAATGAAGAGATTGATCCCCTCCCCGCTTAGGAGGATGGATCCCTTCAGCTCTAGATCCGTGCAGAGGGACTTCAGATCCTGTCTCAACTCCTCAAGGAGTTCTGGTTGGGTTGATTCACCAAGCTGAGTGAACTTGTAGGCGGCGATGTTCTGGATTGGGAGCATCTGGAGCAGAGAAGTTTACCCCATCAGATTCAATGCAGGTATAAAAAAAGCCCTCCCACATCACGTGGGAGGGCTTATTAATAAGTGCTTTGAAAAAGCTATCCGAGACTTAGTCGTTGCTACGGCGGCGGCGGATGATTGTCACAGCCAGAGCTGAGAGACCAAGGCCGACCATGGCACAAGTTCCAGGCTCAGGGACTGCTTCTGCAAGTGTTCCAGTTGCCTGGGTGAAGGTGTAGGTGGTGCCTGCGTCGGTGTATGAGAAGACACCACTTGCACCGGATCCAGTCTCGACCCATGAGCTACCTGCATTGAAGTAAAGATTACTCAGGTCACCAGTGACGGACGTCATTCCACTGAAGAGAACCACACTCTTGGTGGCTCCTCCAAAGAGAACGGCAAGTGAAGATGGGGAATTGATGTTCAGCGTGCCATTATATGCAAGCGTGCCACCATTGATCTGGATCTGATCATAACCATCCTGAACTAAAGCATTGGTGTTACCAGCTTGTGAGAGGCTTTCGATGTCTAGGGTGGTCACTGCTGTGCTGTCAAAGGCTAGATTCCCAATAATCTTGGTAATCGCAGTATTCGTGTAGAGGGCCTGCGTCGTTGTATAGGTTCCCGATACGCCTGACTGGTTAGTCGTGGTGACCGTGTTATACCAGCTAGGGCTGATTCCATCCGAGGTGATGGTACCTGTCCCAATATCAATCGTGCCATTCCCACGGATTGAGGAGACAGTGTTGGTGACTGTGTTCGTGCTGCTTGCGGTCAATGTGTTGCCCGTATAACTGTTACTCACCAAGCTGTTAGTAATTTGGTTTGTGGCTGCAGTCAGGCTGTAGCCCGAGGACTGTAACGCCGAGAGGTCCAGTTTGGAGCTGGTGCTTCCACCGAGGATAACGCCACCGTAGGTTCCGAGCGAGGAGGCTGCTCCGATTACGACGGTTCCCTGCTGGATGCTGGCTTGCTGGGCTAGTGCATTGGCTCCGTTGAATGTCAATGTGCCATTACCACCCAGCTTGCTGATATAGCCCGAGTTGCCGGATGCTAATGGATCCGTGTAGGCTACTGGTCCCTGGATCGTTATGGCTCCTTCGTTGTAGAAATTAATCGTACGGGATCCCTTGGTGGCCGTGGTGCCTCCATATTCAAAACCACCGTCGAAGGTCACCGCAGTGTTGCTGTCTGTGTAGAAGTTCTTGTTAGCGGTTCCAACAGAGATATTTGCTGTGGCTCCTGTGTTCGTGAACTCAAGGGATGTTCCTGCGGTCGTGCTGTTGACGCGCACTGCACCACCCACGTTGATACTGTTCATTTTGTAGGCAGCCTGAGTGGCAAGGTTCAGTGTTCCGGTGTTAGTCGCGCTACCGAATCCTGTGAGGATGCCACCACCGAGTGAGTTGGTTCCCACGGCATTGATGACACCATCTCCTGCGGAGAGGGTTCCGATCGTGTTGCTGCCAGAGAGCGTAAGCGTGCCCACCCCGTTCTTGCTAAGCACTTTGGACGGAATGCTTATGTTACCGCTGAGCGTGATCGACCCACCGTTGCTGGCGATCTGAGCTGCTGTGCCGTCGTAAATGGACCCCACGGTCACTTGGAAGTTTGCGCTGGAGGCAAGGTTGCCGGTGAGTGTGGCAGAACCGGTGGCCGAGTTAATGATCTGCCCGTTGCCGGTGCTGGCCGTGCTGAATGCAGTTCCTGAGTTGGTGATGTTGTTAGCGAGTGTCTGACCGTTCAGGTCAAGGACCTGCTGGGTCGCCGTGCTTCCTGCCAAGATGATGGTCCCGGTTCCGAAGGCTGTTCCGCTTCCGACCAGCGTGCGCCCGCCATTGATGGTGGTGTTGCCTGTGAAGGTGTTGTTACCGCTGATGGAGTTGGTTGTCTGGGTGGCGGCACCGATGACTCCAGTTCCAGTTAGGGTCAATGACGCTCCATTACCGGCAAGGCTTGCCGAGATCGTGGAGTTGCTGGCTGAGAAAGAGGTCCCGGTCACCGTGCCACTGCCAGTGAGTGATGAGCCGTTGACCGTGACGGCTCCTGCCCCTTGGTTATTGGCTCCGATCCCGACGGTTCCGCTGCTGATTGTAACAGTTCCTAGTGTGTTGCTCATGCCGAGGGTAAGCGTTCCTGCGGCAGCCTTGACAAGGTTGGAGGAGGTCAACGATCCGCCGCTGAGTGCGACCGTGCCGGTCGAATTACTGACCGTCAGTCCGTTTGCCGTAATCCCCGTGTTGGTGAGGGCAATGGTTGATGCGTTGGTAATGTAGGCCGAGTCGTTTTGTGAGAATGTGCCAGCTGGTGATCCACTTGAATTGGTGGACCAAGAGGATGCTGTCGTGTTCCAATTGCCCGATGCACCGCCGATCCAATACTGGAGAGATCCCGAAGACGTCACCACATCGTAGGCATTAAGGACGAAGGGGTTGGCAGACAGCGCTGTCGATGAAGCGCCAGTAGAGGTTGCTCCCCAATATACTAGAGCGAAGTAGTAGGTGCTACCGGCAGAAATTTTAAGGTTGTTGGCTCCCCCAGTGAGCGCTGTTCCCCATCCTCCGGACGAAGCAATGTTTACGTTCGTAGCGTTTGCAGCGACGCTACCGGTGCTGCCGATAGCTGTCCAGCCGCTACTTCCTCCGACTCCGCCTGAAGAGGAGGCGTTAATCGGCCCGTTGCTACTATAAACAAATCCCCAATTACTCACGCAGGTCCCCCCCCCGCTCAGATACCCCCAACCTGACGCATTGGTCAGGTAGATGTCGGTACCAGCGGGAGCTGTGATCGAAAACTGTACCAAGTTGTTTGTGGCAACTGCAGCAGAAAGGGTTGCTGCTGTGGTTGATTGCTCGTAAAGTACAAAGCCCTTTGTTGAGGCCGTCACCTTGGTGCCGAATCCGTAGACGCTCATTGCGGTATCGGTGATTCCTGTCGTTCCTGGTCCTGCTATCACTCCTGTTGCACTTACAGCCGTGCCGTTGGTCAAAATACCTGATGAGTTTGTAGCAGTAAGAGTCTGTGAGCCACCAATTCCTGCACTGACTGTAGGCGTAAAGGTGAACGTGATGCCGTTATTCGTGGTCACTCCAGCCATGGAGTTTGCCGCGACTGGGAACAATGATGCGACAGCCACTGCAGCCAGCGCCTTGAGTAGGTTTTTGTTTTGGGTTTTCATTTTTATTTATCTGGGGGGTTGTTTTCTTTGTTTCTGGCTGTCTGGCTGTCTGGCTGTCTTTATTGGTTTTCTTTTTTAATTCCTGATTGCTTGATGGTTTCGTGGGAAAATCTTTCCGCTTCAGCGGTTGATGAGCGTCAGGATTCCTGACTGGCTTAACAGGCTTTCGGAAGAGCTGTAAAATGACTTGCTCCTCGCGTTGATGGAGGATTTGAGGCCGTCCAGACTGGCTTTGGCAGGCGAATTGTCGGACGAGATTGGGTGCCTAGGGGTATGCATAGGGGGATATGTACTTTCCTTCTTACTTCTCTTTTCCGTCCTTGTCAAAAAAAATTTAATCAATTTGCTTATTTCTTTGAAGGCTTGAAAACGAGCTTCTTGATGACGGGTTGGCTTCCTTCGTCACCCCTCCTTCTCATTCATCAACCATGGCCTGTTTTTTATCCGATCCTATTGTTCGTCGTTCTGTTGGGGTTCGATCAAGCCCACTCGAAATCGTTGCACCCCTAAAACAGGTGTGTGTGTTCTGGGCAATCTCAAGTCGTCGCGGATCCTGTGATCGTTATGCCTATTGCCCTCCTCTCATGGCTGGACGGGAGGAGGCGTCTCTTTTCGGAGTAAGGCCTTGTCAAGATTTTCACGCGCTTGTGCGTAGTTGGGGTCAAGTTTGATTGCTTCCCGGAACTGAGCGATCGCTCCCTCTTTGTCTCCCTGATGAAGCAAGATGCTCCCCAAATTGTTGCGAGTGATGGCGTCTCGGGGGTAGAGCCGCAAGACTTCACGGAATTCGGACGCAGCCTCTTCAGCCCTACCCATCTTGAAGAGTGCTGACCCTAGATTACAGCGAGTCTCTTTTTTTTCACCATATCGGAGGGTCTCACGATATTCAGCCACCGCCGCGTCCAGTCGTCCCTGCCGGAGGTAGACTGTCCCCAGCGTGTGCCTCGATTCGGTGTCATTGGGTGCCAGCCGGAGGGCCTCCTTGAGGATCGGGATCGCCTCCTGCATCCGTCCCTCATCCAACAAGGCCAAGGCCAACTGATAATCGGCCAACTCATTCTCGGTGGTGACGCTAATGGTGTGCCTCCAGAGGTTTTCATTATCGGCCCAGAGGGAGGTCTGTCTCCAGGAGAGGGCCGTCAGGGTTGCGAGGATCGCAAGGGTGGCGCTTAAGATCACTCCAAGCGCCACAGGCGTGTTTTGCTTCCTTCCCCTCCAGCGCGCTCCTTTAGTCCCCTCCTCCGCTCCCCAGACCAGAGCGATCAGGATGCCGATTGTGGGCAGGTAGGTGTAGCGGTCCGCATAGGCCTGGCTTCCCACCTTCAGGATCCCGATCACGGGAAGTAGCATCC